>Ga0307406_10001866_pt1 | contig 11503 bp, 13 predicted proteins | sample 322Cmetagenome_3_FD_203706 | JGI IMG/M metagenome (GOLD analysis project Ga0307406, IMG submission 203706) | Maize rhizosphere microbial communities from greenhouse at UC Davis, California, United States - 322HYB-C-2 | ecosystem: Host-associated > Plants > Roots > Rhizosphere > Soil | place... | reverse complement strand
GGCGACAGCCACACCGGGAAGTCCCCCGCGTAGTGCTCGAGCAGGATCGCGAAGAATCGCTCGATCGAGCCGAAGAGCGCGCGGTGGATCATGATCGGACGCTTCTTCTGCCCGTCCTTGTCCATGAACTCCAGGTCGAAGCGCTCCGGCAGGTTGGGGTCGACCTGGACGGTCGAGAGCTGCCAGGTGCGGCCGATCGCGTCACGGGTCTTCAGGTCGATCTTGGGACCGTAGAAGGCCGCCTCACCGGGAACCTCGGTGAGCTTGAGGCCGGATGCCACGGCGACGCGGCGCAGCGCGTCAGTCGACGACTCCCAGAACTCGTCCGAGCCGATCCACTTCGACTTCTCGTCGTCCTTCATCGAGAGCTCGAGCTCGAAGTCGGTCAGGCCGAAGTCGCGCAGCATCGAGAGGATGAAGTCGAGGACCTTCGAGACCTCGTCCTCGAGCTGGTCGGGCGTGACGAACAGGTGCGAGTCGTCCTGAGTGAAGCCCCGCACGCGGGTGAGACCGTGCAGTGCGCCGGAGAGCTCGTTGCGATAGACCGTGCCGTTCTCAGCGAACCGCAGCGGCAGATCCCGGTAGCTGCGCGCGCGCTCCTTGTAGATGAGGATGTGCATCGGGCAGTTCATGGGCTTCAGGTAATAGTCCTGGCCCTGCTTGGTGATGTTGCCCTCGTCGTCGCGCTCCTCGTCCATCACGATCGGCGGGAACATGCCCTCCTTGTACGTGACGAGGTGGTTCGAGGTGAGGAAGAGGTCTTCCTTCGAGATGTGCGGGGTGTACACGTAGGTGTAGCCGCCCTCGATGTGGCGCTTGCGGGCGTGCTGCTCCATCTCGCCGCGGATCATGCCGCCGCGAGGGTGCCAGACCGAGAGGCCGGAGCCGATCTCCTCCGGGAACGAGAACAGGTCGAGCTCCTTGCCGAGACGGCGGTGGTCGCGCTTGGCGGCCTCCTCGAGGCGGTGCTGGTACGCGCGCAGCTCGTCCTTGGTCGGCCATGCCGTGCCGTAGATGCGCTGCAGCTGCGGGTTCTTCTCGCTGCCGCGCCAGTAGGCGGCGGCGATCCGGGTGAGGTCCCAGCCGTTGCCGATCATGCGGGTGTTCGGCAGGTGCGGTCCGCGGCAGAGGTCCTTCCAGACGACCTCGCCGTCGCGCGTGGTGTTGTCGTAGATCGTGAGTTCGCCCTCGCCGACCTCGACAGAGGCGCCCTCGGCGACCTCCTTGCCCGGGCCCTTGAGTCCGATGAGCTCGAGCTTGAACGGCTCATCGGCGAGCTCGGCGCGTGCCTCGTCATCCGTCACGACGCGGCGGACGAAGCGCTGTCCTTCGCGGATGATGCGCTGCATCTCCTTCGTGATGGCCTTGATGTCCTCGGGGGTGAACGGGGTCTCCACACCGAAGTCGTAGTAGAAGCCGTCGGTGATGGGCGGACCGATGCCCAGGTTCGCCTGCGGGTTGATGCGCTGCACGGCCTGCGCGAGGACGTGAGCGGCCGAGTGGCGGAGGATGTTCAGACCGTCGGCGCTGTCGATCGTCACCGGCTCGACCTCGTCGGCATCCGTCACGGTCGTGGCGAGATCCTTGAGGTCGCCGTTGACGCGCATGGCGACGACGTTTCGGTCGGTGAACAGGGCGAAGCCATCGTGCGGCCGGGCGTTTTCAGGCACAGAAACTCTCCATCTGGGTCACTACCCAGGTTACCGCTCCGCCCAGGCGCTCCGGACCGCTACGCGACGGCCTCGGATGTCGTGTTCGAGGCCGTCGGCGCGAGGATCACGATCGCGGCACCGACGAGGGCGACCGACGAACCGACCCAGTCCCACACGGTCGGCTTGAAGCCGTCGACGATGATTCCCCAGGCGAGCGAGCCAGCGATGAAGATCCCGCCGTACGAGGCGAGCACCCGACCGAAGTTCGCGTCCGGCTGCAGGGCCGCGATGAATCCGTAGGCGCCGAGCGCCATCACGCCGAGCACCGCGAAGATCCAGCCGCGATCCTCTTTCATCGCCTGCCAGATCAGCCACGCGCCACCGATCTCGGCGAGAGCCGCGAGGACGAACAGAACCACGATGCGGAAGACAGTCATCCCGCCAGTGTGTCAGGGACGACGAGCCCGATCTCGTAGGCGAGGATCACCAGCTGCGAGCGATCGGATGCACCGAGCTTCGACATGATCCGGTTCACGTGGGTCTTCGCGGTGTGCGGAGAGATGACCAGCTGCTCGGCGATCTGCTGATTGGTCGCGCCGCCGGCGACTCGGAGCAGCACCTCGCGTTCGCGGACGGTGAGCTGTCGCAACGCGGGCGAGTCCCAGACGTCTGCAGCGGGACGCCGCGGCATCACGGTGCGGGCGATCAGCGCGCGGGTCGCTGCGGGCGACAGCAGCGCCTCGCCGCGATGGATCGTGCGAACCGCCTCGACGATCTCCTCCGGTTCCGCACCCTTTCCGATGAACCCGCTGGCCCCGGCCCGCAACGCCGCAACGACGTACTCGTCCTCTTCGAACGTCGTGAGGATGAGCACCCGTGTGCCGCTCCCCTGCTCTGCGCAGATCTCCGCGGTGGCCGCGATGCCGTCGAGTTCCGGCATCCGGATGTCCATCAGGACGACGTCGGGCAGGGTCTCCCGCGCGGCGACGACTGCTGAGCGCCCGTTCGCTGCCTCTCCGACCACCTGCAGCCCTCCGTCCGCGAGGATGTCGCGGACCGCCTGGCGGATCAGTGGTTGATCGTCGACGATGAGGACGCGCGTCATGCGTGATCTCCCGCTGTCGGGATCGCGACGTGAAGCCGGAACTCGTCCTGGTCGCGCAAGACGACGACACGCCCTCGCGCGGCGGCCACGCGCTCCCGCAACCCACGCAGTCCGTGGCCGCTCGGCGTGGCATCCGGGCTCTCCTCGCCGACGGCATTGGTGACGATGATGTCGACCACGCCGTCACCGCCGCGGATCGCGAGCGCCGCCCGATCGCCCTCTCCGTGCTTGTGGGCATTCGTGAGCCCTTCTCGAATCGCCAGGTAGGCCACATGATCGCTCGATCCCGCGAGCGCTCCGAGCTCCGCATCCCGGCGCAGATCGACGCGCAACCCTGCCGCCTCGACCTGCGCCACAAGATCGTCCACACCCTCCAGTCCTATGGGCGGACGCCGGTCGCCCGGCACGTCCGTGTCACCGTCGCGCAGCACCGACATCAGCCCACCGATATCGGTCAGCACGGTTCGAGCGGCCGCACGGATCGCAGTGAGTGCTTCTCGTGCCCGTTCCGGCCGCGCCTCGATCGCCGATGAGGCGACGCCCGCGTTCAGGCTGATGACCGCGATCTGGTGGGCGACGATGTCGTGGAGATCGCGAGCGATGCGTACGCGCTCCTCCGCCACGCGTCGCCGCGCCTCCTCTTCTCGACCGCGTTCGGCTCGTTCGGCGCGCTCTCTCATCGCCGCGGCGTACTCCCGCCGGGATCGGGTCGCGTCTCCGACGGCACCGGCGAGGACGATGAAGAGCAGGAACTGCAGGGCACGCGAGTCGAAGACCTCGCCGTCGAGCGTCATCGCGTTCGTGAAGAAGACCAGGATCGAGGCCGCGCCCACCAGCAGCAGCCCGACCGGCCGTGCCACCCGGTCGGTGACGGCGAAGGCCGCCACCGCGATGGCGATCATGACTCCGGGCGAGAGTAACCCGAACAGCGCGGTGACAGTGCTGCATCCCAGGCTGACGGCGAGGACCACGACCGGCAGGCGACGACGGAAGGGCATCAGCGCGGCCGGCAGCAAGGCCGGGACGAGCAGCAGCCCACGAGCCTGGAACACCGCATCGGGGTACGGAAGAAAAGCGAGCAGGATGACGATGGCCACCGCGAGGACGTCGGTCAGCAATGTCGCCGGACGAGGAAAACGGAAGGACGACACCCCTCCAGTATTCCGGGCTGACGCACGGGGCGAGTCCCTCCCGGGGATGAGACTCGCCTACCGCGAACGCGGTACGGAAGTGTCTGCGACGGGCGGATGCTTGCGCGCGCCTCCGAGATCAGGCTGGGAAGGTGCATGCATCGCGTGCTCGGAAAGGACAGCAATGAAGAAGGCAGTCAGACGCACACTGCTCACCCTCACCGGCATCGCGACGGTGATCGTCGTCGGCCTCGCCACGACGACGGTCGTGAATGTCGTCGCGACCGAATCGGAGAAGGACGCGATCGCAACCTACGGGCAGGCGGTCTCGGTGGACGGGCGTGACATGAACGTCCTGGTCACGGGCGAGGGGCCCGAGACGATCGTGATGCTCCCCGGGTTCGGCACCGCGTCGCCGGTGATCGACTTCAGCCCCCTCATCCCCGATCTCGCGGACGATCATCGCGTCGTGGTGGTCGAACCGTTCGGCTACGGCCTGAGCGACGGCACCGAGAAGGCACGCACGACGGAGAACATCGTGAGCGAGGTCCACGATGCCCTGCAGTCGCTCGGTGTCGACGAGTACACACTCATGGGGCATTCGATCGCCGGGATCTACGCGATCGAGTTCGCCGAACGCTACCCCGACGAGGTGAGGGCATTCGTGGGCATCGACAGCAGCCTCCCCGGGCAGCCGAGCGCAGACGTCGAGTTGCCGATCGGACTCCTCGTCACGGCCAGGAATCTCGGTCTGATGCGGATCATCGCCGGCGCGGCCGATGGCGGGTACATCCCGCCGACCTATTCAGCGGAGGATCGTGAGCAGATGCACATGTTCACGAATCGGAACACCTTGGCGCCGACCTACGTCGACGCGATGTCGCGTCTCGGAGAGACGTTCCGCGAAGCCGAGGGCAAGGAGTTCCCGGATGACCTCCCGCTGCTCCTGTTCGTCCAGAAGCAGAACAAGACCGTCCCCGAGTGGCTCGACCTGCACGAGCGACAGGCGGCGAGCGTGATGGACGGAACCGTCATCCCTCTGACCGGAGACCATTACCTCCACCACACGCACGCGAAGGACATCGTCGACGGCTTCCTCGCGTGGGAGGCAGTGCGTCAGCCGTCGGACTGATCCGCCGGCTTCGCTCAGCCTCGGCTGACGTCGCCGGAACCCGACACGTCCTCCGTGACGCGGGCATCGCCGCTGTAGGAGATGTCGCCGCTGCCGTCGATGACGGCGTCGAGCGTCCCCTCCGCGGTCACATCGGCGCTGCCCGCGCCGCGAATGGTGACGAACGCCTGGGTGCTGCGCAGACCGGACGCCTCATAGCGGCCGTCGCCGTTGATGTCGACCCGTTGCGTTCCGGCGGTTCCCGCGATCGAGACTCCGCCCGATCCCTCGATCCGCACGGTCAGCTCTTCGACCACGGCGTCGCGGACATCGATGACACCAGAACCGTCGGGCGTGAGGATGGCGGTCCCGGCGTCGATGCCGGTGGCGTCGACATCGCCCGAACCGCGGACGTTGATGGTCGGCTCGTTCGCCCCAGAGAGGTCGATCGAGGCATCGCCCGATCCGAGGACGGTGAGCGACTCGAGAGAGTTCACCGTGAGCGCGTAGCGGATCTTCCCGTTGCCCAGCATCGACTCTCCGTCTGTGCCGAGGCGCAGGACGCCGTCCTCCACATCGGCCGTGAGGCTGTCGATGACCCGCTCGCCGGCGGTCACGGTCAGTGACGGCGTCGCGCCGAGCGTGACCGTCAGGTCGCCGGAGCTGTCGAGCTCCACGACGCTGACATCCGAGATCTCCCGCTCTTGGGTGATCGCGGGTCCGGAGTCGAGCGCCGCGCACCCCGAGAGTGCCGTCGCAGCGGTGACGACGACGAGAGCGGTGGTGGCGAGAGCGAGGAATGGAGTGCGCATGACGTCAGCGTAAAGATGCGGCGCGCCACGCGGACAGCTACCGGGGTGCCAACATCGTCTGCCCCCTGGGTATGACGCTCCTGGCGGCGAAGGACCGCCTCATCACGTACCGTGAGGGAATGAGAGCAGTCGCCCGATGGATCCTCGCGATCGCGCTCGGCGCGATCGGCGTCATGCACTTCACGTCGACCCGCGGGTTCCGCGTCGTCGTCCCGGACTGGGCGGTGGAGCTGACGAAGCTCGACAAGAACGACATCGTCCTCGCCTCCGGTGCCGCCGAGATCGCTCTGTCCGCCGGCCTGATCGCGCTCCCCCGCGAACGGCGCCGGATCGGCTGGGCCACGGCGGCCTTCTTCGTCGCCGTCCTCCCCGGCAACATCCATCAGTGGCAGACGCGCCGCTCGACGCCCGGGCTCGATACGGATGCTCGACGGCTCGGGCGGCTCTTCCTTCAGCCGCTGCTCGTGCTCTGGGCGCTCTGGGCGACGAACGACGTACCGGCTCGCCGTCGCTGAAAAGCCACAGAGGCGGGCACGTATTGTCGCCAGGGTCGGCGACAATGGGGCCATGTCCTCTCCCTCGATCGTCTGGTTCCGCGACGACCTTCGACTGGCCGACAATCCTGCCCTGCGCGCCGCGCTCGATCTCGGTGAGCCGATCATCGCGCTGTTCGTCCTGGATGAGGAGTCCGACGGCATCCGCGCCCTCGGCGGCGCCTCGCGCTGGTGGCTGCATCATTCGCTCGCCTCGCTCGCGGAACGTCTGCGGGAGCGCGGAGCGGAGCTGATCCTGCGGCGGGGCGCGGCCGGTCGCATCGTGCGTGACCTGGTCGCGGATTCCGGGGCCGGTGCCGTGTTCTGGAACCGCAGATACGGAGGTCCCGAACGAGACGTCGACGCCGGCGTCAAGTCGGCCCTGCGCGAAGAGGGCGTGACGGTCGCCTCGTTCGCCGCGTCGCTGCTTCATGAGCCCTGGACCGTCACGACGGGCAGCGGCACGCACTACTCGGTGTTCACGCCGTTCTGGCGGGCCTGCCTCGCGCTCCCCGCGCCTCGTGCTCCACTCCCGGAACCGCGGGAGATTCCCGGCGCGACGCCGGTCCCGGCATCCGACGCGCTCGACGACTGGGAGCTCCTGCCCACGGCGCCGGACTGGGCGGCGGGTCTTCGCGAGACGTGGGAACCCGGCGAACCGGCCGCACGGCGGCGGCTGAGGGATTTCCTCGACACCGATCTCCCCGGGTACGACAGCGCTCGTGACGAGCCGTCTGCGGGTGCGACCTCGCTGCTCTCGCCGAGACTCCGCTGGGGCGAGCTGAGCCCCTTCACGGTGTGGCATGAGGCGGTCGGTGTGGACGGAGCGGGTCGCTTCCTCTCGGAGCTCGGCTGGCGGGAGTTCGCCTGGCACACGCTGTACCACTCCCCGGATCTCGCGACGAAGAACCTGCGGCGCGAGTTCGACGCGTTCCCCTGGCCGCCGCTCGATCCGTCGCAGCTCGACGCCTGGCAGCACGGCGAGACGGGGATTCCGCTGGTGGATGCCGGGATGCGCGAGCTCTGGCACACGGGGTACATGCACAACCGGGTCCGGATGGTGACGGCGTCGTTCCTCATCAAGAACCTCCTCATCGACTGGCGGCTCGGCGAGGAGTGGTTCTGGGACACGCTCGTCGACGCCGACGACGCGAGCAACCCGTTCAACTGGCAGTGGGTGGCAGGGTCCGGAGCGGATGCTGCGCCGTATTTCCGCGTTTTCAACCCCGAGCTGCAGGCGAAGAAGTTCGACCCCCAGGGCATCTACATCTCGCAATGGGCATCGGATGCCCCGACCGAGCCGATCGTCGACCTCGGCGAGACCCGCAAGGCGGCTCTCGCCGCCTATGACGAGGTCAAGCGCGGGTCGCGGAGCGAGAGGTGAACGTCATGCGCCCGTGGGAGATGCACGACACGGTCGTGATCGGTGCCGGCGTGATCGGGGCTTCGATCGGCTACCACCTCGCAGCACGCGGAGCGGCGGTGACCGTTGTGGATGCGGGTCTTCCCGCGTCCGGCGCGACCCGGCACTCGTTCGCCTGGATCAGCAGCGTCGGGGGCACCGATGGGCCGGCCGTCGGGCTCAGGGACCTCTCGGTGCAGGACTGGAGACGCCTCGGCGCGGAGATCCCGGGACTCGAGCTGGTCTGGTCGGGAGCGCTCACGTGGGGTGACGAGTTCGGTCGCGCAGAGGCGATCGAGCCGCCGATCGGTGTCGAGCCGCGGCTCGCGGAACGTCCTTCATCCGCCCGATTCAGCCCCGAGGAGGGGTGGATCGATCCCGTTCGCGTCACGGAGCAGCTGATCGAGGCCGCCCGTCATCGGGGAGCGCAGATCCAGCTCGGAGCGCCAGTGGTGCGACTGACCCGTGACGATGTCGCGGACCTCATCGGCGTCGATCTCGGCCATGTCGTACTGGGAGCGTCCAACGTCATCGTGGCGGCGGGGACGGGGGCGGCCGCGCTCTGCAGCTCGGTCGGCGTCAGCCTTCCCCTGGCGTCGGCTCCCGCGGTGATGGTTCGCCTCGCGGCCGAGCCGGGACTCATCGGGCACATCGTCGCGAACGACGAGTTCGAGGCCCGGCAGAGTCCGGACGGCACCATCCTCATGCCGCGCGGCTACGCCGGCGAGGACTCGGCCGAGTCGCTGCTGGCCACGGGCGAGATGGCCCGACGACTGCTGGTCGATTCGTTCGAGGGCGCAGAGGACGTCCGCCTGCTCGGCGCCGAGATCGGCTGGCGGCCGATGACGAGCGACGGAGAGCCCGCTGTCGGCGTCACGCGCATCCCCGGGCTCCACGTCGCCGTCGCGCACCCCGGCGTCTGCCTCGCGGCGACGATCGGAAGGCTCGTGGCAGACGAGGTCATGACCTCGGTGGCTCCGCCGGAGCTGGCACGCTTCCGTCCGACGCGGTTCGACTGAGCGCGCCGGAGGCGGGCATCTCGGAACGCCAGACGAGACGGATCCGGCCGATCCCATCCCTACCGCGCGCGGTGAGTTCTGGAAACTCCGCGGTGCAGAGGGCGGCGATCGCCGCGTTCCACGTGCGCACGTCGACCTCGGCGCCATCGAGAGTTCGGATCCATGCCGCGACGTCAGCGCGCAGCGCCGGTGCGCTCGTCGCATCGATGACACGGCCGTGCTCTCTGAGCAGAACTCGGTCGCGGCGCCCGAAGATCACGTCGATCGACGCCTGCCGGTCGTTCGAGAAAAGCACGAGACGATTCCGGTCCATCAGCCTGTACACGGCGTCGGCGATGACGAGGCAGGCGGCCAGCGTCATCAGGGCCGCCACCGTCCCGGCGAGTGCGACGGCGAGGAGGAGATGGCCGACGACGACCAAAAACAGGGATTCGATGACGAAGAGCGCGAGAACCGCCAGCATCATCCAGCGCAGTGCACGCGGCAACCACCCGATCAGCCACTGCAACGTGAAGCTGATCTCCAGGAGAGCGACGAGGTCGTCCCTCAGCGAACCGACGTGAACGCGCTGCGGGCGGGTGTCGGGGACGCGATTCACACGCTCACTCTAGAAGACGGCGGCTCACTGCCGCGCGGCACGGAGCGATCAGACGGTGACGCTGCGATCGGCCCGCACCCGGAACCACAGACTGAGCTCGGCCAACGCGCGAAGAGTGGTCGACCTCTCGTCGGCATCCTCGAGGTCCGCGAAGGAATCGCGGAAGCCCGCCGGCGCGTGGTCGCGCTCGCCCTGCAGACTCCGGTATCCCATGGTCCAGTCCTCGAACTGCCGATCCTCGATGGGCTCCTCCATCAGGATGCGCATGTCACGGTGACGCACGTCCTGCCCGATGGTGCGGGCGAGTCCGCGCACGATATGAGCGGGACCCTCGAGAACCTGGATGAATCGCTCGCCGCGGTACAGCAGCATCCCGGTGATGTCTCGCGCGCCGTTGAGGCTCCTGGCCTGCTCGAGAAGGTGAGTGAGGGCCGTCTCCCGGAACGGCGCAGCCGCTCGGCTCGTATACACGAGCGAGAGCAGCGTGGTGTCGTCCGCGCTCACAGCTGCACCACTCCCCTCAGCTGCTCGTCGGTGCCGTCATCCGGCGACGCCAGTGCCCCCGAGGATGAGACCGCGGCGGTCGCGCCGTCGAGGGTCGAGAAGCTGCCGAGAGCGCGCGAGCGTGCGTCGAACGCGGAGTAGCTGCCGTCCGGCTGCCGGTCGACGTACCCCAGGAAGTCTCCGCTGCGGCTGCCGACATGGAATCCTTCCTCGACGCACGCCCAGAGGACGTCGGAGGAAGCGGAGTGGGGATCGTTCACCCGTGAACACTATGAGGCCGCACCGATATTCTGCTTCCCCCTTGCGCAGCGGACGTCGGCTGTGGCAGGGGGTGCGGGGTCAGATACGGCGCACCGAGAGCATCTGCCAGCCCTCGGGGACCTTGGCCTCGAGGGCCGCCATGTCGTCGGCCTCGATCTCCTGAGGCTCGTCGCGCCGCTGGAAACGCCCCTCGACGATACGGATGCCGCCGGGCCTCATCTCCACATGAGCAGCGGCCATGTCCCAGCCCGCCGGAGCCTGGGCAAGAAGCTGTGCCCGGAGCTCCGGGATGTCGGTGCCCTCGACGGTCGCGGTCTTCTTCTCAGCGGGGCGGATCAGGGCAGCGAGCATTCGTCCAGCCTAGGCGAGGTGTCGAAGCGCCCGGCTCCGACGTAGCGACCGCTCACTCCTCGATCGAACAGCGATCCCTCGTGTCGAACCACCCGACGTTGTTCCATTGCCACTCGCCCGGCGTGAAGCTCTCCGAGCGGACCCTCACCGAGGAGAAGACGGACGCACCGACGGTGATCGAATACCACTCGTCGTCGGGCGGCGAGAAGTGAACCACGGAGCCCTCAGAGGAGGCGGACAGAGCCTCGGCAGGGTGCAACTCGACACCCTGTTGCTGGTCGTCTGACTCGTACGAAACGGCGTACCAATCGTCCGCATCGGAGACGCAAGTGACGTAGTCCACAGAACCATCGGAATTGATCCGAACAGCCGAGGCGTGGGTGGCAGTGCAGCCGGTGAGGACGAGCACGATACCGACCGCGGTAGGCGAGAGGGCTCGGCTGATCTGCTTGCGCATGCGTTTGAGGCTACGGCGATCGGCGTCGCTGTCGGACCTGGAGCTGCGCGATCGTTACGCGGCGAGAGTCAGGGGTGGTCCCGGCAGGTCTGGGGAACCCTCGGGACCACCTGCCGGTGTTGCTGGGGACTTCACCGGCCCGTAGACCGCGATTTCCTGCGATCCATGCTCAACATACCGGTGAGGCGGTCGAGGCTGTCAATCCCCTAGCCGTGTCCGTGGTTCTCGCTACCGTTGTCAGCTGCAGCGGATGCGTACCGTTCTGGGGAACGCCGCGCGAAGCCCTGCAACCTTGAGGCCTGTCGTCGTATGAAGGGATACGGCGGCAGGCCGCTTCACTGTTCCCGCACTCCCCCGGGACACGAAAAAACCCCCGGAGAACCGGGGGTTTGTCTGTGCGCGATACTGGGATCGAACCAGTGACCTCTTCCGTGTCAGGGAAGCGCGCTACCGCTGCGCCAATCGCGCCTGTACAGGCTATTCAGTTTGTGTGCGACGAGGTGGCGACGGGATTCGAACCCGTGTAAACGGCTTTGCAGGCCGGTGCCTAGCCGCTCGGCCACGCCAC
>Ga0307406_10001864_pt1 | contig 11503 bp, 8 predicted proteins | sample 322Cmetagenome_3_FD_203706 | JGI IMG/M metagenome (GOLD analysis project Ga0307406, IMG submission 203706) | Maize rhizosphere microbial communities from greenhouse at UC Davis, California, United States - 322HYB-C-2 | ecosystem: Host-associated > Plants > Roots > Rhizosphere > Soil | place... | reverse complement strand
CAGCGCGGCGCGGTACAGCCAGGGCGGCGAGCCGAAGACCGTGACGGCATCCGGCGGCACGGCGACGAGCGCGCCGTCGTGGTCGTACATCTCGCCCGGCCGCAGGAGGCCGGCCGAGAGCGCGCCGTAGTCGGAGTGCCACTTCCGGAAGTAGGACTTCGTGAGCCGGTTCGGCTGGACGTCGGCCGTCGCGACCATACTCGGGACGTACAGTCCCTTACCGCCGGCGCGCCAGACGCGCAGCTCGAAGTCGTTGTCCTCGATAGAGGAGACCGAGCCCTCGGGGTGCTGGAAGGCGGGGTCGAAGAGGCCGACCCGGTCGAAGACGTCGCGGCGCACGGCGAGGCTGGCGCCGACGAGACAGAGCGGCCGGCTGCGGTCGACGACGAACGGCTCGTCGCCGTGGTCGGTGAGGGCGAGCGGCGCGCAGCGCGCGTCGGCGAGCCAGTCGGGCGGAGCGGTCGGCCAGCGCGGGAGCACCTTGCCGCCGACGAAGTCCACGTCGGGGTGCTCGTCGAAGGCGCGCTTGATCGCCGCCACCCAATCGTGGGCGACGCGAACGTCGTCGTCGGTGAAGGCGACGATCGGGGCACGGGCGTGGGCGATGCCCGCGTTGCGCCCGTGGGAGAGCCCCTGCCGCTCCTCGAAGACGTAGCGCAGCCGGCCGCCGCTGCGCGGGACCATCTCCCCGACCACCTCGCGAGTGCGGTCGGTCGAGTTGTTGTCGACGACGATCAGCTCGAACTCCGGCGACCCCTCCGCCTGTCCGAGCACGCTCTCGATCGCCTCCCCGACGAGGTCGGCGCGATTGTAGGTGCTCATGACGACGGAGACGTCCGGCCGAGCCGGCGGCGGGGGCGGGGCCGCCTCCGACTCGGCGTCGCCCTGGTGCGGGTCGAGCGTGGCTACGAGATTCTGCGCGGTCATCTTCGGCTGTTGCTGGCGTCGCCGCCGGTCGCTCAGGCAGTCCCAAACGAGTCCGTGGGGGCGCAAGCATCGGGCCCGGCGCCCCTCGTCACGATGCCGCCCCTCCGACCCTACCCTCGGTCTCCCGGAATGGTCAAGCTCGCGCGTGCCGCGCTGTGGGTGCTGATCGCGGCGGCCGGGGCGGTCGCCTTCGCCGGGCTTGCCCTCTCGCGCGGCGAGCGGGTGAGCGCGGCCTGGCTGCTCACCGCCGCCCTCTGCAGCTACCTCGTCGCCTACCGGTTCTACAGCCGATTCATCGCGCGGCGGGTGTTCGCGCTCGACGCGTCGCGCCCGACGCCGGCCGTGCGGCTCTCCGACGGGCGCGACTTCGTCCCGACCCACCGCTGGATCGTCTTCGGCCACCACTTCGCGGCGATTGCCGGCCCCGGCCCGCTCGTCGGCCCGACGCTCGCGGCGCAGTTCGGCTACCTGCCCGGCGCGCTGTGGATCGTCGTCGGCGTCGTGCTCGGCGGCGCGGTGCAGGACATGGTCATCCTCGCCGCCTCGGTGCGACGCGACGGCAAGTCGCTCGGCCAGATGGCGAGGGAAGAGATCGGGCCGGTGGCCGGCTTCACGGCACTCGTCGCCGTGCTCGGGATCATGATCGTGCTCATCTCGGTGCTGGCGCTCGTCGTCGTCAACACGCTCCGCGCGAGCCCGTGGGGGACGGTGACGATCGGGCTCACGATCCCGATCGCGATGCTGATGGGCGTCTACCTCCGCTGGGTGCGCCCGCACCGCGTCCTCGAGGCAAGCCTGATCGGCCTCGCCCTGCTCGTCGGGGCGCTCTACGCCGGCCGCTGGGTGTCGGAGAGCCCGTCGCTCGCCCCGCTGTTCACGCTGCGCGGAACGACGCTCGCCTGGCTGCTCATGGCGTACGGCTTCGCGGCCTCGGTCGTCCCGGTCTGGCTGCTGCTCGCGCCCCGGGACTACCTCTCGGCGTTCGTGAAGATCGGCGTCGTGGCGGCTCTGGCGATCGGAATCCTGCTCGTCCTGCCGCCGCTGGAGATGCCGGCCGTGACGCGGTTCGTGGACGGCACCGGCCCGGTGTTCGCCGGCAAGGTGTTCCCGTTCGCCTTCATCACGATCGCCTGCGGGGCGATCTCCGGCTTCCACGCGCTCATCGCGTCGGGGACGACGCCCAAGTTGCTCGAGCGCGAGACGGACGCGCGGCTGGTCGGCTACGGCGGGATGCTGGTCGAGTCCATGGTCGCGGTGATGGCGCTCGTCGCCGCCTGCGTGCTGACGCCGGGCGTCTACTTCGCGATCAACGCCCCGGTCGCGGCGCTCGGACCGACCGTGGAGAGCGCGGCCGAGGCGATCCGCGCGTGGGGGTTCACCGTCACGCCGGCCGAGCTGAGCGCCTTGGCGCGCGAGGTCGGCGAGCCGTCGCTCCTCTCGCGTACTGGGGGCGCGCCGAGCCTCGCCGTCGGCATGGCGCACATCTTCTCGCGCGCGCTGGGCGGCGGCGGGGCGATGGCGCTCTGGTACCACTTCGCGATCATGTTCGAGGCGCTCTTCATCCTGACGACGCTCGACGCCGGGACGCGTGTCGGGCGCTTCATGCTGCAGGACATCGGGCGCCACCTCTGGGCGCCGCTCGGGCGCGTCTCGTGGTACCCGGCCGTCGTGCTCTCGAGCGCGCTCTTCGTCGCCCTGTGGGGCGTCTTCCTCTACCAGGGCGTGACCGACCCGCTCGGCGGCATCAACTCGCTCTGGCCGCTGTTCGGGATCGCCAACCAGCTGCTCGCCGCCGTGGCGCTGTGCGTCGGCACGACGATCATCGTGAAGATGGGGAAGGCGCGCTACGCCTGGGTGACGGTGCTGCCGCTGGCCTGGCTGGCGGTGGTGACGATGTCGGGCGCGGCGATCAAGATCTTCTCGTCCGACCCGAAGCTCGGCTTCCTGGCGAGTGCGCGGCTGTTCGACGCCGCCGCGCGCTCCGGCGTGCTGCCGCCGGGGCTCGCGGACGCCGGCGCGGCGGCGCAGATGGCGTTCAACGCCCGCCTCGACGCCGCGGTGGCCACGTTCTTCATGGTGTCGGTGGTCGTCATCATCGCCGACTCGGCGCGCGAGTGGGTGCAGGTGATCGCCGGCCGCAAGCCGGCGCGCACGACCGAGGTGCCGTTCGACGGGCGACACACGGCCGCGGCGGGGGCCGGCGACTGATGGGCGCCCCGCGCTCTCAGGGGGCCCCCCGCTCGCTCGGCGAGCGCCTGGCGAGCGCCGCCAGGGCCCTCCGAATGGTGCTAGGCGCGCCGGACTACGAGCGCTATCTTAGCCACGCTCGCGAACGGCACCCCGAAGTCCCCCCCCTGTCGCGCGACGAGTTCGTCGCCGCCCGCCTGCGCGCGCGCTACGAGCGGCCGGGCTCGCGCTGCTGCTGATCCCGGCACGTCCTCCCTCCTCCGATGCTCGCGCTCTTCCTCTTCTCGCTCGTGCTCGGCGGCAGCGTGCTGCTTCTCCAGCTCGTGCTGGGCGCCGGCGGGCTGTCGCACGACGCGCCGGACGGGGCGCACGGCGGGTTCGGCCACGCTCACCACGGCGGACACGAGCACGCCTCGGGGCTGCACCTCTTCAGCGTGCGAACACTCGCCGCCGCAGTGGCCTTCTTCGGCGGCGCCGGATGGGTCTCGCTGCGCGCCGGCCTCCCCGGCGCCGTGGCGCTTGTCGTTGCCGCCGCCGTGGGCGCGGGCGCGCTCGTCGGTACGGCGTTCCTCATGCGGTCGATGCTCCGTTTCGAGTACGACGGCACGGCGCGGATCGAGGGCGCCGTCGGGCTACCGGCGCGCGTCTACCTCGCGGTGCCCGGAAACCGGCGCGGGCTCGGCAAGGTGCAGCTCACGCTCCAGAACCGAACGGTCGAGTACCAGGCCGTGTCGGCGCACGACGACCTTCCAACCGGCGCCGACGTGATCGTAGTGGACGTCGTCGGGCCGGACACGGTGGAGGTCGTACCCACCCCAACGCTTCCCGGAGAAGTCGATGTCTAGTGCCCTCCTCGCGGCGCCCCTGCTCGCGACGCCTGCCGCCGCCATGCAGGTCGCCGCCGACGTTTCGGCGCTCGGCCCCGCGCTCGTTCTCGGCGTGCTCGCGGCCCTCGTTCTCGTCGGAACGCTGCTGCTCTTCGTCTCGCGCTACAGGCGGTGCCCGGCCAACAAGGTGCTCGTAATCTCCGGCAAGGTGAGCGGCGGGGAGAGCGCCAAGTGCATCTCCGGCGGCGGCGCCTTCGTCTGGCCGGTGATCCAGGAGTTCGACTACCTCGGCCTCGAGCCGATCCAGATCGACATCCCGCTGAAGGACGCGCTCTCGTTCGAGAACATCCGCGTCTCGGTGCCGAGCGTGTTCACGGTCGCCATCGGGACTGAAGCGGAGGTGCGGCAGAACGCGGCGATCCGCCTCCTCAAGCTGACCCACGAGCAGATCAAGCGGCAGGCGCAGGACATCATCTTCGGCCAGCTCCGGCAGGTGATCGCGTCCATGCGCATCGACGAGATCAACCGCGACCGCGACGCCTTCCTGCACAAGATCCAGACGTCGCTCGAGCCGGAGCTGAAGAAGATCGGGCTCGTCCTGATCAACGTGAACATCACCGACCTCAAGGACGACTCGGGCTACATCGAGGCGATCGGTCGCAAGGCGGCGTCGCAGGCCGTCCAGCAGGCGCGCGGCGACGTCGCCGAGCAGGAGAAGCTCGGCGAGATCCGCGTCGCGAACGCGAACCGCGAGAAGGCGGTGCAGGTCGCCGACGCGGCCAAGGTGCGCGAGATCGGGCTGCGCGAGATGACGCGCGAGCAGGCGGTGCGCGTGGCGGAGCTGGACAAGGAGCAGCAGATCGGCGAGCAGACGGCGGCGCTCGAGCGGGAGACGCAGATCAAGGAGGCGGAGCAGAAGAAGCGCGTCGCCGTCGCCGACGCCGACGCCCGGGCGCAGGCCGGCGAGGCGAAGTCGCAGGCGATGATCGCCGACACACAGGCCGAGCTGCGGGTGCGGCAGGCGGAGGCGTACCAGCTGTCCGAAACGAAGAAGCGCGAGGCCGAGGCGGCGGTGGCCGAGGCGCAGAACCGGGCGATGGCGCGGGCCGCGCTCGCCGAGGCGGAGCGCGTGGAGGCGGAGCAGCGCGCCAAGCTCGAGGCGCCGGCGAAGGCCGAGAAGGCGCGCACGATCGTCGAGGCCGAGGCCGACGCCGAGAAGCGCCGGATCGGTGCGCAGGCGGAGGCCGCCGCCGTCTACGCGCGGCTCGAGGCGCAGGCGCGCGGCGAGTACGAGATCCTTGCCAAGAAGGGCGAGGGTCTCAAGAAGATCGTGGAAGCGTGCGGTGGCGCCCGCGAGGCGTATCAGATGCTCCTGCTCGAGCACCTGGACACGCTCGCCGAGACGACCGCGACCGCGATCTCGAACATCAAGTTCGACAAGGTCGTCGTGTGGGACGGCGGCGGCGAGAACGGCGGCGCGACGTCCGGCTTCCTGCAGAACATGGGGCGCACGCTGCCGCCGATGATGCAGGTCTTGCGCGACGTCGCCGGCGTCGAGCTGCCCGACTTCCTCGGCCGGATGGCGACCGACGTACCGGCGGACGCGGTGGCGGAGCGGGCGCGCTCGGCGCCGCTCAACTCCGCGGCGGTGGCGGACCCCGGGGTGTCGCCGGTGACGCCGTACAGCGCGCCCGTCGTGTCGGCGGTGCGGGACTGATACGCACGCGCGGTCGATCGCGCGGCGGGGAAGCAGCGAGCGGCGCGGCCCCGGTGGGCCGCGCCGCTCGCGCCGTCAGGGCAGGCGCGTTCGCGCCGGCGCGGCTGCGGCCATCCCCAGGCTCGCGGCGAGGGCGAGCACGGCGCCGAAGGTGAAGGCGGTCGACGGGCCCCTCCAGTCCCACAGCGCGCCGAAGAGCAGCGATCCGGGCAGCGCGGCGAGGCCGACGGCGAGGTTGTACCAGCCGAAGGCGGTGCCGCGGCGCTCGGCCGGCACGAGATCGGCGACGAGCGCCTTCTCGCTCCCCTCGGTGAGCCCGAAGAAGACCCCGTAGACGGCGAACAGCACCCATGCCTGCCAGGGGTCGGTCGCGCGGCCGAACGCGAAGTACACGCCGGCGTAGAGGAGCCAGCCGGCGACGATGAGCGGCTTCCGACCGAGGGCGTCGGACAGCGCGCCGCCGGGCGTGCTGGACGCCGACTTCACGACGTGGAGCATCGCCCAGAGGATCGGCACGAGCGCCGCCGGGACGCCGAGCTGCGCGGCGCGGAGGAGCAGGAACGCGTCGGTAGAATTGCCAAGCGTGAAGACGAGGATCGCGCCGAGGACGGCCCAGAAGCGGCCGGGGAGGGGCGCGCCGAGGCGGGGCGGGGTCTCGCCCGGGTGGACGGCGACCGACCTCGCCGCGGGGGCGCGCGGCACCTCGCGGACGGCGAGCACCAGCACGGCGACGGCCGCCAGCCCCGGGATCGCCGCGGCGAGAAAGAGCGAGCGCAGCGAGAACCCGCCCCACTGCAGCAGCGCGAAGGCGACGAGCGGCCCGACGACGGCGCCCGCGTGGTCGGATGCGCGGTGGAAGCCGAACGCCCGTCCGCGCACGGCGGGGTCCACGGAGTCGGCGATCAGGGCGTCGCGCGGCGACGTGCGGATCCCCTTCCCGACCCGGTCGGTGAGGCGGATGGCGAGCACCTGCAGGGGCGAGAACGCGAGTGCAACGAGCGGGCGCGCGAACGCCGCGAGCGCGTAGCCGCCGACGACGAGCGGCTTGCGCCGGCGCACGCGATCCGACCACCAGCCGCTGGCCAGCTTGAGCAGCGCCGCGGTGGACTCCGCGGCGCCCTCGATCGCGCCGATCGCGCTCACGCTCCCGCCGAGCACCGTGCTCAGGAAGAGCGGCAGCAGCGGGTAGATCATCTCGCTCGAGAAGTCGGTGAAGAAGCTCACGACGCCGAGCGCGATCACGTTGCGAGAGAGCCGCCCCGTGGCTCCGCCGATCCTCATCCGATCCCTGGTCCCGAGCCGCCGCGGCCCGCGCCGCCCCCGCCCGTTCGCAACGCGGCGCGAGCGGGCGCCCGGAATGTAGCGGCGGCGCCCGGGCGCGCGACGGCGGCGCGCTTGCGCCGAACCCGGTCGCGGGGCCATTGATAGGCATGGCCAGACCGGAGCGGTCGCAGACGGCGCGGATCCACGAGGCACTCGGCGAGGCGCGGGCGCGCCTCGCCGCCCGCGACGCCGAGATCGTACGCGCGCAGGTCGCCGTCTCGCAGATCGCCGCCCCGACCGGCGAGGAGTCGCGCCGCGCCGCGTGGGTCGCCCGGCAGTTCGCGACGCTCGGCCTGCAGCGGGTGCGCGTGGACGCGGCGGGCAACGTCATCGGTCGGCGTCCCGGGGCCCCGCACTGCGACCCCGACGCGCCCGTGGTGCTGTGCGCGCACCTCGACACCGTGTTCCCGGCCGACACGGCGCTCGAGGTGCGGCAGGACGGGACGCGGCTCGTCGGCCCGGGGATCGGCGACAACGGGCGCGGGCTGGCGGCGATGCTCGCACTCGCCCAGGCACTCGACGGCCGGCGGCTGCGCACGATGCGCCCCGTGGAGTTCGTGGCGACGACGGGCGAGGAGGGGATCGGTGACCTGCGCGGCGCGAAGCACTACTTCGCCACCGCGGGCACCGGCGCCGCGTCGGCGATCGCCCTCGATGGCGCGGGGGACGAGCGAGTGGTGCACCGCGCGCTGGGCTCGCGTCGCTTCCGCGTCGTATTCCGCGGGCCGGGCGGGCACAGCTGGGCCGCGTTCGGCGTACCCAACGCGGTGCATGCGGCGGCCGGCGCGGCGGCGAAGCTCGCCTCCCTGCTCCTGCCGCACGAGCCGCGGACGACGCTCTCGGTCGGACGGATCGGCGGCGGGCTGTCGGTGAACTCGATCCCCGACGAGGCGTGGCTCGAGGTGGACCTCCGCTCGACCGCGCCGGCGATGATCGAGCGCTTCGACCGCGAGCTTCGCCTCGCGGTGCGGGCCGCGCAGGCGGAGGAGAATGCGCGGCGCGCCTCCGGTGCGCCGCCGCTCACCTGCACGGTGGAGACGATCGGCGACCGACCGTGTGGGGAGGTGCCGTCGGACGACGCACTCGTCGTGGCCGCGGTCGAGGCGACGCGGCTCGTCGGGCGCGAGCCGGGCCTGACGACGGCGTCCACCGACGCGAACGTCCCGATCGGCCTCGGCATCCCGGCGATCGCGATCGGCGCCGGCGGCCGCGGCGGCGACGCGCACACGCCCGGCGAGTGGTTCGACAACGCCCAGGGCCAGCTGGGAATCGCGAGGGCGCTCACGATTACCGTCGCCGCGGCGGGGTTGGCGTAGAGGTTGGCGTAATCGCGAGTTCGGCCAGAGCCAATGCGGGAAGACTGTTCTACGCATCGAGGCGCGCGAACAGTCTTTCCTCGTTCGCTCTGGCCGTGAGTATCAGCTGCCGCGTATCACGACCTCCGAGTGATCCCCGATCGTCGCCTCCCCCTTCATCCCCTCGATCCGCACCGAGTCGCCGACGAGGGAGTTCGCGAGAGCGGAGCGAAGGATGCGCGTGTCGGCCCCGATCACGGCGTCGCGCAGCGTCGAGCCCTCGACGACGGAGCCGGCGAGGATGGACACGTTGGGGCCGACGGTCGAGTCGGTGATCGTGACGCCGTCCTCGATGTACACCGGGTCCACGACGCGCGCGCCGGCGCCGAGCGTCGCCGGCTTCCGGGCGCGGCCGCGCCGGAGCATCGCGGCGTTCGTCTCGAGCAGCGTGTCGAGCTTGCCGGCGTCGTACCACCCCTCGACGTCCACGACGCGGATCTTCGCCCCTTTGTCGATCATGTACTGGAAGGCGTCGGTGAGATAATACTCGCCCTTGTTCTTGGGCTGCGTCAGGACGTGGTCGATCCCCTCGTAGAGGAGCTTCCAGTTCCTGATGTAGTAGAGGCCGATGTTGGCGCGCTTGGAGATCGGGGTCGAGGGCTTCTCGACGATCTTCGTCATGTCGCCCTGCGCGTCGGTGACCACGACGCCGAAGCGCTGGTAGTCCTCGACCTCCTTGACCCAGATGATCCCGTCGGCCTCCGTCGTCTTCACGATGGAGAGGTCGGCGTCGAAGATCGTGTCCACGAAGACGATCAGCACCGGCTGGTCGACGTACGGGCGGGCCAGCGCGACCGCGCCCGCGGTGCCGTCCTGGATGACCTGCTCGACGAAGACCGCCGGGATGTCGTAGGAGGTGCGCGCGAACTCCTCGACCTTCTCCTTCAGGTGGCCGGTGATGTAGACGACCTGCTCGACGCCGCCAAGGCGCGCCACGTCGTCCATCACGTAGGCCATGACCGGCTTGCCGGCCACCTTCAGCATCGGCTTCGGCGTGACGTGGGTGTGGGGGCGGAGCCGCGTCCCCTTCCCGGCGAGCGGAATGATGACCTTCATGCGTCGTTCCTCATGGCGCGCTGGTTCCCTCGCGCCCGTAGCGGTCCTTGAGGCGCACGACGTCGTCGAGCTCGGGCGTGGACGCCTCGAGCACGTCGCAGTCGGTGACTGCCTCCATGTAGTGAATCGTTCCCGGCGTGATCCGGAACGCGTCTCCGACCCGCAGCCGCACGTCCTCCAGCTCGCCGTCGGGCTGGAGCTTCACCCAGTACTTCATCTCGCCCGTCAGGAGGTAGATCGTCTCGTCCTTGCGCTCGTGGTACTGCACGCTCAGCGCCTGGCCGGCCGTGATGTGCAGGACCTTGCCGACGTAGCGGTCGGTGTGCGCCCAGATGATCTCATACCCCCACGGCTTGTCGACGCGCTTCACGACGCCACGACCGCTCATTCCACTCTCCTCGGGTGATGACCGGCGCCGTCCGCCGACGCCGGCTCGATGCCGGCGTGCAATATCTCAGGACGGCGCTCGCTCCGGCAACCGACGCGCTACCAGAGGTCGTCGAAGGAGAAGGCCACGCGCGGCTGCCCGCGCGAGTCGCCCGCCTCGCCGCCGACGGCGAGCGCCGGCCGCGACACGTAGAGCGGGAAGTCCAGCCGCGCGCGCACCTCGCGGTCGTAGAGCTGTCCGCGCAGCGCGAGGCCGACGCCGGCGTCGGCGAGGGCGTCGGCACGTCCCCCTCCGCGGCGACCGAGCGGCTGCCCGGCGTCGGCGAAGGCGGAGGCGAACAGCCGAAGCGGTCGCGCCGTGGGGCCGATGACGCGCAGAAGCAGCGACTGCTCCGCGTTGAGCGCGAGCACGCTGCCGACGGCGAGGCGCGGATCGAAGCCGCGCAGGCCGGCGCCGCCGAGCGCGACGTAGTGTGCGTCTGGCGCGGCGAGCGGCGAGCCCCAGGGACGGAGGAAGTGGTTGGAGAAGGTCTCGGTGGGGCTGCGCGACGAGGCATATACCTGCCGCTCCAGCGGCGCGCGCTCGACCCACGCCGCGAACGCCCGGCCGAACGTCACCCACCGCCAGTCGGTCGAGCGGCGGAGGCGCGACAGCTCGCCGGTCACCCGCACGAAGCCCTTCGTGGCGGCGCTCGCGCCCGACGGCAAGTGGCCCGACACCACGCCGCCCGTCACCCCGACACGAAGTGCCGTAGGCGACGTCCCTGGCGTGCGGGCGGCATAGCCGAGCGTGAGGTCGCTCGTCGAGCGGCCGCTCCAGCGGGCCGGGTCGACCCAGTCCAGCGCGTGGGGGTAGGTGCCCGTGAACCCCAGCGACGCCGACGCGCGCAGGCCGGGGGCGACGAGGAACCGGCTCAGGTCCCTGCTCTGCCGCAGGTCGAGGCGCTGGATCCCGTCCACGGTCCACGACCCGAACGAGAAGCCGACGAGCGGCCGCCGGCCGAGCCGCGGGTTCTCGACCGTCGTCCAGAACTGCAGCCGTCCGTGCGCCGGCCAAGCGTCGCGGTCGTCGGCGACGCCGGCGCGCTCGGGGGCGCGCCGCACCGCGTAGACGACTCCCGCCTCGACGCGGTCGAACGTGCCCTGGTAGTTGGCGCGCGTGCGCAGGCCGAGCGTCGCGTGTCCCGGGCGACTGAGCCACCCGACGGGTGTCGTCGCGACGAGGTAGCGGTCCGCCTCCGCCTGGTCGAGGAAGGGCCAGTCGAAGACGTGGCGGCGGACGCGTCCCGAGCCGCGCCCGTCGAGCCCGACGCGCACGTCGTTCGGGCCGTACCAGTCGGGGGTGACGTCGAGTGGGTCGAGCCGCACGTCGCGCGGGCGCGCCGCAGTGCGCACCTCGACCGTCTGGTCGCGGGCGAGCGCGTCGCCCTGCACGATCGTCCACCTCCCGTCGTCGGTGCGGACGCCGACCGCCGGCGGGTGGCGATACTCGCCGCGGCGTACGACGCGCGCCCGGGTCAGCCAGGCGTCCCCGTCGCGCGCCGAGCGCACGCGGCGAAGCTGGTAGTCCACGAGTCCGGTGCGGTGCACCCACTGTTCGAAGAACCAGCCCAGGTCGCGCCCGGCCGCGCGCTCCGCCTCGGCGCGCATCGCGGCCTCGTCCACGTGGCGGAAGGCCCAGCGCGCGTAGTAGCCGCGCAGGAAGGCGCGGAAGGCGTCGTCCC
>Ga0307406_10001863_pt1 | contig 11507 bp, 8 predicted proteins | sample 322Cmetagenome_3_FD_203706 | JGI IMG/M metagenome (GOLD analysis project Ga0307406, IMG submission 203706) | Maize rhizosphere microbial communities from greenhouse at UC Davis, California, United States - 322HYB-C-2 | ecosystem: Host-associated > Plants > Roots > Rhizosphere > Soil | place... | reverse complement strand
AGGAACGGCAGAGCTGATGCTTGCAAAGCAGCTTGAGTGTGATGCAGTCATTGCTCACCACCCCATTGGTGCTACTGCAGTCAATTTTTACAAGGTGTTTGATATGCACATCGACTATATGGTAGAGCATGGTGTTCCAAAGAAAGTCGCAAGAGAGGCCGTTGAGAAGCTTAAGGAGCGAATCGAGACGCGTAACCATGCTAGCATTTACAGCGATGTTGTCGGAGCTGCCAAGGCGCTTGGCATGCCTCTTGTCAATATCCACCAGCCATGCGACGAATACATGCGACAGGTTATATTGCGCGCCATCAAGGCCGGCAGGACAGAATACGTATCAGATATTGTCAAATCCATTGGCAAGATCCCAGAATTCCGCCATGCTGCAACCAAGGTACGAGTAAGGTTTGGGAATCAAAACAACAAAGCAGGCCATTGGACTTTAGTGGTGGCCGCAGGCACTAATGGTGGCTTTAACATTGCTAAGGCATACTTTCGGCATGGTGTTTCTACAGTCATCTATCTGCACATAGATTATGGCGAGCTAATGAAAATGAGGGAAGAAAAGCTGGAGGGAAACCTTGTAGTAATGGGACACTTGGGGGGTGACTCAATAGGCCTCAACGGCCTTGCGGAGCGGCTTGAGAATCTAGGTATTGAAACTGTCAGAGTCGGCATTCTTCCAAATAGATGATAGTCGAACGATTATATACTGTAGTTGTTGCAAATTTTCTAGCAGCTGGCCTTCGTAGTATAGCCTGGTTAGTATAGGCGGCTGTGGTCGATTTCTCCACTTCCGGCAGAGACCGCTTGAGGAGGGTTCAAATCCCTCCGAAGGCCCCATCTTGCGATAACAACAACAACAACACCTTTCGGTAAGGCTTTTTCAAATAATAAAAAGAAAGAGGGAAAAAAGTTTTACATCCTTGGGCCGAAATTGAATATGTTGTGTCTTGCAGTTGCTATGATGATTCCAACAATTGCAATGGCCAGCACGACAACAGCTATTGTGCTGAATTCCGGAATTACAGATGTACCTATGACATCAATTGACTCTGCACCTGCTGGGAAGCCAATTAACAGTGTTCTCGTGTCTTCTGCTGGCTCGATTTCGCCTGGTTCTACGTATTCAGCGTTATCAATAAATGCTACAAAATCCGCATCTTCTCCTTCGTCTGTTTTAGAGTCAATTACCTCCCTTGGTAGTCTAAGAGTTAGCGTTCCATTACTCATTGAGTTAATTGTAACTCCAAGCGTTTGATTCTCGCTATGGGTTGTCATATTCTCCACAGAGCCACCAGTGATCATGTACTCTATTGGATATGTTTGGCCTCCTGCTGTGAGGTCGAATGTTGTCAATTCTCCTCCTCCTGTTGCGTTAATAGCGGGAACCTCTGCCTCATCAGTCGTGGCAGCATCTGTCGCGTTAGACGTGGCAGCATCTGTCGCGTTAGACGTGGCAGCATCTTCTGTCTGGGCATATGTAGTTCCAATCGGTACAACCAATGCAACTGAGCCCAGCAATATTGCCATTAAAGTATATATTTTATAGTCCATTCTCCTTCATGCACACCATCACGCTATAATTGCATCACTATTTATCTTTTTTGTACAGAAATTCTAACGCATAGTTCATTTCAAACAAGCGCAGTAATGTAATTCCATTAGTTTTTTCAAAGAAAATCAAAATGCGTACAAGTGCGAATACTTATATATGCTCACTCTCCATTAGGCTTAACTTTGATGTTTTTTTTTACAGAAAATCTGTTTTTCTATTCGGAGGCATATTCTATTGTCTGAAAAAAAGGTAGTCAAGATAACTAACCACATTTACCAGCCAAAGCACGAAATCCTGCCCAAAGATCAGGCAGAAGAGATTCTAAAAAAGTATAACGCCAAGCCAAGCCAGCTTCCGTACGTTATGATAAGCGACAAGGCGCTCGAAGACTTAGATGTTAGGCCAGGTGACATTATCAAAATAACGAGAAAGAGCCCAACGGCAGGTGAAAGTGTATATTACCGTTACGTCGTAGAGGGCTGAGTATACAATGATAGAGAATTCTATCGAGATGTGGCCGATCATCAATGACATTTTACGAAGGGAAGGTGTTGCAAGGCAGCATCTGAATTCTTATAACGAGTTCATGGAGCGGGGGCTCCAAAGTATAATCGACGAGGTAGGCGAAATTGAAATAGAAACCGCAGAATATCCTTACAAGATCAAACTGGGCAAGATCAAGCTCCAGCAACCGAGAATAATGGAGCTTGACGGCTCGATAACACATGTTGCCCCGATGGAAGCAAGGCTCCGTAACTTGACCTATGCATCGCCTGTGATGCTGGAGTGTAGCGTAGTCGAAGACGGCAAGATTCTGGAATCGCGCTTTATCCACATAGGCGACATGCCGGTGATGGTTAAGTCCAATACATGCATTCTGCACAACCTACCCGAGTCCAAGCTTGTCGAATTTGGCGAAGACGCCCGGGATCCTGGTGGGTACTTCATCATTAACGGCTCAGAACGGGTCATAGTAGGACTTGAAGATCTTTCATATAACAAAATAATTGTCGATGCCGAAGAAACCACAGGCACTATGCTGTACAAGGCCAAAGTCTATTCCTCAATTGTGGGCTATAGAGCAAAACTAGAACTGATAATGCGCCCAGATGGTTCAATAGTAACCAAGATCCCAGGCTCGCCAGTAGATATCCCACTTATCACGCTAATAAGGGCTCTTGGTCTTGAATCTGACAAGGATATCGCTGACTCGGTTTCACTCAATGAAATCGTACAAGATGAGCTTGAGCCTTCATTTGAAAAGGCAGGTGATGTCAACAGAAGCAGGGATGCCATAGTATATATCAGCAAGAGGATTGCACCTGGCATGCTTGAAGAATTCCAGATCAAGCGAGCCGAAACATTGCTTGATTGGGGTCTTTTGCCACACATCGGCAAAAACCCTGACAACAGGCACGAAAAGGCCCTATTCTTGGGCGAGTCAGCCTGCAAGCTTATTGAGCTCAAGCTTGGCTGGATAGGTACTGATGATAAAGACCATTATGGTAACAAGGTGATTAAGTTTGCTGGCCAGATGCTTGCCGACCTGTTCCGGACTGCCTTTCGTAATTTGATACGTGATATGAAGTATCAGCTGGAGCGCTCAGGCCAAAAGCGCGGCATCAACGCTGTCGCTGCAGCTGTCAGGCCTGGCATCGTGTCAGACAAGCTGAACAACGCCATTGCAACAGGCAACTGGGGTAGGGGCAGGGTAGGCGTCACACAGCTGCTTGATAGGACAAACTATATGTCGACTATTTCGCATTTGCGAAGGATTCAGTCGCCTCTTAGTAGGAGCCAGCCTAATTTTGAGGCAAGGGATCTGCATGCAACGCACTTTGGCAGAATATGCCCCGCAGAGACTCCTGAGGGCTCTAACTGCGGCCTTGTCAAGAATCTTGCGCTGTCAGCTATAATTTCCGTCAACATCCAGAACGCCGAAATTACAGAAAAGCTGTATGAGCTGGGAATACAGAGCGTAGATGACGTCGACCCGGCTCTAAGGAAGTCGGGCACAAGGGTGTTCGTCGACGGTCGGCTTATCGGCTACATTGAGAAGGGAGAACACCTTGCCGACACACTTAGGTCTATGAGGAGATCAGGCAAGATCCATCCCCATGTCGGCATCTACCTTTACAGTTCGCAAAACCCCAATGCCACAAAGCGTCTTTACATTAGCTGCAACGCTGGCAGGGTGCTTAGGTCACTTGTAGTCATTAGAGATGGCAGGCCGCTTGTAACATATGAGGTAATTGAAAAGATATCGAAAAAGTTCCTTTCTTGGAATGACCTCATCTATATGGGTATGATTGAGCTGGTAGACGCAAACGAGGAGGAGAACTGCTATGTCGCAATTGATCCAAAGAAAATAGAGCCCCTGCACACTCATCTAGAGATATTTCCATCTGCCATCTTGGGTGTGGGAGCTTCGATCATTCCATATCCTGAGCACAATCAGTCACCAAGGAACACCTACGAAAGTGCAATGGCAAAGCAAAGTCTTGGCTTTTCTACGCCATTGATGAATGCAAGCACGTACGTAAGACAGCACTTTATGCTCTACCCGCAAACACCCGTAGTGAGCACGAAGGCGATTAATCTACTTGGTCTTGAAGACCGACCAACAGGGCAGAATTGTGTCGTCGCTGTGCTCCCGTTTGAAGGCTACAACATAGAAGACGCCGTGGTGTTCAACAAAGCATCAGTAGATAGAGGGCTTGGCAGGACATTCTTTTATAGGATTTACGAGGCAGAAGCAAAGCAGTATCCCGGCGGGATGAAAGATAGTTTTGAAGTACCACCACCTGATGCCAATATTCGGGGCTACAGAGGCGAGAAGGCTTACCGTCTGCTTGAGCAGGACGGCGCGATTATGCACGAGGCAGTAGTTAACGGAGGAGACATCCTAATCGGTAGAACTTCGCCTCCACGGTTTATGGAAGAATACAAGGAGTTTGAGGTTAAGGGTCCATACAGGCGAGACACTTCAGTCGGCGTCAGGCCGTCAGAAAACGGTGTGGTCGATACAGTCATTGTGACTCAGTCAGTTGAAGGCGGCAAGATGTACAAAATTAGAGTTCGCGACATGCGCATCCCTGAGATTGGGGATAAGTTCGCCTCACGGCATGGCCAGAAAGGGGTTGTCGGCATGTTGGTCAATCAAGAAGACCTGCCATATACGGAGGAAGGCATTGTGCCAGACATCATGATCAATCCTCATGCATTTCCATCAAGGATGACAGTTGGCCAGTTCATGGAATCGCTAGGCGGCAAAGCCGCTTCACTCCGCGGCAAGATAGCTGACGGCTCGGCTTTTCTTGGGGAAAAGCTAGACGACATTAAGAATGCAATGGAGCATTACGGCTTCAAGTATACCGGTAAGGAGGTGATGTACGACGGCAGGACTGGACGAAGATTTCCTGCAGATGTCTACATCGGTGTCGTTTATTACCAAAAATTGCATCACATGGTTGCCGACAAAATCCATAGCCGCGCCAGAGGTCAGGTTCAGATGTTGACAAAGCAGCCAACTGAGGGCAGGGCGCGCGGCGGCGGATTGAGATTTGGCGAAATGGAGCGGGATTGTCTTATCGCATATGGCGCATCCATGATGCTCAAGGACAGGCTGCTAGAAGAATCGGACAAGGCTGAAGTAAATGTCTGTGAGCGTTGTGGCTTACTGGCATACTATGACGTCAAACAGCGCCGATACATCTGTCGTGTGTGCGGGGAAAAAGCCAAGATATCATCTGTAGTGATTGCGTATGCGTTTAAGCTGCTGTTGCAGGAAATGATGAGTCTCAATGTCGCGCCGAGGCTACTTGTAAAGGAGAAGGTGTAGAGATAGAATGATGGAAGAATCTGCAAAAACTCTAGGTGGAATAAAGTTTAGTGTATGGTCGCCAACTGAAGTGCGCAAGTTCTCAGTAGCTGAGATCACTGCACCTGAAACATATGATGAAGACGGAATGCCAGTGCAAGGCGGCTTGATGGACAACAGGTTGGGCACACTTGAGCCTGGCCAAAAATGTGCCACTTGTGGAAACACTTCTGCGAAATGCCCGGGGCATTTCGGTCACATCGAGTTAGCAGAGCCTGTGCTCCACATCGCTTTTGTAGACGATATTCATAAGCTGCTCTTGATAACCTGCCGATCATGCAACAGGATCAAGCTTGATGTAGAAGAGCTCGCCCACTACAAATCGATCCGCGACACAAAAGCGGCATATGCAGTAATTACACTTGAAAACATTAAAGACGATATTATTGAGCGGGCCAAGAAGGTCAAGGCCTGCCCGCACTGCGGCAAAGAGCAGTATGACTTGATATTTACAAAACCGACGATATTTGTTGAGCGGACTGATGCTGGCGAAAACAGACTGCTTCCAATCACTATCCGCGAAAGACTGAGCCATATACCTAATGACGACTTGACGCTGCTTGGGTATGATCCCAAGACAGCAAGGCCAGAGTGGTTTGTACTGCAAGTACTGCCCGTACCACCGGTGACTGTCAGACCCTCAATTATTCTGGAGACAGGCATTAGGTCAGAAGATGACCTAACTCACAAGCTTGTCGATATCATCAGGGTCAACCAGCGCCTCAAGGAAAGCAAAGAAGCAGGAACTCCTCCGCTTATTGTGCAGGACTTAGTCGACCTACTGCAGTACCATGTTACGACGTACTTTGACAACGAAGTTTCCGGCATTCCACAGGCTCACCACAGGTCTGGCCGGCCGCTTAAGACTCTTACACAGAGATTGAAGGGCAAGGAAGGAAGATTCAGAGGCTCACTTTCAGGCAAGCGTGTCGACTTTTCCAGCAGAACTGTGATTTCACCTGACCCTAACCTTGCAATATCTGATGTCGGCGTACCGGTAGATGTTGCAAAGAAGCTTACTATACCAGAAACAGTTTCGCAATGGAACTTAGAGCGGCTCAAGGGGTTAGTGATGAATGGCCCTAATACATATCCCGGAGCAAACTATATCATTAGGCCGGACGGAGTCAAGATTAGACTCGATTATGTTACCGACAGAAAAGCAATAGCTGATTCACTTGCCCTTGGCTACATTGTAGAGCGCCATCTCTCAGACAGCGACATTGTCATTTTCAATAGGCAACCTTCACTCCACAGAATGTCGATTATGGCCCACAGCGTCAAGGTGCTGCCCTACCGCACATTCAGACTGCATCCTGCAGTCTGTCCCCCATACAATGCTGACTTTGACGGAGACGAAATGAACCTTCATGTGCCTCAGAGCGAAGAAGCAAGGGCTGAAGCAACGCTTCTTATGAGGGTGCAAGATCAATTGATCTCACCGAGGTACGGCGGCCCTATCATTGGCGGCATCAGAGATTTCATTACCGGTGCATTTCTCCTTACCCGCGACAGCTCAACTCTGACAAGAGATGAATTCGCAAATTTGGCTATGCTAGGTGGCTATCATGGGCCACTACCCGAGCCGCTGATAACCACCGAGGACGGCCAAAAGAGGTACTCTGGCAGGCAGCTGTTCTCACTCTTCCTGCCAAAGGACTTTAACTTTATCATTACTTCAAAGTGGAACAAGGCCGCAAAGGGAGAAGGCAAGGATGTAGTCATAAAGAATGGTGAGCTTATCAGCGGCGTCATCGATAAGGCATCGATTGGTGCCGAAGAGCCGGACAGCGTGCTTCACAGAATCGCCAAGGACTATGGCACAGACGCGGCAAGAAAGTTCCTTGACTCGATACTTACCATGCTTAAGACATACATCACCCATAGAGGATTTAGCTACGGGTACTCTGACCTGTGGCTGCCCCCAGAGAGCCGACAGGCCATCAGTGACATCATCCAAAGGACCTACGAAAAGGTCTACGAGTTGATACAACAGTACAATGAAGGCACGCTCCCGCTAACAAGGGGTCTGTCCGGAGAAGAAGCACTAGAGTTGTATGTTGTAAATGAACTATCCCGCGCCCGTGATCGCGCTGGCAGGACAGCCGACAGGGCATTCCCTAACGAAAACTCAGGCGTGATCATGGCATCTACGGGTGCAAGAGGGTCGACACTCAACATCGGCCAAATGACTGCAGCATTAGGACAGCAATCGATCAGAGGCAAGAGAATCCAGAAGGGCTATCACAACAGAGCGCTTTCACATTTTAAGCCAAATGACACCAACCCTGATGCAAAGGGCTTTGTCAAGTCAAACTATCGCGATGGTCTGTCTCCGCTTGAGTTCTTCTTTCACGCAATGGGCGGAAGGGAAGGCCTTGTAGACACTGCAGTCAGAACCCAGCAGTCTGGTTACATGCAGAGGAGATTGATTAACGCACTTGAGCACCTAAAGATTGAATATGATCATACCGTACGCGACCCCCACGGCAACATCGTGCAGTATCTGTATGGCGAGGACGGCATCGACCCTGCGAAGAGCGACCATGGCGAGGCTGTTAACATCTCAAGGCTTATTGAAGCTGAATCAATTGTTGACGAAGGACGCAAGGCTGTTGAGGATGTCACCAAGGACATAATTTCAAAATATGCCGGAAGCCTCAACCCGAGAATGAAGGCTAATCTGGGAAAGGCGCTCCTTGAGAACAGACTCAGCAAAGATGGTGTTGAAAAAGTAATGAAGAAGGTACTTGATCTTATCGATAGGGCGCTTGCAGAGCCCGGAGAGGCAGTCGGTGTAGTGACAGCACAGTCTATAGGTGAGCCGGGAACCCAGATGACGCTCAGGACATTTCACTTTGCCGGCGTTAAGGAGAGAAACGTGACGCTTGGCCTTCCACGGCTCATTGAGCTTGTAGATGCAAGAAAGAAGCCGGTGACGCCTACGATGGATATTTACCTTGACGAGAGCCACAAAGTGTCGAGGGAAAAGGCCCTTGAAGTAGCAAGGGAGATATTGTTCACTCAGATAGGCGATCTTGTTGACAGAACCGAGACTGACTATAGCGGCATATTGACATTCCATCTATCTGAAGCAAAGCTGGCAGAACGAGGATGCACTTTTGCCGATGTGCAAGAAGTACTTGAGACCTCAAAGAAGAAGTACAGCATCAAGCCAAACGAAAACAAGCTCTTCATCAAGGTAACGGTTCCAGATGAGCCTGACGCGCAGACACTGCTCACAATCAAGAGCAAGCTGCTCAACATGCGTGTAAAGGGTGTATCCGACATTGAGCGTGTAACAATAGTCAAGCAGGATGAAGAGTGGGTTATCCAGACCGCCGGCTCTAACCTTGCAAAGGTGATGGCAGTAGATGGCGTAGATACTACCAGAACTACGACGAACAATGTTTACGAGATCTGGCAGATGCTTGGCATTGAAGCCGCAAGAACCGCGCTTGTCAAAGAGATCACAAATACGCTTGAAGAGCAGGGGTTGGAGGTGGATACGCGACACATCATGCTTGTGGCTGACCTTATGACATCGAAGGGATACCTGCAACAGATAGGCAGGCATGGCATCGCAGGAACTAAGACATCAGTTCTTGCAAGGGCGGCATTTGAAATTACAGTGCCAACAATTGCCAAAGCATCGCTTGAAGGGCAGATTGAAACATTAAGAGGAGTGACAGAAAACGTTATAGTAGGTGCTACTGTACCTGTCGGCACTGGAATGGTAGACCTGTACATGAAGGTGAAGGACAATGAAAACACTGGAAAAAGTGATTAAGGATGCAATAGCCGCCGACAAGTACAAGAGTGGCGTCAAGGAAGTATTGCAGTCAGTCAAAGGCTCGAAGCTGATAATCGTCAGCAAGTCCATCGACCCTGAATATAGAAAAAAGCTAGAAGAGCAGGCCAAGTCTACCAATGTCACAATCTATGAGTATTCCGGTACTTCCGTGCAGCTAGGCAAGCTCTGTAATAAGCCTTTCAGGATTACTACCATAGCAATCAAGAGCGGGACAGCAGAGGAAATAAGCGCTATAGTATCAGAAAAAAAGGACAAATAATAGAAAAGGTACCTGTGAGATATAAATTGAGTTGTGAGAATGATTTATTGTTGCCGTCTCCGTCATCTTTTGCATTATACCTACGTATAGGGACGCTGTGAAAATGACTGAGATTAAGCTTACTTCTGATGAGTTGCGCCTAATGTCTCTCTTCCAAAGCATCACAAGCGCAACAACAAGAGACTGCATTGTCGACGACAAAATGGACCGCGTTATTTTCGTTGTAAATAAAGGCCAGATGGGGCTTGCCATTGGCAAAGGCGGTTCTACAATCAAACAGCTGCAAAACATGGTTGCAAAAAAGATAGAACTTGTTGAATTTTCTGAGGATCCTGTAGAGTTCATCCGCAATATGCTCAATGCTGATATGATAAATGATGTTAGGTTATCTGAAAGAGGTGACGGGACAAAGCAAGCGGTTGTCACAGTTGATCCTAGGAAAAAAGGAGCCGTAGTAGGGAGGGAAGGTAGGAATGCAGAGAAGGCAAGGCTTCTTGCGAAGCGATACTTCCAAATATCCAATGTGTTAATAGTTGGCCCTGAGCAGGGAAATAGTAGTAATAGGGTGAATATGAATGGGTAAATCTCCACTAGGTCTGTTCGCAGGCAGGGTTCTTAAGGCAAAGAAGAGCCGTGCTCGGTGGTCAGAAAAATATTATAAGAGAAGAATGCTCATGCTTGACAAGAAGGCAAATCCTCTAGAAGGTGCGCCACAGGCAAGAGGAATAGTGTTGGAAAAGGTTGGCATTGAGTCAAAGCAGCCAAACTCTGCTGTACGCAAGTGCGTCAGGGTTCAGCTGATAAAGAATGGCAAGTCCGTTACTGCCTTCTTACCAAGGGACGGCGCTCTTAACTTTGTCGACGAACACGATGAGGTAATTATTGGGGGTATCGGAGGCGCGATGGGAGGAGCAATGGGCGACATCCCTGGCGTCAGGTGGCAGGTGTTCAAAGTCAACGGTGTCTCATTGAATGAACTTGTACGTGGAAGAAAGGAGAAGCCTAGAAGATGAGCGGTAAGGAGCAGGTAAACATCCAACTGTTCCACAGGTGGGATATGAGCAATATCGAAATAAATGATCCCGGCCTCAAATCTGTCATTAACCTAAAGCCAGCCGTCATCCCAGTCACGTTTGGTAGGCACGAGCACCAGCGCTTGAAGAAAGCAGAGGTCAATATTGTAGAGCGTCTGGCAAATAAGATGATGCACTTTGGCAAGAGATATGCGAAGAACACCGGCAGAATGGGTGGCAAGAAGGCAAAGATGCTCAACATTATCAAAACAGCATTTGAAATCATATACCTTGAAACTGGGAAAAACCCTGTAGATCTGCTGGTAAGGGCAGTCGAGAACTCTTCACCAAATGAGGACACAACTCGCATCGTATATGGTGGCGTCGTCTACCATGTATCAGTTGATGTAGCTCCGCTGCGCAGAGTCGATCTTGCACTTCGTTTTATTGCGGAAGGTGTAAGGGAATCGACATATTCAAGCCTGCAGACCATAGAAGAGGCACTTGCTAAGGAAATCCTTCTGGCTGCAAATAACGACATGGCAAGCCACGCGATCAAGAAAAAGCACGAACAAGAAAGAATCGCAATGGCTTCAAGATAAGCAGAGCCTTTTTTTCTTCTTTTTATGGGATTATTTTTGTGAATTAGGTCTTTTTGCTAGCGTTGCGAAAAGTAATATTTTTGCTGTTCGTAGGCCCAAGCTTGATGATGGATTTATGCTCAGCAGAATAGAATGAGTTGATTTTTGTAGATGCACATTTGTCCATATATGGTAATATTTGCTGCTAACGCCAGGATAATTAAAATTGGTAAAAAGATGGACTGACATCATTGGGGCAAAATATTATCATCATACGACTCAACTAATTATGGACTATGCCTCCTCCCATGATACTACCAATATGATACTATATTATTGAATACCGCCTATACAGTAGCTTGACAGCCGCCGCAGCCGCACCTTATCTTTATCATTATGGAGTTA
>Ga0307406_10001862_pt1 | contig 11508 bp, 14 predicted proteins | sample 322Cmetagenome_3_FD_203706 | JGI IMG/M metagenome (GOLD analysis project Ga0307406, IMG submission 203706) | Maize rhizosphere microbial communities from greenhouse at UC Davis, California, United States - 322HYB-C-2 | ecosystem: Host-associated > Plants > Roots > Rhizosphere > Soil | place... | reverse complement strand
GGCAGCAGCACGTCGGCCAGCGTCAGCGTGAGCAACTGCGGCGACGAGGCGTGGCGCTTCACCGACGTCAGCGTGCATGTCGCCACCGGACCCGCGTTCCAGGTGTCCTCGACGTGCATCGGCGGCCTCGTGCTGCAGCCGGGGGAGGCGTGCCGCGTCGATGTGACGTTCGCACCGTTGGCCGCCGGCGAAACCAGCGGTGCGCTGTGGTTGCGGCAGACGACCACGACACCCGATCAGCTGCTCACGTTCTACGGGCGCGGCGTCACGGCGAGCGCCGGCTCGGCGGCGATCCGTTTCTCGCCCGCGACGGCCGAGTTCGGCCCGGTGCCGGTGGGCGCGCGAGCCGGCCCGCTGACCGTTGCGCTGGAGAACGTCGGCCGCGCGCCGCTCGTGCCGAGCGCGCTCGTGATCAACGGCCCGACGCCGTACGACTTCGGCACGACCAGCGACGGCGACCCGCGCGACTGCGCCGTCGGTCGCGCCGTCGCGCCCGGCACGCGCTGCATGCTCCATTTCACGTTCGCTCCGGCGGCGGTCGGCGCACGCCACGCGCAACTCGTGATCGACGCACCCGAGCTCGCATCCCTCACCACCATCGCGTTGCAGGGCGAGGGCCAGGACGCGAGCGCAGGCAGCGTCGAGGCGATCGAGTTCCACCACGCCGCGCGTCACGAGTACTTCCTCACCACGGTGCCGGAGGAAGCCGCGAACATCGACGCGGGCGGTGTGGGTCCGGGATGGATTCGCACGGGCCAGCGGTTTCGCGTCTTTCCGCTCGAGGGACCAGCCCCGCCCGCCGCGGTGTCGGTGTGCCGCTTCCTCGGTGCGCCCCCGCGCGGTCCGGAAGCGCATTTCTTCAGCGCCAACACCGAGGAGTGCGAGGCGCTCCGGCACAACGTCCTCTGGCTCGACGAGGGACCCGCGTTTCGCACGCTGCTGCCGTCGGCGGAACGGTGTCCCGCCGGATTCGCGCCGATCGTTCGGCTGTGGTGGCGCGGCAGCGACGCGCGCGAGGTACGCCACCGCTACGTGCGCGACGCCGCCATCGTCGCGTCGATGGCGCGTGACGGCTGGGTGGTCGAAGGCGCGGTGTTCTGCTCGCCGTGAAGCGATGACGCTGCTCGAAGCGGCCCTCGTCGGCGCCGCCCTCGCGACGGTCGCGCTCGTCTGGACGAACCTCAAGGCGCGCGAAGCGGCGAACGCCGCGATTCGTCGCGTCTGCGCGCAGGAAGGCCTGCTCCTGCTCGATGACACGGTCGCGCTCGCGTCGATGTGGCCGGCGCGGAATGCCGACGGCCGCCTGATGCTGCGGCGCGTGTTCGGCTTCGATTACAGCGATACCGGGCACAACCGCCGCACGGGCAGCGTCACGCTGCTCGGCAGCGACGTGCTCGAAGTGAACGTCGCCGTCGCCGCTCCGCGCGACGCTCCGCGACACTGAGCCGAATGGAACACTACCCGCCGTGGCCCTGGCATCCGCGCGGTCCGTTTCGATCGATCCGGGACGACGCGGGCCCGCGAAACGTGGCGGGACGCGCGCGCCTGGACGCCGACGGCCGCCTGCGCGCGTCGCCGCAGACGGTTCGCATCGAAACGGCCGAGCAAGCGGATGGCTACGACTTCCTGTGCGCCGAGGACGTGATGGCGGCGAGCGACTGCGCGCGCGTCATCGCGGCCTTCGACGCGCTGCGCCACCGCGTGGTGGCCGACGACCCCGTGGACCGCTACTGGAGCGGGCGCTACCTGTGGGCGTCGGACATGCGGGCGACGCATGCGTCGATCGTCGACACGATGCGTGCGGCGACCGACCGTGCGCGCACGCTGCTCACCCGCTTCTATCGGCTCGAACGACCGATCTACAACGACATCTTCCAGCTCGTCCAGTGGCCGGTCGGCCTGTTCATGCGGCCGCACGCGGACCGCATGAACGCCGACGCGCGACCGCACGGCATGCCGTACCGCTACTTCGCGGGCATCCTCTATCTCAACGACGACTACGACGGCGGCGAGCTGTACTTCACCGCGCTCGACCTCGTCGTCAAGCCGAAGCGCGGCATGTTCGTCGGCTTCACCGGCGGCTTCCATCACGAGCACGCGGTGACCCGCGTCGAATCGGGCGCCGTGCGCATGACGATGCCGAGCTTCTACAGCGTCGAGCCGCGCCACGCCGATCGCATCGTGCATCCCGGCGTCGCCGACGCGGCGCCAACGGGCTGAAGGCGAAGGTCAGGCACTTTCCGGCGCGCCCGCCTGCGCCTTCATCCCCTGTCGCATCAGCGTCTGCCGGTCGACGTCGGGCGCGCGCCAGCCGGAGACCATCTCGGTGATCCAGTTGACGAGGATCGCGGTATACACCTCGCGGCACGACGGATCGGACAGCGCGTGGTCGGCTTTGTCGACCACCCGGTAGGTCAGCGACCGCGCGTGCTTCAGCGCCTCGCGGTAGCTCTCGATCGTCTGGTGCGGGATCACGATGTCCTGCCCCGACTCGACGATGAGCACGTCGCCGCGGAAGGCGGCGCACGCGGCGAGCGCCCGATTGTCCGCGGGCTCGTTGCGCCGGCGCCGATAGCGGTCGAGATCCTGCGCCTGCCGCAGCGCGAGCTTAGGCACGTCCCAGTCGCTGTCCTTGTAGAGCGCGGGCGCGCGCAGCGCCAGCCAGCGCACCGGCCGCAGCGCCGTCAGCAACGCCGCCAGATAGCCGCCGTAGCTCGTGCCGACCACCGCGATCGCGGACTTGTCGACGGCCGCCTGCGACGCAAGCACGTCGTACGCCGACACGACGTCCTGCAGATTGTGCTCGCGCGTGACCGTCTCGCGCTGCTCGTTCGTCTTCTCGTGTCCCCGGAAATCCACGGTGAGGCAGACGCAGCCGAGCGCCGCGACCTGGCGCGCGCGGGCGATGTACTGCGACTGGCTGCCGCCCCACCCGTGCAGGAACAGGACGCCGGGCAACTGGGTTGCCGGCGTGACCAGCGTCGCGGAGAGGCGTTCCTCGCCCACGAGCACGTCGATCACTTCGTCACGCGTGGCCATGCGATCGACACACGACGTACTTCGTCAGCGGCCCCACGCGCGGATCGGTGTCGCGATAATGCACCGTCGCGTCGGCGGGAACCGGCTCGAACGGGCCGTAGCGTTCGACGGTCGCTGCGCGCACGACGCGAAGCGACGGATCGCGCGCGAAGGCGCGCAGCGCCGCGAGCTCCGCGCCGGTCGCCCCGCCGAGTCGCCACGACTGCTCGAGCACGCCGCAGCGTACGCGGCCCGTGGCATCGGTCCCGCGCAGCACGTCGTAGTTGCTCCGCGACAGGACGAGCCCCGGATAGTGCTTCAGGGCCGCGGCGTGATAGCGGCGCGCACGCGCGATCGCCTCGGCCACGTCCGGCGGCAGGTCGAGCGCCTGTAGCGCATCGAAGTCGCCGCGCGTCACGACCAGCGCCGAACCGCCATAGACCTCGCGGCCCGCGTTGTTGCGCGCGACGCGCTGCGTGCCGTGATAGGTGACGACCGAAGCGCCGAGTTCGACGCGGCCCACGCTCAGCGTCACCACGTCGTCGAGGTTGCGCTCCAGCACCACGCCGCATTGCGCGAGCTCGTCGTGCGCGATCGCCTGCACGGCATCGACCAGCGACGCGCGATCGCCGACGACGACCTGTCCGGCACCGCCGATGCCGAGCGAACGCTTGACGCGCACCGCGCCCCGCGCGAGCAGGCGCATGCCCGCCGCGATCGCATCGCCCGCGCTGAAGGCGCTATGGCCCTCGAGGACGTCGTCGGCGACCGCCTCGGCGAACGCGTTCGACCAGCCCTCGGGCGCGACGGCGTCGGCGGCAACAAGCGGATGCCCGATCGACTTCGTCGCGACGAACGCCTGCGGCACGACACCGCCGAAAAGATCGGCCGCGCCTCGAATGCCGAGTGCGGCGGCCTCGCTTGCGACGATCGTCTCGCGCGGAACGTGATACACGGCGCCGGGATAGCGGAACGCGACGTCGAACTCGCCCGCGAACGCGTATCCCTTGAGCGCCGCGATCTCGCGCGCGAGCGCGGCGCGCGTCGCCGCTTCGTGGCCATCCGCCGGCTGCGCGGGCTGTCCGGCGTGCACGACGACCACGCCGGCGACCGTTGCGGCCGCGACTGGTTCGAGCTCGACCAGGTCCATGACCGAGCATCGCAGCGGCCCCGGGGCAACGACTATCGGAGACCGCTGCTTCGGGCGTAGGAGAGCGCCCGCCGGGCGCGGGTCAGCGAATGCGAACCAGACGGTCGGTGCCCGATTCCGCGCCCCACGCCTCGCCCGGTCGGCCGAGCATCTGCCGCACGCGCGCGCCGCTGCGATCCGACGGGTAGCTCGTGAACGTCTCGCTCGCCGGGTCGAAGCGCACGATGGCATTGCTGGTCCACTCGGCGAGCCAGACGTGGTCGCGATCGTCGACCCACACCGAATAGGCCTGCGGCGCGTCGCCGGGAAGCTTCCATTCCTTCCATGCTTTCGCCGCGGGGTCGTACATGCCGACCTGGCCGGTGTTCCAGTAGCTGACCCAGATGCGGCCTTTGGAGTCCGACCACGCACGCCGCGCGCCCTGGTTCGACGTCGGCGGCTCGATCGGCGTCGCCTGCCCGGTCTCCACGTCGATGCGCGCGAGATGGTTGCCCGCCAGCGAAGCGTAGTAGACGTCGCCGCCCGGCGTAGTCGTGATGCCGTACGGACCGTAGCCGCGCGGTGCGCGCCACACCTTCATGTCGTCGCTCGAAGGATCGAGCCGGCCGTACCAGCCCGACTGGCCGGTGAACCAGATGCGTCCGCGCTTATCGAACGTGGCCGTATTGAGGTTGGCACCGGCAGCCTCCGGCGGCAGCGGCCAGCGACGCACCGCGCGCGTGGACGGGTCGACGCGCACGATGGCGTTCTGGCCGCTGTCGGTGATCCATGCGGCGTTGTCCGGACCGACGATGACGCCGTGCGGCGCCGAGCGCGCACCCAGCTTGACTTCGTCGACACTGCCGGTGGCCACGTCGAGAATGCCGAGCGTGCCGTTGCGCTGCCCGGTGTAATACACGCGACCGTCGGCCCCGGGCGCCGCGGCGACGTCGTGAGGCCCCGAGCCGCGCACGACGTCGAAGTAGCGCACGTCGGCCGATGCGACGCCGTGCGCGGCGGCGACGACGAGCGCGGCGGCAATGAACAACGGCGAGCGACGCATCGACGACCTCCTTGCTGCGCGGAAGGCCGATGGTACCGCCGGCGGTGCCGGGTGTCAGGTGCGCATGACGCCGTGCAGCGACGGGGCGCTCGCACGCGACGATGGCGCCGGCTCGTCACTGCGCGCGAGCAGCGACCACGCGCGGCGGACCGCCGCGTACGCGAGCACCCCGCCCCCGATCGCCAGAGAAAGTCCGAGGAGCGGCGTGCCGTTTCCCGCATCGACCAGCATCGCGACGCCGAGCGCCGCGACGCCGGCGAACGCAAGGCCGGCGCGCAACCACAGGCTGCTCGCCACGACCGGCCAGGGGACCGGCGCGCGACTCGTATTCCATTGCGGTGACATCGACATCCTTCGCGCGACGCGGCGCACGCAAAGCGCCGCACGACGTCACGCTACGGTGGTCGACCGTGCGCGGCCAATCGTTTGTTGCGATCGGCGCGATCGCCGCCAGCGATCGCGCGGCGATCAGCGCTTCTGTTTGCCCTTCGCCGCTCGGGTCGCTTCCGCCTTGACGCTCCGGAACACCGGCCCCCAGGTTGGATGGCCCGCCTCGGCGGGTGTCAGATCGAAGTCGGGCTGCGCGGCGAACGCCTTGCGGAACTCGCCACGGCACGCGCGCACGCGCTTGGCCACGCATGCCATGAACGCAAGGTGCTTGTACGCGACGGCGCGATCCGAAGGTGCAACGAGGCCGAGATCGAGCGCGGCCTGGAACTGCTTGGTCGCGGCGCCATAGTCGCCGTCGTCGTAGCTTCGCACCGCCTTGGCGAGCTCGTCGACGCCAAGACTTCGCAACGGCTCCTTCGGCGCTTCCGCCACCGGCTCGGGCGGCACGACCGGCCGCGGCTTGACCGGTGCGACCACTGCCGGCGGCTTGCTCGGTGCAACGGCCGGCGCCGACGGCTCCTTCTGCGCGCGCGGCGGCGGCGTTTCTTCCACGCTGGCGCACGCGCTCATCACGAGCGCCCACGCGAGCGCGCCGGCGATCTGCGTACGACGGAACCGACGAGCGGGGATCACTGGAACTTGTGCTTGATGCGCAGCGGCGCGTCGGCGAAGAGCTCGACCGTCTCGCGGTGCGCCGGGAACGACGAGTTGCGAATCTCGACGTCGTACCGGCCGGGAGGCAAACGGATTTCCGTCAGCGGCGGCGTCACGCCACGCCGCTTGCCGTCGACGAACACTTCACCCCAGGGCGAGATCGCGAGGTTGAGCTTCGCCAGCGCGCGCGCATCGATCGCGGCCGACGCCGCGCCCGGCGGCACGGGCACGACGATCGCGGCGGCCGCCGCACCCGCGGGCGGTGCCTCCCCCGCCCCGGTGCCCGGTGCGATCGGCGGCGGTGATTCGACCGGCGTGGTCGCGAGCGGCGGGATCACCGCCGGCGCCGGCCGCATCGCCTGCTTCAGTGCCGCGGTCGCCGACGCGTTCGCGCTCGACTGCGCCACCCGCGTCTGGTCGCCGGTGGCGAGCGTTCGCAACGCGAGCGCGACCACCACCACGACGACCAGCAGCGGCACGCCGACGCGCAACAGCACGCGCCGCCACGCGACGGGCGACGCGCTGTGCGGGTCGTCGCCCACGATCGATACCGTGGTCGCACCCGGCGCAGCGGTCGGCCTCGCCCCGTGCAGCGGCGGGAGCGCGAGCACGGCGGCACTGCCACGCTCGGCGAGCGGCCGCAAGGCGGCGGCCATCTGGCTCGCACTGGCGTAGCGGTCGTCGGCGTCCTTGGCCATCGCGCGCTCGACGATCGGGTCGAACTCGGCGGGGATCGCCCGATTGCGCTGCGACGGCGCCTCCGGCTTGTGGTTGATGACCTGGTAGAGGATCTCGTCGATCGAGTCGCCAGAGAACGGTGGCACGCCCGTCAGCATCTCGTAGAGGACGGCGCCGAGCGCGAACAGGTCGGACCGAGCGTCGACCGCGCGGCCCAGGATCTGCTCGGGCGAGATGTAGCGCGGAGAGCCGAGGAGGTTGCCTGCGAACGTGCGCGATCCGGTCGGCAGCGTGGCGATGCCGAAGTCCATGATCTTCACGCTGCCGGTGTCGAGCACCATGATGTTCGCCGGCTTGATGTCGCAGTGCACGACATCGTGGCGATGCGCGAACGCGAGCCCGTCGGCGACATCGGCGGCGATGCGCGCGGCGCGCGCGGGCGGCATGACCACGCCGCTGTCGAGCACGTCGCGAAGCGAGCGGCCGTCGAGGAATTCCATCGCGATGTACGCGCAGTCCTCGCTCTCCCCCATGTCGTGGATGGTGACGATGTTCGGATGGTTGAGCCGCCCCGCGGACTTCGCCTCGCGCGCGAAGCGCTTGCGGAACGCCTCCGCCTCGATCGGGGACAGCCCGAAACCGAGCGTCTTCACCGCGACGATCCGGTCGATCAGCGGATCGCGGGCCTTGTAGACGACACCCATGCCGCCCCGCGCGAGCGTGTCGATCACTTCATACCGACCGACGCGTTCGACCCTCATCGTCACTTTCGCGTCGATCGCCGCGTGCACGGACAGGCGTTACAAGGTGTTCGGCTCGCGCGGGCGCGGCCTCGCTTGGTAGCATCGCCCAAGCCGACGTCCTGCCACGCGGTCGAACGCTCCCCATGCCACGCGATTCCATCGAAGCGGTCGGGCTCTCCGACGCGGGCGCCGTGCGCCAGTTCAACGAGGACCGCGTCATCGTCGATCCGGCGCATGGCGTCGTTGCGCTCGCCGACGGCATGGGCGGCCACCGCGCGGGCGATGTCGCGGCGCATCTCGCGGCGGAAATCGTGTGGACGAGCCTTCGTGCGCATGTCTCGGGGTCGAGCGAGGTCCAGCAATCGCCGCTGCTCGCGGTAAACGAAAGCATAAACCAAGCCAACCGCGCGATCCTCGAGGCGTCGAAGGGACACGTGACGCGCGAGGGCATGGGCACGACGCTTGCGGTCGCGCTGTTCCACGACAACAGCGTCGTCCTCGGCCACGTCGGCGACTCGCGCATCTATCGGCTGCGCGACGACGAGCTCAAGCTCCTGACGCGTGACGATTCGCTGGTGCGCGAAGCGGTCGACCAGGGGCTGATCGGCGCGTCGGACGCCGCGAGCTCGCACAACCGCAGCCTCGTGACCCAGGCGCTCGGCGTCGCGGACGTCGTCGACGCCAACCTCCGCACGCTCGACGCGCGTCCCGGCGACCTGTTCCTGCTGTGCTCGGACGGCCTCACCGACCTCGTCGAGCATGGCGACATCGAGCTGATCCTCGGCACGCTCGGCATCAACCTGCCGCTCGCGGCCCGTACGCTCGTGGACACGGCAAACGACAACGGCGGATACGACAACGTCTCGGTGATCCTCGCGCGCGTGCGAAGGCCCTTCCCCGCGGCATCGGGCGGCTGGCTCGCTCGCTTTCTCGCGCGCGTGCGCGGCGCGCGGCGCTGACGTGGCGAAGCTCGTCGTCAGCGCCGACGGCGCGGTCGTGCTGCAGCGATTCGTCGATCGCGAACGCGTGACGATCGGCCGCGAGCGTCACAACGACGTCGTCATCGACGATCCGGCCGTCAGCCGCGAGCACGCAGCGATCGCGGCCGTGGGCAACGATCACATCCTCGAGGACCTCGGCAGCGTGAACGGCACGCTGGTCAACGGCGTGCCGGTGCCGCGCCGCATCCTGCAGCACGGCGACGTCGTCGTGTTCGGCGCCTACCAGCTGCGTTATCTCAATCCGAAGGTCGCCGCCGACGTCGACCTCGAGCGGACGATGTTCATCCCCGGGCTCGCGGAGCGCGAGGCGAGCGACCCCGCGTCGCCGCCGCCGATCGAAGGCGAGCTGCCGCTGCCGGCGCGCGCGACGCCGCGCACCAATTTTCCCAGGGGAACGGCGTGGATGATGGCCGGGCCGCGCGCCGGCGACGTCGTCGAGCTCGACGCCGTCGTGTCGCTGTTCGGCAAGCCGTCCGAGCAATCGGCCGTCATCACCCGGCGCCCGCGCGGCTACTACGTCACGCACGTGAGCGGCCGCCGCTATCCGCGCGTGAACGGCCGGACGATCGGCAAGGAGCCGCTATTGCTGAAGCATGGCGACATCGTCGACGCCGGCAGCGAGAAGCTCGAGTTCTCGCTCGACGAGGCCGACCGCCAGAAGACTGCGCGGCGCAGGCGACCGTAGCGGCTCGGGGGCGCGCGCAGTGCAATGGCCGGTCGGAAGCGCACGCGCGCGCGGGCGACGGGACCGATCAATCGTCGGAACGAGCGTGTGATCCGTGCCGGCGTGCCGCGGGACGGCGCGCGCACGCGCCCTTGAACGGCTAGTCTTTCGCGCGCGGCGACGGCGCGGCGACGTCGGTCGCGCTATCGATCTCGTTCAGCGCCTGGTTGCACATCGACAGCGCGCGGCCGACCTGTCCGCCGGCGAGCGCATCGCGCACGGCGACGATCAGCGCGCGCAGCCGCTGCTCGTAGATCGCGCTCTCCTCGAGCTCGCGAAGCAGGCGTGCGACCTCGGCGGCGTCGTCGGTCGCCCGATTCACTTGGTCCATGCGGTCCATCCGGAGTCGTCGATGAGCAGCGACGCCATCGCGCACCGACGAGTATACGGCCGCGGGCACGGTTTCGCGCCGGGGAACTCTTGCGACGGCGCCGGGGTCGGACATGACAGCGTCATGATCGCCTGATAGATTGCATCGGAGGAGGAAACCGGCATGCCCATGCATGGATTCGACCGGGACGTGTCCGCCGCGCTCGGGTACGACGCCCGCTCCGACGTGCGCAAGGAACCGCGCGCGCGTCACGTGCCACCGCCGGGCGAGCGGGACGACGAATCGGCGACCGCCGCCGCCCTGGCGGGCCTGGTCGCCGACTGCTTCGATCGACTCGCCGCGCCCTTGCGCGCGCGCATGCTCAGCCGGCTGCTGGCGTCGGCCGGTTCGCTCGCACTCGCGGTCATCGGCGGCGGCGCATTCGCCCACTACATCGCGGCGCGGGCGCGCCGCGGTCGGGTCGACGTGAGCGTCGACGACGCGTTGCGCACGACGCCGTCGCAGGTGTACGAGCTCGCCCGCTACGTCGAGCAGAGCGACCCGCGTTCGTTCCAGTCGCTCGTGCAGGAGCTGATCCCGATCGTCGAGGTCGCGAAAGGCGCTCCGGCGTAGCGCTGGCCAAAGAAAATGGCGCAGGGCTCGCGCCCTGCGCCACGCGTTGCGCCCGAGTCGCGTTACTTGCCGTCGCGATCCGAGTCGCCCGGCATCGCGCGCTCGACCGCGTCGCTCACGCGGTCCCACGAGTCGCGTACCGCGTACTTCGCGCGGTCCCACTCGAGGCGCGAGTTGCCGCGAACGCGCGTCCAGTCGCGCGACAGGTCGTCCTCGACCTCGTCGAACGAGCGGCCGTAGTACTGCGGGTATGCCGTGTAGCCGTGGCGGTACGCCGGCGCGTAGTCGTCGTACGTGTAGTCCGACGTGTAGTACGGACGGCTCGCGTAGGCATCGCGCCAATACGCATCCTCGACGGTCGGGTCGATCATTTCGGCGATGCCCTTGCCCGCGAGCCCGCCGGCGATCGCGCCGAGCGCCGCGCCGACGACCGTGCCAACGGGCCCGGCCACCGTGCCGGCCGCTGCGCCGGCGGCGACGCCGCCCGCTACGGCACCGAGCCCGGTGCCGACGGGATGCGAACCGGGCGCGCCGGTGATGGGATCGCGGTTCGCGTCGGGCGTCGGGTCGAGGCCACTGCCACTGCGACGGTCAGTCTGTTCCATGTCTGTTCTCCTGGTTCGTTCTTTGGATGCTGCGTCCGGCATTGCACACGCATTGCGCCGCGCGGGTAATCGGCTGCGCGCGAGAGACCGCGTAGGACCGCACCTACTGGGGCTGGGCCCGATCGCAAAGATCACGTTCGCCACGATGGTCGTCGCATTGATGCTCCCGCCCGCGGGGGCGATCGATGCGGACGCGGCCTTCGTTGCGGAGCTCGCGCGCGGCATCAACGCCTATCGCGCCGAGCACGGGCTGAAGACGCTTGCGATCGACGCGCGCCTGACGAGCCTTGCGCGCGAGCACAGCAGTGCGATGGCCAAGTCCCGTTCGATGAGCCACGCCGGCTTCGAGTCGCGCTTTCGCGCGTCGGGCTACCGCACGTGCGTCGAGAACGTCGGGTGGAATCTCCGCACGCCGGCGGCGCAGCTCGTCGCATGGCGGAACTCGCCGCCGCACGACCGCAACCTGCGCGACGCGCGCATCGACAAGCTCGGACTGGCCGAGCGCGACGGCTACGTGACGATGCTCGCCTGCGCGTGACTCAAGACGCCGTGAGCCAGCT
>Ga0307406_10001857_pt1 | contig 11522 bp, 3 predicted proteins | sample 322Cmetagenome_3_FD_203706 | JGI IMG/M metagenome (GOLD analysis project Ga0307406, IMG submission 203706) | Maize rhizosphere microbial communities from greenhouse at UC Davis, California, United States - 322HYB-C-2 | ecosystem: Host-associated > Plants > Roots > Rhizosphere > Soil | place... | reverse complement strand
TCACCGAGGCAGGTGCGACGGTCGAGCTCAAGTAAGGATCCGAGCTTCCCGTTCAGGGACAGCGCGATCCGCCATGCGACGGCGGCAGGGGCGAACGTCCCTGCCGCGCGTCGAGTTTTGTCTTTGGGGGGTTTGCTGCAGCGTCTGCCGCGCATTTCGAGCGTGGCGTCGAGATCGCAGTAGCGCAGCCGAGTTTGTCCGTCGCCGGGACCTTTGATGGCTGTTTCGTAGCTTCGAGGCTGATGCTCGGTTCGTGGAGCGCGCGGGGATCGAGCCCTGTGCACCCGTAGGAGCCGGAGGAATATCGATGCCGTCGGTCGTCCAATCCAACTTCCGCATCCGTAAGAATCTGGGGCGCGTTCGTCGCATCATCGACGTTCCGAACCTGATCGACATCCAGAAGTCCAGCTACGACAAGTTCCTCCAGATGAACGTCCCGCCGCACGAGCGGGAGGAAGTCGGGCTCCAGGCGGTGTTCCGCTCGGTGTTCCCCATCAAGGACTTCAACGGGACGAGTGAGCTCGTCTTCGTTTCGTACAACCTCGAGCCGCCGAAGTACGACGTCGAGGAGTGCCGCCAGCGAGGCATGACCTACGCGGCTCCGATCAAGGTCACCAACCAGCTCATGATCTACGACACCCGTGACGGCGGTGAACGCATCGTCCGGGATATCAAGGAGCAGGAGGTGTACTTCGGCGAGCTGCCGCTGATGACCGAGACGGGCACGTTCATCATCAACGGCACGGAGCGCGTGGTCGTCAGCCAGCTGCACCGCTCGCCGGGCGTGTTCTTCGATCACGACAAGGGCAAGACGCACTCGAGCGGCAAGCTGCTCTATTCGGCGCGCGTCATCCCGTACCGCGGCTCGTGGCTCGATTTCGAGTTCGACCCGAAGGACATCATGTACGTGCGCATCGACCGTCGCCGGAAGATGCACGCGACCGTCCTTCTGCGCGCGCTCGGTTACTCGACGCAGGACTTGCTCAACTACTTCTACTCGACGGAGACGGTCTTCCTCGAGAAGGGTGGCAAGTACGCGAAGAGCATCGAGTACGACCTCCTCGCCGGCCAGCGCGCGACGCGTGACATCAAGATCAAGGAAGATGTCATCGTCAAGAAGAACACGAAGTTCACGCGCGCCGCGATTCGCAAGATGAAGGAGGCGAAGCTCGAGCGCATGCCGGTCGAGACCGAGGAGCTCGTCAGCAAGGTCGCGGCGCACGACGTCGTCGATCCGGAGACGGGTGAGGTCATCGTCGAGGTCAACGAGGAGCTCACGGACTCCAAGCTCGAGCGCATCCGCGAGGCGAAGCTCGAGAGCTTCCGCATCCTGTTCATCGACGGCCTCAACGTCGGCTCGTACCTCCGCGACACGCTGCTCGCGGACAAGGTGAAGACGCAGGAGGACTCGATCCTCGAGATCTATCGTCGCCTCCGCCCGGGTGATCCGCCCACGCTCGAGACGGCGAAGACGCTCTTCCACAACCTGTTCTTCAACCCGGAGCGTTACGACCTCTCGAAGGTCGGCCGGCTGAAGCTGAACTACAAGTTCTACCGGGATCTGCCGGAAGGCCAGCGTCCGAACCTCGATCTCACGGTGCTCACGCCGCAGGACATCCTCGAGACGGTCCGGCACCTCATCGAGCTCAAGAACGGCCGCGGCTCGGTCGACGACATCGACCACCTCGGCAACCGCCGCGTGCGCGCGGTCGGTGAGCTCATGGAGAACCAGTACCGCATCGGCCTGGTCCGCATGGAGCGCGCGATCAAGGAGCGCATGAGCATGTCGCAAGAGATCGACACGCTCATGCCGCACGACCTGATCAACGCAAAGCCGGTGAGCGCGGTGGTCAAGGAGTACTTCGGGAGCTCGCAGCTCTCGCAGTTCATGGACCAGACGAACCCGCTCTCCGAGGTCACGCACAAGCGGCGTTTGTCCGCGCTCGGTCCGGGCGGTCTCACGCGCGAGCGCGCGGGCTTCGAGGTGCGCGACGTTCACGCCACGCACTACGGCCGCATTTGCCCGATCGAGACGCCGGAAGGCCCGAACATCGGCCTCATCGCGTCGCTGTCGACGTTCGCCCGCGTGAACGAGTTCGGCTTCGTCGAGACGCCGTACCGCAAGGTGACGGAGAGCACGGTGACCGACGAGGTGACCTGGCTCAGCGCGCTCGAGGAAGAGGGCAAGTACATCGCGCAGGCGACGGCTGCGCTCGATGATGGTCGCAAGTTCCGCGAGAACGTCGTCTCGGCGCGTCTCAACGGCGACTTCAAGATCGTCGCGTCGGACATGATCGAGCTCATGGACATCGCGCCGAACCAGATGGTGAGCGTCGCGGCCGCGCTCGTGCCGTTCCTCGAGCACGACGACGCGAACCGCGCGCTCATGGGCGCGAACATGCAGCGCCAGGCGGTGCCGCTCATCAAGAGCGAGGCTCCGCTCGTCGGCACGGGCATGGAGAACCGGCTCGCGCGGGACTCGGGCGTGTGCGTCGTGGCGCGCCGACCGGGCATCGTGGAGAGCGTCGACGCGACGCGCATCGTGGTGCGCGCGGCGGGCGAGGGCGCCGAGGTGCCGGACATCTACCACCTCATGAAGTACCAGCGCTCGAACCAGTCGACCTGCTACACGCAGAAGCCGATCGTGCGCACGGGCGACGTGGTGAAGGCGGGCGACGTGCTCGCGGACGGCCCGTCGACCGACATGGGCGAGCTCGCGCTGGGGCAGAACGTGGTCGTCGCGTTCATGCCGTGGCAGGGCTACAACTTCGAGGACTCGATCCTGGTCTCGGAGCGCATCGCGAAGGACGACGTGTTCACCTCGATCCACATCGAGGAGTTCGAGTGCGTCGCGCGCGACACGAAGCTCGGCAAGGAAGAGATCACGCGCGACATCCCGAACGTCGGCGAGGAGGCCCTGAAGGACCTCGACGACTCGGGCATCGTGCGGATCGGCGCCGAGGTTCGTCCGGGCGACATCCTCGTCGGCAAGATCACGCCGAAGGGCGAGACGCAGCTCTCCCCCGAGGAGAAGCTGCTCCGCGCGATCTTCGGCGAGAAGGCCGGCGACGTGCGCGACAGCTCGCTCAAGGTCCCGCCGGGCGTGAGTGGCATCGTGATCAACGCGCGTGTCTTCTCGCGCAAGGGCACGGAGAAGGACGATCGCGCGCGGGACATCGAGGATCAGGAGCGCGCTCGGATCGAGCGGACGCGCGACGAAGAGATCAAGATCCTGCGTGACTCGTTCTACCGAAGGGTCCGCGAGATCCTGGTCGGCAGGACGACGAACGGGAAACTCGTCGACGACAAGGGCAAGGTCCTGCTCCAGAAGGGCGACGAGATCACCGAGGCGGCCCTCACCGAGATCCCGCGCCGTTACTGGGGCGAGATTCCGGTCGAGGAGACGGACCGGATCCAGAACATCCTGCGGGATCTGGAGGACCTCGTCCGTACGCGCGAGGAGCACTTCCGCGACAAGATCGAGCGCCTGTCGAAGGGCGACGAGCTGCCGCCGGGCGTGATCAAGATGGTGAAGGTCTACATCGCCATCAAGCGCAAGCTCCAGGTCGGCGACAAGATGGCAGGCCGCCACGGCAACAAGGGCGTCATCAGCCGGATCCTTCCGGAGGAGGACATGCCCTACCTGCAGGACGGTCGGCCGGTGGACATCGTGCTGAACCCGCTCGGCGTGCCGAGCCGCATGAACGTCGGTCAGATCCTGGAGATCCACCTCGGCTGGGGCGCCTACGAGCTCGGTCGACAGCTCCAGCAGATGATCGAGGATCAGAAGGCGGGCGCGGAGATTCGCGAGCGTCTGGCCAAGGTCTACGCCGGCGACGAGGAGAGCGCGGCGATCGTCGCGTCGATGGACGAGGGTGACGCGGTGCGGGCCGGGCGCAAAGTTCGCCACGGTGTGTTTGTCGCGTCCCCGGTGTTCGACGGTGCGAGCGAGGAGGACATCAAGGGCGCGCTCGCGCTCGCGGGTCTGCCGAGCTCGGGCCAAGCGATCCTCTTCGACGGTCGGACGGGCGAGGCGTTCGATCAGAACGTCACGGTGGGCATCATGTACATGCTGAAGCTCCACCATCTCGTGGACGACAAGATCCACGCTCGTTCGATCGGTCCCTACTCGCTCGTCACGCAGCAACCGCTGGGTGGAAAGGCTCAGTTCGGCGGTCAGCGCCTCGGCGAGATGGAAGTCTGGGCGATGGAGGCCTACGGCGCGGCGTACGCGCTACAGGAGTTCCTCACGGTGAAATCGGACGACGTGATGGGTCGTACGCGGATGTACGAGGCGATCGTCAAGGGCGAGTACACGCTGGAGGCCGGCCTGCCGGAGAGCTTCAACGTGCTCATCAAAGAGCTGCAATCGTTGTGTCTGAACGTCGAGCTGGTCGAGACGGGCCTCGAGGCCTCGGCCGCGGAAGAGGAGTGATGCCGAATGCGTGACATCTTCAGCTTCTTCGAGAAGCCCAAAGATCCGCTGTCGTTCAGCGCCATTCGGATCTCGCTCGCGAGCCCGGAGAAGATCCGGGAGTGGTCGCATGGCGAGGTGAAGAAGCCGGAGACCATCAACTACCGCACGTTCAAGCCGGAGCGGGATGGTCTCTTCTGCGCGAAGATCTTCGGGCCGGTGAAGGACTACGAGTGCAACTGCGGCAAGTACAAGCGCATGAAGCACCGTGGGATCGTGTGCGAGAAATGCGGCGTCGAGGTCATCCAGTCGAAGGTTCGACGTGAGCGCCTCGGCCACATCTCGCTCGCGACGCCGGTCGCGCACATCTGGTTCCTGAAGAGCCTGCCGTCGCGCATCGGCAACATGCTCGACATCACGCTGAAGGATCTGGAGAAGGTCCTTTATTGCGAGGCGTACATCGTCATCGACCCGAAGGAGACGGGTCTGCAGCGGGGCGACCTCCTCAGCGAGGAGCGCTACCTGCAGATCATCGACGAGTACGGCGATGACAAGATCGCGGCGGGCATGGGCGGCGAGGCCGTGCTCGAGATGCTCAAGCAGGTCGACGTGCACGCGCTCGCGGAGCTGCTCCGCGAGGAGATGCGCAAGGCGACGAGCGAGGCGAAGCGCAAGAAGCTCGCGAAGCGCCTGAAGGTCGTCGAGGCGTTCCGGGAGAGCGGCAACCGGCCCGAGTGGATGATGCTCACCGTCATCCCCGTGCTGCCGCCCGACCTGCGCCCGCTGGTCCCGCTCGACGGTGGTCGGTTCGCGACGAGCGATCTGAACGATCTCTACCGTCGCGTGATCAACCGCAACAACCGCCTGAAGCGGCTGCTCGAGCTGAACGCGCCCGAGATCATCATCCGCAACGAGCGGCGCATGTTGCAGGAGGCGGTCGACGCCCTCTTCGACAACGGCCGCCGCGGCAAGACGATCACGGGCCCGAACAAGCGTCCGCTGAAGAGCCTCAGCGACATGCTGAAGGGCAAGCAGGGCCGCTTCCGGCAGAACCTGCTCGGCAAGCGCGTCGACTACTCGGGCCGCTCGGTCATCGTCGTCGGCCCGACGCTGCGCCTGCACCAGTGCGGTCTGCCGAAGAAGATGGCGCTCGAGCTCTTCAAGCCGTTCATCTACAACAAGCTGGAAGAGCGCGGGTACGTCAACACCATCAAGAGCGCGAAGAAGATGGTGGAGAAGGAGCGTCCCGAGGTCTGGGACATCCTCGAGGAGGTCATCAGCGAGCACCCGGTGCTCCTGAACCGCGCGCCGACGCTCCACCGCCTGGGCATCCAGGCGTTCGAGCCGGTGCTCATCGAGGGCAAGGCGATCCAGCTCCACCCGCTCGTCTGCGCGGCGTTCAACGCCGACTTCGACGGCGACCAGATGGCGGTGCACGTGCCGCTCTCGATCGAGGCGCAGATGGAGGCGCGCGTGCTCATGATGAGCACGAACAACATCCTCTCGCCCGCGAACGGCAAGCCGATCATCAACCCGACGCAGGACATCGTGCTCGGGCTCTACTACGCCACGCGCGAGCGCAAGTTCTCGAAGGGGAGCTTCCGCGAGAACACCCTGCGCTTCGGCGCGGACGGCCAGGGCACCGAGGGCACGACGGCCGAGGGCTACCTGCGCGGCGTCTACGCGTCTCCCGAAGAGGTGCGCATGGCGTTCGACGCGGGCGAGGTCGTCCTGCATGCGGGCATCCGCGTGCGCGTGCCGCACATCGACGAGGACGGCAACCCCGTCCGCAACGAGCACGGCCAGATCAAGCGCCGCATCGTGCAGACGACGGTGGGTCGTGTGCTCATCTCCGAGGTCCTGCCGAAGGGCGTGAGCTTCGACTACGCGAACAAGACGCTCGACAAGAAGGCCCTCTCGGCCCTCATCGACGTCTGCTACCGCGTGCACCGCAACAAGGAGACCGTGCTCCTCGCGGACCGGCTCCGCACGCTCGGCTTCGACCACGCGATGCGCGCCGGCATCTCGATCTGCATGGATCACATGGTGATCCCGCCGGCGAAGCGCGACCTGCTCGACGAGGCGCAGAAAGAGGTCGAGCGCGTCGTCGAGCAGTACCAGGAAGGTCTGATCACGGACGGCGAGCGCTACAACAAGATCGTCGACATCTGGGCCGGCGTGGCGGACGCCGTCACGGCCAAGATGATGGACGGGATCGGCAAGGAGCGCGTCACCGATCCGGAGACGGGCAAGGAGAGCATCGAGCCGAGCTTCAACCCGATCTACATCATGGCGGACTCGGGCGCGCGTGGTTCGACCCAGCAGATCCGCCAGCTCGCCGCGATGCGTGGCCTCATGGCCAAGCCCTCGGGCGAGATCATCGAGACGCCCATCACGGCGAACTTCCGTGAAGGCCTCACCGTGCTGCAGTACTTCATCTCGACGCACGGCGCGCGTAAGGGCCTCGCGGACACGGCGCTCAAGACGGCGAACTCGGGTTACCTCACCCGTCGTCTCGTCGACGTCGCGCAGGACGCGGTCATCTCCGAGTACGATTGCGCCACGATCGACGGCATCCGCGTGACGAAGCTCGAGGAGGCCGGCGAGGTCATCCAGCCCCTCGGCGACCGCATCCTCGGCCGCGTCGTGCTCGAGGACGTGATCGACCCGCTCACGGGCGAGGTCCTGATCACGGCCAACACCGAGCTCGACGAGGCTTCGGTCAAGCGGATCGAGGACGCGGGCATCGAGGAGGTCGTGATCCGGTCGGTGCTCACCTGCCAGACGCGGCGGGGCGTTTGCGCGCTCTGCTACGGCCGCGATCTCGCGCGTGGGTACCGCGTCAACATCGGCGAGGCGGTCGGCATCATCGCCGCCCAGTCGATCGGCGAGCCCGGCACGCAGCTCACGATGCGCACGTTCCACATCGGTGGTACGGCGGCCCGCGGCAAGATCGAGGCGAGTTACCTCGAAGCCCGGACCGAGGGCACCGTCCGACTGCGCCGCGCCACCGTGCAGCGCAAGAAGGACGGCCAGATGGTGGTCATGAACCGCCATGGCGAGCTCGTCGTCGTCGACGAGACGGGCCGCGAGCGCGAGCATCACCGCCTGGTCTACGGCGCCAACATGAAGGTCGCCGACGGCCAGCGCGTGAAGCCGGGCGAGCTGCTCGCCGAGTGGGACCAGTTCGCGACGCCGATCCTCACCGAGGTCTCCGGCATCGTGAAGTACGGCGACCTCGTCGAGGGCGTCAGCGTCCAGGAGCGCGTCGACGAGGTCACGGGCCTGTCGCGCAAGGTCGTCATCGAGTCCAAGGCGGCCGACCTCCGCCCGCGGATCTCGCTGAAGGACCCGTCGTCGAACGCCACCTTGAAGCTCCCGAACAGCGAGCTCGAGGCGCGTTACCTCCTGCCGGTCGGCGCGCACATCGTCGCCCAGCAGGACGACATGATCGAGGCCGGTGACATCATCGCCAAGATCCCGCGCGACACGACGAAGGTGCAGGACATCACCGGTGGTCTGCCCCGCGTCGCCGAGCTGTTCGAGGCCCGCAAGCCGAAGGATCACGCCATCATCAGCGAGATCGACGGCGAGGTCTCCTTCGGCAAGGACACGAAGGGCAAGCGCAAGGTGATCATCACGCCGTTCGGCGCGGACATGCACCCGATCCCGGATCAGGCGCGCGAGTACCTGATCCCCAAGGGCAAGCACATCCAGGTGCAGCCCGGCGATCGCGTGCGCGCAGGCGACCCGCTCCAGGACGGACCGCCGAACCCGCACGACATCTTGCGCGTGAAGGGCGAGAAGGAGCTCGCGGCCTGGCTCGTGAACGAGATCCAGCAGGTCTACCGCCTGCAGGGTGTCGGTATCAACGACAAGCACATCGAGGTGATCGTGCGGCAGATGCTCCGGCGCGTTCGCGTCAAGGACGTCGGCGACACGAACTTCCTCGTGGACGAGCAGGTCGAGAAGCACCTCTTCGAGCGCGAGAACGAGCGGGTGCTCGAGCGTAGCGGTCGACCCGCCATCGCCGAGCCGCTGCTCCTCGGCATCACCAAGGCGAGCCTCTCGACCGAGTCGTTCATCAGCGCCTCGTCGTTCCAGGAGACCACCAAGGTGCTCACCGAGGCGGCGATCAGCGGCAAGGTGGACGATCTCCGCGGTCTCAAGGAGAACGTCATCATGGGTCGCCTGATCCCGGCCGGTACGGGCCTGCCCGCTTACAAGAAGCTGCAGGTCATCGTCGAGGGCGAGCCGCCGATGCGCGAGCGCGCGCCGGCCGCCGAGCCCCCGGCCCCGGCCGTGGCGCCCCAGCGTCCTCGCCCCGAGGAGACGCTCACGGCCGTCAACGAGGAGTGATGGGGGCGGGGGAGGGGGCCGTCACGTGACGGCCTCCTGACCCGTCGCCGTCCGACCGACACACGCCCGCCCTTTCATCAAGGCGCGGGCGTGTGGCTTTTTGTTCGGCGTGGCACGCGCCGCCCCCTGCCGATCCGCCGCATGACTGCTGCTTTGGCTGGTCCGGCGATCCCCTGTCCTTGCGGACATGTACTATCTCTGCACTCGCGATGTCCGTGCACGGCACCAACCAGCGTGTCGCTGATCGCCTGCTCTCCGAGGGCCGGATCGGGGCCGAGGAGCATCGGCGCGCCGTGGAGCACGCGAGCCGCCAGCGCGGCCGCATCGAGGACGCCCTCATCGAGCTCGACATCGTGCTCGAAGGGGACCTGCTGAAGTACGTCGCGACGCTGCACAACACGCGGTTCGTCTCGACCGAAAAACTCGCGAAGGCCGCGATCGAGCCACGTGTGCTCGGGCGTGTTTCGTCGAAGACCGCGAAGATGCACGGCGTCTTCCCGGTGCTGCTCGACGAGGCGAAGTCGGTGCTCTCCGTCGTCACCGCCGATCCCGACAACGACGCTGCGATCCACGAGGTGAAGCTCGCGGCGGGCGTGCGTGAGGTGCGCGCGCTCGTGGCTCGGCCCGCTGCGGTGCGCGCGGCGATCGCGCGGCATTACTTCAAGGAGACCTCTGCGTTCGAGGCGATCCTCCGGCCCGTCGCCGCCGCGGCTGCGGGCGCCGGTGACTTCATCGACATCGAGCTCGGCCCCTCGCCGGCGCGCCCTGCCACCGGGCCCGTGGCGACGCCGGCCGCGCAGCCGCGCAGCACGGCCTTGCAGCCGCCTCCGCCGCCGCGCGCGCCGATGCCCACGGCCCCTTCGGCGACCGGACAAACCAGCCCCTCGGGTGCGCGTGAGCAGACGCAACCCTCGATGCACACGGGCAGCACGCAGCCCTCGATGAATGGCGGATCCGCGCCTGTCGCCGCGGTCTCGCAGACGTCGCCCACCGGCGGGCATGCGCCGCCCACGCAGGCTCGCCCGCAGCCGCCGCCTGCGCCGCCGACGCCGCCGCCGTCGCCCACGCCGCCGCCGCCTCCCGTCCCGATCCTCACGCCGATCGAGACCCACGAGTACATCGAGACGCTCAACGTGCTCGTGAGTTTGCTCGAAGTGAACCGTCAGGATCTACGCGGGCACTCGGCCGTCGTCGCGCGCCTCTGCCGCCGCACGTGTGAGCGCATCGGGCTTGCGCCTGCGCATGTCGCCGCGTTTGTCGTGGCCGCTTACCTGCACGACCTCGCCAAGATGGGCGCGTATCACCTCACGGCGTTGAACGTCGCGGAGTACGAGGGCCACAGGGTCGCGGGGCTCAAGGCCGTGGCGCTGCCGGCGCAGCTCATGGGTTCGGTGAATTTGCCGGCCGAGACCGTGGCCGCGTTGCAGGCCATGTACGAGCGGTACGACGGCCGCGGCTTGCCGCATGGCCTCGCGGGCAAGGAGATCCCGCTCGGCGCGCGTATCCTCGCCGTCGCGGACACCTACGCCGATCTCACGCAGAACCCGCGCAACCCCTTCCGCAAGATCCTTCGCCCGGCCGAGGCGTGTGACGTGCTCGCGGGGTATCGCGGCACGGTCTTCGATCCGAACATCGTCGACCTCTTCCGGCACGAGGTGACGGGCGACGACATGCGCGCGCGGCTTTTGTCCGAGCGGTACACGGTGCTCGTCATCGACCCGGATCCCGAGGAGACGACGGTGCTCGAGCTTCGGCTCATCGAGCAGGGTTTTGAAGTGCGCGTCGCGCGGACCGTGGCGCAGGCGTGGCGCGAGCTCGAAGCGGGCGAGATCGCGGCCGTGGTCAGCGAGATCGATCTGGAGGAGCCCGAGATGGGCCTCGCGCTCCGCGCCGACGCGCAGAAAGAGTCGTGGGGTCGCGGGATCACGTGGGTGATCCTCACGCGCAAGAACGATCGACACAGCGCGCAGAAGGCCTTTGATCTCGGCGTGGACGACTTCGTCGCGAAGCCGACGTCCGCGGACATCTTCGCCGCGAAGTTGCGTCAGCTCGTGGAGCGGCGCGTGGCGCGTGGCGGCGGCCGCGGCGTGGCGGGATCCCTCGCGGAGATGAGCATTCCGGACATGGTCCAGGTCCTCTGGCATGGCCGCAAGACGTGCGCGCTGCGCATCCAGACGGGCAAGGGCACGGGCGAGATCCACTTCGCCGAGGGGCAGGTCGTGGACGCGCGCTGGGAGCAGATCTTCGGCGAGGAGGCCTTCTACCGAATGCTCGCGCTGCACGAGGGCGAGTTCCGTCTCGAGCCTGGCGTCGAGCCTTCGGGTCGCACGATCGCCGTCTCGCCCGAGGCGCTCCTGCTCGAAGGCATGCGTCGCCTCGACGAGGGCATGCTGAACGCTCCGTAACGGGCGTTCCTCTCGCGCTTTATTTTCGGCTCTTCCCGAGCTCGTCCGCTTCTGGAGCGCCGGGGGGCGTAGAATGCAGGGGCCACGCGCTTCCTGGGGGTCTCGCGTGGCGAAGGATCCCTCGCTCGGCGTTGCCGGGCCCTTGCCTTGGAGAATCCGCGATGAAGCTCCTCCGCGCCCTCGCTCTGTCTTTGCCGTTCCTCGTGGTGCCCGCCTTCTATGCGACCGACGCGGACGCGTGTGGCGGCTGCCTCGTGCAGCAGCAGGAGTCCACGCAGGTCACCGGCCACCGCATGGTCCTTTCGATCTCGAACGATCGGACGACCCTTTGGGATCAAATCACC
>Ga0307406_10001855_pt1 | contig 11524 bp, 9 predicted proteins | sample 322Cmetagenome_3_FD_203706 | JGI IMG/M metagenome (GOLD analysis project Ga0307406, IMG submission 203706) | Maize rhizosphere microbial communities from greenhouse at UC Davis, California, United States - 322HYB-C-2 | ecosystem: Host-associated > Plants > Roots > Rhizosphere > Soil | place... | reverse complement strand
CAGCGGCGAGGTCGAGGTCGCACTGGCCCGCCCCGCCGCCGCCGACGTCGACGTCGTCGCGATCACCGGCACGATCGAGAACCACATCACGCCGGCGCGCCCCGTGGCGGGCCGCGACGCCCGGGGGCGTGAGTTGCACTTCACCACGAGCCCCGACGGCGCGCGCGTCACGGTGCGGAGCTTCAAGGGGCGTGTCGTCCTACGCGAGATGCCCTGACGGGCGCCTCGATGAGTGAACCCGCCCCGCGGCGCCCTGGCGTCGCACTGCGACAGCGTCGCTGCCGCTCCCTTCCCCTGCATCGGAGGCACCCATGACCCGCCGCCCAACCCCGCGCCTCGCCCTCGCCGCGCTACTCGCGCTCGCCCTCGTCGTCCCGACCACCGCCGCGCGTCACGCTTCGCCGCCGGTCGGGGCCGCGCCAGGCGCGCGCCTAGGCCCGCCGTGGATCTCCATCGAGTACCCACCAAGCCCCTACGATCGAGCCACGCGCGACGCGTACCTCCTCGTCCACGCCTTCCACCACGGCACGCCGGCTGGCCTTCCGGTGTCCGGAACCGCCGAAGGGCTCGTGGACGGCCGCCGGCGGTCGGTGCGGCTCGCATTTTCGCCGACGGCGCGGGCGGGCGTGTACGCGCTCCGCAAGCAGTGGCCGAGCGACGGGGCGTGGGCGCTCGTCATCAGCGTCACCCAGGGCAAGGGCGACCTCGCCGCGACCGCGCTCGTGCAGATCGCCGAGAACGGTCAGGTGGGGAGTGTCACCGTACCGACCACGCGGCAGGATGGGTGGAACATCCCCCGCGGCGTGACGGCCGCCGAGGTGGAGGCGGCGCTGCGGGGGCGGGTGGCGAGCCGGTAGGATAGCACGCACGGCCGCCCCATAAACATATGGGCAACTTGGCCTACACACTTGGCGCGCCGTCGTCTGATTATCGGTGCTGCGGCACCGATAGGCCCGCGTGCGCTTGGCCAGCGCTCGCGCCGCTCCCCTTCTGACGACGGCACCTCGGCTGCGGATATCCGCGCCGAGCGTCCCCGGGGCGATCGTCTGACCGTCGACGAGGGGTAGGGTCAACGCATGCTCGTGATCTCAACCGCTATGGCGGACGTGTCCGGGATTGACATTCCGGCGTGGCCTGCCAGGGGGAAGCGGGTCACGAGGGCGGTCGCTGCTACCTAACCCATCGTCCACAGTGGAGACCACGATGCGCTACGCCAAGCTGCTCCCCATGATCGCGGTCGTGCTGACCGCGGCCTGCATGAACGACACGAGCACCGGGCCGGATGAGGCAAGCCTCAATGCCAGGATCACCACGACGACGGAGTGCGTGAGGGAACCCGGTCCGGACAACACGCTCGAGTCGACCTCGAAGAACCCGGCGGGCAAGGAGCCACGCGGACAGCAGGAGCCCGACGAGACCGTGACCAACGGGGAGAACAACTGCCAGAAGTCCAAGAACTAGCCACGGACACTGGGACGCGAACGGCCGCACGCCGACGCTGGCGTGTAGCCGTCCACGGGCCATTCTTGCGGGCCGGCAGGCGCGGCGTGTGCGCGCCGCCAGCCGTCACACTGCGCGCGGCAGCGTCAGTGTGAAGGTGCTCCCCGCACCCTCCACACTGTCCACCGCCCCCGCCGTAGCCGAGGGCCGAGGGCCGAGGGCCGAGAGCCGAGAGCCGAGAGCCGAGAGCCGCTCTACGGCGGCGCCACCGCCGACGCCGTCGTCCGCGGCTGCCCCGACGGCTTTCGGCGAGCCCACCACGCCTGCAGCGCCCCGACCACCGGGTCGCTGAATCGCGCGAGCACCGGGCCAGCGATCGCGGTGACGAGCACGTACGCGGCGGCCAGGGGGCCGAGCTGCGGCTCGAGGCCGGCGCTCACGCCGAGGCCCGCAATGACGATCGAGAACTCGCCTCGGGCCACGAGCAGCGTGCCGGCCCGCACCCGCCCGCGTGTCGCCACGCCGATCCGTTTGGCGGCCCACCAGCCGGTCGCCAGCTTCGTCGCCGACGTCAGCACCGCGAGGGCAAGCGCCAACGCAAACACCGGTGGAATCGACGTCGGGTCGATCTGCAGGCCGAAGAAGACGAAGAAGATCGCCGCGAACAAGTCGCGGAGCGGCCCGAGCAGGCTGCGCACCTGCTCCGACACCGGCTCGCCGAGCGCGATGCCGACCAGAAACGCGCCAATCGCCGCGGACACCTGCAGTCGCTCGGCACCGGCAGCGACGAGCAGCACCAGCGCGAGCACCGAGAGCAGCACGACTTCGTCCGACCGGTTGGCCACTGCGCGACTCACCGCGCCGCCGAAGCGCAGGGAGAGCAAGAGCGCCGCCGACACCGCCACCACGGCGACGAGCAGCGACAGCGCCCCCTGCAGCGCGGACCCGCCCACCAGGAGCGCGGCGACGATCGGCAGGTACGCGGCCATGGCCAGATCTTCGAGCACGAGCACCGAGAGCACTGCCGGCGTCTCGCGGTTGCCGAGCCATTCGAGGTCGCTCAACACCTTGGCGGCCAGGCCGGACGACGAGATGTAGGTGATGCCGCCGAGGACCAGCGCCGCCACCGGCCCCCAGCCGAGGAGGAGCCCCGCGGCGATGCCCGGCACCAGGTTCAGCCCCGCGTCCACCGCGCCCGCCCGCCACCCCGCCTTCAGATTCGCGCTCAGCTCCTCGCCCGTGTATTCCAGCCCGAGCATGAAGAGGAGCAGCAGCACGCCGATCGTCGACCCGGTCTCGATGAACGACTCCGCGAGGCCGAGTGGCACCAGCCCGCCGCGCCCGAACGCCAGCCCGGCCACCAGATAGAGCGGAATCGGCGAGAAGCGCAGGCGCGCGGCGAGCCGCGCCAGCAACGCCAGCCCGCCGAGGACGCCTCCCAGCTCGAAGAGGGTCGCCGCCATTCCGCTCTCGGCGACAGCCGCGAGCAGCGGCGCGACGGGCGACGGCGCCATCACGGATCCCGAATTCACTCGCCCACGCGACCGATCACGTCCTCAGCCCCGCTGGAGGGCGGTGATCAGCTCGCGGGTGGCCTCCGGAGAGCCGATCACGACGGCCGTGTCCCCGATGCCGAGCACGAAGTCGGGACCCGGCGAGGGGATCGTCCGGCCGCCGCGCACGATGGCGACCACCGCCGCGCCCAACCCCTGGACTGGCTGCAGCGCCTGTCCGAGCGTCTGGCCCGCGCACGCCGACGCGATCGCGACCGGCGTCCAGTCGATGGTGAATCCGTCGGCGCGGTACGCCTCGGCAGACGACCGTTGCGCCACCTGCGAGCCCCCGAGGAGCTCGGTGAGGGCGCGGGCGTCGTCATCGGTCAGACGAATGACGTCGCTGCACGCGTCGGGGTCGCGGCGGTCGTACACCAGCAGCTCCCGCCGACCCGTGCGGTACGTGATCACGCCCAAGCGGTCGCCGTTCTCGGTGGCGAACTCGTACCGGACGCCGACGCCCGGCAGCGGAGTCTCCTGGATCTTCGGCATTCCAACGCTCCTCCCGTCCGCGGTTCGACTACCCAATGCGGCCCGGTGCGAATCTAACAGCGGTTCTCGGCTCTCGGCGCTCGGCTCTCGGCTAGGGCGGTGTGAGGAACCCCTCGGCACGAGGGACGTCCCCCTGCCGGTTCTCGCCGTAGCCGAGGGCCGAGAGCCGAGAGCCGAGAGCCGAGAGCCGCAGTTAAGCGTGATCTCCGACGTTGCGCATTCCATCGGACATACGCGTCGGGCGGGAGCGACAGAGTGTCGCTCGGTCGCGACACGACGGCCAGTTCCCGATGGTTGACGCTGGAATTCTCGGGTCCCCTCGCGGTACGCGCCATGCACCCGCGCGTGCTCGGAACAGTTGGGCGGGCGTCGGCTACCCTTCCCCACCACGGGATGGCGACCGACGCCGCCCGCGGTCCCACACCCGCCGTCCCCTGCAGCCACAGCCCGGAGCGGCATGGACTCGCTGACGCGCGCGAAGCGGAGCACGGCGTACTACCTCGTCCCGGCGCTGGCCGCCGCGATCGCGATGCGCCAGCTCTACCTGTCGCACGCGTACGCGCTCACGCCGTGGAAGGGCGGCGGCTTCGGGATGGTGGCGTCGGTCGATCAGCCGAGGAGCCGGTTCGTCCGGGCGTATCTGCTCACCCCGTTAGGCACCGTGCCGGTCGAGGCGGACGCGCCCGAGCGCGTCGAGCAGCTCGCCACGCGGATCCGGTTCATGCCGTCCCCGGAGCGCCTGAACGCATTCGCCGACGCCATCCTCGACACGAGCTGGATCGTGGATACGGCGCCGAGTCTGCGGGCGCGCGTCGCGCCGTGGCGCCCTCCGGCTCCCGCCGCGGCGGGGCCGCCCGGAGGGGCGCGGCCCGTGGAGGTCTCCGGCGTGCACGTCGAGGTCTGGCGGATTCGCCTCGACCCGAGCGGACCCCGCCTCGTGACGCGGAAGCTCACCGAGATCACGCGGGCGCGGTCGTGAGTCACCCCACGTTCGGCGCCGCGGTGTCGATCCCCGCGGGCGCGTCCGCCGTGCCGCGGTGGGGCGTGCTCGCGCGGTGGGTGACGTGGCTGGAGACGCGGCCCGACGACGAGCGGCGTCCCGCCTCGAGCTGGTGGGCCACGTACGACCTGGTCGCGACCATGACGTGCCTGCTGGTGATCGTCTACGCCGAACGCGAGTGGTTCATCCGGACGCCGACCCTCGCGCTGGGCGTGGCGGGGGTCCTCCACCGGCCGCTGGCGCGCCGGGCGGCGTACTGGTTCGCGATGGCCGCGGTGCTGGCGGTTGGTCACCTGTTCCTCTGGGACCGGATCGACAACCACAAGTATCTGATGACGTACTGGTGCCTGGCGCTCGCCGTCTCCTTCCTGACCCCGCACCCGCTGCGCACGATCGCCGTGAACGCCCGGTTGCTGATCGGGCTCTGCTTCCTGTTCGCCGCGGTGTGGAAGCTCGCCTCGCCGGAGTTTCGGGACGGCGCATTCTTCCAGTACGCCCTTCTCACGGACGCGCGGTTCCGCGGCGTCGCAGACTTCATCGGCGGGGTGAGCACGTCGCTCGCGACGGGCAACACAACAGCGATCGACAGCCTCCGCCGGTTCGGCGGCGCACTCGACGCCGTGCCGCTCCACTCGTCGCAGCGCATCGAGTGGATGGCCCGCTTCATGGCGGCCTGGACCATCCTGGTCGAGGGGGCAGTCGCGGTCACGTTCCTCTGGCCCGAGGGGAAGGGCGTCTCGAAGGTCCGGGACTTCGTCCTGATCGGCTTCCTGATCACGACGTACCCGATCACCTCGGTGGTCGGCTTCGGCTGGCTGCTGGTGGCGATGGGGCTCGCGCAGAGCACGCGGACATTCGCTCCGGTGCGGCCGCTCTACGTGCTGACGTTCCTCGTCCTGCCGCTCTACTCGCTCCCCCTCGTGCGGCTCCTGCACCGCGCCGTGGAGTGAGCCCGGCACCGGGCATGCCGAAGTAGCGCTCGGGTCGCGCACGAAGATCCCGGAGACGACTCGGAGCTGGCACCGCCTCGGCCGGCCGTGCGGGCAGAGCGGAGCCGCGGCGTGACGCGGCGTCACGCGGCGTCACGCGGCGTCACGCCGGCGCGCGGCGGCGTACCCGCTCGGCGTAGAGGCGCATGAGGGGCGTGACCGAGACGCCGTGCACCACGATAGAGAACGCCACCGCCGTCAGCGTGAGCGTGGCGAGCCGCCGGCCGAGCTCCGCGTCGACGCCATGCGCGATCGCGAACGTCAGGTAGTAGAGCGACCCGACGCCGCGAATGCCGAACCACGCGATCAGGCGGCGCTGGCTGCGCTGCAGGCGCGCTGGGCGGCGCGCGCGCCGGCGCGGGCCGAGCAGCCCGACCCACACCGCCACCGGGCGGACGACGAGGAACAGGAGCGGCACGAACCAGGCGGCGTCGGGCGGCATCGCGCCGAGCGGCAACATCGCGCCGATGAGAACCACGACCGCGACTTCGGCGATGCGCTCCAGGCGTTCGTTGAAGCTCTGGACCGCGCGCGCCATGTACGCCGGCGCGGTGTCCGGCCGGGTCGCCGGCGACTCGCGCTCGGCCGACCGGTCGCGCTCCGTTGCCGCGTCGGTCTCGTCGAGCAGGGCGGGCGGCCCCTCGTCGCCGCTGGCGATGCGCTCGATGCGCCGGACGGCCAGACCCGCCGCGAACACCGCCAGAAATCCGTAGGTGTGCGCGAGGAGGGCAACGCTGTAGGCCAGGGCGATCAGCCCGAGCGCGAGGAAGTCGTCCAGGCCGATGGACGTCTTGTATTCCTGCCGCAGGTGGACGACCGTCCGCCCAACCAACGTTCCGAGCAGCACGCCGATGGCAACGCCGCCGGCGACGCCCCAGAGGACGTCGACGGCCACCCACCGCCAGGCACCGGCCCCGAGGTCGTGCCGGCCCAAGAGCCCCAGGCCGAGCATTACGAACGGGAACGCGGTGCCGTCGTTGAGGCCGGCCTCGCCCGTGAGGGCGAAGCGCAGCTCGTCGTCGTCTCCTGGGTTCTCCAACTGAACGTCGGACGCGAGAACCGGGTCCGTGGGCGCGAGGACGGCGCCGAGCAGCACGGCCGCGCCCACGGGGAGCCCGAGCCACCCGACGCCGACGAGCGCCACCAGCCCCACCGTGACGGCCATCGACGTCGAGGCGAGGCGCGCCGGCAGCAGCCACCGCCCGTCGCGCCACGGCCGGCGCAGCTTGAGGCCGGCCACGAACAGCGAGATCAGCACGGCCACCTCGGTCACCCGCTCGAGCACGCCGGCGCGGCCCACCGGGTCGACCACGAGGAGGGCGGCGCCGTACGGGCCTAACGCGGCGCCCGCGGCCAGGTAGAACATCGACGCGGTCAGCGGCAGCCGCTTGAGCACCGAGCCGGCGAGCGCCATGGCGACGAGGATCGCCCCGGCGATCAGGAACCAGAGCGTCGCCCCGTCGGGCGTCACCCGCTCTCCGGGCGGCCGAACATGAGCTGGATGAACGGCAGGTCCTCGGGGCGGGCGAATACGTACACGTGGTCGCCCGGCTGCAGCGCCGTCTGCCCCTTCGGGGCGATCAGCTCGCGCCCCCGCACGATGAGCGTCGCCGCCGAGCCCTCCGGGAACGGGAGCTCGGCGAGCGGCACCCCGGTGACGGCGAGCGCCTCGTCGACGTAGAACGACAGCAGCTCCCCGGTGAGCGGCAGGCGGGACTCGATCTCGATCACCGCCGGCGGGCGCGGCGGCTCGCGCGACTCGAGCCCGAGCCGGCGCGTGACCCACGGCACCGTGGCGCCCGGCACGAGCGTGTTGACCACGACGATGAAGAAGACCACGTCGAAGATCCGCTGCGCGCCCGGCGCGCCGGCGAGGACGGGAAAGGTGGCGAGGATGATGGGCACCGCGCCGCGCAGCCCCACCCACCCGACGTACGCCGTGTCGCGCGCCGTGTAGCCGAAGGGCGTGACGCAGAGCGCCACCACCAGCGGCCGCGCGATGACCGCGAGGAAGAGGGCGAGCGCGAGCCCTACCCAGCCCACCTCCACCAGCCGTGACGGAAACACCAGCAGGCCGAGCATCAGGAACATCGCGATCTGGCTGAGCCAGGCCAGCGCGTCGTGCACCCGCAGTAGGCCGGCGCGGTACGGGAGCGCGCCGTTTCCGAGGACGAGCGCGGCCACGTACACCGCGAGAAAGCCGCTTCCGTGGACGAGCGCCGGCACGCCGAAGGCCAGGCAGGCGAAGGCGAGCGTCAGCACGGGGTACAGGCCGCCGGCGGGGAGGCGAATGCGGGCGAGCAGCGCACGCCCCGCGAAGCCGATGAGCAGGCCCAAACCGGCCCCGACGGCCATCTCCACGGCCGCGTCGAGCGCGAGGCGCCAACCCAGCGCCGCGTCGGGAGTCAGCAGGTTCTGCGTGAGCGCCACCGTCAGGATCACCGCCATCGGGTCGTTGATCCCGGACTCCACTTCCAGCGTGGTGCCCACCCGCCGCTTCAGGCTGATCCCACTCCCCCGCAGCACCGAGAACACGGCCGCCGCGTCGGTCGACGAGACGATCGCCCCGAGCAGCAGGGCATGGGGCCAGGGGAAGCCGAGCGCGTACGCGGCCGCGCCCACCAGGCCCGCCGTGCCCAGGACGCCCACGGTGGCGAGCAGCGCCGCGGGCCGCAGCGCTTGTCGCACCGCGGCGAGCGGGGTGTTCAGCCCGCCGTCGAAGAGGATGAGCACGAGGGCGATCGCGCCGAGCCGGAAGGCGGCGCGGTAGTCCTCGAAGGCGATCCTGCCGATCCCCTCGGACCCCGCGAGCATGCCGATCCCGAGGAAGAGGAGCGTGACCGGCACCGCGATCCGCTCCGCGGCGCGGCTGAATAGGATGCTGACGGCCAGCAGCAGGCCGAAGACCGCGAGGAGCAGCGCGGTGGCGGCAGGCTCGGAAGCGCGCATGCGGCAATCTGCTGCCGCAGCGGTGCGCGGTGGAAGCCGCGGTGAAATATTCGTCGTGGGGTCCGCCGAGCGGCCGCTCAGGGCTCGGCGCGCAATGCCTCGAGGAAGGTGGCCGCCCACCACTCGATGTCCTGCTGGAACACGCGCGCCCGGAGCGCGCGCATGCGCGACCGGCGCTCCACGAGCGGCATCGTGAGCGCCCGGTGCACGGCGTCCGCCGTCGCGTCCACGTCGTACGGGTTCACGAGGAGCGCGTCGGTGAGCTCGTCGGCCGCGCCCGCGAACTCGCTCAGCAGGAGCACCCCGTCCTCGTCCGTCCGCGCCGCGACGAACTCCTTGGCGACCAGGTTCATGCCGTCGCGCAACGGCGTGACGAGCATGACGTCCGCGGCGCGGTAGAGCGCCATCAGGACCGTGTCGGTCACGCTCCGGTGGACGTAGTGGATGGGAGTCCAGCGGGGCGTGCCGAAGGCGCCGTTGATGCGCCCCACCAACCCCTCGACCTCGGCCCGAATGCGCTTGTACGCGGCGACGCCGGCCCGCGACGGCACCGCGACCTGCACGAACCGCACGCGCTCGGACCACTCCGGGTGGCGGGCCAGCAGCCGCTCCATCGCGACCAGGCGGCGCGGAATCCCTTTGCTGTAATCGAGCCGGTCGATCCCGACCAGCAGGCACTTGCCCTCCTTGGCGCGGAGCCGCACGACCTCCGCGTCGACCGCCGGGGCCTCCGCGCGGTCGGCGAGCGACGCCGCGTCGACGCCCATCGGGAAGACGCCGATGCGCACGGGGCGACCGCCGTAGTCGACCGCCTGCCGCTCCGGGTCCATCTCGATCCCGAACAGTCGGCGCAGCGCGGCCGTGAAGTGCCCCCGGTGGCGGCGGGTGTGAAAGCCGATCACGTCCGCGCCGAGCATCCCCTCCACGAGCCATTTGCGGGTCGGTAGCGCGAAGAAGATCTCCGGGTTCGGGAACGGGATGTGGAGGAAGAAGCCGACCCGCGCCCCGGGGAGTCGCGCCCGCAGGAGCGCCGGCAGCCGCAGCAGGTGGTAGTCGTGCACCCACACCAGGTCACCGGGCCGGTAGTGCGCCGCGACCGCGTCGGCGAACCGCGCGTTGACCCGCTCGTACACGTCCCATCCGTTCACCCACAGGGGGAGCTGGTCGAGGCGGTCGTGGCAGATCGGCCACAGGACGCCGTTGGCGATCTCCTCGTAGAAGGTGGCGACTTCGGCGGGGCTCATCGCGACGGGCACCGTGCGCGCCGCGGCCAGCTGCGCCGCCAGCGACCGCTCGCCCTGGGTGTCGAGCGGCCCGTGGGCACCAGGCCAGCCGATCCACAGGCCCCCGCTGCGCTCGTGCGGCGTACGCAGCCCCGTCGCTAGGCCGCCGACACTCGGCTCCACCACCGGGCGGCCGTCGCGAACGGTCACCGTCACCGGCAGCCGGTTCGACACCAGCAGCAGCCGACTCACCACTCGCGCCTCTGTCTCGCCGTTGCTCGCATGCGTCCCCCGCTTCGTCGTTGCACCACGCGCTTCACTCCGCGCTCACTCCGCGCTCACTCCGCGCCACGCTCGGGCTCCGCTCGATGCGCCCATGCCGCTCAGTGTAATGAGCAGTCTCCGGCGCGTGAGCGCCAGCGCCGGGCGCAATGCGTACACCGGCGTCTTCCTGAGGCTGACGCACTTCGCGCCCATTCCCGACAGCCGCGGTCCCCCGGGCCGCGTACCATTCCTCACCCTAGACGTCCGGCCGCCGCGTCCAGCGCGCCGGGGCCGGCTCACGTGGTGTTGGGACACAGGGAGGGGAGGGATGACCGCGCCAGTACGAAATCGCACGAAGAATCGACCGCCGCACTACGCGCCCAGCTCACGCCGACCGCAGGCGCCGGCTCTCCCGGCACCCCCAGAGCCGCAGGGCTTCGCGGCAACGTGGAAGGCGGACGTCCGTGCCGGGCTCGTCGTCTTCCTCGTCGCCCTTCCGCTGTGCCTCGGTGTCGCGCTGGCGTCCGGGGCGCCACTCATGTCCGGCGTGGTCACCGGCGTCGTGGGCGGGCTGGTGGTGTCGAGGCTCAGCGGCTCGCAGCTCATGGTCAGCGGGCCCGCGGCGGGGCTGACGGCGATCGTGCTCGCCGCGATCACGGAGCTCGGGTCCTTCCAGGCCTTCCTCGCCGCCGTGGTGCTCGCGGGCCTATTGCAGCTCGTCCTCGGCTGGGCGCGGGCGGGCATCATCGCGTACTACTTCCCGTCGTCGGTGATCAAGGGGATGCTGGCGGCGATCGGGTTGATCCTGATCCTCAAGCAGATCCCCTATGCGCTCGGCTCGGGGATCGAGGTGTTCGAGTCGGCCAGCTTCCGGGTCACCGGCGGGGGCAACACCTTCACCGAGCTCGCCCGCGCGCCCGGCAGCCTGCACGCGGGGGCCTTCGGGCTGAGCGTGCTCTCCCTCCTGGTCCTCGTCGCTTGGGACCGGCCGGCGCTCGCCAAGGCCAAGCGGCTCGTGCCCGGCGCTCTCGTCGCCGTCCTTCTCGGCGTCGGCGGGAACGCCCTCTTCGCTCTGGCGGTGCCCGCGCTGACGATTCCCGCGACCGGTCTCGTCAACCTGCCCGTGCCCGAGGGTGTGGGCGCGCTGGGCGAGTACCTGACCTTCCCCGACTGGTCGGCGTTCACCCGCCCCGCCGTGTACACGGTGGCGGTGACCGTCGCCCTCGTCGCGAGCATCGAGACGCTGCTCAGCCTCGAGGCCACGGACAAGCTCGACCCCCACAAGCGCACCACGCCGGCCAATCGCGAGCTGCTGGCGCAGGGGATCGGCAATACCGTGTGCGGCCTGGTCGGCGGGCTCCCCATGACCGGCGTCATCGTCCGCAGCTCGGCCAACATCGACGCCGGCGGAAAGACGCGCTGGGCCAGCTTCTTCCTCGGCGCGCTGCTCGCCACGGCGGTCCTCAGCGTCCCGGCGCTCCTCAATCGCATCCCGCTCGCGACCCTGGCGGCGGTGCTGATCTACACCGGTTACAAGCTCGCCAACCCACGCCTCTTTGCCGACGCCTACCGGATCGGCTGGAAGCACCTCGTTCCGTTCGCCGTCACCGTCGT
>Ga0307406_10001854_pt1 | contig 11525 bp, 9 predicted proteins | sample 322Cmetagenome_3_FD_203706 | JGI IMG/M metagenome (GOLD analysis project Ga0307406, IMG submission 203706) | Maize rhizosphere microbial communities from greenhouse at UC Davis, California, United States - 322HYB-C-2 | ecosystem: Host-associated > Plants > Roots > Rhizosphere > Soil | place... | reverse complement strand
GCAGGATGGAGGAGGGCGCCACCTCGCGCCTGAACGTCACGCAGGTGGAGACGCTCCTGATGCAGGCGCGCGCCCTCGGCGTGGAGCTGGAGCAGTCCCGTGCGGCGCAGACCCATGCGCTCACCCTGCTGATCGGTGCACCCGTCGACCTGGCGCCGGCGGCCGACCTGCTCGCCGAGCACGACGTGGTGGGCGACGCGGACCCGGGGCTGTCGTCGGACATGCTCCTGGGCCGTCCCGACATCGCCGCCGCGGAATACCAGCTGCAGGCCGAGAATGCGAATGTCGGCGCCGCACGCGCCGCGTTCTTTCCGCGCCTGGTCCTCACCGCATCGGCGGGCACGGCCAGCGCCGAGCTCCAGGGCCTCCTTGCCGCTGGCAGCAATGCCTGGGTCTTCTCGCCGCTCGTGTCGCTGCCGCTCTTCGACGGAGGCCGCAGGCGCGCCAGCCTGGGGTTGGCCGAGGCACGCCGGCAGCAGGCCCTGGCCTACTACGAGAAGACCGTGCAGGGGGCGTTCCGCGACGTCGCCGATGCGCTTTCCGCGCGCCGCTGGTCCGCCGAGCAGGCGGCCATCGCGCAGACCGCGCTCGCCGTGCAGACCGAGCGCGCACGCCTTGCGCAGCTGCGCTACGACCACGGCGCCGCGGCCTACCTCGAAGTGCTGGATGCGCAGCGCGACCTGCTGGCCGCGGGGCAGCAGGTCGTGCAGGCGCGCAGGCTGGCGCTGGCCGGCCGTGTCGGCGTCTATGCCGCGCTCGGCGGGGGCGCGCTCGCGATGGCCCTGCCGTCGGAGGCACCATGAAGACCAGGCTGCGCAACATGCTGCTGCTCGCGGCCCTGGCTGCCGTCGCCGCCGGTGGCGGCGCGTACCTGTGGGCGCACCTGCACCGCGACGGTCCGGGAAGCGGCTTTGTCAGCGGCAACGGCCGCATCGAGGCCACGGAGTTCGACATCGCGAGCAAGCTGGGAGGGCGGGTGCGCGACATCCAGGTCGAGGAAGGCGATGTCGTCGCGGCCGGCCAGGTGCTGGCCCGCATGCAGGTGCAGACGCTCGAGGCGCAGCGCGACGAGGCCCGCGCGCGGCACACCCAGGCCATCGTCGGCATCGGCAGCGCCGAGGCGCAGGTCAACGTGCGCGAGAACGAGCGCGACGCGGCCATCGCGCAGGTGGTGCAGCGCGAAAGCGAGGTCGACGCCGCGCGGCGCCGGCTGAAGCGTTCCGAGACCCTGGTGCAGGAAGGCGCCGCATCGGCGCAGGAGGTGGACGACGACCGCGCCCGCGTGCTGGGCGCACAGGCCGCATTGGCCGCGACACGCGCCCAGGTGCAGGCGGCGAGGGCGGGCGTGCTGGCCGCCCGCGCGCAGGTCAGCGCCGCACGCTCGATGGTCGCGGCCGCCGAAGCCACCGTGGCCCGCATCGACGCGGACATCGACGACAGCGCCCTGGTCGCGCCGCGCGACGGCCGGGTCCAGTACCGGATCGCCGAGACCGGCGAGGTGGTCGGCCCGGGCGGCAAGGTGCTCAGCCTGGTGGACCTGTCGGATGTGTACATGACCTTCTTCCTGCCCGAGGTCGTGGCCGGCCGGCTCGCGCAGGGCGCCGAGGTCCACATCGTGCTCGATGCCGCGCCCGAATACGTGCTGCCCGCGCGGGTCTCGTTCGTGGCCAGTGCGGCCCAGTTCACGCCCAAGACCGTCGAGACGGCGAGCGAGCGGCAGAAGCTCATGTTCCGGGTCAAGGCGCGGATCGACCGCGACCTGCTGCGCAAGCACCTCGCGCATGTGAAGACCGGCCTGCCGGGCGTCGCCTGGGTGAAGCTGGACCCGGCGGCCGAATGGCCCGACGGGCTGGCATTGAAGGTCCCGTGAGCCAGGCCGGCAGCGCGGGTGCCGCGCCGACGCCGCCCGAAGTGGCGCGCCTGGAGCAGGTCGCGCTGCGCCGCGGCCACACGATGGCGCTCGACGGCGTCAGCCTGGCGATTCCAGCGCACAGGATGGTCGGGCTGATCGGACCCGACGGCGTCGGCAAGTCGAGCCTGCTCGCCCTGCTGGCCGGCGCGCAGGCGGTGCAGCAGGGCCGCGTGCAGGTGCTGGGCGGCGACATGGCCGTGGCGCACCACCGCCGCAGCGTCTGTCCACGCATCGCCTACATGCCGCAGGGCCTGGGCAAGAACCTCTATCCGAGCCTTTCGATCGAAGAGAACCTGCAGTTCTTCGCGCGCCTGTTCGGTCACGGACCGGCCGAGCGCCGCCGGCGCATCGACGCGCTGGTCCACACCATGGGCCTGGGTCCGTTCCTGGCGCGCCCGGTGGGCCAGCTGTCGGGCGGCATGAAGCAGAAGCTCGGCCTGTGCTGCGCGCTGATCCACGATCCCGACCTGCTGATCCTCGATGAACCGACGACGGGCGTCGATCCCCTGTCGCGCGTGCAGTTCTGGGCGCTCATCGCCGGCATCCGGCGGGAGCGCAGTGCCGCGGGCCGGCCCCTGAGCGTGATCGTCGCGACCGCCTACATGGAAGAAGCCGATGCCTTCGACTGGCTGGTGGCCATGGATGCCGGCGCGGTGCTGGCCACCGGCACCTCCGCCGAGCTGCGCGCACGCACGGGTGCCGCGTCGCTAGAGCAGGCCTTCATCGGCTTGCTACCCGAAGGCAAGCGCGGCGATGCCGGCGAGCTGGTGGTGCCCGCACTGCCCGCCGCGGGCGAGAACGACATCGCGATCGAGGCGAAGGGCCTCACCATGCGCTTCGGCGACTTCATGGCGGTGGACCACGTGGACTTGCGCATCCGGCGCGGCGAGATCTTCGGATTCCTCGGCTCGAACGGCTGCGGCAAGACGACCACGATGAAGATGCTGACGGGCCTGCTGCCTGCCAGCGAAGGCGAGGCGCGGCTGTTCGGGCGGCCGGTCTCGACCGGCGACCTCGACGCGCGGCGGCGCGTGGGCTACATGTCGCAGTCGTTCTCGCTCTACGGCGAGCTGACGGTGCGGCAGAACCTCGTGCTGCACGCGCGCCTGTTCCGGGTGCCGCAGGCGAAGGTGCTCCCGCGGGTGGTCGAACTGGCCGCGCGCTTCGGGCTCGAGGGCGTGCTCGACCGCCTGCCGGACAGCCTGCCGCTGGGCATGCGCCAGCGGCTGTCGCTGGCCGTCGCGACGGTGCATGGCCCGGAAGTCCTGATCCTGGACGAGCCGACGTCGGGCGTCGACCCGGTGGCGCGCGACATGTTCTGGCGCCTCATGATCGACCTGGCGCGCAAGGACGGCGTCACGATCTTCATCTCGACCCATTTCATGAACGAGGCCACGCGCTGCGACCGCATCTCGCTGATGCATGCCGGCCGGGTGCTGGTGACGGACCTCCCCGCGGCCATCGTCGAGCGCAGCGGCAAGGCGACACTCGAGCAGGCGTTCATCGCGCGGCTGCAGCAGGCCGCGGGCACCGGCAGCGAGCCGGCGGCCACGGCGCCATCGCCGGCACCGCCTTCCACGAATGCCGGGCGCCCCCCGGCCCGCACACACAGCCCACGCTGGTTCAGTGCCGCCCGGGCCTGGAGCTTCTCGCGGCGCGAGGCGCTGGAGCTGCGGCACGATCCGGTGCGCGCCACGCTCGCGCTCCTGGGCACCGTGATCCTGATGTTCATCATCGGCTACGGCATCAGCATGGATGTCGAGAATCTCAGCTATGCGGTGCTGGACCGCGACCAGACCGGGCTGAGCCGGAACTACGCGCTCGACCTGTCCGGTTCACGCTATTTCGTGGAGAAGGCGCCGATCACCGACTACGCCCAGTTGGACCGGCGCATGCGCAGCGGCGAACTGGCGCTGGCCATCGAGATTCCCCCGGGCTTCGCGCGCGACGCGCAGCGCGGCAGCCCGGTGCAGATCGGCGCCTGGGTGGACGGCGCGATGCCCACGCGTGCCGAGACCGTGCGCGGCTATGTGCAGGCCATGCACCAGGCGTGGCTGGTCGGCGTCGCCGAGCGCCGGCTGGGCCTGCGGGCGGCCGCCGCCAGCATGATCGAGGTCCGCTTTCGCTACAACCCCGATGTGCGGAGCCTGCCCGCCATGGTGCCGGCCGTCATTGCGCTGCTGCTGATGATGATCCCGGCGATGCTCGCGGCGCTGTCCGTCGTGCGCGAGAAGGAGCTGGGCTCGATCGTCAATCTCTACGTCACGCCGGTCACGCGGGCCGAGTTCCTGCTGGGCAAGCAGCTGCCCTACATCGGGCTGGCCATGTTCAACTTCCTGACGATGGCCGCGCTGGCGGTGACGCTGTTCGGCGTGCCGATGAAGGGCAGCTTCGCCACGCTGGCGCTCGGCGCGCTCCTGTTCACGACCTTCTCGACCGGCTTCGGCCTCCTGTGCTCGACCTTCACGCGAACCCAGATCGCGGCGATCTTCGTGACGATGATCGGTTCCATCGTGCCGTGCATCAAGTTCGCCGGCCTGGTCGATCCGGTTTCGTCGCTGGAGGGCACCGGTGCGTTCATCGGCCGCATCTATCCGGCCGCGCACTTCCTCACCGTGAGCCGCGGCGTCTTCAACAAGACGCTCGGCCTGCCGGATCTCGGCCCCCAGTTTCTCTGGATGGCCGCAGCGGTACCGGTGATCCTGGGCCTGTCGATCGTGCTGTTGAAGAAGCAGCAGACCTAGTCATGAGACTGCCTTCGCTTTTGCATGTCCTGCGGCTCGGCGTCAAGGAACTCTGGAGCCTGCTGCGCGACCCCACGATGCTGGTGCTGATCGGCTATTCCTTCACCGCGGCCATCTACATCGCCGCCACGGCCGTGCCCGAAAGCCTGCACCATGCGGCCATCGCCATCGTCGACGAGGATGGATCGCCGCTCTCGGCGCGCATCGTCTCGGCCTTCTATCCGCCGCATTTCAAGACGCCGGCGCTGATTTCGCTGGCCGAGGTGGACGCGGAGATGGACAGCGGTCGGCAGACCTTCGTACTGGACATCCCGCCGGGATTCCAGGCCGACGTGCTGGCCGGGCGCTCGCCGGCGGCGCAGCTGAATGTGGACGCCACGCGCATGAGCCAGGCGTTCACCGGCAGCGCCTACATCCAGCAGATGGTGGCCGCGGAGGTCGGGGAGTTCGTGCAGCGCTTTCGCCGCGATGCGGCGCTGCCAGTGGAACTCGCCCTGCGCATGCGGTTCAACCCGAATCTGGAAGAGGCATGGTTCGGCTCGCTGTCCGAGCTCATCAACAACGTGACCATGCTTTCCATCATCCTCACCGGCGCCGCCCTGATCCGGGAACGCGAGCACGGAACCATCGAGCACCTGCTGGTCATGCCCGTCACGCCGTCCGAGATCATGCTGGCCAAGGTGTGGTCGATGGGGCTGGTGGTCATGGTGGCGGTGGGCGTGGCCATGGCGGTGGTCGTGCGCGGCGCGCTGCGCGTGCCGGTCGAAGGGTCGATCGCGCTGTTCATGGCGGCCGCGTCGCTGCATCTGTTCGCGACCACCTCCATGGGGATCTTCATGGCCACGGTGGCCAGGTCGATGCCGCAGTTCGGCATGCTCGTCGTTCTGGTCCTGGTGCCGCTGCAGATGCTCTCCGGAGGCAGCACGCCGCGCGAGAGCATGCCGCAGTTCGTACAGGACGTGATGCTGGCGGCCCCGACGACGCACTTCGTGTCGGCGGGCCAGGCCATCCTGTTCCGCGGTGCGGGCATCGGCGTCGTGTGGCCGCAGTTCGCGATGCTCGCGGCCTTCGGCTGCGTGATGTTCGCAGCCGCGCTGGCGCGGTTCCGCAAGGCGATCGGACTCATGGCCTGAGGCCCTTGGGGAGCTTGCGAAGGCCTTGATCCGGCGCAAGCTTCTCTCGACCGACCGGCCGAGGATGAAGGCATGGGTACCCGGCGACACCCCTCGCAAAAAAAAGAAGCCCGCCCTTCTTGCGAACGGCGGGCTTGGCGAAGGACCCCGACCGGGCGTTGGAAAGCCCGCACAGTCCGGGTTGCCTTCGACCCACGGTGTCGGAGCGACACCATGAACTCCCCCGAGGGGGATTCCCCACTGCCACCTTTGAATCTCCGGGCTTTCACCTTTGATTCTTCGGTTCGTTCAATGTATTGCCAGCGCTCGGTGCGCGGTTTGATCCAGCGCAAGTGCTGGCCGCACGGGGCTTCATCCGGGCGGGGTCGATACCGGGGAAGGCGCGACAGAGCGCGGACCGTCCGGCCTGCAAGCTTGATGCGCATCAACTCGAGCGGCATCCGCATGCGGCATCCTGCAGGCGCGCGGATGCGACCCAGCCGCTAGTCCAACGTCCTCTGCTGCAAGGAATCACATGAAGAAACTTCTCTCGCTCTGCCTGGCCGTGTTCCGGCGGCGCGCGCCCCGGCGCCTGCAAGAAGAAGATCCCGACCTGGTGCAGAGGTTGCGCGAAGCCGGTCTTTGACCGCCGTTGGAACAGGGAATGCCTTGCGCTATCGCAAGATGGCGCGCAACGAAAGCGCCTACCGTGAGGGCATGAAAGCACTCGTGTATCAAGGCCCCGGCCTCAAATCCCTCGAAGACCGTCCCAAGCCGCAGATCCAGGCGCCCGGCGATGCGGTCGTGAAGATCCTCAAGACGACCATCTGCGGCACCGACCTGCACATCCTCAAGGGCGATGTGCCGACGTGTACGCCGGGCCGCATCCTCGGGCACGAAGGGGTGGGCGTCATCGAGGCCGTCGGCGCCGGCGTGACGGCCTTCCACCCCGGAGACCACGTGCTGATCTCGTGCATCTCGTCGTGCGGCAAGTGCGAGTACTGCCGCCGCGGCATGTATTCGCACTGCACGAGCGGCGGCTGGATCCTGGGCAACACCATCGACGGCACGCAGGCCGAATACGTGCGCATTCCGCATGCGGACACCAGCCTCTATCCCATTCCATCGGGCGCCGACGAAGAGGCACTGGTGATGCTCAGCGACATCCTGCCGACCGGTTTCGAGTGCGGCGTGCTCAACGGCAAGGTCGCGCCCGGCAGCACGGTGGCCATCGTGGGCGCCGGGCCGATCGGGCTCGCCACGCTGCTCACGGCCCGGTTCTATTCGCCGGCGCAGATCATCCTGATCGATCTGGACGACGGGCGGCTCGAGGTTGCCCGCCGCTTCGGCGCGACGCACACCGTCAACAGCACCGACGGCAGGGCGGCCGAGGCGGTGCTCGCGCTGACCGGCGGCCGCGGCGTCGACGTGTCGATCGAGGCGGTCGGCATACCGGCCACGTTCGTGCTGTGCCAGGACATCGTGGCGCCCGGCGGCACCATTGCGAACATCGGCGTGCACGGCCACCCGGCCGAACTCCACCTGGAACGCCTCTGGTCGCAGAACATCGCGATCACCACGCGGCTGGTCGACACGGTCTCCACGCCGATGCTGCTGAAGACGGTGCAGTCCAGCAAGGTGGATCCGGGCCAACTGATCACCCACCGGTTCACGCTGGACCAGGTCCTCGATGCCTACGACACCTTCGGCCGCGCCGCCCAGACGCATGCGCTCAAGGTGATCATCGAGGCGTAGGCCTCGTCCGCGCTGGTTTTCGGCGAAGTGTGCGACGTGATGGAGGGGATCGCCGAAGTGCTGGTCGCCGGCTCTCGCACCGCGCAGGCCGACTTCCGCCACTACGTCGGGAAGCACCGCCCCGAGGTGGCGCAGCACATCGTCGGCTGGGAGACGGTGGGCCACATGAGCGACGGCGAGATCGTCGCGCTGGCGCGGCGCTACTTCTCATGCGGGAATGGCAACGCCCATGAAGGCGGGATGAGCCAGGCGCCTGACTCGGGCAGCTTCTTCACGCGCGGCGAAGGAGGCGCTGAAGCGCCGCTGCGATCCCGAGGTCCGAGCCCCGCACCGGTACGACAAATGCGTATCGCGGCGCCGGCTTGATCGGCATCAAGGTGCCCGTCCGGTGCGCGCCCGAAGATCCGCGCACCGCCCACATCCCGCGCCGGGCGCCGCGCATCACCGAGCAGGCTGTCCCATGAACTACAGAACCATCCTCGTTCACCTGGACGGCTCCGGCCGCAGTCCGGCGCGCGCCGCGCTGGCGGCCCAGTGGGCGAAGGCCCATGAAAGCCACCTGGTCGGACTGGTGCCCACGGGCCTGTACGGCGGCGTGGTTCCGGCCGATGCCGTCGCCACGGGCGTGACCGACTACATCGCCGATGCGGCCAGCCGCCTGCGGCTGCGCGCGGAGGCGATCAGCCGGGAGTTCAGGCAAGACATCCATGCATCGGGCCACCTGTCGTACGAGCTTCGCCTCGTCGATGGCGCGGCCGTCGACGCCGTGGTCCGGCACGGCCGCGCGAGCGATCTGCTGGTGCTCGGCCAGGACGACGAATCGGATGCGGGGCACGCCGCCGTGCGCGGCCTGGCCCAGCAGGTGCTGATGGAAGCCGGGCGCCCGCTGCTGGTCGTGCCCTGCGCCGGCGATTTCGACGTCCCCGCGAAGAACGTCGTGGTCGCCTGGGACGGTTCGCGGGAGTCCACCATCGCCATCCACGCGGGCTTGCCGGCGCTGCGGAGGGCATCGCGCGTGACGCTGGTCTCGTATCGGCACCCGGGCGAGCGCAGCGACGAGCAGCGGCTCCTCGTTCCGGAGATGATCCAGTTCCTGCTTCGGCATGGCATCCAGGCCAGGGCGGAGCAGGAGGTGACCGAGATCGACATCGCGCAGGCACTGCTGTCGCGCCTTTCGGACCTCGGTGCCGACCTGCTCGTGATGGGCGGCTATGGCCATTCGCGGTTTCGCGAACGGGTGCTGGGCGGTGTCACGCGGCAGGTCCTCGCGCAGATGACGGTGCCGGTGCTGATGGCGCACTGAGGCGGCCGGCGGCGTCGCTGCTGCGTATGGCCGCCGGATGCAAGGCAAGACAGATGGACACGACACTGGTGCGGGCACTGCGCGAAGCGCTGCAGCGGGAAACCGGCGCACGTGTCGAGCTGGTCGAGACGCACATCTCGTGGGTGCTGCTGACGGCCACGCTCGCCTACAAGCTCAAGAAACCCGTGCGCCTTCCCTTCGTCGATTTCGCGAGCATCGCGGCGCGCAAGCATTTCTGCGAGGAAGAGCTGCGCCTGAACCGGCGCTTCGCGCCGTCGCTGTATCTGGACGTGGTGCCGGTGTGCGGCGCGCGCGAGGCACCGCGGCTCGGCGGCGACGGCGTGCCGATCGACCACGTGGTCCGCATGCGGCGCTTTCCGGAGTCGTCGCTGCTGCGCAACCTGCTGACGGCCGGCCGGCTGGAGCCGGCCCGGCTCGACGGCTTCGCGCAGCGGCTGGCGGCGCTGCAGGGCGCGGCCGCGCGCGTCGTGCCGCCGTCCGCATTCGGCGCGCCGGACGCCATCGTGCGCGCGGCCCTCGATGTCGTGGACCAGCTGCGCATGCAGCGCAGCGACAGCCGCCTCGCGACCTTGGCCGCATGGCTCCGGGAACGGGCGCAGGCGCTGCACATGGCCTGGATCGCGCGCCAGCAGGGTGGCGCGGTGCGCGAATGCCACGGCGACCTGCACATGGCCAATGTGGTCCTGGTGGACGGCGAACTCACCGCCTTCGACTGCATCGAGTTCGACCCCATGATGCGCCGGATCGACGTGATGAGCGACGTCGCGTTCCTCACCATGGACCTGAAGGCCCATGGCCGCCCTGACCTCGCGTTCCGCTTCCTGGATGCGTGGCTGCAGCACAGCGGCGACCACGTGGGCCTGCAGGTGCTGGGCTTCTACGAGGTGTACCGGGCACTGGTGCGCGCCATGGCCGCGGGCCTGGGGCCGCAGTCCGCGCCGGCCTTGTCGGGCGCACCGAAGCCCGACTACCTGGGCTGCGCCGCGCAGCTGGCGCACGACCCGCCGGGGCGCGGGCGCCTGCTGATCACGCACGGGTTCTCGGGGTCCGGCAAGTCGACCATCGCCTCGCAGCTGCTGTGCGCCGCGGGCGCGGTGCGCATCCGCTCCGACGTGGAGCGCAAGCGCCTGTTCGGCCTCGGTCCGCTCGACCGCTCCGCCGAGCGGGGCCTGGCCATCTACGGCGCGCAGGCCACCCGGCGGACCTTCGAGCGCCTGCGGGCTTGCGCGCGCGACGCGCTGCTGGCGGGCTATCCGGTGATCGTGGACGCAGCCTTCCTGCGCAGTGCCGAGCGGCGCAGCCTCCAGGTGCTGGCGGCCGAGCTCGACCTGCCTTTCGCGATCCTGGACTGCCGTGCCCCCGAAGGCGTGCTGCGCCGCCGCGTGGCGGAGCGCGGCGCCGCGGGCAGCGACGCGTCGGAGGCCGGCCTGGAAGTGCTGGCGCGCCAGCTTTCGGCGCACGAGCCGCTGGAGGCCGACGAGCGGGCGCTGACCATCGAGGTCTTCACCGAGGACGCGGTGGACATCGCCTCGCTCGTGGCGCGCTGGCGCGCAGGGACTTGACCGGCGGCGGGCGTACCCACAGCGGAAATGAAGAGTTACGCGGCCGGCCCGCATTCGCCTTGAGATGGCGCAAGGCGCGGCACCTGCCGCGCGGCAACCATGCGGCGATCGAAAGTTCACTGTCGAAGGATCCGCCATGCAAATCATGCTTGCCGTCGATGGCAGCCACCCGCGGTGCCGCCGCCCGGGGATCGACCGCAGCCCGGAGGCGATGCGATGAAGTCGATCAGCCATGGCGTGCTGATCGTCAACGCCAACGAGGAACTGCTGCTCTGCCGCGCCAGCGGCAGCCCGCACTGGGACATCCCGAAAGGCGGCGGAAAGCTGACGGAGACAGGGCGGCAGACGGTCGTGCGGGAGACCTTCGAGGCATGCGGCCTGCAACTGGCACCCCGGGACCTTCTGCCACTGGGATGCTTCGCCCATCGTCCGGGAAGGGATCTGCAGCTTCATGCGGTCCTGCTGGCGCGTTTCGACACGCGCGACTGCGTATGCCGCAGCCAGTTCGCGGACGGCCGTGGGCAGTGGCGTCCGGCAATGGACGGCTACCGGTGGACGGCATTCGACGAGGTGCCGCAATGGTGCGCGAAAGGCCTGGCCATGCTGCTGACCCGGACGCTGTCGCTCAGCACGATCCTGCGGCAGCTCCAGGCGCTCGAGCGGCCGCATGGCGGGAGCGTTCAGCCGGGCTTGCCGTCCGCCCGGGCCCGCGTCAGCACGGGCCAGTAGCGCACGGCAAAAAGGCCGAAGCCCAGGCTCCAGAATGCGGCGGAACAAAGCACCGCCGCGACCGTGTGGGCCGGCGCGGCCAGCGGCACGAGCACCCGGACCAGCGCGGCGAGCAGGACCAGCACGAAGCAGGCGGTGTCGACCTGGTCGGCGCGCAGCACCCGGCCCGTGTGGCCGCGCGACGTGCGCACCATCATGCCGATGATGAGTCCGCCCGCGGCGCCCACGGTGAGCGCATGGGCGGCGAGCGTTGCCGGCACTCCGCCGTGCAGCACCGCCAGTGCCCGCAGTGCGAGGTGAACCGGAATCCACGCGTAGGCCACGTGCAGCACGAGCACCAGCGTGTTGGCCGAAGCCTTCCAGGGCCGCCACAGCAGCCAGCGCACC
>Ga0307406_10001849_pt1 | contig 11543 bp, 12 predicted proteins | sample 322Cmetagenome_3_FD_203706 | JGI IMG/M metagenome (GOLD analysis project Ga0307406, IMG submission 203706) | Maize rhizosphere microbial communities from greenhouse at UC Davis, California, United States - 322HYB-C-2 | ecosystem: Host-associated > Plants > Roots > Rhizosphere > Soil | place... | reverse complement strand
TCTGGCCCACCACAAAGAACGTCGCGGGCACGCCATTTTGATGCAGCACATTGAGCACTTCAGGAGTCGCTGGACCCGGACCGTCGTCAAAGGTCAGTGCCACGGTCCGTTCTAGTTCCCCGGCCTGGCCGTGGATCACTGGCGCTGTCCGGATGACACCCCGCGCGGGTCGCGGGCAGATGGGTTGTGCGGGGGCAGCAGCAGGCGTGGTGGAGGCAGCAGCAGGCGTCGCGGCCGCAGTTTCTATCAGTGGTGGCTTCGCGTCGGGGGTTTTGAGACCGTCCCGTACCGCAACGACGACGGTGTGTGCCACCACCGTTGCCAGTACAGCTACCAGAGCGACGAGCACGCTCACTCGATCCCATCGCACGCGCAGCTGGGGACGGCCGATCGAGGCACGATTTACCGTGTGCGGCGCACGGCCAGGCAGCGGTGACGAGGCCATAGGCTCATCCTGCATTTGTCGGTGCTCTCATAACCGGATTGCCGTTCGCATGTCGTTGACGATCATGAGTTCCGGCGCCTGCCGCGGTTCTGCACAGTCATGCTTGGTCAGCAGCATGTGAGGGAGGAAGTGGCTTGACGATCGCCGAGCATTTTCCGACGGCCGCCAGCAGGGTGCCGCGAGGCGTGGCGGCTACCGTGTCATTTACCGCGTCGAGGAAGACCAGGAAGCGTGGAGGTCATACACATGCCCGAGTCTGAGCATTTGAGCATCTACATCCAACGGCCAGCCGCCGAGGTCTACGCCTACGTTGTGAACCCCGCGAACCTGCCTAGCTGGGCTGCGGGTTTGAGTGGCTCCATTGAGCAGCGGGAGGGACGCTGGTTTGCCGAGTCACCAATGGGCGAGATCGAAGTGGTCTTCGCGCCGCAGAACCCGTACTTCGTGCTCGATCACGACGTCACGTTGTCCGACGGCACCACGTTCAACAATCCGATGCGGGTGATCGCGCACGACACCGGCTGCGAGGTGGTATTCACACTGCGCAGCCAGCCTGGCCGGTCGCAAGAGGACCACGACGCCGACGCGCGGGCAATCCAGAGGGACCTGGCGACACTCAAGCAACTCCTCGAGAGCTGAGTTGTGCCCACAGATCCCGCGGCCCAGGATCTCGTGGCCCACGATTTTTTGACACTGTGGACCAGCAGCGCGTTCGTGGTGGAAGCTCGGGCGTGGGTCGCAGCGCAGCTGGCGCCGCGCGGCATCCGGCTTACCGGTGAGTTGGAGCTGGCGCACACCCGCGTTTGGTCGAGCACCATCAAGTTCGAGACGACCGCAGGCCGTGTCTGGTTCAAGGTCAACGGCATCGGCACTGCGTACGAGGCCGAGCTGATCGCCGTACTTGATGAGCTGCGTCCTGGCCTGGCACCGGATGTGCTTGGGCATGACAACGCCCGCGGGTGGTCGCTTACCCGCGACGCTGGCCCGGTGCTGCGCTCCATCGCGGGACCGGAGGCACTGTGGCAGCACTGGGAGCGGCTACTTCCCCGCTACGGCCAAGCGCAGCTCGAGCTGACCGCCAACCGGACTCGGCTCGCTCGCACTGGGATCCCGGACCGGAGCCCGTTGCAACTGCCTCTGGAGTATCGCCGACTGCTCGGCGACCTCGCAGCCAAACCCCTGGACCAGGGCGGGCTCAGCAGGCAACAGGCCTCTGCCTTGGAGCGCCTGCTGCCCACGTACGACGACTGGTGCGCCGAGCTCGCAGCTTCGCCGCTCCCGGACACTCTGCAGCACGACGACCTGCACTCCAACAACGTCTGCTGGCCGGGTACGCCGGTCGATCCGTCCTCAGCCCGCATTATCGATTGGGGTGACTCATGCGTGGGATACCCCTTGGGAACGATGCTCGCGACTCTGAACTCGATTGCCTTCCATGCCGGGATGCTGCACAACGACCGCGGAGACATCGAAGACCCGCGGGTATTGGGGATTCGGGACGCTTACCTGGAACCATTCACCGGCTTCGGCAGCCGTAAGGAACTGGTGCGTTGGGTGGCTCTGGCCCGGAGCACCGGATGCCTGACGCGTGCGCTGTCCTGGGAACGCGCCGTCCAGCATGCACCTGCCAGCGTGGCCGTGGAGTACGAGTTCCCCGTACGAGCCTGGCTAATGGAGCTGCTTGAGCCATGGGCAAATGTGGACTAACGCCGCATGTGAGGGTCAGCTACTCGAGCGTGTCCGTACGGCTCGTCCACTGATCTTGCGCGGCTTGATCTCGATGAACAGGTTCCGGACTCCGTCAGCCCAGGGCACCGGACCGGTCTCCCAAGCCGACGTCAGCAGGTAATTATGCGCCATCGCTTCGGCAAAGCCGAGCACGAGCACGCTCCAGCCTGATTTTGTCTGCTCGTCAATTCCGTCGATTTCGAAGGCGACGCTGCTCCGTCGCACCAGTCCCGCTAACGTGCCGAGTGGAGAGGTGCGGAAGATCACGCTGCCGTGCCGATACTGGTAGGTGACCGGCAAGATCTGTGGACCGTCCGGTGCCATGAAACCAATTCGGCCGGCCGAATGTTGCGCCAGGAGCTCCTTGCACTCGGCCTCGGACAGCTCAGCGAAGTTGCCCGTCGAAGGATTCTCTGTAGGTGACGAGGTCATTGGCCACTCCATTCATCGATGCGCGTTTGGGCGACGGTGCCGTGCTACATCGGGAGCGGCGAAGATCGCCAGCGTGAATGGCATGACTCCACCGCCCCGCACCTCAGCGTCGCGCGCCAGCTGCTCTGAACCCAAGGGTCGAAGGTCCCACAGCATAAGGAAACTAGGCCCAACTCCTCCAGTGATCATGTGAGGGAGTTTGGGCATGAGATATGCGAATCTGTTGTACTGACCGCATGAGGTTCGGCGTCCACTTGCCCCTCATGGATTTCGGTGATCAAAGCTTTGCCGCTGACCGACTGGTGAACTACGTCCAGACGGCGACAGCCCTCGGCTTCGATGCCATCGCGGCTAACGACCACATCTTGTTTGCTACGCCCTGGCTCGATGGACCGACGGCGCTGGCGGCCGTCGTCTGCTGTTCTGGTGACGCGCGGCTGTTCACGACGGTGGCCAACCCCGTGGTACGCGGTCCCGCCGCACTCGCCAAGGTGTTGGCCGGACTTGATGTCATGTCTGGCGGGCGCTTGATTGCCGGGCTCGGCCCCGGCTCTTCTGAGTGGGACTACGCCAATGCCGGGGTTCCTTTCGATGAGCGCTGGGTCCGTTTTGACGAGGCCGTCTTGGCGATTAGGACTCTGTTGCGCGGGGAATCCTTCGCCGGTCGGTTCTCTACGGTCAAGGGCCCGCTCGAGCCGTTGCCGGTGACGCCGGGCGGACCTCCGTTATGGATTGGGAGCTGGGGATCCGACAGCGGCTTGCGTCGGGTTGCGAGGCTCGGGGACGGCTGGGTTGCCTCGGCCTACAACACGACGCCGCAGCACTTCAGGCAGAAATGGCTGCGCGTACAGGAACATCTCGACAGAGGTGATCGAGACGCTCAGAAGTTCGGAAACGGTCTAGCGACGATGTGGTTTCACCTCGATGACCACAATGCGAGCGACGTCCTCGAGTCCCGCCTGGCGCCGGTGTTGCACCGACCCGTCGATCAGCTTCGAGATCGTCTGGCCTTTGGCCCTGCCGAAGCCATGGTGGCGAAGCTTTCGGAATTCCAAGACGCCGGTGTGCAACGGTTGTTCATCTGGCCGGTCGCTGACGAGATCGAACAGCTGCATCGCTTCAGCGAGGAAGTCATGGCGCAGCTAGGTGCTACACCGCCTGAATCCAACCCACCATAAAGATCATGCTGCGAGTTCGCATGGTATGTGTGTGAGCCGCTCCTCTTGGGTATGCGGATTGTTGCGACATGGTGGATAGATGGGGCCGAGAACGGCTCGCACAGAAAGGAGATCCGATGACCACGCAGCCTGAATCCGGTAGCACCCAGCCGGAATCCGGTAGCACGCAGCCTGAGTCCGGCGGCGCGCAGGCCCAGTTCGGGGGCTCGCAGCCCTTCGGTGGCTCACAGCCCCAATCCAGCGAATCCAAAGAAAGTCAGGGCGGGGGCACATTGACTCGCTGGCCGCGAGATCTGATGGACATCTGGAGTGGCTGGCAGCCGTTTGGCGCTATGAGCTGGCCGTTCCGAGACATCAAGGTCGAGGAGTTTGTCGATGGTGACCAGCTAGTGGTCAGAGCCGAGGTGCCAGGGGTCGACCCGGACCGCGACATCGACGTCTCTGTCGACAATGGTGTTCTGACGATTTCGGCGGAGCGTCGGGAAAGCAATCGGGAGAAGTTCGACAGAGGCTTCCACAGTGAGTTCCGCTATGGCAGCTTCGTCCGGCAAATTCGGCTTCCAGCAGGCACGTCACCAGAGGTAGTTTCCGCGACGTACAAGGACGGTGTTTTGGAGATCAGGATGCCAAAGCCCTCCGCTGAGGAAGCTTCCCGCCGCATCCAAATTCGGCGCGGCTGAGAGGGGCAGCCGCTAGCAGATGATCCTGATCGCAGGTCGATCAGTGCATCTGCAGTGCTCGCGAAGAGGACTTTGGTCCCGCGCACGGGCCTCCTTGGGCCCGTGCGCACTGCTGTCGGCAACCGAGAGGCTGGGACCAGCCATAGGGAAGGGTGATCATGTCTCCGATTGCCGACAACTTCGGATGGTCCCTGCTCGACCGGGGCGGTCGCCTCGAGACGCTGGACAGCGAGGAGTGCCGCCGCCTTCTCGATTCCACCACTATCGGCCGCCTCGCGTACTGCACGGACTCTGGCCCGCGCATCGTGCCGATGAACTACAGATTGGTCAGCGAACGTCTGATCTTTCGCACCGGCATGGATACCGAAGCATCGGGCTACCTGATCAATCGCCCGATCGCATTTGAAGTTGATCAAGTCGACGAATTTCTGCAAACGGGATGGAGTGTTCTCGTCGTCGGTGACGCGGGACTGATGGATGAGACGTCATTACGTCTTCTTGATTTGCAGCAGTCGCCGCAGCCCTGGCCCGAAGGCAGAAGATCCTTGGTGGTGCAACTGCCTCTGAGGACAGTGACAGGCCGTCGAGTTCACCCGTCCTAACGGCTGTCGCAGACCAACCGTTCATTTCACAGGCGGCGAACTTCGGAAAGGGCACGACATGAGTTATTCCGCTCGTCGTAGTCTGTCCTGGACATGGCGGCTCAGGACGGGAACGGTGAGCCGGGGCCGGTATTCGCAACGGACCCCGAGGAGGAGCCGCCGCTGTCCGTGGAACTGCTGATGAGTCAGCCTGTCAATCAGGCATCGGTGATCATGACAGCTCAGCAGCGGCTGCGACAACTATTGATCGCCAACCGCTCCATCGTTCAAGAGCTCTCACTACCGGCAGTGCTGCGCCGCATTGTCGATACAGCGAAAGATGTCTCGGGCGCGAGGTACGCGGCATTGGGAGTTATCGGCGCCGACGGCTTGCTGGAGCAGTTCGTGCACGTTGGGCTGGATGAGGATGCTGTCATGGCAATCGGTGCATCCGACTCGACCTGCCATGACTTTCCCCGAGGACGTGGCGTACTAGGCGCATTGATCAAAGATCCCCAGCCGATACGGTTGGCGCGCCTGGCCGATGACCCCCGGTCGACCGGGATTCCGGACGGCCATCCACCGATGACTACCTTCCTCGGCGTTCCTATCCGCAGTCGCGATGCTGTCTTCGGCAACCTTTACCTGACCGATAGAACCGACGGTCGGCCTTTCACCGCCGAGGATGAGGAGCTGGTTTTGGCCCTGGCTGCAACAGCCGGAATTGCGATTGAGAACGCGCGACTTTATGAGGAGTCGCGTAGGCGCCAGGAGTGGCTGAGGGCATCTGGCGAGATCAGTCGGCAACTGCTCGACCCGGAGGCCGATTACTCCGAGACCCTGCGTCACATTGTGACGAGCGTGAAGCGCCTGGCAGCGGCAGATGTAGTCACACTCGTTAGACCGACCGCGGATGATCCGCTCGAGCTAGAGGTGATCGTCGCCACGGGCGCCGCTGAACGAGAACTTGTCGGCCTTCGCTACGCGACCAGCACCAGCATCGCCTGGCGTGCCATGCAGGAGGGTCACGGCATACGCCTGGAGTCTGTTGATCAACAGCCGAATGTCTATCTGCACCTCCGGCCGTACGTGCCGGTGAGTCATGCGATGGCCCTGCCGCTTCGGGGCGAAACAGGTCCCCGTGGCGCGATTGTGGCTGGTCGCATGATTCCGCACGGGCCGTTCACTGACGCGGACTTGGATATGGCCGAAGCCTTCGCAGGTCAGGCGGCAATTGCTCTGGAGCTCAGTGATGCTAGAGCTGATCAGCAGCGGCTCGGCGTACTGGAAGATCGGGATCGCATTGCGCGCGATCTGCATGATCATGTGATTCAACGGCTCTTTGCGGCTGGTCTCAGCCTGCAGAGCATCGCGGTTGACGACGAGGCAGTTGATCAGCGTTTGACGCGTACTGTGGCGGAGCTCGATGAAACGATTGGTCAAATTAGGAGCACGATCTTTGCGCTCCAAGACGATTCCTCGCGATCACTACGCGGCATGGCGCTTGCGGTTGTTAATCAGTTGACGCCGCTACTGCCAGTCCGTCCAAACCTGCAGCTCGTTGGGCCGCTGGACACGATTTCCGATGATGAGCAGATCATCGCCGACATTGAGGCGGTCTTGCGGGAATCGTTGACCAACGTTGCCAAGCACGCCCGGGCTAGTCTTATCCGGGTACGGCTTAGGGCCGACAAGCAGCGGCTGGACTTGACCGTCACCGACGATGGGATTGGCCTTGGTCGAAGTCCGCGTCGTAGCGGCTTGGCAAACTTGACGCGGCGCGCGGAGCGCCACGGTGGCTACCTTGATGTCAGTAACGCACCTGAAGGAGGGCTCCGGCTGCAATGGTCGATCCCGATCAACCAGTGAGCGACGACCGGCCCATCCGAATCTTCATTCTTGATGATCACGAGCTGGTTCGCCGTGGACTAACCGACTTGCTGACTACGACCAAAGATTTGATCATCGTTGGTGAAGCAGCCACGGCTGCGGATGCGCTGCATCGTATTCCCGCCGCGGCACCCGATGTTGCGCTGCTCGATGCCAGGCTGCGTGATGGCAGCGGCATCGATGTCTGCCGGGAGATCCGCTCGTCGTATGAGAATGTTCGGTGTTTGATTCTCACCTCATACGACGACGACGAAGCGCTCTTTGCTGCGGTGATGGCCGGCGCCTCGGGGTATCTGCTCAAGCAGATTGGCGGCAACAACCTGGTCGAGGGCATCCGGCAGGTCGCCGCCGGTCGGTCGTTGCTGGACCCCGCAGTGACTGAGAAGCTGCTCGACCGGCTCCGCAATCCGGTTGAGCCAGACCCCGTGGCCGGCAAGCTAACCGCGCGGGAACGCGAGATTCTTGATCTCATTGCCGATGGATGCACCAACCGTCAGATTGGTGAACGACTGTTTCTGGCGGAGAAGACAGTGAAGAACTATGTATCGGGCTTACTCACCAAGCTCGGCATGCAACGGCGGACACAGGCAGCGGTGTATGGGGCGACACTGCGCCGACCTACGGGCGGAACCTCGCCAGGCGGCTCAGGGCGGCCGGGCTGATCTAGGGCACATGATCGTCATCGACGACGGAGATAACCCAATAGGTTTGACAGCAGCAAGGCCAACGCTGCCAGGATCAGTGCGACAGCAATGGCAAGTCTGAAATTGGTCACAGCGAGGTAGACGCCGGCGAAGATCAAAATGATGATCAGCAAGCTGGCCAGGAATGCCAGCAATCGGCCGCGGAACGTAGCCTCGATGCCCGCAACACCCGCAACGATGACAATCAGCCCGAACAGCAACGCAGAAGTAGTCTGGTAGATGATCAACGCCGCTACTGCCAAGAGCAGGACCGAGACCGAGATGGCCGCCCAGAGACGCAGTGTCCAGTGCGCCGGTCTTAGCGCGTCTTGATCAGGGAGTGGGCGGTGCCGCAGGTGCGCATGCACCGGTGCTGGCGGCAACGGCATGACGAGAGCCTTCGACACGGCTTGGCGCTCCGCCACGAGACCTGCAATCTCATCCCGGGTGGTATCCACCGCTGCCTGCGCAGCGGTGTAGCTCGCAATGGCTGGCGCCCCGTCAGCGGCAAGGGCGCGGGTCCCTTCATGTAGCGATCGCAACCGGCTTATCTCGTCGGCCAACCGCACCTGCGCAGCGCCAAGCTCAACTTCGATGTCGCCAGCCCGGTGCTGCAGCGCAGCAACCTCATCGGTTTGGGTTGGTGGCACCTTGTCCAGCCCGGCCCAAGCCCCTGGTCGATCCCACGCCGGCCGAATCGAGCCGTCGCGCTCATAGCGTGGTCCGGCCGGCGCCCGTTCTCCGCCGAAAGGATCCCGGGTGTCATAGCCCCACAGACCGCGATAGTCCCGCACCCAGGGCGTTTCATCATCGATGACGACCGGCGTCCACAACTGCTCGGTGCCCGGTCCCACTGACCGACCATCTCCGCGCCGGTAGTCGATGAACGGCAGTCCGATGCCCGAGCGCTGCTCCCGTGCTCTCCTTCCCGGCATGATCACTCGGGTGATGCGACGCCACCATCGAGTAAGTCTCTCCAGCGGTGGGGGAGCCACCGTGACGATGTAGTCACCGGGCAGGTACGCGCCGCTGTGTGATCCAGCTCCGGCATGGACGACGGGGTGGGTTCCGTCGATCAGGTCCAGATCGGGGTCGTCGACGCGCCGCCGCAGATCATCTCCCATTTCGTCATGAGCTGAGAATGCGACCCAGGCCAATTGCGGCCCGGCTTCGTCTGGCTCGGTAAGAAACAGGGTGATCTGCTCCCAGTCAGCTTCATGATCATTGACTCCGGCGAAGGTCGATCGCCAGTCATTCATCGCGTAGAAGAACCAGTACTGCAAAACGAGATATCCGGCGTCCCGGACTACGCGTACGTAGTACGTGGGCGTTGGTGCTCCGGCCTCTTGGTATCGGACATGAGCCGCTGCAGCAAAGCCGCCGGGAACCTTGCCGCGCATGATCAAAGACAGTCGCATGATCGAGTCGATGATGCGGCCGAACATGCCGACCGTGGCGAAGGGGCTGCCACCCTTAAATCGAGTACGATCCGGGCGACGCCGCCAGCGACGATATGCCTTCCGATTCAGCGGTTTGTCGACGAAGTGGAGTTCAAAGTCGACACCACCGCGCTCACCGGCGTACGTGATCAACGTTGATAGGTCAAGCGTGGCGGCGGGCGCCACCAGCTCGGGTGCCTTCTTGCCGGGTGTACGGCGGAACAAAGCAGACGCCTCGACGTAGCGTTCCACCGGCATTGGGAAGAACAGCTCACCTTGGGTATAGCGCAGCACTGGTTCGAACCGCCGGGCGAGGGTGAGGACATCGGATATCGGAGATTGCACTAACAAACCGATGGAGTCCATGACTCAACTTTCTTACCTGATCACGGTTGTCCACCAGGCTGGGTCTGGGCGGAACGGTACGGCCGGCCGTCCAGTCGCGTCGGTGTCGAACATGTAGACCAGGCCAGCCCTGGGGTTGGCGCGTCGTTGTTCATCGGTCCAGCTTTCGGTCGCTGTTGTGACGTAGAGCCAGTGCAGTCCGGGCCCGGCGAACGCGCAGCAGGTGGTCTGCTCGGCCGGCAGGAAGAGCTCCTCGCGTCGATGGCCGTTCGGAGCGTAGCGCTGGACCCGCCCACCGCCGTAGATGGCGACCCACAGGTCACCGTCGGCATCGACGGTCAACCCGTCGGGTGATCCAACCTCCTCCGGAACATCGACCAGCAGGCGATCATCGGAGATTGTGCCTCGTTCGGGGTCGAAGTTGAACGCGTGGATAACGCCTGGGCCGCTGTCTGCCAGGTACATCGTGCGACCATCCGGGCTCCAGCCCAGTCCATTCGAGATCGTTAGCCCGTCGAGCAGCAGCTCGATCTCTCCACTGCGTTCCAGCCGATAGAGCGAGCCACCTCCGGGTTGTTGATCATTTGCAAGGGTGCCGGCCCAAAACCGGCCCTGCGGATCGCAGGCGGCATCATTCATCCGAGCCCCTTCCGGTGCGATCTCCGCAATGGGGCGCAACTCGCCGTCTGGGCGCAGGTAAGTGATGCTTCGGTCCGCGGCAAGTAGCCAACCCTCATCGTTTTCAACTGGGGCAATGGCCCCAACGGTGCCCGCCACCTCGAAGGTGCGAACCGGTGATAGAGCACCGTCGTCGTTGATCTTGTCGCGGTAGATTCGCCCCGCGAGTATGTCGACGTGTAGCAGCTCCTGATACCGGTCATCCCACCGAGTGCCCTCGCCGAGCTGGGACTGCTCCGTAGTGCAGGCGACTGGGTTCGATCGAGTCACTGCCTTCTCCTCTCGGGCGGGAGCAGGCCTCCTGGTTGCAACCTACGTGTGCGTAGCTTGCATGCGGTCTGCACAGGTTGCAACGTATGCAGACCGCCAGCAACCCGTGCAGAGCTCGACCTAGAGCACGTCGTCAGTCTTCCCAGGGTGGCGTGCGATCCATCTTGCGGTAGTACTTCGCGAGGTGGCTCTTCACACGATCGACGTCTGACTTCGGCATGTCGACGCCGCCGCGAGCACCCTGCATGATGCCGCCGGCGGCCATAACCGCGCGCGGCACGGCGACCGGCTTGCCTTTGACGACATCGCAAATCAGCAGCTTGTACGCGGTGAAGTTGTCCTTGTTGTCGGCGTCGTACCAGACGTGCGCGTCGCGATACTTCTGGTTCGGCTCGTCCTCCGCATCGGCCCACTTGCGGATCCGCTTGTCGGCCGCGTCACCGTCCCACTCGCGCTCGGCATCGGCCAGCTCGAAGTCTTGGAAGCTCGTGACGGCCATCGAGGCCTCCTTTCGTTGTTCAGCGGGCGTGAAGTTGGATTACGCCCCAGCTTCTTTCAGGCGCTTGGCCAGCAACTTCTTTCCCTCCTCGGCACCCTTGCGACTTTCGTGCTGGGCCCGGCGGAAGAACTCAGCGAGTTCGTCGTCTCCGGCAAGCGCGGCGTCTTCGATGTAGGTTTCCAGCCGCAGCACATTGCTTAGACAGGCTTCGGTGAACCAGATGATGTCGTAGTCCTTGTCTTTGGTTCCGGTGACATTGCCAAATTCAGGATTGGCGGTCATAGCTCTCTCTCCGTTCCTCATCTGAGGCAGTTGCTGCGGACCCTTTCGGTGCACCTACCCCAGGATTTGGCGCCCAAAACTGGCCACGATATGTGTGTGACCGGAGATGCTGTCGGCCCTCAGACTCTAGATCTAAGAATCGCCGACAAGATCAACATGTTGCGCTTCCGCCATCCTCGCTAAGCCGGCCGGCTTGATATAAGACCAGAATGACAAGGTGATTCGCACGACCGGGTTCGGCAGCACTCGCTTGCGAGGTGGCGCGGTGGCAGTGAAATGTGCAACTGCGCCTTGAGCTCCCTGATCAACCGCGAGACAACATCCCACGTCACCGATCCGCGTATGTGGTGATACCAGGACACGGCATTGCCACGCTCGGATTCGGCCATCCGCCGCCAATGTTGAAGCGCATT
>Ga0307406_10001848_pt1 | contig 11544 bp, 12 predicted proteins | sample 322Cmetagenome_3_FD_203706 | JGI IMG/M metagenome (GOLD analysis project Ga0307406, IMG submission 203706) | Maize rhizosphere microbial communities from greenhouse at UC Davis, California, United States - 322HYB-C-2 | ecosystem: Host-associated > Plants > Roots > Rhizosphere > Soil | place... | reverse complement strand
GAAAATCCGACTGCTCGACGACTCGCCACCGACACGTGGACGTACGCGGTCGCGGGTCGCGCCGCTCCTGCCCTTGGCTGCGCGAAGTGACCCGCCAGTCGGCCAATACCGCCGGGCTCACTCGCCCAGTTAATCGCCCGCAGCGTCGTCCGCAGGCGGCGGCGGCAAGGCCCGGGGCATCGCCGCCGGCGCCGACAGCGACGCCGGCGCGGTGCGCTGGCGTTCGTAGGCGCGCGCGACTTCGGCGTGGCCGTATTTGCGTTCCAGACGCTTGACGATGAAATGGCCGCGCGCCATGTCCTGATAGTGATTGGTGAACAGCATGTTCATCGTCGCCGCGGTCGCCGCGCCGATCACCGGCACCAGCTGCGCCGCGGTCTTCTCGCCGACCACCACGCCGAAGCGCGTGGCGACCACATCGACCAGCTTGCTCATCCAGGCCGTGGCCTGCTTCTTGGCGTAGGCATGAGTGGCGTGCTGGGCACCGCGCCGGCCGGCCAGCCCGGCCAGTTCCAGCCGGCCGACTTCGGCCAGGGCGGTGCGCACGGCGTAGTAACCGGACGCGGACGCATCGTCCTCGTCGCTGCCGCCGCCGAAGGCGAACACCTCCACGCAAGCGGCCTGCACCTCGGGATCGGACAGCGAGAACCCCTCGCTGCGAGCGATGTCGGCGACCGCGCGCATCATCACCACGGTCGACACCGGCAGTTCCGCGGCCAGGCCGGCGGCGCCGAAGAAACCGCCGACCGCACCGACCGCGCCGGCGACGAGCTTGTGGCTCTTGGTCGAGGAGGCCTTGCTCGGCTCGTCCTTGACCGTCCACAGCGCCGCCGCGGCCGCTTTGTGCAGGGCGCCGTGCACGATGTTCTGGATCCTGCGGCTGACGAAGCCGGGCAGCTTGGACATGCCGAACTCGATCGGCGCGCCGACGAAGGCGGTCATGCGCGCGGTGATCGACGGGGTTTCCAGCAGCGCCACCGCGCGCTTGAGATCGGCCGCGTCGGCGCTGTCGTCGAAGATGTCCTGGCCCTGCTCCATTCGCTCTCGCTCCGTCTCGGCTTGTCGCTCGCTGCCGCGATCGGACGATCGCGGTAAGGCGAACATAGGGGCGCCGGCGCCGCGCAACAAGCCCGCGCCGGCGCGGCGTCAGTCCCGCGCCGGGATCGGCCGCACCATGCGTTCGAGCAGGTGCTCGACGATGCGCTCGGGTTCCAGGCAGCGGCCGGTGTGCACCGGCGACATCTGGATGATCGAGCTGCGCTTGGCGGTGAGCCAGTGGAAACGCGCCCGCGCCGGCAATTGCCCGATCGGGCCGGCATCGCGGCCGCCGCGGCAGATACGCTCGATCGCCTGCAGGTGCAATCGCACCGCCTCGATGTCGACACCGGGGTCGAGCGCGCGCAGCCGCGCCGCATCGAGTTCGATCCCGGCGACCAGCAGGCTGGAACCGGGACACGAGACCAGCACGCCGACGTTGACGAACTCTTCGCGTTCGACCCGCGGCACCACGCGGATCACCGCATAGTCATAGGGAGCGCGAGCGGGCATGGATCGCCTCCTCCACGAATGCGCGCGGCGCTTGCACGCGGCGGTTCAGATAATCGGCATAGGCCTGGCGGTGCGCGGCGGCATCGGCGAAGCCGGGTTCGTCGATCAGCCAGCTGTCGGGCACCAGCTCGACGATGGACTGCACCAGCGTCGGCGTGACCGCTGCAGCCATCGCCGCGTCGACTTCGGCGATGTCGCTGGCGAACGGCAGCAGCACATGGTCCTTGACCGGTGCGAAGCGGCTGCCCGCGGCGTTGCCGGCGTTGGCCCAGTCGTGATGGAAGTACAGGGCGGCGCCGTGGTCGATCAGGGTCAGGCGGCGATGCCACAGCAGCATGTTGGTGTTGCGCGCGGTGCGGTCGACGTTGGTGACGAAGGCGTCGAACCAGGCGATGCGCGAAGCCAGCTCGTCGCTCGGGCGGTCGACCAGCGGATCGTAGTTGACCGAACCGGGCAGGTAGTCGAGCGCGAGGTTGAGGCCGGCGCTGGCGCGGATCAGGTGCTGGATCTCCGGATCGGGCTCGGTGCGGGCCATGTCGGGGTCGAGTTCGATCAGGACGATTTCCGGCACCGGCAGTTCCAGCCGGCGCGCGAGCTCGCCGGCGACGATCTCGGCGATCAGGGCCTTGCGGCCCTCGCCGGCGCCGCGGAACTTCATCACGTACAGGCCGTCGTCGTCGGCTTCGACGACGGCCGGCAGCGAGCCGCCTTCGCGCAGCGGCGTGACGTAACGGGTGGCGCAGACGGTCCTCAACACGGACGTTCCATTGCGGTCGGCTCGACGGTGACGGGCGATCGCGGCGATGCGCGATCAGGCCGCCCACCTTAGGTCGAGCGACGCCAAAAGCAAAATCCGCGGTTCGGATTCGCCACCGAAGGCCGCCTCCGCCGTCTCAAGCCGCCTTGCGCGTTTCGCCCTGGCGCGACAGACGCTCGACCAGCGCATCGACCTCGGCTTCGGCGCTTTCGATCGAGCAGCGCAGGTCCTCACCGCCGAACTCGTCGTACTCGATGGCCACGCCGTGCGCGTCGGTGATGCCCATGTAACCCATCGGCGTCAGCACCGAGGGTTCGACGTGGTTGATCGACTCCAGGCGTTCGCCCTTGCCGTAACCGTAGTCGCCGCGCGAGCTGAGCAGGACCAGGCGCTTGCCGGCATCGGCGAGCATCGGCCAGTACGGCTCGCCTTCGCGCGAACGGTCGAAGCCGAAGGTGCGGCCGACCCGGACGACGTTGTCGATCCAGGCCTTGAGCGGGGCCGGCACGCCGAAGTTGTACATCGGTACGCCGATCACGATGAGGTCGGCGGCGATCAGCTCGTCGATCAAGGCATCGCTTTCGGCCAGCACCTCGTGCATCCAGTCCTCGCGCTGCGCGAGCGGGGTGAAGGCGGCATGGATCCAGCGGCCGCTGACCGGGGTCGGCGGGGCGACGCCGACGTCGCGCTGGACGATGGGCGCGTCGGGATGGCGCTCGCGCCAGCGGCGCACGAAGCGAGCGCTGAGGCGGCGGCTGTGCGAGCCGTGGGCCGCGGCGTCGGAGGCGTGCGGGCGGGCGCTGGAATCGATGTGCAGGAGTCGGGTCATGGCGGTTCTCGTGGCGGGCCCATGGATGAGCCCTGATCATGTTCAGGCCGGAGTGGCGCTGGCTGGAGCCATGTTGATCCCGACTCACGAACCCGACAAACTCCGATTACTCAGCCGATAAGAGAATTTTTCTCACCCATGTCCGGACGCCGCCTGCCCCCGCTCGGCTCCCTGCGTGCCTTCGAGGCCGCGGCGCGCCTGCACAGTTTCAAGCGCGCCGCCGAGGAGCTGTCGGTCACCCCGACCGCGATCAGCCACCAGATCCGCGCGCTCGAAGCGCAGATCGGCGTGCGCCTGTTCGAGCGCCAGACTCGCAAGGTGGCGATGACCGCCGAGGCGGCCTTGCTGTATCCGGTGCTGCGCGACGGCTTCGATGCCTTCGCCGGAGCGATCGCGGCGATCGCGGCGCGGCGCCAGCGGCGCGCCCTGACCTTGTCCGCGCCGCTGTCGTTCACCGCCAAATGGCTGGTGCCGCGGGTGGCCTCGTTCCGTGCCGCCTACCCCGATCTCGACCTGCGCCTGCACGCCTCCGACGACCCGGTCGACCTGCACGGCGGCGTCGCCGATGCGGCGATCCGCTATGGCCGCGGCCCCTATCCGGGACTGGTCGCCGAACGCCTGATCGAGAACCGCTTCGCTCCGCTATGCAGCCCGCGCCTGGGCCTGCGCCATCCCGAAGACCTGCGCGCGCAGTCGCTGCTGCATTCGGAATGGCGGCATCCCACCGAGGACACGCCGACCTGGCAGGCCTGGTGCGCGCGCGCCGGCCTGGCCGGGCTCGATGTCGAGGCCGGCCTGCGTTTCACCGACGAAAGCCATGCGATCCAGGCGGCGATCGCCGGCCACGGCGTGGCCCTGCTGAGCCTGACCCTGGTCGCCGACGATCTCGCCGCCGGCACGCTGGTGCAGCCCTTCGGCCCGGCGCTCGACGGCTATCCGCATTGGCTGCTGCGGCCGGATACGCCGCCGAGCGAGGAAGTGCTGGCATTGCGCGACTGGCTGCGCAGCGAGGCGAAGGCCGAAAGCGCGCCCGCGGGCTGAGGCCGCGGGCGGCGCTTCGGAGCGCGCCGGATCGCCTCAGGCCGCAGCGATCCGCGCCGCCTGATAACGCTGCTCCTGGGTCAGCCCGCCGTAGCCGTAGGCCGCGGCGCGCGCATCGATGACGTGGATGTACGAAGTCTCGTGCACCTCGCCGATCAGTGCCGACAGCTCCGCATGCATCCGCTGCAGATAGCGCGCCTTCTCGGCCTTGGTGTTGGTCTCGTCGGTGATGCTGATATCGAGATGGAACGCGTTGCGTCCCCATTGCGCCAGCGAACGGCCGTCGATGAACCAGTGCGGGCGGTCGACGTAGTGGATCGCGACCGCGACCAGCTCGCGCGGCTTAGCGAGAATCTCGACGGTCAAGTCGGCGACCACCGCCGCGGCGCGGCGGCTGAGCTCGGCATCGGGGGTTCCGGAGAGTTGCAGATTGATGTGCGGCATGGCGGCGTTCCTGTAAGAGCCGAGACGGTTCGGCGTGATTCGATGGGCTCAGCTTAGGCTTGCGCCTACTATCGGAATAGCGGGAAGATCCGAGACTATCCATCGGATCCGCCGATGGCCAAAGGATCGCCATGAGCACCCTCGACCTGGAACAGCTGAAGGCCTTCGTTGCGGTCGCCGAGGCGGGCAGCATCTCCGGCGGCGCCGAACGCGTGTTCCGTTCGCAGTCGGCGGTCAGCGAACAGATCCAGAAACTCGAACGCGCGGCCGATACCGCCTTGCTGCTGCGTTCGCGCCACGGCGTGGTCCCGACCCCGGCCGGCGAACGCCTGATCGGCCACGCGCGGCAGATACTCGCCCTGGGCGAGCTGGCCTTGCACGATGTGCGCCGCGAGCTGCGCCGCACCGAGGTGCGGGTGGCGATCAGCGATTACTTCCGCCCCGACGAGATCGCCGATCTGTTGCGCCACCTCGCCCGCCACTGCCCGCAGTTGCAGATGCAGGTGACGATGGGCCAGAGCGCGGCGCTCGCGCAGGGCCATGCCGAGGGCGCGTTCGACCTGGCGCTGACGATGGAGGTCGAATCGACGGCGCGACCACGCCGCCGCGCGACGCAGGGCGAGTTGCGGCGCGAACCCCTGGCCTGGGCGGCGGCGACCGGACTGGACCTGCGCAATGAAACGACCTTGCCGCTGGTACTGCTGCCGCCGAGCTGCAGCCTGCACCAGACCGCTTTACGTGTACTGCAACGACAGCGCGTCGGCCATCGCATCGCCCACCTCGGCAGCGGCGTGGCCGGCGTGCAGGCAGCCTTGCGTGCGGGCCTGGGCCTGGGCTGCCTCAATGCCTCGGCGATCGGCGAAGGCTTGATGATCGCGCGTTCGAGCCGGCTGCCGGCCTTGCCGTCCTGCGTATTCCGGCTGTTGCCGCCGCCGGCCGATGCGAACCCGGCCCTGCGCGAAGCCGGCGAGGCCTTGCAGGCGTATTTCGCCTGAGCGAAGAAAAGCGGCGCCCGCCTTCAGGGCAGGAGCGGCGCGAACCGCGACCACGAATCCCCGGATTACGCCGAACCCATCGCGAATCGAGGCACACATGCATCCAGATATCGTGATTACGCGGCGCGCCGGATATGTCGGTCGCGGCTTACGCCGCTCCTAAAAAAGCGGCGCCTGTAGGAGCGACGTGAGTCGCGACCGCGGCGCATCCGATCGCGCCGAAACCGCCCCGGAAGGCAGGGCTGCAATGCATGCAGACATCGTTGTTACGCCGCGCGTCGCATAGCGCGGTCGCGGCTCGCGCCGCTCCTACCCCTAGCCTTCGGCCACGCTTACGCGCTCAAAGCGCATCGCGCGGCGGCAAGGTCCAATCGATCGGACCCTTGCCGTGGCGCGACAGGTACTCGTTGGCGGTGGAGAAATGCCCGCAGCCCATGAAGCCGCGATGCGCGGACAAGGGCGAGGGATGCGGCGCCTTCAGTACGCGATGGCGGCCGGCGTCGATGACCTTGCCCTTGGCCTGGGCATAGCTGCCCCAGAGCAGGAACACCAAGCCCTCGCGTTCGCGATTGAGGGTGTCGACGACGTGGTCGGTGAAGCCTTCCCAGCCCTTGCCCTGATGCGCGCCGGCGCGGCCTTCCTCGACCGTCAGCACGGCGTTGAGCAGCAACACGCCGCGTTGCGCCCACGGCAGCAGGCAGCCGTGATCGGGCCGGGCGATGCCGAGGTCGCGCTGGATTTCCTTGAAGATGTTGTCGAGCGACGGCGGCACCGGCACGCCGGGCTGGACCGAGAAACACAGCCCGTGCGCCTGACCGTAACCGTGGTACGGGTCCTGGCCGAGGATGACGACCTTGACCTGTTCGAACGGGGTGGCGTCGAACGCCGAGAAAATCTGCGCACCGGGCGGGAAGATGCGCGCTCCGGCGGTCTTGCGTTCGCGCAGGAAGCGCGACAGCGACTGCATGTCCTCGCGTGCGAACCAGTCGCCGACGCGGGCTTTCCAGGAGGCTTCGAGCTTGGGCTCGCGGTCGGCGTCGTTCATGCCGGCAACGCCGTCGGCTCGAGCCGCGACAGGCGCAACTGGAACAGGGTCTTGGTCACCAGCAGGCGCTCCTCGATCGGCTTGAGCACCAGGTCGTTGGCGCCGGCGCGCAGCAGCTCGCTCTGGTTGTCGCGGTTGGCGTCGCCGGTCATCACCAACACCGGCAGACGGCGCTTGCCGTAAGCGAAGTCGTTGCGCAGCCGGGCGAGCAGATCCTTGCCGCCGAGCTCGCCCTTCAGATACACGTCTGTCAGCACCAGGTCGGCGCCGGCATCGCCGCCGGCCGCGCCGCTGGCGCGGTGCGCCTCGAGATGTTCGAGCGCTTCCTCCACGCCGATGAAGTGCAGCACCTGCAGGGCGTGGCGCTCGAGCATGCGCTTGGTCGCCACCGCGACCACGCGGCTGTCTTCGACGTAGAGCACGCGCGCGCCGGGAATCGGCTGCGGCTGCACATAGCCGCGGATGAACTCGGCCAGGGCGTTCGGGCCGAGCGCCTTGTCGAAATAATCGGTGACGTCTTCGGTGAAGCGGCGCGCTTCCAGATGCGCCTGGGCATCGCCGGAAACCACGATCACCGGCACGTAGGCCTGGGCCGCGGCTTCGCGCACGGCGCGCGCCAGGGCGATGCCGTCGCCGTCGGGCAGGACCAGGGCGGTGGTGACCAGATCGACCTCGCCGTGGTCGAGGGCGACGCGCGCCTCGATGATGCTGCCGCATTGGACGATGCGGGTGTTCGGCAGCTCGCGCATCAGGACATCGGCGATGAGCTTGCGGACCAGCTTGGAGCCGTCGACCACCATCACCCGCGGCGCGGTGTTTTCGAAGTGACGTAGATTCTGGCTTTGCATATCAGGAACGGTACCGTGTCGGCGACGCCGGGCCGACGCCCGAGGGCATCGACGCCAAGCGCACAGGCGGGGGAACCCGATTCTAGGCGGAAGCGGCCGCCGAATCCGAGTCTCAAGCAACATCCTGACAACCGCGCGACAAGGCGCGGACCGCTCAGCCTTGGCCGGAGCGGCTCTGGCGCAGGTAGTGGCCGGTCACGAAACCGGCGCCGAGCCAACCCAGCGCGGCCGCACCGGCCAGGATCGCCAAGGCCTGCGGCAGGTCGAAGCCCTGCAACTCGAAATGACTGCCGTAACTCGTGGCCAGGGCGGTCAACGGTTCGCGCAGGGTGCGGTCGGCGGCGGTCAGCAAGGCCAGCGCGACTGCGCCGGCGGCCAGGCCGTAGCAGGCGCCCAGGTACAAGAAGGGCCGGCGGATGAAGCCGTCGGTGGCGCCGAGCAATTGCAGCACCCCGATTTCTTCGCGCCGCGACTGGATGTCCAGGCGCACGGTGTTGCCGACCACCAGCAGGGCGCCCAGGCCCAGCATCGCCGCGAGCAACCAGGCCAGGCGGATGCCGAACCGCAGCCAGCCGTCGAGGCGCTGGCGCCAACCGGCGTCGTGCTGGACCACGTCGGTCTCGGCCAGGCTGCCGAGCGATTCGGCCAAGGCCAGTTCGTCGCCCTTCGGCGTCACCAGCAACAGGCTGGGCAATGGATTGCCTTCGATCGCGCTCAGGCTGTCGCCGAGGCCGCTCTTCTCGCGCAGATCGGCCAGGCCCTGCTCGGGCGTGCGCAGTTCGATGGCGCCGATCTCCGGCCGCGCGCGCAGCTCTTCGGCGAGGGCGCGGGCGCGTTCGAGCTTGATCTCGGGCTTGAGGAACAGGCTGATCTGGCGCGACTGCTGCACTTCGCCGGCGAAGCGTTCGATGTTGCTCAGCGCCGCCCACAGGCCGAGCGGCAGGGCCAGGGCGACCGCCATCACTCCGATCGTCAGCAACGCCGCCCAGGGCTTGCTCAGCAATCGGCCAACGCTGGCGACCAGGCTGTAGAGGTGATGGTCGAACCACACCCCCAAGCGCGACTGCACCGCCGACTCGACCGCGAGGTCGTCGTCGCGCGAGGCCGAGGCTTCGAGGCGGGAAGGCGCCTCGCCATGGGAAGACTCTGGGGTCGGAAAGGAACTCATTCGGCCAGGTCCTCGGGCGCGATGTCGTCGACCAGGCGGCCCTGGTTGAGCACCAGCACGCGCTTCTTCATGCGCTTGACCAGGGCCAGGTCGTGGCTGGCGACGAGCACGCTGGTGCCGCGCTCGGGCAGCGACTGGAACAGGGTCATGATTTCCGCCGACAGGGTCGGGTCGAGGTTGCCGGTGGGTTCGTCGGCCACCAACAACCGAGGCTCGCCGATGATCGCCCGGGCGATGCCCACGCGTTGCTGCTCGCCGGCCGACAGCTCGCCCGGCAGAGCCGAAGCGCGCGCCCCCAGGCCGACCTTCTCCAGGGTCATGCGCACGCGCCGGCCGATGTCGGGGCGGCGCAGGCCGCGCAGCAACAGCGGCAGGGCGACGTTGTCGGCGACGCTGCGGTCGGCGAGCAGGCGGTGATCCTGGAACACCACGCCGATCTCGCGCCGATGCAGGGCGATGCGACGGCCGCCGACCTTGAGCAGGTTGCGCTCGCCGAACAACACCGCGCCGCGGCTCGGGCGTTCGCTCAGATGGATGAGCTTGAGCAGGGTGCTTTTGCCGGCGCCGGAGTGGCCCGTGACGAACAGCATCTCGCCGGGAGCCACCTCGAAGCTGACTTCGCTGAGGGCTTCGTGCCCGCTGCTGTAGCGTTTGCTGACGTTGTCGAAGCGCAATACGGTCATGGCCGGAAGTATCGCAGAGCGAATCGCCGGAGACATCACGTTTCGGCCCCGGCGTTTGGCCTATGTTCGCGCTGCGGTCGTCGCGCGGCTTCGACGACGAATCGACGGCACCGATCGGCCTCGCAGGCCGGCCGGCACAGCACGACCGCAGCGGGCCCGATCTCGGCACAGCCGTCCGAGCCACCCGCGCGATGCCTTGCAGCACCTTGATCGTCCGACACAGGAAGCACCGCCGCCGGCCCCGATGGCCGGCGCGGACCGTCGTCGACTTCATCAAGGAGCACCACCATGCAAACGACCAAGGCCCACCTGGCATTCGCCCTGCTCGCCCTCGGCCTGTACGCGCAGAGCGCCCGTGCCGAGCAGTACGACCCGCCGCTCAACGTCGCCACCCTGGCCTGCCCGGCCGGCTCGACCGGCTACGGCAACGCCCGCTTCATCGTGTTTCCCTCGTTCGGCAGCGCGCCGCCGAACTGGCGTTTGACGATCTGGTGCAGCGCCGGCGGCAGCGGCCGCCGCGGCCATTTCGAGCCCGGCAGCAGCGGCGTGTACACCACCTGGCCGTATGCCGGCGGCGCCTTCGGCATCGGCTGGCCGGCCTCGCCGAACTACAGCAATCAGCTGCAGTTGCTCGACATCGACATCGACGGCGATCTCGACGTGTTCCAGCTCGTCGAGACCTCGGCCAATACTTGGTCGGTGTTCGTCAGCAGGACCCTGTGACGAAAGACCGCCGCGAACCTCGTCGAGGCGACGAGGTTCGCGTGCGGGCTCGGCGGCAGGCCGCGGGCCTGCCGTCGACGGATCGCTACGCGGCGATCAGTGCTGCGAACGCGGCGGACGCGCGACCAGCGACTTGAGCTTGCGGCTGATGCGGCCCAGCAGCGAAGGCTTGGCCTCGCCGGCCGGCGCCGCGGCAGCCGCCGCGGGCTTGTGCGCGGGCTTGGCGGCGGGCTTCGACGGCGTCGGCTTGGCCGCAGCGCTCTCGCCCTGGCTCGCGGTCGGTGCGCCGTTGTCGGTCTCGGCGCCTTCGATGCGACGGCCGCCGCGACGGCGACGGCGCTTGCGCGGTGCGCGCTCGCCCTCGACCGGCGGCACGCCGGTGGTCGCGGTCACCTCGCCTTCCGGCTTGGGCTTGCGCGGCGGACGCGGCGCGGCTTCGACTGCCGCGGCGACACCGGCTTCGGCCGGCTTGGCCGCACCGGCCTCGACCGGCGCGCGTTCGCGACGCGGCGCGCCATCGCGGCGGCCTTCGCTGCGCGGACCGCGGCTCGGGCCGGAACCGCTGCGGCTGCCGCTGCGGCCGCCGGGACCGCCGCCACGACGCTGTTCGTCGGCGGCGCGCTGTTCGCGCGCTTCCTTGAAGATCGAACCGATGCTCTCGTTCTCTTCGCCTTCCTCGGCCGCCGGGATTTCGCGCGGGGTGCGCGGCAGGGCGATCAGCAGCTCCGCATCGACCGGCGCGGTCGGCAGCTTCTGCTCGATGTAGGCCTCGATGTCCGGCAGGCTCATCGCATAGCGTTCGCAGGCGAAGCTGATCGCGTCGCCCTCGGCGCCGAGGCGCGCGGTGCGGCCGATGCGGTGGACGTAGTCCTCGGCATCGAACGGCAGGTCGTAGTTGTAGACGTGGCTGACGCCGTCGATGTGCAGGCCGCGCGCGGCGACGTCGGTGGCGACCAGGATCTCAAGCTGGCCCTTCTGGAACTTGTTGAGCAGCGACTCGCGCTTCTTCTGCGGCACGTCGCCCGACAGCACGCCGACGCGGTAACCGCCGCGTTCGAGCGAACGCGCGACGCGCTCGACCCAGGCCTTGGTGTTGACGAACACCATCGTCCGCGCGCCTTCGCTGCGCGACAACAGGCCCAGCAACAGCGGCACCTTTTCCTCGTCGGCCGGGAAGTAGACCTTCTGGCGGACCTTGGCGGCGGTGATGAACTCGGTCTCGACGACGACCTTCTCGGGCTCGTTCATGTGCTCGTAGGCCAGCTCGAGCACGCGATGGCTCAAGGTCGCCGAGAACAGCAGGGTCTGGCGCTCGGTGCGGATCGGCATGCGCCGCAGCAGGAAGCGGATGTCCTTGATGAAGCCCAGGTCGAACATGCGGTCGGCTTCGTCGAGCACGCAGATCTCGCAGGCGTGCAGCGACACGACCTTGTGCTGCTTGACGTAGTCGATCAGGCGGCCGG
>Ga0307406_10001845_pt1 | contig 11551 bp, 7 predicted proteins | sample 322Cmetagenome_3_FD_203706 | JGI IMG/M metagenome (GOLD analysis project Ga0307406, IMG submission 203706) | Maize rhizosphere microbial communities from greenhouse at UC Davis, California, United States - 322HYB-C-2 | ecosystem: Host-associated > Plants > Roots > Rhizosphere > Soil | place... | reverse complement strand
GACGTGGTCCAGCCGCACAAGCACCGTCATGTGCTCGGCGTCACCCACAACGCGACCAACGAGGATGCCGCCGCGGCGGTGGCGGCCGCGAAGCGGGCGGCTTCGCCGTGGCGGGCGCTCCCGTACGAGGAGCGGGCCGCGATCTTCCTGCGGGCCGCCGACCTGTTGGCCGGTCCGTGGCGCGACACGCTCAACGCGGCCACGATGCTGGGCCAGTCCAAGACCGCCTACCAGGCGGAGATCGACTCGGCCTGCGAGCTGATCGACTTCCTGCGCTTTAACGTCCACTTTGGATACACCCTGCTGGCCGACCAGCCCCAGTCGTCGCCCGGCGTGTGGAACCGCTTCGACCACCGCCCGCTCGAGGGCTTCGTCGTGGCGATCACGCCGTTCAACTTCACCGCCATCGCCGGCAACCTGCCGACCGCGCCGGCGCTGATGGGCAACACGGTGGTCTGGAAGCCGTCGGTCACCCAACAGTTCGCCGCCCACCACACGATGCGCCTGCTCGAGGCGGCCGGCCTGCCGCCGGGCGTGATCAACCTCGTGACCGGCGACGGCCTGGCGGTCAGCGAGGTGGCCCTGGCCGATCCGGACTTCGCCGGACTGCACTTCACCGGCTCCACCGCGACGCTCAAGCGCCTGTGGCGCATGACGGCCGACAACCTCGACCGTTACCGGACCTATCCCCGCATCGTCGGCGAGACCGGCGGCAAGGACTTCGTCATCGCCCATTCCAGCGCCGAGCCCGATGGGTTGGTGACGGCGTTGGTGCGGGGCGCGTTCGAGTACCAGGGCCAGAAGTGCTCGGCCGCCTCGCGGGCGTACGTGCCACGGTCGTTGTGGGACAACGGTCTGCGTGACCGGCTCGCCGCCACGGCCGAGGGCCTGACGTACGGCGACGTCACCGACTTCACGAACTTCGGCGGCGCCGTGATCGACGCGCGCGCCTTCGCCAAGCACGCGGCCGCGCTGGACGCCATCAAGAACTCCGACGCGTGCACCGTGCTCGCCGGTGGGACCTGCGACGACACCGAGGGGTACTTCGTGCGCCCGACGGTGGTGGAGTGCACCGACCCGACGCACGACGTGTTCACCACGGAGTACTTCGGCCCCATCCTCGGCGTGCACGTCTTCGACGACTCCGCGTTCGAGGACACGGTCCGGCTGGCCGAGCGCACGTCATCGTACGGGCTCACCGGTGCGCTCTTCGCCACGGACCGTCGTACGGTCGACTGGGCGACCCAGGTCCTGCGGTACGCCGCGGGCAACTTCTACATCAACGACAAGCCGACCGGGGCCGTGGTCGGGCAGCAGCCGTTCGGCGGCGCCCGGGCCAGCGGCACCAACGACAAGGCCGGCTCGTGGCACAACCTCATTCGCTGGGTCTCGCCCCGCGCCATCAAGGAGACATTCGTCCCACCGACCGAGCACACGTACCCGCACATGGCCGGCGACTGAACGGGTGGCGCCCCATCCCCTCACGGCCGATCCAGCCAGAGCCGCGTCAGCCACGGACGGATCAGCACGACGGCGACCGTGACGCCGACCGTCAGTCCGGTCAGGTTGGCCACGATGTCGGCGGTGGCGCACACCCGGTTCAGCCACGTCAGCTCCGCCTGGGCCAGCTCGATCCCGGCCGGTACGGCGGTGGCGACCAGGCAGGCGGTGGCCGCGCGCCAGCGCCCGGGAAGCAGGCCGCAGGCCAGCCCGAGCGGCACGAACAGCGCGACGTTGAGGCTCGTCTCGTTGAGGTACCGAAGCTGAGCGAGCCGGGGGAGCGCGAGCGCGCCGGTCTGGCAGCCGGTGGACCACGGCTGGGCAACGGTCGGCGTCAGCGTCGCGGCCACGACCGCGCCGGCCGAGGCGAGAAGGAGAAACGCCAGGGGCGCGGGTGTCCGCAGCCATCGGCCCACCGGTACGGCCAGCCCGACCGCGACGGCCAGCGCCACGACCGCGGCCGGACCCAGTAGTGGCATGTCATTGAATGGATCGACCACCCCGGTTCCGGTCACGGGAGGCAGCGTCGCCCACCGATGGTGTGTACCGGGTGAGCGCGAACGCTCACGTTCCGCTCACACGCTCGCGCGGCATACTTGGGGGTCATGCGGATTCTGGTGGTGGAGGACGAGGCCGTGCTCGCCGACGCGATCGCCGAAGGTCTGCGGCACGAGGCGTTCGCGGTTGACATCGCCGGCGACGGGGATGCCGCGCTGGAGCGCCTGGCGGTCAACGAGTACGACGTCCTGGTGCTCGATCGGGACCTGCCCCGCGTACACGGAGACGAGGTATGCCGCCGGACGGTCGCCACCGGCGCGGATGTCCGGATCCTCATGCTCACGGTCTCGACGACCGTGGCCGAGCGGGTGGAAGGGCTCTCACTCGGCGCCGACGACTACCTCACCAAGCCGTTCGCGTTCGCCGAACTCGTGGCCCGGATCCGGGCGCTGGGCCGTCGCAGCCGTCCGGCCGTCGCGCCGGTTCTGGAACGCGCCGACCTCCGCCTTGATCCACATCGGCGCGAGACCTACCGGTCCGGACGCTACGTTCCGTTGTCCCGTAAGGAGTTCGCGGTGTTGGAGGAGCTACTCCGGGCCGAGGGAGGCGTGGTCTCGGCCGAGACGTTGCTGGAGCACGTGTGGGACGAGAACATCGACCCGTTCACCACGATCGTGCGGGGCACGATCCGCGGCCTGCGGCGCAAGCTCGGTGACCCGCCCGTCGTCGAAACGGTGGCCGGCGTCGGCTACCGGATCCGCTGATGTCGTGGCGCGGCAGCCTGCGGGTCCGGCTCACGGTCGCGTTTGGAGCGATGTTCTTCGCCGCGACCGCGGCCGTCCTCGCCGTCACGGTGATCCTGGTGCAGAACAGCATGGAGTACAGCCTCAACCTCGCGTTCACCTATGCGCCCGACGACGGCACGAAGGCCATCATCATGGGCTCCATGTGGCGCAACCTGCTCTTCAAGGGAGGCGTGGCCGCGCTGGCGGTCGGCGTGGTCGCCACGACGATCGGCTGGCTGGTGTCGGGCCGCGTGCTGCGCCCGCTGCGTCAGATCACGGCGACCGCCCAGCGCATCGCCGGCCGTACGCTGCACCGCCGCATCGCCCTGGACACGCCGGCCGGTGAGGTCAAGAGCCTCGCCGACTCGTTCGACAGCATGCTCGACCGCCTCGACCACGCGTTCGCCGGCCAGAGCCGGTTCATCAGCAACGCCGCGCACGAACTGAAGACCCCGCTCGCGTTGAACCGCACACTCGTCGAGGTCGCCATGATGCGTCCCGGCTGCCCGCCGGAGGTGCACCAGCTCGGCGAGAACCTGCTGGCGGTCAACGCGCGGCACGAGCGGCTGATCGACTCGCTGCTCACGCTGGCCCGGGCCGAGGACGCGATGTCCGAACGCGTCGTCGTGGACCTGGCCGATCTCGGGGCCGCGGCGACCGCTCGGATCGCCGCGTTCGCCGGCACGCGCGGGGTCTCGGTCCACTCCGAGCTGGAGTCGGCGCCGACGGTCGGCGACGCCATCCTGCTGGATCAGATGATCAACAATCTGGTCGACAACGCGATCCGGTACAACGTGGCCGACGGTTGGGTGCGGATCAGCACGGCCCACCGCGGCACGGCCGCCGAGCTTGTCGTCAGCAACGCCGGCGCGCACATTTCGCCGCACGAGGTCCCGGTGCTGTTCGAGCCGTTCCGGCGGCTGACCGACCGGGTGGGTTCGGCCGGCGGCAACGGCCTGGGTCTGTCCATCGTGCGGGCGGTCGTCCGGGCTCACGACGGTGCGGTCTCGGCGCATCCCCGCCCCGATGGCGGCCTGACCGTACGGGTCATCCTCCCGCCCGCGGCCGACCGCACGACGATCGCGGCCCCCGTGGTGTCCGACATGCAGCGGGCCCCTATCGACGCCATGTGAACCCGTCGCCGGCCGACCTGTCCACAAGGGCCTGTCCACAAGAGATGGTGGCCCTCCGATATGGACAGTGGTCGCCCCTCGGTGCTAGTCTGGTCGTCTGTCGCCCGCTTGGGCATCCCGACAACTCGCTAGTGTCGTACATGTCGGACCTGACGGTCCTCGGCATTCGTGTCGTTCTCGACGGCCATGGGCGTCGCGGAGCTACGCTTCGTTCTCCGGTGTCCGCCGCCACACGATGGCGACCACGGCGACGCAACGAGGAGGATCTCCCATGTCCTCGACCCGCTCGCGGGACCGCGAGGTGATCGGCACGACGGCCAGCCTCGTCGAGTTCCTGCGCGACGTGGCCCTGGCCCGCCGACGGCGCATCGTCGACGTCGCCGAGTACGAGACCGTGCTGTGGCTGGACGACCTGCCGGCCGAACTGAACGTGGACACCTCGGCCGGGCCCGGGGAGACGCTCTTCTCCGTACCCCGGCTGCGCGTGGAGGCGCCTCCCGAGCCGCCGGCCGTGCTGACGAACTGGATCGACGTGGAGGACCTGCGCGACTCGTCGGCCAGTTCCCCCGTACTCAAGGAAACCGGTCCGGCGTGGGTGGTGGTCTCCAAGCCGGGCGGGGGCAAGGGCATGGCCGCCAAGGCCGTACCGCTGGCCGAGGCACCCGACGTCGGGCGGGCCTTCGAGACGTGGTTGCCCGCCTGGCACGCGTGGGCCGCCCGCGACCGCCGGGCCGCGCCGTTCCGGCACTGGTACTCGGCGCTGGCCAGCGCGGCCCATCTGACCAGCCAGCAGGAGGACCAGTACGAGATCGTCCTCGGCACCGGGCTGCTCGCCTGGCGCTCGCCGTCCGGCGTGCTGGTGCGCAACCACATCCTCACCACGCGTGTGGTCGCCGTGGTCGACAGCGAGCGGGACGAGGTGCGCGTCGTGGTTGACCGCGAGGCCGCCACCCGCGCCCAGGACCGCGAGCTGCTCGACGGTGAGCCGGGTTACGACGCGGCCCGCGTGGAGGGCGTGCACGACCAGGTTCGCGAGGGCGCCGTCGTCGCCCCGCTGGTCGATTGCGAACCGCTGGCCAAGACGTGGGCCGAGCGCGCGCTCGACGTGCAGACGCCGTTCGTCGTCGAGTGGGCACCGACGCCCCGGGCCGAGGCCAACGCCGAGATGCGGCTCGCGCCCGCGGTCGTCCTGCGCCGGCGGGAACGGGCCAGCCTGATCGGGTACTACGACGCGATGCTGTCGGCCCTGCGCGGGTCGACGCCCGCGGCCCCGCTCGGCCTGGCCCAGCTCGTGACCTCGATGGAGGCTCCGGAGCGGCTGTCCTGGCTGGAGGAGGAGGGCGGCGCCTCGGGCCAGGTGCTCGGGGCCGACCCGCTCTTCCCGCTCCCGGCCAACCCGGAGCAGATGCGCATCATGGAGCGGCTGCGGGAGAACAACGGCGTGGTCGTGCAGGGTCCGCCGGGCACCGGCAAGACGCATACGATCGCGAACCTGATCTCGGCGCTGCTGGCCCAGGGCCAACGGGTCCTCGTCACCAGCCAGAAGGCGCAGGCGCTACGGGTGCTGCGGGACAAGCTGCCGGCCGAGGTGGCCAAGCTCTGCGTGTCGATCACCGACCTCGACCGCAACGGCTCGGCCGAGCTGGAGGGCAGCGTCAAGGCGATGTCCAACCGGTACGCCGCCTTCGACCCGGCCGCCCACGACGATGAGGTCGCCCGGTTGGAGCTGCGCCGGACCCAGCTGCTCGAGCGGGTCGACGGGCTCATCGACCAGGTTCGGGAGCTGCGGGAGGCGGAGACGCGCTCGCATCCGGACGTCGCCCCGGGATACGTCGGGACGCTCGGCGAGATCGCCGAGAGCCTGCGCGGCGCCGCCGCCCGGTGCGGCTGGATGCCCGTGCCGCTGGCCGATCCGTCGGCCGAACCGCCGCTGAGCGCGGCCGAGGCGGCGGAGCTGCTCCGGTTGCTGGTCGGGCAGACGGAGGAGCGCGCGGCCCGTACCCGTCAACGGATCGTCGACGTGTCGGCCTGCCCCTCGGTGGACGAGGTGCGTCGCATGGTGGCGGCCGAGCGGGCCGCCCGCGAGGAGGCCCAGCGTGAGGCCTCCGAGGTGTCCCGGCAGCTCGACGGGTGCGACGCGTCCGTCCTGCGTGGACTGGACGCGGCCGTCGACGGGGCGCGCCAGGCCGCCGTCCGGCTCGGCCTGGACCCCGACGTCACCGAATGGTCGTCGGACGACTGGGCGGTGCGCGCCATCGTGGACGGGCTGGCCGGACGCAACTCCACGCTCTGGAACCAGCTCGCGGCCGGTCGGGACCAGGTCGACGCCGCGCAACGGGCCGTCGGCGTGCTCGGCTTCCGCGAGGTGGTCGTGGGCGACAAGGCGCCCGGCACCGCGGCGGCCCGGCTCGCGCTCGTCGCGCCGCTGCGCGAGCACCTGCGCCAGGGCGGGCGGCTGCGTTCGACCTTCAAGTCGGGCGCCCAGCGCGACGCCGAGCCCGTGCTCGACCACGCCATGGTCGATGGCCTGGAGGTGGGCACGCCCGAGCACGTGGAACTGGTCTGCGCGGCGCTCGAGGCTCGGGCCTGCGTGGAGACGCTCGGCCGGGGCTGGCACATGGTCGGCGTGTCGCTGGCCGGCGCGCCGGATGAGCCCGTCCAGCCGGCCGTCGCCCGGGTCGTCGACACCTACGCCCGCCTCGATCTGGTGCTGCGCTTCCTGGCCGGTGTCGAGGCGGTGCGCCGTACCCTCGGGGCCGCGCAGGCATTCCTGCCCCTGGCCGAGCCGGCCGACTGGCACGAGTTCGTGGACGCCCTGGACGCGGTCCGGCTCAGCGTGGAGGCCGACGAGGCCACGGCCGCCCTCGCGGCGATCACCGAACGGCTCGGGCGTGACGCCCACCCCAACGAGGCCGGCAGTTCCGCGTTGGTCGCCTCCGCCTCGCTCGTTCCTCGCTCGGACGTCGGCTTCCAGCCGCCGCCCGAGCTGGCCCGCGCGGCCGCCGCCGTGGCCGACCGGGACGCCGACGCCTACGCGGCCGCGCTGGCCGATCTGGCCGACGCCGCCCTCGAGCGGAGTGAGCAGACGGCCTGTGACGCATTGCTGGCCAGGTTGCGGGTGAGCCACCCGGCCCTCGCCACGCTCATGTCCTCGACGGCCGCCGAGCCTGAGTGGCCCGCGCGCCTGGCCAACTGGGCGGCGGCCTGGGACTGGGCCCGAGCCAACACGTTCTTCCTCGGCCAGCGTCAGGTCGGACGCGAACTCCAGCTCGAGGCCGACCTGGCCGACACGATCGCCCGGCTGCGCCAGGAGACCGCCCAGCTCGCCGCCGCGCGAGCGTGGGGCCACTGCCTGCGACGGATGACCGCGCATCAGGCGCAGGCGCTGCAGGCCTACGAACAGCACATCCGGGCGGTGGGCAAGGGCACCGGACGGTACGCGTCCCGGTTCCGCAGCCGCGCCCGCGAGGCCATGCGCGAGGCGCGCGAAGCCGTGCCCGCGTGGATCATGCCGCTCGACGTGGTGCTGGAGACCCTGGCGCCCGTGCGCGACTCGTTCGACGTGGTGATCGTCGACGAGGCCAGCCAGGCGAGCCTGGAGGACCTGTTCCTGCTCTGGCTCGCGCCGCGGGTCATCGTCGTCGGCGACGACAAGCAGTGCGCCCCGTCCCAGGTTCGCCTGGGCGAGCTGGAGCCCATCTTCGCGAAGCTCACCTCGTACCTGCCGGAGCTTCCGCCGTACCTGCGCGACGCCTACACGCCCAAGTCGAGCCTGTTCGACCTGCTGCGGACGCGGTTCGGTGCGGTGATCCCGCTGCGCGAGCACTTCCGCTGCATGCCGGAGATCATCGAGTACTCCTCGCGGCAGTTCTACGCCGACGAGCCGCTGGTCCCGTTGCGCCAGTTCGGCGGCGACCGGTTGCCACCGCTGCGCAGCGTGCGGGTCGAGGGCGCCGCCACCGAGGGCTCGTCGACCCGGCTGCGCAACCGGGTCGAGGCCGAGGCGATCGTGGCGCAGGTCGAGGAGTGCCTGGCCGACCCGGCCTACGCCGGCCGCACCTTCGGCGTGGTGGTGCTGCAGGGCACCGGACAGGTGCAGCTGCTGCACCAGATGCTGCTGGAGCGGGTCGAGCCGAAGGAGTGGGAGCGGCGCCGGCTGCGCGTGGGCACCCCGCCCGACTTCCAGGGCGACGAGCGCGACGTCGTGTTCGTCTCGATGGTGGTGGCCGAGCGGCGCCCGGCCGTCACCGGCACGGAGTGGCAGCGCCGGTTCAACGTGGCGGCGTCGCGGGCCAAGGACCAGATGTGGCTGTTCCACTCCGTAGGGCCCGAGCAGTTGTCCACAGCGGACCTGCGCGCCTCGCTGCTGTCCTATGTGCTCAACCCGCCGCCGGCCCTGGCCGCCGAGTTGCCGGCCGGCGTCTCGCCCGACGAGGCGCATCCGGCCTTCCGCACGCTGTTCCACCAGCGCGTGTTCCTGCGCATCCGGGAGCGGGGATTCCACGTCACCCCCGCGGTCGAGGTCAACGGGCGCCACATCGACCTCGTCGTGACCGGGGCCAAGGGGCGGCTGGCCATCGGCTGTGACGGGCAGGACTGGCACGGCACGCCGGAGCAGCGGGAGGCCGACCTGGACCGGGAACGGGAGCTCAAGCGGGCCGGCTGGCGGTTCTGGCGGGTACGGGAGAGCGAGTTCTCCTACGACCCGGACGCGGCGCTGGCCACGCTGTGGGAGACGCTGGACCGGTTCGACATCCGCCCGTACGACGCGGCCGACCTGGTCGCGTCGACCACGGCGGCGACCGTGTGGAGCCCCACGACGCTGTCCCCTGTGGAGGGTCTGGACGGGATCGAGGACGGTAGGCCGGAGGAGCTCGACGACGTGCACCTCGCCCCGCGTTCATGACCCCGCGTCGGGCGGCCGGCGGTACGTTGGCGGTGTGACCTCCTTCGGGGAGCAGGGAGCCCTGCTGTCGTACGGCAGCTACCTGCGCGTGCCCGAGCTGCTCGCCCAACAGGTGCCCGCCGCGGACCCACCCGCGCACGACGAGTTGCTCTTCATCACCATCCACCAGGTGTACGAGCTGTGGTTCCAGTTGCTCCTGGCCGAGCTGACCGACGCGCGGGACCGGATGCTGGCCGGCGAGTCGTACACGCCGCGCATGCGGCTGGAGCGCTGTCACGTGATCGAGCGGGTGCTGGTGGGCCAGGTCGACGTCATCGACACCATGACGCCGCAGGACTTCCTCACGTTCCGCACCCGGCTGGCGCCCGCGTCGGGATTCCAGTCGGCCCAGTTCCGCGAGATCGAGTTCCTGTCCGGGCTGAAGGACCCTTCGTTCGTCGAGCGGTTCCGCGGCCTGTCCTCCGTTGAGCGCGGCCGCCTGGGCCGCCGTCTCGACGAGCCGAGCCTGTGGGACGCCTACCTCGTGCTCGTCGCCAAGGCGGGCTTCACGACGGTGTCCGACGCGGACGTGCTCGCCGCGCTGCGCGAGATCGCCCATGACCGGGACCGGTACGGCCCGCTGTGGGATCTGGCCGAGGGCCTGATCGGCCACGACCAGGCCTGGGCGCTGTGGCGGGCCCGGCATGTCCTCATGGCGGAACGGCAGATCGGCACCAAGCGCGGAACCGGCGGTTCGGCCGGCGGGACGTATCTGCGGTCCCGCGTCGAACATCGCTTCTATCCGCTGCTCTGGGAGCTCCGCAGCACCCTGTGACGGCCGGGCGCCTGGCCTCGAGATCCACGTTCGCTGACGGCTGATTGGCCATCTCCGTTGCACCTGTAACGATGTAATCATCGTTGCTAGGTAAGGAGCGAAAATGGAAAGAGGACGAGGCTTCTGGGGCTCGCGATCGGAGCCGCCGTCGGCGGACGACGCGTCCGCCTGGATCGCCGGCGCGATACCCGACGACTGGTTCACCGGGTCTCCGGAGGTGGTCGTCGACCGCGACGAGATCATGATCATCGGCACGCTCGGGCCGCCGCGGGTGGAGTCGGACACCACCGAGGCCGACCGAGCCACCGCCGAACAGGGGCGGATCGCGGCGTTCCGGGAGGAGACGCGGGATCGCCGGATCCGTCTGGCCCGGCAGCTCGAGCACCGGTACCGGCGGAAGGTCGCCTGGGGGGTCGCCTGCGGCGGCACCCGGGAGATGTTCACGACCCTGGCCGCGCCGGTGATGACCCGCCTCCGGCAGCCTGACCGGCAGGTTCTGGACACCCTGGTTGACGCCGGGGTGGCCCGGTCGAGGTCGGAGGCGCTGGCCTGGTGCGTCCGGCTCGTCGGGCAGCACGCCGATCATTGGCTCGGCGAGCTGCGCCAAGCGATGGGGGCCGTCGATGAGCTGCGTCGCCGCGGGCCGGACATCGCCGCCTGAACCACCAAGATCTACATGGTCGACGGCGACGTTGGCGCCGTCCCCACCGTCAAGATCGCACAGTCGCAGGCGCGCAAGCATGTGAGATCGCGATCCTCAGGACAAACGTGCAGTTGGGCTCCACGATTGTCCTCAGGATCGCGATCATCCTTGCGTCAGCGAACAGTTCCCTTCCGGAAGTTGTCGCCTCATGGGCGCCGGGGCCACATGGCAAACGGCCGCGGCGCTGCCAAGATCCGCTGGATCATGGACTGGACGTCATTCAACCCCGTCGATCATGACGTCACTTCATGATCGACAAGGCTGGGACGGGACGGGGGACGAACTGGATGAAAAGCGACTAAGCTCACCGCGTGTCGAGATCGGATGATCTTCGGGGTGACTGCTAATACAAGATCAACATGCGGCGCGGAAGGCACAAGGGACGGTCGCTCTCGGACGGTCCTGTCGGGACAGTGCACTGTGGAATTGTTTTGCCGAAATCCTGGACAGCGAGCCGATGAGGTGGCAGCGTGGAGGTATGGCAGAAGGAGTGAACGCGACCGCGGCGGCCCTGCTGGGACTGCTGCACGAGGGGCCCATGACGGGTGGTCAACTGATGGCGGCCGCTGAGCGGCGGCTGGGTCCGTACTGGTCCATGACCCGCAGCCAGGTGTACCGGGAGCTCCCGGCTCTGGCCGAGATGGGGTACGTCAAGCTCGGCAAACCCGGGCCGCGGGCGAGCCAGCCGTACTCGATCACTCCGGCCGGAAAGCGGGCGTTCGCTCGATGGCTGTCCGACGAACCCGGCAGCGAGTCGCTGCGCAATCCGGTGGCGCTGCGGGTGGCGTTCGGCGCCCATCACTCCGCCACCGCCCTGAAGGATCTCTACTCACAGGCCGCCGACTCCCACAACATGGCCATCACCGAGATCCGCGAGCAGGCCAAGCAGGCGAAGTCGGACGGGGACAATTTCGGGGCGGCGGCGCTGGAGTTCGCCATCGGATACCACAAGGCCGCGCTCGCCTGGCTCAAGTCCGTACCCAGCAAGTAGCCCTCGGGGGGCCACCAGCCGATGGCCCGCGGGGACCGCGGCTACGCTTGACAGTCGTGAACACCGCGGACCTGGCCGAGGAGGTCAAGGAGCTCGACGCGACGCTGCGCAACATCGAGACCGTCCTCGACCTCGGCCGCATGCGTCGGGAGAAGGCGGATCTCGAAACCGAGGCGTCGGCTCGGGATCTCTGGGACGACCCCACGAAGGCCCAGGCGATC
>Ga0307406_10001844_pt1 | contig 11555 bp, 9 predicted proteins | sample 322Cmetagenome_3_FD_203706 | JGI IMG/M metagenome (GOLD analysis project Ga0307406, IMG submission 203706) | Maize rhizosphere microbial communities from greenhouse at UC Davis, California, United States - 322HYB-C-2 | ecosystem: Host-associated > Plants > Roots > Rhizosphere > Soil | place... | reverse complement strand
ATGAGTTCCGACCCCCAAGCCCTGGACAGCCTGCTGAACGAGACGAAGCGACTGTTCCAGCAAGGTGGCTTGGCGAACCTCACCCCGGAGATGCTGAACTCCAGAAACCGACTGCCCTTGCAGGGACAGTTGCAGGCCGATTTCGCGCTGTTCTCGTTAGTGCTGGCGGGCATCGCGCGCGCCGACCTCGATGAGCTGGGCCGGCGCGACGCCATGGCCGATGCGCTAAAGACCGTGGTCGTGGGCTATGGATTGGCGATAGTGCCTCCAGGTGCCGCGCCTTTCGTCGACATCGCCATTTCGCCGCTGACGACACCGGCCTCCAAGCGTTGGGCCGACCTTATTCAGAGCGTCACCAACGGCGAGCAGGTCGATGCGAAGACGATTTTCGAGTCGACGACCGCGGCGATACGCGAAAGCGTCGATCTGAAGGTCCAGAGCATCGCCCCCGAGCTGAGCGCCGACGAGCGTAAAGGCATGGTCAACGACATGATGGGACAGTACGAGTCGACTTCGCTGCGCGAGGTGCTCGAAAAATATTGGTGAGGAATCGCCAAGGGGCGGCTGCGATGTTCCGCCGATTGACGACCCGAGGCGTCGTCAGTCGGCAGCGGATCACCGTTCGCGATCAGTCCCCCAACGTCAGGCTCAGCATCACCCGGCGCTCGGGCTCGTAAGTCTGGATGCCGCTGGTTCCCGCGGCCCAGGCGTAGCGGTTGCCGGCGTTGTAGACGCGCATGCGCAGCGCCGCCGGGGTACCGTGCCAATCGAAACGGTAGCGCGCGCCGAGATTGACCAGGGTGTAGCCGGGCGTGCGGAATCGGTTCAGTGCATCGGCGGGGCGCGCGCCGTAGTAGTTGGCATCGGCGTCGAGCGACAAGCCCGGCAGGCCGGCGACGCGATAGTTGAGACTCAGCAACGCCTGCTCGGCGCTGCGCCCCAGCGGGTGTTTGCCGATCTTCGCTGCGTCGACCAATTCGCCACGCAGCCGCAATCGCATCCGGGTGAGGCCGGCGACCAGGCTCAAGCGCTCGTTGAGGTTGCCGGCCAGCGACAGCTCGATGCCGCGATGCGAGACGTCGGTGAGGTAGCGATAAGCCGAAGTGCCGTCGAAACCGGGAGACGGCTTCTCGATCTCGAACGCCATCGCGAGCAAGGCCAGGTCCGGGCGAGCCTGCCAGCGCAGCCCCAGTTCGTTCTGCCGTGCCAGGATCGGCGCCAGCACTTCGAAGCGATTGCTGGCGTTCTCCGGCGCGGTCACGCCCTCTTCGATGCCGCGAGTGGTCGCGACGAAACCCGCCCACCGCTCGCCGAGCGGTGCGACCGCGGACGCGTTGTACAGCCAGGCCTGCGAGGAGCGCGATTGGCCGGGGCCCAAGGCCGGCCGCGCGATCTGGTCGATGGCGGCGCGGCGGGCGCCGAGGTTCAGAGCGTAACCGCGTTGGTCGTGGTACTGCCAGCCCAGGCCGAGTTCGTACTGATCGATCGCCGCACGCGACTGCGCTGTCGATGTCGCTGTGTCGGGCAAGACTACCGGCATGCGGCCGTCGAGGATCGAGACCGGCCCGATAGCGAGATAGTCGACGCGTGGGTTGCGATAGCTCGATCGCCGCAGGCGCGCGAGCAAGGTCAGCTCGTGGCGGCGCCGCTCGCCGGTCCAGTCGTAGCTGGCCATGGCTTCATGGCCCCAGGCCTCGATCCTGCGTCCGCGCGCGACGACGATGGCGGCGTCGGCCTGGCCTTGCGGGGTGACGGCGTTGAACAGATTCAAGTCGGAGCGAGGCCGGTTCACCCCGGAGAACAGGCTCGACACGCGATAGTCCCAGGCGTTGTCGCGTGCGGCGGTGGCGGCGATGAGGCCGTAGGTGCTGTTGCGGGTGTCGTAGCGCGACCACGGCTGGCCGAGATACTTGAGGCGATCGGGCTCCGGCAACGGTTGCGTGCCGGCGGGCGTGAAACCGACGTCGGCCTGATACCGATGCTCGTAACGCGAGAGCAGGCCGGTCAGCTGCCAGCGATCCCCCACCTGCAGCCGCGGCACCAGGCCGAGGCCGTAGTACTCGGCTTCGTTGCCGAAGATGTAGCGTGCGCTGTGCGTGCCGATGAAGCCGACGGCGAGCGAAGCGTCGCGATCTTTCGATTGCCGCGCCGCATGGAAGCGCAGATACGGGCGCGGATTGTCGTCGCTGAGGTGCTGGAAGCCGAGTTCGAGCTTGGTCCGCTCGCGCTCGCCCGGGATCAGGCGGTACTCGACCAGGCCCGAGGGCGCGGGGAAGTCGAGGTCGAGGGCGTTCGGCCCGACCTTGACCTGCACGCCTTCGACGACCGCGTCGGAAGGATTGGCGGCGCGCACGAAATAGGCGCCGTCGAGGCGGTAGTTGCCGGCTTCCTGCAGATTGAAGCCGCGCACCAACGATTCGGAATACAGCCCGATGCTTTCCTGGCCGATGCGCTGGCCGAAGGCGTCGGCGGCTTTCTGCACCGTTGCCTGCTGCGCTTCGGCGACAGCGCTGCAAAACAGGCCGGCCATGACGAGCAAGCGGCGGGGCGAGCGCAGGCCGGGCCGGGCACGCAGCAGCCAGGGATGCAGCAAGGGCAGTGAGCGCATGGTGGGAGGTTGGGGCGGGAAGGCCTCCATTGAAGCGATACGGCGCTCGTTGACATAGCGCCGCGATCGGTGATGAGCTGTGCGCCGTATGCACAGCTCGAAATCGCTGCCGCCCCTGGACGGCCTGAACGCGGTGATCGCCGCCCGCGATACCGGTTCGTTCACCGCGGCCGCGGAACGGCTCGGCCTGACCCATGGCGCGGTCAGCCGGCGCGTGCATGCGGTCGAGCACTGGCTCGGCACCGCGGTGTTCGAGCGGCACGGCCGCGGCGTTCGGGCGACCCCGGCCGGGCAGCGCTTCATCGCCCAGGTCGAGCAGGCTTTGAACACGATCAGCGACTCGGCCGATCGCTGGCGCCCGCGGCGCGAGTTGCCGGTGATCCGCCTGAGTGTGGTGCCGTCGTTCGCGCGCCTGTGGTTGCTGCCGCGCATGCGCCTGCTGCAGGACGTGCCGGCGCAGCGCCGGGTCGAATTGACGATCGAACATCGTCTGGCCGATTTGTCCGGCGGCGAGGTCGACTTGGCCGTGCGCTACGGCAAGGGCCCGTGGCGTGACGCCTGCGCACAGTTGCTGTTCAAGGAGCGCCTGCTGCCGGTGGCATCGCCCGACCTGGCCGCCGAACTCGGCGGCCACCCGGGCGCGAGTCGCCTGGCCGATGCGCCGCTGTTGCACGACTCCGATACCAGCCAGTGGCGTGCATGGTTGAAGGCGCAAGGCGTGGCTTATCGCAGCAAGGCCGCGGACCGGCGCTTCGAAGACTACGATCTGGTATTGGCCGCGGCCAAGTCCGGTCTCGGCGTCGCGTTGTTGCGCTCGCCCTTGGCCGACGAAGCGCTCGCCTCCGGGCAATTGGTGCGCCTATCGAAGGCGTGGCTGGCGAATCCGGCCTCGCACTACCTGGTCATGCGTTCGGGCGAAAGCCGCGGCATGGTGTTGGAAGCGGCGGCGAAACTGCTGGCCTTGTCGGCGCCGTTGCGGCGCTGAGCCGGCGCCGGCGTTTTAAAGCAGCTTGGTCACCGACAGCACCACCGGCCCGCCGACCGATTCGACGCCGGTGGTGGAGCAGGCATCCAATTGCGTCTGCAGCAAGGTCACCGTGCGCACCGTGGCGGCGCCGAGAAAGCGGCCGCTGACGATCTGGCCGGATTCGATCCGCACCACTTCGCCGACCGGCCGTTGCGTGACCACGGTGGTGGGTTGGATCACGCTGGTCGTGCCGTCGCTCCACTGCACGGTCAGCGGCGGCGTCGGCGCCGCACCGGAGAGGATTTCGCAGGAGAGGTTGGCGGTGCCCGAAGTGCCGTAGCTCGCGCTGGTCACGCCGAGCGGAATGCCGGCGCACGGAGCCAACAGTCCGCTCACCGAGAACGCGACCGGCTGCGGCGTGAAGGTCATGCCGGGATCGTACTCGGCGGTTTCGGTGCCGAGGCAAGTCAGGCTGACGGTTTGCGCGGGCAGCGAGGCGGAAAATCCGAGGGCCGACAGAAACAGCAGGGAAGTCAGGGCGTCGGCGATGTTCTTGCGGAGGTTCATGGCGGCTCCTCGGCCGGTACGCCCGGCGGATTCGTTCCACATTCGTCATCGAATGCGCCTAGCGACCGCAGCGGTTGCCTTGAGCGCGGCGCGGCCTGGACTCGCCATCGTTCGGTCGGCGAGGCGTTGAATGTCGATCAGGCGGGCCCACAAGGCCACTCACCTTTTTTCACACTGCGACCGCGATCCGATCCTGGGCCGCGTTCGCGGGTCCCCTGTCTTTCGCTTGGGGCCTGGCCGCGGCGAGTCTGGTTCGTGCCGGTGAGGCGAAGCCCAGGTTCGATCGCTCGACCCGTTGGTTCCCTATCGTTGCGTTGGTCCGCGGGCGCAAAGTCCACGCCTGCGCCGACGTTGCAGGCGCGGCCTTACAGCGGGCGAATGAGGATGTTGCGGTAGGCGACCTCGTCTCCGTGGTCCTGCAGGCCGATCACGCCGCTGCGCGCAGCGGCGAACTCCGGCCAGTCCTTGAACTTGCTTTGCGCCAGCCGCGCGTTCCAGTCCGCCGAGCCGATCCGGTACGCGACCACCTTGACGCCGTTCAACCAGTGCTCGATCTCCGCGCCGCGCACGCGGATGCGGGCCTGGTTCCACTCGCCGGCCGGCTTGGCGACGAGTTCGGCCGGCGGATACAGGTCGTAGGCAGCCGAGGCCCAGCGCTTGCGGCCGTTGCCCGCGTCGGGATGGCGCTGGTCGTCGAGCACCTGGTACTCGATCGCGCTGCGGTAGATCGGCGCCTGGGTTTCCGCGGCGCGGTAGAAGATGCCGCTGTTGCCGCCGGGCGCGATCTTCCACTCGATGCGCAGCTCGAAATCGCGGTAAGCACGGTCGCTGACCAGATCGCCGCCGGGCCCGCTGCGCACGATCGCGCCGTCGATCACGCGCCAGCCGGCAATCGGTTGGCCGCGCTGACCGTACAGATGCCAGCCCTTCAGGCTGCGGCCGTCGAACAAGGGGCTGAAGCCCGCAGGATGCGCGGATGCTTGCGGGGCATCCGCGGCCGCCGCCGGCACGGTCGATACCAGTGCAATGACGAAGACGAGAGCGATGGCGAGCGGTTTCGGCATGATGCGGAAGTCCTGTGGTGCGCAGTTATCGATAGGGATGGTCGCCGGCCGGGGCGTCTCCGCTCCGGGACGCAGGGCTCAGTCAAACGCCGCGGCCGGCACCGCTTCGGCTTTGAGCATCCGCGCCTTCCATGCGCGAGGCGACAGCCCCGTCGATGCCTTGAACGCGCGCGACAAGGCGGCTTCGCTGCCGTAACCGACGTCCATCGCGATCGACTTCAGCGGGCGCCCGCCCAGCAACGACTGTTGGGCCAGGCCGACGCGCCATTGCTGCAGATAAGTGCCGGGCGTGCAGCCGACGCTGTCGCGGAAGGCATTGGCGAACACGCTGCGCGACATGCCGGCGCGTGCGGCCAGCGTGTCCAGGGTCCAGTCGTGCTCGGGCGTTTCGTGGATGGCGACCACGGCATGCCGCAGTTGCGGATGCGACAGCCCGGCCAGCATGCCGACGCGGGTGCGGCCGCTCTCCATCAAGTGGCGCAGCACCTGGATCAGCACGACCTCGAACAGACGGTTGATCAGGGCCTGTCGGCCGCAGCGTCGTTCGAAGGCTTCCTCGAACAACAGCGCCAGCACCGGCTGGCTGCCGTCGATCTCGTCCAGGCCGATGCAGACGAAGGCCGGCAAGGCGGTGGCGATCGGGTTGGCCGCGCCGCCTTCGAACTGGAGGTTGGCGCAGGCCAGGTCGGCGCCGCGCTCGGCGTCGGTGATGAAGCGATGCGCGAGCGGGCGAGGGTAGAGCAGCAGGCTCGGCGCCTCGACGCGCAGCCCGGGTTCGCCTTCGTGCACCACCTCGACGGTGCCCTCGCGCACCAGATGCAGCTGGCCGGCGCCGTGTTCCGGCGTGAGGTCGTTGATGCCGCACAGGGCGCCGGCCTGGAACAGGCGGGCGCTGGCGGAGAAGCGTTCGAGCAGGGCTTCGAGGCGGTCGGTCATGGAAATACGATTGGTAAAGTTTTACGGACTATACGTCACGTGGAGTCCTGGCTGAGCCGGCAAAGTATCTCCCACGGGCCCAACGCCCACCCAACAAACCGGAGACCGCCATGACCACCCTGCAACGTTCGCTCGCCCTGTCCCTGCTGAGCTTCGGCATCGCCACCTCGGCCCAGGCCGCCGGCCCCGTCGCTGCCGCGTCCGCCGCCTCGACCCAGCAGGCCGCTGCGCTGCGCCAGTCGTCCAACATCATCGTCACCCAGGACGGCGTCCAGCTGTACTACAAGGACTGGGGCCCGAAGGACGGCCCGGTCGTCGCCTTCAGCCACGGTTGGCCGCTGAGCTCGGACAGCTGGGAATCGCAGATGCTGTTCCTGGCCGAGCACGGCTACCGGGTGATCGCCCACGACCGCCGCGGCCACGGCCGTTCCAGCCAGCCCTGGGACGGCAACGACATGGATCATTACGCCGCCGACCTCAAGGCGGTGCTGGACACCCTCGACGTCCGCGATGCGGTGTTGGTCGGCTTCTCCACCGGCGGCGGCGAAGTCGCCCGTTACCTCGGCCGCTACGGCAGCGAACGGGTGCGCAAGGCGGTGCTGGTCAGCGCGGTGCCGCCGCTGATGCTGAAGACCGCGGCCAACCCCGGCGGCCTGCCGCTCGAAGTGTTCGACGGACTGCGCAAAGCCTCGCGCGAGAACCGAGCGCAGTTGTACCTCGACATCGCCTCGGGCCCGTTCTACGGCTACAACCGTCCCGGCGCCAAGCCCTCGCCCGGCCTGATCGAATCGTTCCGCTCGCAGGGCATGCAGGCCGGCCACAAGAACACCTACGACTCGATCGCCGCCTTCTCGGCGACCGACTTCACCGAAGACCTCAAGCGCATCGACGTGCCGGTGCTGGTGATCCACGGCGACGACGACCAGATCGTGCCGATCGATGCCTCCGCGCGTTCCGCGGCCAAGTTGATCAAGAACGCCAAGTTGATCGTGTACCCGGGCGCGCCGCACGGCCTGCCGGATTCGCACAAGGACCGACTCGACCGCGATCTGCTGGAGTTCGCCGGCAAGTGATCGACGGCGCTTGTCGGTAGTCATCGGCGAACGCAAGCGGCAGCGCAAGGCCCCGGTCGATCCGGGGCCTTGCGCGTTTCGCCGAAGCGAAACCGCAGCAGGGAGGGCTGCCCGCAAGCGGTCTGCGGCCGAGCGTGGAACCCGTGCCGCGACCATGGCCGAATTGTATTTTTTGTCGGTTCTGCCCGTCGGCGAATCGCAGAAAAAATCCTGGGAACTTCGCGCGGGGAGCGGGTGCGAACAGGAGGCGGCCGGGACTGCCATCGAGCGGCCTCAGCGCTGCTTGCGCACGGCTTTCGCTTTGGGCGCGCGCGAACTCCGGCCGAGTTCGGTCGGTCGTTGCGGCGAGCCCTCGCCGTTGAGTTCGTCGAGCACGGCCGCCGGATAGTCGGCGTACACGTTGCCCCACCCGCGCTTCGATTTGCTGTCCCAGACGCGCCAGCCGTCGGCGGGGACGGGCTTGCCGACGTAGCGTCGCTTGCGGGCTCCCATGCGTCGCCTCGAAGCAGTAGCGGAGCGGCAGCGTAGGTCCGCCGCCCAGGCACAGACGGATTCCGTTCTCGAAACCGTGATCCGATTCGCCAAGTCGAAAACCGGCGCTCGGGAATTTCTCGAAACTGGATGTCGCACGACGCGGTTCCGGATTTTTCCATTGGGCGCCCGCCGTAGACAACGGCAACCTGATGCCGCGATTACCGCACCAGGAGAGATCATGAAAGAAGCATGCTTATTGCCGCGCACGGGCAAACCGAGCCTGCGGCTGCTGTTGACGCGCGCCGCATTGTTGGCCGGCGGCTCGCTTGCATTGGCGGGCTGCCCCCAGCAGGAGGCCGCGCCGCCCGCTGCGGCCGCGCCGCTCGAAAACGCCACGCCCGCCGCGGCGCTGACGGTCGGTTCGGCGCCGCCCGCGTCGGTATCGCCGCAGGCCGCCGCGACCGCCCGTCCGGATTCGTCGGTAGCGGCCCCGACCCGCAGCGCGCTCGTCGCGTCGTGCACGCAGGTGAAGCAATACGAAGTCACCTTCGTCCTCGACCGCGCCTATCCCTGCGGCCAGTTCGCCAACGGCGACTACTGGGTCGCGCCGACCGCCGACAGCCTGGGCAAGGTCAAGGTCCTGTCGATCTCGCCGGCCTTCTCCAGCGGCCGCAACGGCTTCGAGGTGAACCCGACCCAGGTCGACCGCCAAGGCTTCGACTCGCGCGCAAGCAACTACCTCCGCACGCTCGTGCCGGCGCTGCCGTATTCGGCCTCGCCGAACCAATCCATCGTCAAGGCGAAATCGCTCTCCACCTTCAACAAGACCGCGCTCGATACCGCGGTGGTGCTGACGGTGTTGGCCGCGCCTCCGGCCGATGGCGGCAGCACCTCGTTCCGTCCGCCGTACTTCGGCCGCAGCAAGCCGTTGTACTCGACCAACCGGCTGCGCCTGGATCGCTTGCCCTCGCTCGCGCCGCTGGCATCGGCGCCGACCCTGAGTGCACTGTCGGCGAGGTACCAGCGCCTGCAACTGGATCACCAGTTGCATTGGAGCGCCGACGAGATCCATCCGCTCAAGAACATGCCGGACTACGGCGCCTGGATCGCGATGAACTTCGCCGAGGCATCGCTGCGCCTGATGGTCGACGGCGATGCGGCCGAGCGCCGCAAGCTGGCGATCAACATGGTGCAGTACGGCATCGACCTCGATGCCGGGATGCAGGGCGGCTTGCATTTCAATGCCGACGGCGGTCACCGTCACGGCCGCAAGTTGGTGTTGGCCTTGTCGGCGCTGTTGCTCGACGACCCGGCGATGGCCGCGCGCGTGCGCGACTTCCAGCAGGGGACCTTCCAGGAGGACGGCCAGCTGTACGTCGGCGCCGGCGCCGGGCAGGTGTTGTTCGGCGGCCTGTGTTCGGCCGAAGACTACTGGGACAACCAGAACACCGGCGGCAACTCGCGCGATTGCCGCGATCCCTATGGCTACATCGACGGCGGTCAGGAACCCGGCGCCTACTATCAGATGTGCTGCACGGCCAAGGGCTACAAGGCCATCGCGCTGGCGTTGCGCTTGATGCCGTCGCTGCGCTGCATCTGGACCGACGACAAGATCCTGCGTTACGCCGACCGTTGGGTGAACCACGGTGCCTGGACCCAGCCCGACCCCTACCAGCCCAACGGCAACGGTGCGCTCGACAACAACCCGGCCGACGGCACCGGGCGCTGGCCGGCACTGCACGGCGCCGCTCGCGACGGGGGCTACTACGGCAGCGAGTTCGCCGATGCGATGTGGACCGCCTACCGCGCGCAGGCCAGCGATACCTATAGCTGTCCCTGATCGAGGTACATCGGCATAGCGCCCGACGATAGCGGTCGGGTGCGAAACCATCGAAAGGCCGCTCCATTCGTGGAGCGGCCTTTCTTGTTTCGCCAGTTGGTATCGACGAGCCGGACTTCGTGTCTGCCAGGCGGCAGCAAACCCAACCCGCTACCGCCATCCGATGTGTCCGCTCGAGGCTGCCGGGATCGTTCGCGGTTGCCGTGTGGACGGATGCGCGGCTGGTTTCGGGCTTTGATGCGGGTGCGGCCCAGACCTGCGAAATCGCCGGGATTCTTGCTATGTTGCCGGCACCGAGGGCCGCGCCGCAGCGAGGCCGAAAGCCACATTCGCGGGCAGGCCATCGGTCTTTCAGGGGGAGGGCGCAGCAGCGCCCGGCCGATAGGGAACATCCAGGGGGCAGTAACCAATGAAGCAGTCGATGCAATCGGCCCGTCGCGGGCCGGTAGGTTTTTTTCGTGCGCGGATCGCCATGGCGGTGGCACTGGCCGCCCACGGCGCGGTGGCCGCGGCCAAGCCGCCGGAGCCTTTGCCGTATCCCTTGGCGCCTGAGCTCGCGGTCGAGTTGTACCTGACCCAGACCGAGCTGACGCCGGTCAGCGGGGTCTCCAGCCCCGTCGTCGACCCGGTGATGATGAATAACCTGGTCGCGAATTACGGCACGGCCGGACTGGTCGGCGGCTTGATCGGCGGCCTGATCGTCGGCGCCATCATCCAGAAAGGCGCGAACGACGGCGCCAAGTGGGGCAACGAGGTCGTTGGTCCGTACGATTACCGGACCTCGATGGAGGCCAGCCTGCGCGCGGCGCTCGTGTCCGGCGGCATCACCCCGTCGCCGGTCATCAAGCTGGTGCTGCCCGAACCCAAGCCGGAGTCCAAGACCGAACCAGGCGCGGCCGCGGTCAAGCCGGCGCCTGCCAGCAAGGGCCCGGTGGCATGCACGAACCCGGTGCTGCGTCTGCGCCCGCTGCGCTGGGTGCCGATGAACGGCACGCTGGCGACCGGGCTCAATGCCAGCTTCTACGATTGCGTGCCCGGCAAGAAGGGCGGGCTCGAAGAGAAGCTGGGCTGGTCGCGGGGCTACCAGGTATCGATGCTGGCCGACGCCGAGGCGATGCCGCGCCAGCAGCAGAAGGGCTATGTCGAAGGGCTGGAGCCGGTGCGCGTGCACCAATTGCTCGACCATTCCGCGGCCGAAGTGGCGGCGATGTTCGCCTACGAGTTCTCGCAGGAAGGCCGGGTCGAGCGCGAGCAGAAGGTCAGCGTATGGAACGGTCTGCGGCAGATACGCGCCGGAGAGCACTGGGTCTGGAACCGCCATCGCCACGCGATGTTGCCGGACATCCTGGGCACCTACCGGCTCAGCGACGCCTCGATCGTCGCCTTCAGCGCCGACGCCGCAGCGCCGGCGACCGCCGTTGCGGCGCCCGCGACGCCTGTCGTCAGCGACGCCGTGGCTGGGCCGGCTGCGGCGGTCGCTCCTGCAGCTCCTGCGGCACCTGCAAGTGCTGCGCCTTCCGCTCCTGCGGGTGCCGTAGCTCCCGCGGCCCCGCTCGTGCCTGCGGCACCCGCGCCGGCCACGCCCGAAGCCTCGGGCCCGGCCACCGGCGGCGATGCCGTGCAGGGAGGCTGACCGAGGGCATGGCGGTGCCCGGCCGTCGGCCGGTCTCGCTTGCCGCGATAACAGCAAAGGCCCGCAATGCGGGCCTTTGCTGTTTGCGGATGCCGCATTGAAACGCGTTACTCGCTCGGCGATGCGTATCCGTCGAGGTTGCTGACGATGTTCATGCACTTGCCGGTGCTGTCGCAGGCGGCGTGGGCGATGTTCTTGTCGTTGCAATTGCCGTAGGTCTTGGTGGTCTGGCTGGTCGCCGGCAGGTTGCCGTTGGCCACCGGCAGGTAGAACACCGAGGATTGCGCACCGATCACGTTGCACGAGGGCAGCTGGTTGGCGCCCTGGCTGTACTCCTCGACGAAGCTGACGGTCTGGCTCTTGAACCCGCTCCAGGTGGCCGGGATGTTGATC
>Ga0307406_10001843_pt1 | contig 11558 bp, 12 predicted proteins | sample 322Cmetagenome_3_FD_203706 | JGI IMG/M metagenome (GOLD analysis project Ga0307406, IMG submission 203706) | Maize rhizosphere microbial communities from greenhouse at UC Davis, California, United States - 322HYB-C-2 | ecosystem: Host-associated > Plants > Roots > Rhizosphere > Soil | place... | reverse complement strand
CGACATCCGACAGGCCGGTGCTGGAGAGGTTGGTGAAGCTCAGGAACAGCAGCTCCATCCAGGTGCGCTGTCCCGCGGGATTGATCGCCGCGGTGAAGCAACCCGGTTGAACGGTCTGCACGAACTCGAAGACGTAAGCAAATCCCCACGCGACAAGAGTGAATGTGGCACCAACAGCAAACAGCTCGTCCGTGGTGACAGTGCGGTCCGACAACATGTAGACCATCAGGCTGCCCGCTGCCCAGAAGTAGAAGAGGGCATGGCATACCGCCGATGCCACATCCAGCGCGGGGCTGGGGTTGATCGCGTCGACGATCGACAACCCCGACGCCACGACGGCCAGGGTCACCGCGATCCAGGTTGGTCCCGCTGACGCCCGGACCGACCAGATGGCCAATGCCAGTACGACTGCCCCGAATATCTCGAAGAGCACGGCTCCGGGGCCGGTCTCCTCCATGAACGGGTAAACCAGGACTCCGATCAACTGGACAACGAGCAAGATCGCGGAGGGGTGGGCCAGTACCGTCCCCCACATCCCACCAGCCCGGGGCAATCTCATGCGGGCAACATACCTAGGTGAGGTCCTGGATTTTGCATCACTTAGCGCGCGCGATCAGATGTCCCAGGGCTGGCTGGCACGCTCGTGATGCAAATCCAGGGTCCTTGCCGTCTGTCAGGTCATTTGGCGATACAGTGCAGGGGTTCGCGGAGGACTTGGAAGTTCGGTGAGAATCCGGCACGGTCGCGCCACTGTGTGAGCTGGGACGAACTGCACTGCCTTGAAACAGCACTGCCACGCTCGAGTCAGACCCTGCCTCCGACGAGCTCCGTCAACGCGGGTCGCAGGAACCCGGAGGAGGAACTGATGTCAGAGGTGACCCACACCAAGCCCGTCGCCGTCACGGCGCCGCCGTTTTCTTTTACCCAGGTGCTGCCCTGGCTGATCTTCGCGGCGATGCTGTTCCTGGTCGCCTGGTATTTCATCTCCGCTGAACAAGGTGCGACCTCCCTCCTCTCCGGGACCGCGGTGCATGAGTGGGTGCACGACGGGCGTCACCTGCTCGGCTTTCCCTGCCACTGAGCCGGCGCCATGACTTCCGCACGCAGTTTCCTGATCAGAGGTCTGCTCGCAGGCCTGTTCGCCGCACTTGTGGCCTTCGGCGTCGCGTACGTGGTGGGTGAGCCCGCCATCAATGCCGCCATTGCAATCGAGGAATCTGGCGCCTTGGCAGATCACCATGGCCACCACGACCCCACAACGAGCGACAGTTCCGGTACTGCCGGGGTGCCGCGGCTACTCCAATCGACGCTGGGCTTGTTGACCGGCACGTTGGTAGCTGGTGCCACGCTCGGCGGCCTGCTCGGCGTGCTCAGCGCGCTCGCCCTTGGTCGCTTCGGTCGCCTCGGCGTACGCGGTGTCAGCCTATCCTTGGCGGCGATCGGCTTCGTCAGCGTCAGCCTGATGCCCTTCGTGGCCTATCCGCCCAACCCGCCGGCGATCGGTCACCCGGACACCATCGGCGTTCGCACAGCCCTCTATTTCATCATGCTGGCCGCGTCGATCATTGCCGCTGTCACGGCGGTGCTGGTCGGGCGCGAGCTCGCGGAGCGCTGGGGCGCCTGGTACGCCACCCTGACCGCCATCGCCGGTTACCTGCTGGTGACACTCGCGGCAACGGCAATACTGCCGGGCTACTCCGAAGTGCCCGCTGACTTCCCGGCGACCGTGCTGTACCAGTTCCGCGGGGCAAGTTTGATCACCCAGCTTGCCCTCTGGGCCACGTTGGGGGTGGTGCTCGGCGAGCTGCTGTACCGGCTGCAACGGCGCACCGACGGCCACGTCCCTGAGCCCGACTACGCCGAGCAGCTGTCCTGACATGATCAGCCCGCCTTCCCCGGGCGTGTACGCCGAGGCCCGGACCCGTCTGGACGCGCTGGCAAAGCCGGTCGGCTCGCTGGGCCGGCTCGAGGATCTGGCCGCCTGGCTGGCGGCTTGCCAGGCGACCTGCCCACCACGTCCCTTGGATCGGGTGCGAGCGGTGATCTTGGCCGGTGATCATGGCGTCTCCCACGAGGGCGTCTCCGCCTATCCGCGGGAGGTCACGCCGGTCATGGTGCGAGCTTTTGTCGCTGGCGTCGCGGGCGCCAACTGTCTTGCTCGGCAGCATGGGGTGACGCTGCGGGTCCTCGATCTCGGTGTCGACGACGATCTTGACGACGTGCCGGCCGAGGTATCGGCCTACCACCTCGGGGCCTCCCGGCCGATCGATCAGGCCGACGCCCTGACGGCCGACGACTGCCGGGAGGCGCTGCGCGCCGGCGAGGCGATCGCTGAGGTGGAGATCGCAGCCGGTGCGGACTTGTTGATCATCGGCGATATGGGAATCGGCAACACCACACCGGCAGCCGCACTCGTGGGCGCGACCTTCGGGCTTCCGGCTGAGGAGGTGGCCGGGCGCGGCACCGGTGTAGACGATGATCAATTGCGACACAAGACTCAGGTCATTGCTGCTGCGCTGGATCGGGTGGGTGAGCGTGCTCAGGATCCCTTTGATCGGCTGGCAGCACTGGGCTCGGCCGACATTGCTGCAGGTGTCGGCTTTCTCCGGGCGGCAGCCCGCAGCGGTGTACCGGTCCTGCTTGATGGGATCGTCTCGCTCGCGGAGGCATCGGTAGCTGAGGACCTGGAGCCGGGCGTGGTGGCCTGGTGCGTGGCCGGCCACCGCTCCACCGAGCCGGCTCAGCAGCTGGCTCTGGACAAGCTGGGCCTGGAACCAGTTCTTGATCTTGGTCTGCGTCTAGGGGAAGGTACCGGCGCCCTCACCGCGCTTCCAGTCGTACGGTCGGCGGTCCTGATGCTGCGCGACGTGGCTCTGCTTGCCGATCTCAGCATGCGCGCTGAGCCCTTCGACGAGCTCAGGACAGCGCCTGTCGAAGCGCCGACGGGTGTCCTTCGCCAAGCTCAGGGCACGTAGTCAGCCGAGCCGATCATGCTCGACGCGCTACGGCTCTCGCTGGGGACGCTGACCATCGTGCCATCCGGCGCTATCTCCGAGATCGACCGCCGTACCGCAGCGCGGGCCATGATCATCGCGCCACTGGCCGTACTGCCCTTGGCCGCGGTCGTCGCCCTGCTGGGCTGGCTGGCCCGAACGGCTGGGCTACCCTCCTTGGCCGTCGGCCTGCTGGTGGTCGGCGGCCTGGCCCTCGGCAACCGTGCGTTGCATCTGGATGGCCTGGCCGACACGGTCGACGGATTCGGCTCCGGATGGACTGCGGAACGCTCCTTGATGGTGATGCGGCGCGGTGACGTCGGACCGATGGGTGTCGTGGCGTTGATCATTGTGCTGGGGCTGCAGGCCACCTCGGTCGGCGAGCTGATCCAGGGCGTGCCCGGCGCCCTGCTCGTCGGCGCGGCGATCTGCTGCTCCCGAGCAGCGCTCTGCCTCACCTGCGTCCGCGGCGTACCGGCTGCCCGAGGTGACGGCCTTGGCGCCGCCGTGGCCGGGTCGGTGCCGCCCATCGCCGCAGCGGGTTGTTGGCTCGCCGTGCTGCTGATCATGAGCGGGGCCGCCTGGCAGGCCGGTCACCATCCGGTCAACGGAGTGCTGGCCGCGGTTGGAGCCGCGGCAATCGTTGCGGTCCTGATCTACCGCTGCGTACGCCGGCTGGGTGGTGTCACCGGCGACGTCATGGGTGCTGCGATCGAAGTCGCCTTCACCGTCATGATCATCCTAATGATGCTATGACGTCACAATCGCAGTGCTCGCCCAGCAATGACCAGGATCACCTCATCGCTTGCGGCGGCCATCTCCTGGTTGACAATTCCCAGCAGCTCGGTAAACACCCGGCCAGATCGGTAGGTGGACACCAGGCCCCAACCGACCTCGTTGGTCACGGCGACCGCACGCCCGCGACGGGCCTGCCACGCCTTGATCAGGTCCTGCAGCTGATGGTGAAAATCGTCTTGCCAACTAGCCAGCGGCTCGTCCCAGGTGCCGAGCCGGTCGATCACGGCGGTCAGCCAGGTGCCCAGGCAATCGATCATGATCGCCCCCGATACGCTGCCCAGCACACCGGCCACGTCACTGCTCTCGATGGTGCTCCAGTGTGCCGGCCGCCGCGCTCGATGATCGACGATCCGCGCCGCCCATTCGGGATCGGTCGCCGGGTCGGGTACCGGTCCGGTCGCCAGATAGGTGACCTCGGCACTGTCGGCGAGCAGCGTCTCGCCGTAACGGGACTTGCCGGATCGCACGCCCCCGGTGATCAGAATGCGGTGATCCGGACTAGTGAGGTCAGGATCGATCAGTGGAGTCATCGTCCATGACTCTATCGAGACGCTGGCCGTCTGCTGTGGGGCTGGCGGTGGGGTACCTGGCCGACCGAGTCGTCGGCGACCCGGGCCGCGGCCATCCTGTCGCCGGCTTCGGCGCAGCCGCGGTGTGGTTGGAGGCCCGGTGTTATGCGGATCGACGAGCTGCTGGCCTGGTGCATACCGGCGCCCTGGTCGGCGCCGGCGTCGCGTTGGGCGTGGTGGTCGAGCGGCTGATCTCGAATCGGTCATTGTCGACCGTCGTAACGACCGCGGCAGCAACCTGGGCCGTACTCGGCGGCCGTTCACTGAGCCGGGAGGCTGCCACCGTGGCCGGCCAGCTCGCCGACGGGAGACTGGTCGCAGCCCGCGATCAAGTTCGCCACCTGGTGGGCCGCGACACTGCCGAACTGTCAACCGATGAGGTGGCGCGAGCAACCGTCGAGTCCGTCGCAGAAAACGCCTCGGACGCCATCGTCGCGCCGCTGCTCTGGGGGGCGGTCGCCGGCCTGCCTGGCCTGATCGGCTATCGGGCTGTCAACACTTTGGACGCCATGATCGGGCACCGCACGCCGCGCTATCTGGAGTTCGGCTGGGCGGCCGCCCGGCTGGACGACCTGGCCAACTGGGTGCCGGCGCGACTCGCCGCGCTGGTCACAGCAGCGTGGGCGCCGCTGATCGGTGGCACCGCAGGCAAGGCGATCGACGTGGTACGCCGCGACGCGGGCCGGCATCCAAGTCCCAATGCCGGGGTCGTCGAGGCCGCCTTCGCGGGCGCGCTCGACGTCCAGCTCGGCGGACGGAATGCCTACCACGGCACTGTCGAGGATCGAGGAGTTCTGGGGAATGGCCGACTGGTCACCGTCGCTGACATCGATCGGGCCGACCGCCTTGCCGCGGCGGTGTCGCTGACGGCGCTGGTCGTTGCGGTCTTGGTTCGTGGCTGGCGACCATGAGGTTTCTGATCTTGGGTGGTACGGCCGAAGCGAGGCAGCTGGCGGTCGCACTGGTCGCGGATGGCGTCGAGGTGATCTCCTCACTTGCCGGTCGGGTCAGCAGTCCCAGCCTGCCTGCGGGCAGGGTTCGCCTCGGCGGCTTCGGTGGCGTCGATGGTCTCGCCGGCTACCTGCGCAAAGAATCTGTTTCGGCTGTTGTGGACGCCAGCCACCCCTTCGCCGCGAAGATCACCCAAAACGCGGTGCAGGCGGCGAGCCTCACCGGTACGCCGCTGGTACGGCTGGAGCGACCTTCCTGGCGAGAGCATCCGCGCTCGGATTCGTGGACGTGGGTGGCCGATGCTGCAGCGGCGCGCGTTGCAGCCGAATCTGCGAGCCGGCCATTCCTTACTACGGGACGACAGTCGCTGCCGGACTTTCAGGCCTGGGCGGATCGGGAGGTGATCGTGCGGCTAGTCGATCCGCCGCCCACCTCATTGCCGGAACGCTGGGAGGTCATCCTGTCCCGTGGACCGTACAGTTACGCCGGCGAGCGGAAGATCATGACCGAGCAGGGAATCGACGTGATCCTCACCAAAGACTCCGGCGGAACTCACATCATCGCCAAACTGGACGCCGCCGGCGACCTCGGCATCCCAGTGGTGATCATCGCCCGCCCGAAGCCCGCGCCGCTGCCACTTCTCAGGACTGCCGCTGAGGTTGTCGCTTGGTGTCATTCCCTCTAAGAAGTCTGCGACGCTCCGCGTCGCGTGGATCGCGCTGGCGACCCGCTGACGTCCTCCTTGCTCGGAGACTGAAGAGCGTGTCTCCTCGCTCGTCCTCCGATCAGCGGGGCGCGATCGAAGAACTTGCGATCCGTGGCACGATCGATCACATGAGGTTCCTTCTGAGGCTGGTGGCCAACGCCGCAGCGCTGGCGATCGCGACATGGATCCTGAGTGACATCACCCTGACAGGGTCGAGCACGCTCGGCGAGATCGTGACCCTGCTGATCGTGGCTTTGATCTTCGGGGTGCTGAACGCGATTATCAAGCCGATCTTCGCCCTCGTCACCATACCGCTCCTCCTCCTGACCCTGGGTCTGTTCTTGATCGTGATCAATGCCTGCATGTTGCTGCTCACGTCATGGCTGGCAGGCTTGTTTGATCTCGGATGGCATGTCGAAGGCTTCTGGACTGCAGTGCTGGGCGGCTTGATCATCTCGGTCGTGAGCTTTGTCTTGAATGTCTTCCTGCCCGACCCGGACGACTCGAGACGTGGCTGAGCGATCAACTGATCCCCGCCTGCGGGTCGTCTTCGTCTGCCTGGGAAACATATGCCGTTCGCCCATAGCTGAGCGGGTGGCAGAGCATGCAGCCGCTGCAGCCGGCATTACCGGCGTGGAGTTCTCCAGCGCCGGAACCATCTCTGAGGAGTACGACGATCCGATGGACCATCGGGCAGCAGCAGTACTCAAGGAGCGGGGATACCGGTACGCCGATCATCGGGCACGCCGCATCACTGAGGTCCAGATCGAATCAGCGGACCTGGTGGTGGCGATGGAGGACGACCATCTGCGCAGTGTTTTGGAGCTCGCACCTGATCCCCGCAAGGTGTGCCTGCTTACCTCATTCGATCCGGCAGCTGTGCCCGGTTCCGGTGTGCCGGATCCCTGGTTTGGATCTGACGCGGGTTTCTACGACACGCTCACCGCAATCGAAGCCGCCATGCCCGGTTTGCTCGATCGCATCCGTGAGCTCCAAGACGCCGAGTTGTCAGAAACCAGTTGAGCTATAGCTCAACTGGGTTCTGACAACTCGGCGTCCTTCCGGACGCTCTCACCGGTTTTTCATTGCTCCGCTGTGATGCTCGCGGCAAGGGACAACTTGGGGGAGGAACTCCACTATGGAACGACGTACGCTGCCGCTGATTCTTGCGGCCACGATGCTCTGCGCAGGGTGCACAAGCAGCGCGATCAGGCCTTCGGCCACCACACCTCCGGGCACACCTGCCTTGGAATCCAGACCGGCGGACAGCACCTCGGCGCCGGCATCCACGCTGCCAACGGGCGCTGAGCCCGTCAACCTCAACCCGGCAGACTTCACCGCCGACATCAGCCATCCGTACTGGCCGATGAAGCCGGGCACCCGATGGACCTACCGCGACGTGGACGAGAAGGGCGAGGTTCAGGAGGTCGTCATCGTCGCGACTCCGGCCACCAAGAAGCTGGCCAACGGCATCACAGCGCGCGTGGTTCGAGATACCGTGCGGAGCGAAGGAGACCTGGTCGAAGACACATTCGACTGGTACGCGCAAGACTCGGCGGGCAATGTCTGGTACCTGGGGGAGGACACTGCCGAGTTCGAGAACGGCAAGATCGCCACACGGTCCGGTTCCTTCGAGGCCGGCACTGGCGGCGCGCTGCCCGGCATCCTGCTGCCCGCCGAACCGCAGGTCGGCCAGAAGTACCGGCAGGAATATCTGAAGGGCGAGGCCGAGGACAACGGTGAGGTGCTGGCCACCGGCCAGCTGGTCGAGGTGCCGACTGGTCGCTATAGCAATGCCCTGCTCACCAGGGACACCAGCACCCTCGAGCCCGCCGTCGTGGAATACAAGCTCTACGCTCCCGGCATCGGACCGGTGCTCGCCTTGGACATCTCTGGCGGCGCCGCGCGCGAGGAGCTGGTGAAGATCGACAAGGCCGCTCCCAAAGATGGCACCGGACCGCTCGGCAAGCCCAATCCGTGATCGCTATCGGAGTCAGCGCTATGGTTCACAATCGATCATCGTGAAATCCTTGATGTTGTGCGAGTCCTGATTGTGGAGGACGAGCCCAAGCTCGCGAACCTTTTGCGGAAAGGTCTGACCGCGCAGGGGCTCGCCGCCGACATCGCCACCGATGGCGATGAGGCCACCTGGATGGCGACGGCTACCGCCTACGATGCGATCACCATGGACGTCATGCTTCCGAATACTGACGGATTCACGCTTTGCCGAGAGCTACGCCGGCAGGGTGTCACCACGCCGGTACTCATGATCACCGCGCTTGACACGATCCACGATCGGGTCACAGGGCTGGACAGCGGCGCCGACGACTACCTTGCCAAGCCATTCTCGTTTGCCGAATTGCTCGCCCGTCTCCGCGCGCTGGCGCGCCGGCCTCGTGACGTCCAGATGCCGGTGCTGACCGTTGGCACGCTTCGGCTGGACCCGGCGGCGCGTACCGTGCACCGCGGGGATCTCCCGATCGAGCTGACGCGGAAGGAGTTCGCGCTGCTGGAAGTGCTGATGCGACGGCCCGGTGAGGCGGTCTCCCGCTTCGACCTGCTGGAATCTGCCTGGGACGACAGCTACGACAATCGGTCCAACGTGGTCGATGTCTACATCGGATACCTTCGGCAGAAGTTGGACCGGCCCTTCGGCACTGACAACATCGAGACGGTGCGCGGCTTCGGCTACCGGCTCAGGACCGAGGAGACCGCGTGAGCCGCCTGCCCATCCGCTGGAAGCTCACGCTGGCCTTCGCGCTCGGGTTGACAGTGGTGCTCACCGCTGTCGGTGTTTTCCTCCACGCCCAGCTCAGCGCCAACGTGGACGCCGAGGTTGAACGCGACCTCCGCATCCGCGCCGACCAGCTCAGAGAGATGGTCATGCGCTCCTCCATTTCAGAATTGCCCACCACCGACTCCGAGGATTTGGAGCCGGACGAGACCATCGCCCAAGTCCTCGCCCCGGCCGGCGGGGTGGTGGCTGCCACCTCCCATGCCGACGTCCGGCTGCTGACCCCAGAGCAGCTGCGAGCCGCTGCCAGCAATGAGCTGTTCGTCGACCGGCCAGGCGATGCGATGCTTGACGAGTCGCTCAGGATCCTCGCCATGCCAGTCCAGGCCCGGGGGGAATCCTTCATCGTCGTCGTTACCGACTCCCTCGATGAGCGCGCCCAGACATTGGCCTCAGCCTTAGCTGTCGAAGTTGTCGGTCTCGCTGCCGCCCTGATCGCCTCCTGCGGTATCGGTTATTGGGTTGCCGGCCTGGCCTTGCGTCCGGTGGAGACCCTGCGGCAGCGGGCCGCAGCGATCAGCGGTGATGATCTTGCCAATGCCAAGCGGGCGCCGCTGCCGGTTTCACCGGTCGATGACGAGATCGGGCGCCTCGGCCGCACCTTGAACGACATGCTCGACCGGATCGGGCGCGCCCAAGCCGCGCAAAAGGACGCCTTGTTGCAGCAACGACGGTTCCTCGCCGACGCCAGCCACCAGCTGCGTACGCCGCTGGCGATCATCAAGGCCGAGGTTGACCTCGCGCAGTCCGGTACGACCAAAGACAATGATCTTCGGGCGACCATGGCATCGATCGGAGAGGAGACCGACCGCCTCACCGGATTGACCGAAGAACTGCTGCTGCTGGCAGCCGCCGACGAGGAGCGGTTGACCCTCAGCAGCGATGCGGTGAACCTTCATGATCTGCTGGCCGATGTCGCCGAGCGCAGTCGCGGTCGAGCGCAACTGGAAGGGCGCACGATCGCGGTGCAGTCAGACCAGAGCGTGATCCTGGCCGATCAACAGCGCCTGGAGTACGCCCTGAGCAACCTCGTGGACAACGCACTGACCCATGGTGCGGGGAGTGTGGAGCTCATCGGTCAGCACACCGGCGACACTGTCGAGATACAGGTTCGTGATCATGGTGTGGGCTTCACCGACAGCTATCTGGCTCATCCCTTCGTCCGTTTCGCCCCGACCGCGAGCACCGGGCGGGGCAGCGGTCTGGGACTGGCCATTGTGCAGGCGATCACGGAGGCCCACGGAGGAGTCGTGAGCCTCAGCAATGATCATGGTGCTGAAGTCACCTTGTCCCTGCCGGCTGATCCAGCGCGACCGGTTGCCGCACCTGGAGCCGACCCGAGCTCGCCAGCAACGGCCACTGCTCAAGAACGGCAGTGGTCTTCGCGTTGAAGCCCTGACCGCCCGAATATTTGATCAGCATCGTTACCGAACCACTGCGCAGGTAGTCGAGAGCGAAACGCTGGAATGCCTGATTCCGGTTGCGTGACACGGGCACTCCCGTGGCGGCCGCCAGGTCATGGGAGTGGCCGCCGAGATCGGCGACGAACCGGCAGTCGCGACTCAAGTTGCGGCTCAAGGTATCCGTTGCCACCAGGGCAGTCGCGTCGTCGGAGGTAACACATCCCGGGGTGGGCGCGGTGAGCGCCGAGAATTGATCGGGCAGCCGGCGATTGAAGGTAACAGTTGCCGAGTCGCTCGCATAGAGGAGCATTGCTCCGGCTGCCAGGACACCAACCGCTATTCGGGCGGGCCTGGCTCGGAGCAGTGCCATCAAGCGGCTCACCGCCGCGCCAGCCGTGAGAGCAATCGGAGCTGCGGTGAAGCCTGCGAAGTGGGGGAACCAGATCGAGACGACGAGCAGGTACAACCCTTGCCCCAGCATCAAAAGGACGGGTAGTCGGGCCTCCCGGTAGCTCCAGGCCAAGGCTGCGCAGCCGAGCAGCACGACTACCGCAGCGACAGTGATGGCGGGCGGGTACGCCCGGTCGATGATGCTCAGCCCCACTATCTGCTCGAGCCGCTCGAGGCTGGTGACAGAACTGACGCCGCGGAAGAGCTGGTCCCGGACGATCTGGTTCCACATTGCCGTGGGGGCCGCGACAAAAAACGGCAAGCAGATCACCGTGGTTGTGGCTGCACAGGCGATTAGGACACGCAATGCGACATCGTACCGGCGGAGCAGCAGCAGCCAGCCAAGGACGATCAGCAGAGTGATGACTCCCCAGATCTTGATCGTCATCGCCAGTCCCAGCAGTGCCCCGGCGATCAACGCTTTGCCGTGAGGCACCGAGTTGGCACGAGCAAGGGGCTGTAGCAGCAAGATGACGATCAGTAACGATGTGGTGGCCGGACTCTCCAGCAGCGTCGACTTATCGGAGTAGATCGCTGGGTAGAACACGGCATAACAAAATCCGCCGAAAGCGGCTGCGAGCGGACCGATGGGCCTCAGGATTTTCCAGATGAGCACGGCGTTGGCCGCTCCCAGCAGCATCCAAGCCACGCGTGCTGCCGCGAAGCCGTACGAGTCGCTGGTGAGCTGCGCGACGGCCGCGAACGGTGCCAGGAGCACTGTTATTGCAGGTGGATGAAGGAACACGAAGTCCCGATAGGGAAGTAAGCCGTGGATGAGCCCGGTGGCTGATGCGTAATACACCCCATCGTCGTAATTGCCCAGTCCGAAGAGCCCACCGCCGCGCAGCACGGGAACCAATCTGAACAAGAAGGCGGCCGCCGCTACAGCAATAG
>Ga0307406_10001842_pt1 | contig 11562 bp, 9 predicted proteins | sample 322Cmetagenome_3_FD_203706 | JGI IMG/M metagenome (GOLD analysis project Ga0307406, IMG submission 203706) | Maize rhizosphere microbial communities from greenhouse at UC Davis, California, United States - 322HYB-C-2 | ecosystem: Host-associated > Plants > Roots > Rhizosphere > Soil | place... | reverse complement strand
TGATGCGTTCGAAGGGCGAGGGAGGAGAATCTGCTCGGTTCGCAGGCGACCGACGCTGATAGAATGTCAGGATTTTTCGATTTTCACTATTACGCGATCGCGGAGGGTATTCACCTTCAAGCTTTTCCGCTGCTCCGGGTCTGCTTCATTCAAAGTTCAAGAGTCCTCCACCGGCTCTTCACGATCCTCCCTCACTCCCATTGCCGCCATGTCTGCCACTTCCGTTCTGAAATCGCTCTTACCCCTCGCCGTGGGTATCGGCGTCGGCGCTTTGGGCGTCACGCTCTTCAGGGAGAGCTTGCCCGGAGCAAAGGGATCGCCCGAGGAGCAGGTGGCCGAACTGGAGGTGAAATTGAAAAAAGCCGAGAATCGGCTCGCCGCCTTTGAGGAAAACCACCGGCCGAACGGCAGGACGGTGAAGGACGGGCTCCGCGACATCGTCGCTGACTTACGTGCAGGTCGCCCAGTGACGCCCGATGATCTCTTGCAACTGACCAAGCCGCTGATGCGGGATTTGGATCCGCTGCTGGCGCGGATGCGAGTGCGCGAGGAGAAGCACCGGATCGAAAGCAAGACCGGCGAGCTGGCGCGGAAGTATGACCTCACCGGTCCTCAGCAGGAGGCCCTGAAGGGATGGTTCGAGCAGAAAGCCGAAGAGGATGCCAAGGCGTGGACCGCAATGATGGGAAGCGAGAGCACCACCTTTGAGGACATGATCCGGGCAACTCACGATGTCCGGCCAGACGAAGGCCTCGACGCCTTCATGGAGAGCCAACTGAAGGGCGAGAAGCTCACCCAATTCAAAACCGAGCGCATGACCGAGCGCGCGGAGCGGGTCCAGCAGGACGCAGACCGGCAAGTTCAACGGCTCGATGGAATCGTGAAGCTCGATGACCAGCAGCGCGACCAAGTCTTCGGCATCATGGCGCGGAACTCCCGCGACTATGATCCTGCGATGCAGCTCGAAGGGATCGGCGGACAGATCGGCACGACTCCCAATGGCGATCGCCAGCAGGCGATGCTTTCCGTGCTGCGTCCCGAGCAACGCCAAGCCTACGAGGCCGAGCGCGTGCACCGCCGGCAAAAAGCCGAGGAAGACCTGCAAGCGATTGGCCTGAGCCTGCCACCTGATTGGGACCCCATTGAAGATGAAGGTTTCTGAACCCACCCCTACCCACGTGCCCCGCCCGGCCATCGATATCCGCGACCTGCGGGTGGACTACGGCAATTTCGTCGCGGTGGATGACCTCAGTCTGAAGGTTCCACCGGGTGAAGTCTTTGGCCTCGTCGGTCCGAATGGCGCGGGAAAGACCAGCACCTTCCGCGTGCTAACGACCCTGATGGAGCCGACCTATGGCGAGGTCATCCTGGATGGCGTCGATGTGTTGGAGGACATCGAGAGCGCACGGCGAATCATTGGTTACATGCCTGACCTCGCGCCGGTGCCCGCGGACCTGAAGGTTGGCGAGTTCTTGGAATACTACGCTTCCGCCTATGGGCTCGGCAGCTTGGCGCAACGACGCGACAGAGTGGCCGAGTGCTTGGAGGAGGTGGCAATCACCGACCTTCGCGAGAAGTGGTGCAAGGAGCTTTCCCGTGGCCAGACCCAGCGCGTGGTGCTTGCGAAGACGCTGCTGCACCGGCCTCGTGTGCTGATTCTCGATGAGCCGGCCAGCGGGCTGGATCCCTTGGCGCGTCGCGATCTCCGCAATGCGCTGCGACGTCTGGCGAAGACCGGCGCGACCGTCTTCATCAGCTCCCACATTCTCAGCGAGCTTGCCGAGATGTGTACTTCGTTATGCGTGATGAATCGTGGCCGGTTGCTCGCTTCCGGAACCGTGGAGGAAGTGCGCCAGCAACTCGGCAATACTGAGCGCACGATCACCGCAAGTTTCCTTCATCGCCAGGAAGAGGCAGCCTCGTGGCTGGCGACGCGGCTGGGCATTCATGACCTGCGACTCGATGGCTCGCAGGTGGTCTTCGGGTTCAAGGGCACCGATGACGAGCAGGCGGACTTGATGGAGGGACTCGTCCATGAGGGCTTCCGTCTGCGCGCTTTTGAAGAACGCCGCTCGTCTTTTGAGGACATCCTCGTGGAAATAGCCGAATCCAACCGACACTCATGAACGCGAGCGGCACTGAAGCTTATCGTCATCGCACATGGGAGGTCTGGAAGAATCCCATCTTTCTCCGCTACTGCCGCTCGCGTCTGCGACCCAAGGGTCTGGGCCTTGCGCTGCTGATCACCGTTTTGATCGCCGGCTTCATGGTGGGAATGGCACGATCCGGCGGAGTGCGCTCCGGGCTGTCGCTATCGGATGCCGCGCGCCTTGCCTTGCCGGCTTTGTTGGGCTTTCAGTGCGTGCTCCTCTTCATCTTGGGCACGGCTCAGGCAGCGGGAGGAATGACGGCGGAGCGCGATGAGGGCGTGATCGATTACCAGCGGCTGATCCCCATGTCGCCGCTGTCGAAAGTCCTTGGCTTTCTCTTCGGCCTGCCGGTGCGCGAGTATGCGATGTTTCTCGCCACGCTGCCCTTTGCAGGGTGGACCCTGTGGCTTGGGGAGATCTCGTGGCATGTCTGGCTGCCGATCTACGTTACCATCCTTACCTCGGCGGTCTGCTACCATCTCACCGGGCTGGTCACCGGCACGGTGGTGAAGAACCGGCGGTGGGCCTTCCTGCTTTCGATCGGCATCGTCTTCTGCCTCTACACCGTCATCCCACAGATGGCGAAGTTCGGATTGGTCTACTTCAAGTACCTGACGGTGTGGCCGGTGCTCGAGGAATTCGGTCCGAAGCTGATGCCCCGGACCGCAGGGGCGGCGCTGGAGACGCTGCAAAACCTCGCGCCGACGGCGAAGTTCTTCGGCCTCGGTTTCCCCGAGTCGGTCTTCACGGTATTTTCCCAAGGCGGGCTTATTCTCACGTTCTTCGTGATGCTCTGCCGCAAGTGGCGAAGAACGGAATCTCACCTGTTAGGAAAGACGTGGGCCACCGGTTTCTACATTTGGATACAGATCCAGTTGCTGGGGAATTCCCTGCCGCTGATGGATGAGGGCGCGGTATTTCCCTCGCAGGCCTTCGATCGAATGATTCGGCTCAAGGCCGGCTGGCATCCCGATCCCGGCGAGGCGGTGGCCATGTCCGGCATCTATGGAGTGATGTCCCTGATGCTGATCTTCATTTTCGCAATTCTCATCACCCCCTCGGCAGACAGCCAGATCCGCGGTTGGCGGCGGGCGAAGAAGCAGGGCGTGGATTCGTTGCCCTTCTTTTCCGATGCCGCCACCAGCTTCTGGGCGGTGCTTATCATGGCGCTGGCCGGAGCGACGGGTTGGTTTCTGTTCACTCAGGGCCTGGTGGAGTCGCGATGGTTCCCCGGGCATGTGATGTCCCTGAAGATCTTGCTCTTCTATGCGCTGGTGATGGTTGCTGCCGGAGTGGGCTTCCAAGCGCTGTTGGAGTCGAAAGGGGGACGCGTGGTGGGGCTGGTGACGATCTTCGCGGGGATCGTGCCGGTCATGGCGGGGGCCGTGATTGCTCCGATCGATGACAGCCTCGCTCCGCTGGCGGTATGGCTGTTCGGCATCTCGCCCGCGAGCTTGCCGATGTTTGCCTCTGCCAGCCTGTTGTCACTCTCCGAGCTGCCGATGGAAGTGGCGCGCGCCGTGCCGCGGGCATTCCAGTTCTGGCTATTCGTCACCACCATGGCCTGTGTGTGGCGGATTAGCCGGCTGTGGGTGTCGCGGAGGGAGAAGGCGAAGAGCGTGCTGAGCGCCGATGTCGTCGCCGAGCGTTAGCTAGACGCCTACTCCGATTTCAACTTTTCCACCGCCAGGCGTGTCCGCTCCGCCAGAAGACATCTTGCCGCGGAGATCAGCACCATCACGCAGATGACCGCAGCCGCACCGTAGAACCAGCGCGGCTCAGCACCGAGCTTCGGCACCGCCCGCACTGCGCCTAACAGCGCGAGCACGCCGGCACCTGTGATGCCGTGCCACTTTGCCCTCAGCGAAAAGACCCCGCAGATGATGAGGCCGCCGCCGAGCGTGAGGCCACCCTGAAGCAGGGTAGGGTCCTTCGTCTGCTGGAAGACCAAGAAGCCGAGGGCCGCAATCAGGATGCCGCCGATGAAGATCAAAATGCGCACGGGCAAACGCTAGGCGGAGGTGTCGCCGCGGTCGATGACGACCTTTGTTTCCGGCCCAAGAGCGCGGACCCACGCTTGCAGGGCGGGAAAAAATTCGTGAAAGCCCGTTTCAAACTCCGCACGATGACGCCGCAAGTCTTCGATTGCCTCGCGAATGGGAAGGAAGCCGGGATGCCGCAGCGAAACGCGGTAGAAGACGCCATCGAGCCCGTCATCGGTCCCGTAGTGCCCCAGCCAATCATCGGCGATCCGCTCCTCCAGGGTGTCGGAGAGGAAGGGCGGGAGCAGTTCGAAGTGATCGCGCAGAGCTCCGTTGCAGGTATCGATGAACTCCCGCAGCGGATGTGGACTGTGGTCATCCCAGTGCCGCGTGAGGAAGTGGTCATGGACGAGGTCGACGATCACGCCCGCAAAGCGCCGACGCTCCGGGGCGACCCATGTTTTCAGTCGCGCAGTCACCGGGTGATCGTCAGCGAAGCGGTCGATGGAGCGATGGCGGACGATGCCTTGCACCACGCGCAGTGGGAGCTTCTGCGCCAAGGTCTCCGGCCGGCCGGCTACGAAGTCGCCAAGCAGATTGCCGACTCGCGACAGCGGATGGTCTTCGGCTAGGAGCAGGTGGGCGAGGTAGTTCAAGCGGAGGGAAGTCGGTGCCGTATTGGAGAACCGGAAGAACCATGATGCAATGAGAGATCGCGTGGAGCGGTCTCAGGTTGGGCGACATCGACCTGCAAAAGCAGACAATGGGGCTTTCCGCCGTTCGGTCCGCTGGAGCAAGCTCGTCGCCGTGAGCTGGATCTGGTGCAATGGCGACTTTCTCGACGGCCCGCTGGCCGTCTCTCCGGCCGACCGTGGCCTGACGAACGGGCTTGGACTGTTCGAGACCGTGCTGGCGCTGGATGGCAAGCCGGTCGCGCTTGCTCTGCACCTGGCGAGGATGAAGGCGGGCGCAGCGAGGCTCGGATGGAGCTTTGACGACGAGGATTTCGAACACGAGATCCCGAAGCTGCTTGCCCGCAAAGGTTTGGAAGAAGGCCGTGTCCGCGTTCGCATTGCCATGACCGCAGGGGCAGGGGACTTGCGTGATCTGGCCCGTGGATCCGATGCGCTGACGTGGATCACCGCTGCGGCCAGTCTACAGTTGCCGGAGTCCGTCAGCCTCATGACATCGGGCTTTCCCCGTAACGAGCGCTCACCACTGGCAGGGCTGAAGTGCGCGTCCTATGCGGAGAATCTAATCGCCCTCGATCAGGCTCGCCTCGCCGGTGCCGATGAGCCGTTGTTTTACAACACCCGCGGTGAGCTCTGTGAAACCGCCACCGCGAATGTGTTTCTGGTGAAGGGCGGTGCGATTTTCACCCCGCCGCTGACCTCGGGATGCCTTCCGGGAACGATGCGGCAGCGGGTGATGCAGCAGGTGGGCGTGACGGAGGGCGATCTAACAGAAGCCGATGTCGCTTCGGCGGACGAGGTGTTCCTGACATCGGCGATTCGCGGCGTGGTGCCGGTTAGCGCAATCGATGCGCGCGGGATTTCCGTTGGTCTTGTAACGGCGAGACTGAGGGAAGAAGTCCGCTCGCGTGGTATGTAGTCCCGGCTTGAATCGAAGCCGATTGGATTTAAGCAAAAAACAAGGCCCGACCAGTTGCTGGCCGGGCCTCGAAAGGGAAATGCTTTCCAACTGAATCCTCAGTCGATCGGCTCGAGCTCCTTCACTCCCAGTTCGGCAGCGAGCTGATTGAACTCCATGAGCTCCGCAGCGGTGAAGTGCAGGCCGCCAGCGGCGTCCGACTTCTTGCGGGCTTCGGCTTCGAACTGGCCCGGCAGGATGCAGTTCTCGTTGCCGTGACCGAAGATGTCCTTCAGCACGACCTTGAGGTTCTCCATCTGGTCGCGGCCGTTGACGAAGTCTCCGCCGGAGATCGCGTCCGGGTGGATGACTTGGAAATAGAACGAAGCGGTGGTCTTCTCACCAGCCGGAGCCAGCGCTGAACGCCCGCGCAGGGTCGGCAGCGAACCGCCGATCAGGCCGGCGTAGAGTTCGTTGATCAGGCACATCGCGTAGCCCTTGTGCGCGCCGAAGGGTAGCAGCGCCGCGACCTCGTTCGGGTCGGTGGTCGGCTTGCCGTCCTTGTCGACCGCGGCACCGGGAGGCAGAGACTTGCCTTCGCGCTTGAGCACTTGGACTCGCCCCATGGCGACGGTGGAGGTGGCCCAGTCGCTGACGACCGGGAAGCCGATCGCGTCAGTCGTCGGGAAGCCCCACGAGTGAGGATTGGTGCCAAGGGTGGGGAACTTGCCGCCGAAAGGAACTACTTCCGCGAGGGTCGAGGTGCAGTTGGTGTAGGCGATGTAGCCGCGTTCGGCCGCTTCCATCACGTAGCCGCCACCCCACAGGTAGTGGAAGGCATTGTCCACGCTGACCTGGCCAATGCCGTATTGGTCAGCCAGCTCGATGCAGCGCTCGATCGCCTGGTAGGCAACGCTTTGGCCGAGCTTGCGGTTGGCATTCCAGATTTCGGAGCCGGCAAAGCGAGACTTCACCACCTCGATCTCGGCACCCGGAACGCAGCCACCGGTGGCGCTGCCGAACAGGTGATCGAGGTGCAAGGCCTTGAGCGCGTGGTGAGTGCGGATCCCGTGCCGGGCTGCTTCCGCTGCCAGCTTCGCTCCCTCGGCCGCCTCTTGAGCGGTGTATCCACGGGATTGATAGGCGGCTTCGACAAGTTTGTCGTGGGCTGCGCGGGAAACGGTCAGGAATTCGGAAAGCACTGCGGAAGACATACAGAGAGGCCGACATTAGGCGACAGGTTGTCCGACAACTCAAGCTCCGATTCCTCGCCCTTTTGGGTAGGTATGAAGGATTCTCAAAAAAGGCTGACGATTGCGCCAATTATCAGGAGCCCGACGAGGACCAACCCGACCCTCATTCGCAGGCTGTTGAAACGGGAAACCCGTCCTTCCCGGATGTCGGAAATTGTGGGGTAGGCGATGATTGTCAGGCCGAGAACAAGGAATGTCGCGCCATAACAGTAGGCGGCGGTCCGGTACACCTGCACGCTTCGAATGGGGATCTGCCCTCGGAAAATGGCCAGCGCTCCGTAGGCGATGCCGAAAAGCGGAATGAGAAAGCGCAGGATCAGGCCGCCGAACGCGGTTTCCGCCAGGTCGCGGGTGACTGCTGCCTTGATGCCTCTTTTCGCCATGAGTGGCCCATTTTTAGCCGCCGCTGCGTGTCCGAGCGAGCCATTTCAATGCTTGTGCCCGGGTCGAACCGGGCGACTGGAAAAGGTGGCTACAAAATGATTTGGACTTCTTAAAGTTCACAAATCTCAACAGGTGGTATCTAAAATCGAAATCGACCACAATATGTAGAGCTAATTCGGGCGAAAGCTTTCCCGCGGGGATTTCCGGGTTACGGTGGCCGATGTCCGGAATCCCTCTCGGACTGAACCTCCAACCCGCTTCTGTCGCATGTATTTAAAGTCTCTCGATATCCACGGCTTCAAGTCCTTCGCGGACAAGACGCGCATCGAGTTCCACAAGGGCGTCACCGGCATCGTGGGCCCGAATGGCTGCGGCAAGTCGAACGTGGTGGACGCCATCCGCTGGGTGCTCGGTGAAACCTCCGCCAAGGCCTTGCGCGGTGGGGAAATGTCGGACGTCATTTTCAACGGCACCGAGCGTCGCAAGCCGCTGGGTATGGCCGAGGTGACTCTGACCATGGCCGACTGCGAAGCCGCCCTGAAGGTGGACTACAACGAGGTCTCGCTGACCCGCCGTGTCTTCCGCGACGGCAAGTCGGAGTATCGCATCAATGGCACGCTCTGCCGCCTGAAGGACATCCATGACCTGCTCATGGACACGGGCATCGGCCGCACCGCCTACTCGATCATGGCGCAGGGCCAGATCGACCAGATCCTTTCCTCGAAGCCGGAAGAGCGCCGCATGGTCTTCGAAGAAGCAGCCGGCATCACCAAGTACAAGCGCGAGAAGAAGGAAGCGCTGCGCAAGCTGGAGTTCACCGAGGCAAACCTGCTGCGCGTTTCCGACGTGCTCGCCGAGCAGGAGCGCCGCATGAACTCGCTCAAGCGCCAGGTCGCCAAGGCACGCCGCTACCAAGCGCTGGCCGGCGATGTGCGGATCCTCGACACCCACCTCGGCCACAGGCGCTTCGTGGAAATGACCGCCGAGCGTGATGAGCTGAAGACCTCGATCCGCTCGCTGGAGTCGGCGGAGTTCGACCTTGAGCGGCAGATGGCGCCCAAGGAAGAAGCCGTGGCCGACACCCGTCTTGCCGCCCGCAATTTCGAAGGCGAACTTGCCGACCTTCGCCAACAGCTCAACGCACACCGCAACGCGCTATCCGCCGCACAGGGTCGCGTTGCCTTCAACGAAGAGCGCAAGGCTGAACTCGAGGGCCGCATCTTCCAGAACCGCGAGGAGATCGAGACGACCCGGGAGAAGCTCGCGCAGCAGGAGTTCGATGTCGTTGCCGCGAACGAGGCGCTGGAGCAGCTCGCCCGCCGTATCGCGGAACAGGAGATCCAGCTCGCCGATCAGGAAGAGCGCACTCGCATGGCCCGTGGTGGCCGTGAGGAGATTGAAGCTCAGCTTCGCGAAGCCCGCGCCGAGGCGAACCGAGCGCAGACGATCATCGCCTCCACCCAGGCCCGCATCGAAAGCTCGCTGGCCCAGCTTGAGACCAGCCGCGAGCGCGCCCGCATGCTGGCCGATGAAGAGCAGCGTCTGAACCTCGAGATCGAGGAAGCGAACGAACAACGCAATCGCATCGTGGTGGAGCTGGAAGAGCACTCCGCCCGCACCGGCGAACTGGAAGAAGCGTTCCAGAAGGCCGAGCGCACTTACCAGCACACCCGCGGCGATCTCGATGCCTCCCGCACCGCGGCCACCGAGGCGAACAAGATTTTGGCCCAGCGCGACTCGCGCCTGAAGGTCGTTCGTCAGCTCGTCGCCAGCGGCGAAGGCTTTGAAAAGGGTACTCGCAAGGTGCTCGATGGCCTCGACGATGCGGAGCGCTTCAAGCCCGGCATTCACGGCGTGCTCGCCGGCTTCATCGAGGCCGACCGCTCCTGCGCCCGCGCCATCGAGACGGCGCTCGGCAAACACCTGCAGGCCGTTCTTGTCTCCGATGAAAAACTCGCCGACGCGATTATCTCGCGGCTTACCGAGAAGCGTCTCGGGGTGGCCGCGATCCTACCTGAGTCGTTCGTCGGCCACTCGGTCAGCACCCAGATGGAGGCGGTGCCGGAAGGCGCGATCGGCTGGGCGCTCGACAAGGTGAAGTCCGACCCGCGGGTGTCCCGTGTGATCGAGCGGCTGTTGGAGAAAGTGCTCATCGTTCCGAATTTCGCCACTGCCTTGCGTCTGCGCGCCGCTTTGCCGGACGTGACAATGGTCACGCAGGCAGGTGAGGTGCTCGGTGCGGAAGGCGTCATCCACGGTGGCGACGCGGGCGAAGGGAACGTTTCCGTCCTCGAACTGCAGAATGAAGTGCGCGACCTCGACGTCGAAGTCGCCGGACTGGCCGAGGCTGAGGAGGCCGCCCGCCAGCGGGTGGTCGATCTGGAAGCCTCGCTGTCGCAGCTTCAGGAAGAAGTGGAGGTCGCCCGCGAACGCATCCAGCGTCACAAGGTCGAGCTCTCAACCCTGCAAGGCCAACTCACCCTCGCCACCCGCGAGGTCGAGAGCGTCCAGACGAAGATCGAGAACGTGCAGTGGGAACGCGGTGAATTGGACAACCGCGAGCAGGCCGCCAACGACAGCCGCAGCGGCCTCGAAAGCGAGCTCGCGATGGCCCGTGAACGCCTGGAAGGTCACGAGGAAGACCAGCGCCGTCTGCAATCGCAGGTCGAAGGTTCACAGCGTGACGAAGCGGAACTGGCCCAAGCGCTGAACGAACTGCGCACCTCGCTCGCCGTCGAGCGCCAAGCGAAGCAAGCCGCCGAGGCCCAGCAGCAGCCGATGGAGGCCCGCCTCAGCGAACTGCGCGAGCTTTCCATCCGCCGCGAGACCGAGATCGAGTCCTTCGTCCAGCGCATCGAATCCGCAGCGGCGGAGAACGCCCGCCTCGCCGAGGAAGTCGAAACCCACCAGGCCGAATCTGAAGATCTCGCGGTGGAGATCGAGTCCCGCTCCGCCCGTCGCAACGAACTCCTCGAAGCGATCGACAAAGCCGAAGCCGAACTCTCCGAAGCCCGCCGTCGCCATGCCAAGGCAGCCGAGCAGCGCGGTCGCGAGGAAGTCGCCATTACCAAGATCGAGCTCCGTCTCGAAAGTCTGGTGACCTCCATTCTCGAGCGCCATCAGGTCGAACTCGCTGCTTTCGAGCCAGATGCTCATGCGTTGCTTTCCTGCATCGCTTCCCAGAAGTCGCAGCAGTCCCGCGGCGGTCGTCAGAGCTTCGTGGAAAATGAAGGCGGAGAGGAAGGCGAAGAGGAGGAGCAACCGATCATCGTTGTCGATGCCTCGAAGAGTGAAGACGAGATCGAGCTGCCGCCGCAGATGACCGGCGAGCCCGACTGGCAGTTCGTCGAAGCCATCGTCGGCGATCTCAAGCGCCGCCTTGACGGCATGGGCCCGGTCAATGTCGACGCCATCGAGGAATACGAGGAACTCGAAGAGCGCTACAACGAAGTCCGCTCGAACTACGATGACCTGGTCAGCTCGAAGGCGAACCTCATCGAGGTGATCGAGAAGATCAACGAAGAGACGCAGCGCCGCTTCTCCGAGACGTTCGCCCAGGTGAAGATCAACTTCCGCGACATGTTCAAGGAGCTCTTCGGCGAGCAGGGCAAGGCCGACCTGATGTTGCAGGACGAGAACGATCCGCTTGAGTCCGGCATCGAGGTGATCGCCAAGCCGCCGGGCAAGAAGCTGCAGAGCATCTCGCTGCTCTCCGGTGGCGAGCGCTCGATGACCGCGGTGGCGCTGCTATTCTCGATCTACATGATCAAGCCCAGCCCGTTCTGCGTGCTCGACGAACTTGATGCGCCGCTCGACGAGTCGAACATCAACCGCTTCGTCAAGGTGCTGGATCGCTTCATCGACAACAGCCAGTTCATCATCGTGACCCACTCGAAGCGCACCATGGCCCGCGCCGACGTGATGTATGGCGTGACGATGGAAGAGTTCGGCGTGTCGAAGCCGGTCGGGATGCGTCTCACCAACGCCGACGACGTGGCCAGCAAGGGCGAAGCCAAGACCGCTGCGCAGAAAGCCGCACTGCGACTCGACGCATAATAGACAGTTCTTCCGACAGAAGAGGGATGAGGGACGGAGGGTAGACCCGTGTGGGTGTGCGTTCCGTCCCTCGATTTTTCAGGTGTAGCGGCGGGGGGGTGGGGCGCGGGCGGGGGGGGGGGGGTGGGGCGGGGTGGTGGTGGGGGA
>Ga0307406_10001841_pt1 | contig 11564 bp, 10 predicted proteins | sample 322Cmetagenome_3_FD_203706 | JGI IMG/M metagenome (GOLD analysis project Ga0307406, IMG submission 203706) | Maize rhizosphere microbial communities from greenhouse at UC Davis, California, United States - 322HYB-C-2 | ecosystem: Host-associated > Plants > Roots > Rhizosphere > Soil | place... | reverse complement strand
TCTCCTTTGCCCGATCGATCGCGGCCTGCTCGACCACGTCCGCAAACTCGCACCCGCCGTAGTACCGCTTGCCCGGATAGCCCTCGGCGTACTTGTTTGTAAACGCCGTGCCCATCGCCTGCAGTACCGCCTCCGACACGAAATTCTCCGACGCGATCAGCTCAAGCCCATCCGCCTGCCGCCGCACCTCGTCATCGATCGCCGCACTGATCACCGGATCAGCTTCAGATAGGTTTGCTGTGAAAAAGTCGCCCATAGCTATTTATTGTAAAGCCTTTCGTCGAATCGAAACAGTTGAGGTTTACCGCGCTTGATCAAAGAAAACTTCGGGTGAGCTACATTCACGAGGTAGTTGAACTCGCCAGTAACCACCGACGTCGGGACCCGCAACGCAAGGGAGCGGTTTGAGGCTACCCACTCGTCGCCAGTCCGTTGAATAGCCAGCGGTGGAGGCGACGAACTCCAATTCTTTGGAAGCTTTCTGAAATCTTCTACGTTCAAGACATCTTCGTCTTCGAACTCTAATGACGCGTATGAATACGACGCCAGCAGTTCCGCCGAGTCCAGGTGGACGAGCATCTCAAGAACAGCCAGCGACAGGCTTCCTGCTGCATAAAGAACGCGAGTTCCTTTCGAGTTCCAGCGTCCGCCGAAGAGGAAGGCTCCTTCGCCGTCAAACCACGTCTTCGCGAACCTCGTCTTGAAGATCCGGTAAGCCGTCGGCATCTTAGGTAAAAACTCCGTGCTCAAGCCGGCCGATCAGAGCCTCGACCTCGCGCGAACCGACCTCGGTCGACGCAGCACTCAACGGCGACGTTCCGCTCAAAGCACGGTTTTTCGACGTGAACCAATTAAGAGCTGTTTGGACATCCCCTTCGAATAGTTCGATCGCGAGCGACAACAGCCGCGAAACCGAAACGAGACGATCTGACTCCTCCGGCGATAACCGCTTCTCCTGACGGCGTCGAGTCAAGGTTCTCGGAGCAATGCGGATCGCCGATCTCAAGTCGTCTGTTGAGAGCCCCGACACACGGCCGACTCGTTCAAAGGCATCGAATGGCAGCCCCGACTCAACTTTCTTGGCAAGCTTCAGATTGTCGATCGTATCGACCCCGAGCAGGCTCTTCATTGTCGACCGCCGACTCTTAACGGGATTCCGTTCCATATCACAAATGTTACCATGAAGCGACGCCATATGGCAATACTCTGTCCGCCAGTTGGCACACGGCGAAAGAAAAGGGGGAAGGGTTCATCCTTGTAAATTATTAACTTGAGGAATAAAAATTAAAGAAGAAGGAATTACTCAAGATATTGCGCCCGCTGATCTCTACGAGGCTGTTTATGTCAAATTTCAACGTGATCTCATGTGTTCTGTTGTTTGCGGTGTTGCTCGGTTGTACGTTCTCCTCCGGCTGCTCGCGTGCCGAGGGGAGAATCGCTGCTTTGCCGACGCCGACGCCGAAGACTGAATTGCAACTGAATGACCTTACTGAAGCGGAGAAGCGTGTGATCATCGGCAAAGGCACTGATCGTGCTTTCACCGGCGAGCTTACGGATAATTTCGAGGAAGGGACTTACTACTGCCGCCGTTGCAACGCCGCGCTTTACGTCTCGAACGATAAGTTTCATTCGAACTGCGGATGGCCGAGCTTCGATCAGGAAATTTCGGGCGCGGTCACAAAAGTGCCGGACGCCGACGGCGAACGGACTGAGATCATCTGCACCCGATGCAAAGGCCACCTCGGCCACGTTTTCTACGGTGAAGGCTTCACCGCAAAAGACACGCGGCATTGTGTAAATACGACATCGCTTGCGTTTGTGCCGAAGGTATCCAAAAAGAAGGCAAACGTTGCGGTCTTCGCCGGCGGCTGTTTTTGGGGAGTTGAGTATTACTTCTCACGTGAAAAAGGCGTAAAGAGCATGAGGTCGGGTTACACCGGCGGAACACTTGCGGCTCCGACGTACGAAGAGGTTCTGAGCAAAAAGTCAGGCCATTACGAGGCCGTCGAGATCGAATTCGATCCAAAACTGACGAACTACGAAACGCTTGCCCGCCTGTTCTTCGAGATCCACGACCCGACTCAAGCGAATGGCCAGGGACCGGATATCGGGCAGCAATATCAGTCGGTCGTCTTTTATCAGGACGAAGTTCAGAAAGAGACTGCCGAAAAGCTGATCAAGCTGCTCGAGGAAAAAGGACTGCGTGTCGCCACCCAACTAAAGCCCGCACGTGCCTTTTGGAAAGCCGAGGAATATCACCAGGGCTACTACGAGAAGAACGGCGGCACTCCGTATTGTCACAAACGCGTCAAGCGGTTTTAGAGTTTAGCCAATCATCGCCGCGAAAGCTTCTTCGTCAATGACACTCACTCCAAGGCTTTCGGCCTTGGTCAATTTCGAGCCGGCATCGCTCCCGGCGACGACGTAGTCGGTCTTCTTGCTCACGGATGAGGATACGCGGCCGCCGCGGTCTTCGATGAGTTTGGCGGCCTCGTCGCGGGTGTAGTTTTCGAGTTTGCCGGTGAGGACGAACGTCTTGCCGACAAAGCGTTCGTCGAGAGCAGTCGCGGAAGATGCATCCACCTCAAGCTGAACCCCGGCGGTACGCAGGCGTTCGATCAGTTCGAGGTTTCGTTCGTCGTGAAAGAACTCGTAGACGCTCGCGGCGAGGATCGGGCCGATCTCGGGGATCGCCACGAATTCGGGCTCCGAGGCGGCCACAAGATTTTCGACGCTGCGGAAATGCCGTGCAAGCACCTTCGCGTTGCGTTCGCCGACGTGGCGGATATCAATACCGAACAGAAGCCGCTGAAGCCCGCGAGTCTTGCTCGCCTCGATCTGCTCGATAAGCTTCGCCGCCGACTTCTCTCCCTTCCCTTCAAGGTTCGCAATGTCGGCGTTCGTTAGCGAATAGAGATCCGCGACATCGCGAACGCGGCCGATATCGACCAGGGTGCTGATCAGCACATCGCCGAGCCCCTCGATATCCATCGCCTTACGCGAAACGAAGTATCCGATCCTGCCCTTGATCTTCGCGGGACAATCGCGATTCGAACATCGGCGGACAGCCTCGCCTTCGGGCCGGACGGCATCAAAACCGCACACTGGACAAATGGTCGGAAACTCGAACTGGGTCTCGCTTCCGTCGCGCTTCGTTTTATCGACCGAGAGCACCTTCGGAATGATCTCGCCGCTCTTCTCGATCTCCACCGTATCGCCGATCAATAGTCCGAGCCGCCGGATCTCGTCCTCGTTATGCAGCGACGCACGTCCTACGGTTGTACCCGCAAGCAGCGTCGGTTCGAGCATCGCGATCGGCGTTAAAGCCCCCGTTCTACCGACGCTCACCAGAATATCCCGCAGCTTCGTGAACGCTTTCCGGGCCGGATATTTATACGCGATCGCCCACCGCGGGGCCTTCGACGTAGCTCCGAATTCCTGCTGGAGCGCCGTCGAGTTCACCTTTACGACAACGCCATCGATCTCATAATCGAGCTCGTCACGTTTCGGCTCCATCTCTTCGATGAAGGCGACAAGTTCGGTGAAGTCGGCGCAAAGCCTGCGGTTTGGGTTGACGTTAAAGCCGTTTCGGTCGAACCACTCAAACGCTTCCCAGTGCGATGCGAACATCTTCTGGTTCCCTGCGAAGAGATCGTAAGGAAACATATCAAGCCGCCGCGATGCAACGATCTGCGAATCCAACATACGCAACGTCCCCGATGCCGAGTTGCGCGGATTTGCGAAGGTCTTCTCACCCTGCATTTCGAGTTCAGAGTTGATCTTTGCGAACTGCGAACGCGACAAAAACACCTCGCCGCGGACTTCCGCATGCTTCGGCGCATCCGTCTTCAAGCGAAGTGGTATCGAGCGGATCGTCTTGACGTTCTGTGTAACCTCATCTCCCTTCGAACCGTCGCCCCGCGTGGCTCCGACCGTCAGGACCGCGTTGTCATAATGCAGTGAAACCGAAAGCCCGTCGATCTTTAACTCGGCCACATAGTCGAGCTTGCGTCCCTCGGCAAGGCGCTCGCACCGTTCCGTAAATGCCTTCAAATCGTCGAGGTCGTACGAATTGTCCAGCGACATCAGCGGGACCGTGTGCGTGAACGGCCGCAAGCTGTCAGCCTTCCCGCCGACCCTCTGCGTCGGGCTGTCCGGGGTGATCAGTTCGGGATGCTCTTCCTCAAGCTTCTTCAACCGCTCGAGAAGCTGGTCGAACTCGTAGTCCGAGATCTCCGGCTCGGCTTTCTGATAATAAAGCTCGTTGTGCCGATCGATCTCTTTCCGAAGCCCGGCGATCTCTTTGTCGATGCTTGTACTCATTGCAAAAACTCGGCGATCAATCGATGAAAATGGTGTGTTCCCTGCTCGCGAGTGGGCGAGTAGCGGCCATGTGAATAGTACCGTGAGCGGATGCCGCGTTGGACGCTTTCGACGACTGCCTCATCCTCCATCTCGACACGGTGCAGATCGCCGCCCGCACCTTCGCCGACCAACGATTCATCCGAAACGTAGGTCAAAAACTCGACAACCGACTCCGCCGGAGATACCGGTCCGACGACGTTAACCGACACGCCCCACGGGTAGAAGTTGAACATCGTATTCGGGAAGATGAACGCGTAACGCCCGGCGACGTTTCCATCTCCGTCGTAGCCGATCTGAACGCTCGAATATCGAAACAGATCTGTCGAGTAAGTTCCGTAATCGACGACCTCGTTAAGCGATTTGTGGACAAAGGGAATGTGGAAACCTTCGAGGTAGTTCTCGCAGTAAAGTGCCCAGTGAGCATTCACTCGATATTCGCGAGTCGATGCGAGCTTAAGCTCGCCCGAATCCAGACGGGCCATCGCGTCTTCCGAAACAAATTCGGATAATTCCTCTATCGGATCGAGCGATACAAAAGCGAATCCGCCGGCCTCAGCCACCGCGACTGATGCCAGTTCATCAGCCTCGCTTGGAAAATCTTCAACGCCGTCAAATTCCGGCATCGACAGAAACTTTCCGTCGAGTGAGAATCGCCTCCCATGATAGCCGCAGCGGATCAGGTTCGCGTCACACGGCTCCTCGATCAGGATCTTCCCGCGATGCGTACAGACGTTCGACATGCATCGCAACCCGCCGCCAATCTTAGCTAGCAGCAGCGGTTCACCCATCAACTCAAGCGGCGTCAGGGTTGAAAGATCTGCGGTCTGGCCCGCGAACTGCCACGTCCGGGCAAATATCTTCTCCTTCGAAAGCTCGAAGTATCGCGCGTCTGTATAAAACTCCGACGGGAGCGTCTTCGCCTTGCGAATGTCCGGATCGATCTGAAACACAACCGTTAAGCCGACGGTCTCCGACCGTCGATACGGTGCGGTCCGAGACCGCACGCTAAACGAGAAACTAATTCGAAAACATCAAGTACTTCGGCTCGACATCATCACGCTTGAATGCCGCGGCGTGCAATCCACGACCGATAGCTGATTCAAAGTCCGCACGGACTCGAAGCTGCAGCTCAAGCGCAGCAGCGGGATCATTCGCGACCAGTTCCGACCAATCATTTCGTACGGCGATCTCGGCCTCGGGGGCTCGTGTTTCACTCCACGTTTCGCCGGCCGCAAGAGCCTTTACCTTGTCGCTTTCGAGGTGCCACTCGGCAAACAATCGATCGCTCTGCAGCCCGATCTGCTTCCCGCTTTCGGGCGAAACGGCGTAATCCGTACCGTAAAAATTCCTTTCGTATTCGGTCACGATCGCGCCGAGTTTTTCAAGATTAAAGTAGCCGTTTCGCGCCTTCACTGGTTCGAACGTCCATTTGATGAACTTCACACCGAGTTCGAGAGCGCGTTCTCGCTGCGCCCACTTCAGCCGTCGCCCGATACCGGTGCTCTGATACTCCTGCCGTACGCCGGTCATGTGCGAGTAGAACGCCTTCTTGCCGCGAAGGAACGCCGGAACGCTTAGGACATAGCCGGCAAGCCGTTCGCCGTCGTAGGCTCCGAGCGTGAAACCGCCTGCGTTTCGTGTCACCACAAAATGCCGGACCGGCGATAATTCGACCTCCGGAAGCGCAAACACCTCTCGCTGAAGCTCAACGCATTCCGCAAGCTCGTCCAAAGTCGTACATTCGCGAATTTTTATAGTATTTTCCACGTTTGTCTGTCGGTTCTGCTCAAACTTTCGCAGGTTGCAAAAGGGCTGTCAAATAAGCCGTCTGCCTTCAAGATGCTGAAATTTTTATTCCCTTGCGGCATCACTTTTTTGCTATCATTGGTTTGGCGACGCATGTCGCTCTCGCCTTTTTATCTCGCACGCCGACGGCCATGACCACGCAAAACACCTTAGAACAGCACGGAAAACTGTCCGTAAACCCATTCGCGGAACTGCTTGTCGAGATCGTGCAGGCAAAGTTCAGCGGGTCGCTAAAGGTGAATAGCGGAAATCAGAAGTCCATTATCTACTTCCGTCGTGGTGAGATCGTTTACGCCGCGTCGAATTCGAAGACGCTGCGCCTCTTCAACGTCCTCCTCAGACGAAAACTTATCGACGCCAAGGTGATCGCACGGCACCCGCACTTTGCGAATGATATGGAGTTTGCCGCCAGTCTCGTCGGCGGGCGGATCGTCGCTAAGGAGGCTGTGGACGAGTGCTTTACGTCGCAGATGACGGACATTGTCGTCGAAGTTCTCACCTGGCCGGATGGCGAATGGACGTTCAGCCCGCTCGTTCGGGCTCGCGACGGGCTCGCATACGCGATCGACGCCTACGAGATCCTCATCGATTACGCGCGATGCACGACATCTGAGCAGGTGTCGAGGCGTTTCAAGAGCGTAGAAGAGTCATTCACGATGGTGCCTGAGCGGCGCTTCAGCGTTCAGCTGCAGCCGCACGAGGCGTTTGTCCTGGCCCGGTTCGAGGGCCGTTCGCTCACGATCGAGGAGCTTCGTAAAGTATGTGCGATGCCTGAGGGCGGCATGCTCCAGGCGCTGTACGTTCTATGGCTTAGCGGATTGCTCGTCCGCCGCGACTGGAACTCGGCATTCTCGGCTACCAAGGTCGGAGAGATCCTGACAGCCCGCATCGCGAAGATCAAAGAAGCGGAAGGAATGGCCGATACTGCGGTTGAAAAGTCCGCGGACAACTCCGCCTCGGAAGACAAGAAAGTCGAGGCCGAGACGGTCAAGCTTCCGGAGATCAAGATCACCCTTGCCGAATACCTGAACCAGATCGAAAAATCGGAAACTCATTATGACGCACTCGGCGTCTCTACCGATGCCGATTCAACGGTCGTTAAACATCACTATTTTTCGCTCGCCAAGATGTTTCACCCCGACCGCCACCACCGTGAATCGGCTGATACTCTGAAGCGGATCCAGTCCGCCTTTACGGTTCTCGCTCACGCTCACGAAACGTTAAAGTCGCCCGAGTCGCGCGATGCTTACAACGCGAAAATGTATAAGGAGATCGAGGCTCGCGAAAGGCGACGAGCGGCGGGCGAGCCCGACGTCGATTCGAACGATAAGAAGGGCGAACAGAGTCTCGAAAATTTCGAAGAAGGACTGAAAATGATCGCGGAAGAGGAGTTCGAAGCCGCCGCGGCATATCTTTCCCGTGCCGTTCACTACAACCCGCAGAACGCTCTTTATCACGCATATTTCGGTGTGGCTCTGTATAAGGCCGACGACAAGCATCGTCACAAGGCCGAAGGCGAACTGCAGAACGCCGTCAAGCTCGATCCCAAGAATCCGAAGATCCGCATGATGCTCGTCGATTTCCTTGTCGATATGAAGATGGCTAAACGCGCCGAAGGCGAACTTAAACGCTTCCTCGAACTTGTGCCCGGCAACAAAGAAGCGATGTCCGCTCTCGCCAAGCTCCAGCGAGCTTAACCTCGCCTTTTTACTTTATCCTTTCTCCGTTATCCTTTATCCTTATCGTCTATGCAGAGCTCCGGCCAGGCTAAAGCCGTGTTCGAAGAAAAGCTTCTCGACCTGTCGACCCGCATCGATCAGTTCGAGGGATATATGCACGCGCACGGCCTGCGGATAGCTGAGATAGCCGACGGCATCGCATCGGCGCTTGGAATGCCTTTCGAAGACCGGTTCACGCTCCAGCAGGCCGCGCTCGTACACGACATCGGCGAAATGGCGATGAACCGCGGATACATCCGCGAGAACCGCATACTGACCGACGTCGAACGGCTCGATATGCAGCGGCATCCCGTGATCGGCGAGCAGGAAACCGCAAAACGCGGATTCTCCCGGGGCGTGCAGCTTCTTGTACGCTGGCATCACGAATGGTGGAACGGCGAAGGATATCCCGACCGTCTTAGCGGCGAAGAGATCCCGATCGGCGCCCGCATTCTACGCTTGTCGGACGCCTACGCCGCCCTTACCGACGACCGCCCCCGCCGCCACGCCCGATCCGACAGCGAGGCGCGACAATATCTGAAAGAGTACACGGCCATCGAATTCGACCCCGCGATCGTCAAGATCTTCCTGACTCAGGGTTCAGAGTCCAAGCTTTAGCTTGCATTCGTTACCGTGGGTCGATTTGTGGCAACACGGGCAAGCTGAAGCTTGAACTCTAAACAACTTCCTAGACTTCCTTGCCTTCGTGGATTTATCATCTATGGCGATGCAGCATTCGACGACACCTTCCGGCTGGCTCGCGTTCGAGTTGGGCATACTTCATCGCTTGAAGTTTGATTCGGTCGCGATCCCTCTTACCGGCGATCCCGCGATCGGCAGTTATCTCAAGCGGCGGAATGTTCGCGTCTTGGCGAACGATCTGCTCCAGGCCGATTGGCAGCGATCGATGTCCGTGATCGCAAACTCGAGCGACAAGCTTAGTGAAGAAGATGTGAGCATGCTCCTTGAGGACGCCTACGTGCCCGGTTACAAGCTAGCGAATCCGGCGCTCAAGGGCTGGTTCGGCGAGGTCGATTCGTGGTGGTTCGACAATGTCCGGCGAAGTCTCGAACGGCTCAATTCCCCGCTCAAGCACGCGCTGGCGGTTAGCCTCGTGACCGCGGTCGGCGACTACGCGCTGGCGTTTTCCGACGAAACCCGTGAACTGAGGCAGCCTCTTTCTGCGACATTTCGGCGCCTTTGGATGGCAATGCCCGAGCCTGTGTCGGGCGGAGGTTCTCATTCGTGTCAGAACAAGGCTCCCGAAGCCTTTGTTGCCGAAACGCAGGGCGAAGCGATGTTCCTCAGGCTGCCAAAGGCTGATATCGGCAACGGTGGCTCACGCCCCTGGCGCGAAGAATGGCTGCGAGGCTCAAGCGAATTCTGGGGGGAGTTTGAGGCGTCGCTGGCAGGGAAACTCGGCCGTCCGGTCGAGACAAAGTCACAGTACATACGCGCCCTCGACGATCTTCTTAACCGTGCCGGCCATCTCAAGCAATGGGCCGTCAGCCACATCGACGCGGGCTTCATCACTCCGCAGGAGATCGCGGACATCGTCGGGAAGCATCGGCCTGTGGGAGCGATCTATACTAAGGATTTCTCCGAACTCACGGGCAAGAAGGCGGTCATCATCACGGCGTAGACGCCGGAGCTTCTGAGATCTTCGCGTTCGTAGTTCCCTGCCGCCAGAACCACACCACTCCGGCAAATCCCGACAATATGCCAGAGATCACCGTCAGCGTCATCGGGTCGATGAAATACATCAACTCCGCGGACATATAGCTCATGACGCCGAAGACGGTCAACTCTGCCCCACGATCTAGAGTCGATATCCTGCCGCGAATGTAATCCGGCAGCGACCGCTGAAAGAGCGATTCCTGCACCGCGTACTCCACCCCGACTATCGCCCTGGAGATGAAGCTAAAGAGTGCGAAAAGCCAGAGCGTAGGCATAAAGCCGCACACCGCAAACAGGACCCCGTGAATGATCAGCGCCCAGCCTATAAACATCGAATGCCGTCCGTTCCGGTCTAAGAATACTGAAGTCCGGTGAGCTATCAGCATTCCGACTGTCAGGCCAAATCCTGCGGATAGCCAAAGGATACCCACCGCAAGATCGGGATTCCAAAGTTCGCGCTCGGCGAAATGAACACCGCCAACCCGTTCGTACACGACATTGATCGCACCTCCGCCGACCGCCCAGATGATGTTCATCAGCAGGATCGTCAACGCAAAGTGATTGACGACCGTGTAGTGCAGCCCTTCTTTCAATTCCTGAATGAAGGACGGACGTTTCGACTTGTCCGCCATCCGCTCTGCCGTGGCTTCGTCGCGGGTTGCCTCTTCGGGTATCAGCCAAACCGTAAAGGCCGAGATCAGAAATGATGCAGCGTTGATCACGAAAGCTACCTGATAGCCGAACCGGTACGCAGCCCATCCGCCGAGTCCTGAGCCGATCGCCATCAGCAGGAATCGCGTCGAGAACATTAACGCCGTCCCCGCTAAAATGCCGTCACGTCCGGTCAGATTCGGCGTCGTCGCATTCTTCGCTCCATCGAAGAACGCCCCGAACGTTGAGAGCAGTACGGTCCCAACGTACGCGATCCATAGATCTTCTGCACTCGTCACCAGCAGGAACATCAAGGCGACAGCTACGCGAGCAAGGTCCGTCCAGATCATTACCTGCCGCCGCGAGAACCGGTCGACAAAGGTTCCGGCGATAGGCGATACAACGGCGAACGGCAGTACGCGGCACAGGAAGAATATGCCGGCGGCAGTCGGCGACGCTTCGGACACAAGCCGCACCAATCCGAGCCCGGCGATGAAGTTGAACCAGTTGCCGAGCTCCGAGATGAACTGCCCGTAGAGCAGATTGCGGAAGTTGCGGTTACCGCGAAGAAGTTGTCCGTACGTCAGCGTCGGCATAGGCGTAATACTAACTGTTGACGCAGATCGTTTCGAAATGCGGACGTTTAAAATGGCGGGCGGCACTCCGATACTTCGAAGTGCCGTCGAGTTTGAGAACTCTGTTTTACAGTATGCGCTTTGAGGTGGGTTGCTGCCTAGACTGCCTCAGCGACGTTGCGGCGACGCCTCAGCCAATTTCCAAATCTTCGGAATGCCAATGAGAATCCGGTCCACACGAGGAACGCACCGCCAACGCAGGCGATCAGTCCAATGATCTGACCGACGATGCCGCCGGTTTCACCTGTATGTGTGAACCGGAACCACGAACGTAACTGAACCGCCGAATTCCGCTCGCCGTATGGATCCCATTTCTTCACCTCGCCGGTCGCGGTATCGATGGTGAGCGTCGAGCGCCCGAAGATGTTCCAGTAAATGCCTTCGTCAATGGTAAATACCGAGGACTCACTGGCAGGCAGCCGCAGCGAGATCGACTTCCACGTCGGCGACTGCTGCTCCGATCGAGACCACGCCGCATTGAGCGTCGTTGGGATCGTGAACGCTTCAGCCTGTTGCTGTTGGCCGCCCTGTCCACCTTGTCCGCCCTGCGGCGTCGGAACTTCGTTTCCTGTTAGCGTGTAGAGAAGGTTCGACGCCCACTGATACGAGATGACGGTGGCGGTCAGTGTAAAGATGATAAGAAAGAGCGACGTCCAAAATCCGATCGTATTGTGCCAGTTGAAATTGCGAGCCTTGCCACGCTGCCCGCCGC
>Ga0307406_10001839_pt1 | contig 11569 bp, 10 predicted proteins | sample 322Cmetagenome_3_FD_203706 | JGI IMG/M metagenome (GOLD analysis project Ga0307406, IMG submission 203706) | Maize rhizosphere microbial communities from greenhouse at UC Davis, California, United States - 322HYB-C-2 | ecosystem: Host-associated > Plants > Roots > Rhizosphere > Soil | place... | reverse complement strand
CGTCGCGGATCGCGCCGGTCGCGAGGATCACCGCGTGGTATCGCTCGCGCAGCTCGTCGAGGGCGATGTCGCGCCCGACCTCGACGTTGCCGATGAAGCGGATCGTGCGGCGAGACGACGAGGTCGTCGCGTCGAGCATCTCGTGCAGCGAGTTCACGATGCCCTTGATGCGGGGGTGGTCTGGTGCGACGCCGTAGCGGATCAGCCCGTACGGCGCGGGAAGCGACTCGAACAGGTCGATCTCGACATCGGCTTCCGGACGCGCGGAGACCGCGGTGGCGAGGAGGTTGCCGGCGTAGATGCCGGCGGGACCGGCGCCGACGATCGCGACGCGCAGGGCAGGAGGGAAGGAGGTCATGACAGCCTTTCGGGGGCGCGTTCAGCGCGAGCGAGAGAACAGGGAGGCGAGGGGAGAACGACGAGCGGATGCCGGGTCGAGCGCGTCGACCGCCTGGACGAGGCCCGTGTCGACCGCGAGACCCGCGTCGAGGGCATCGGCCCAGTGCGGCTTGGGCGTCGCTGGGACGCTGGGCTCGTGGCCTGGGTCGCTGAGCTTGTCTAAGCGTCGGGTGAACGTGCGGCCCTTCGACGAGCTCGGGGAGCCAGACGCGTGCGGGCTCAGGGCCACCACGTCACCGACCACGACGACCGCCGGCGACCGCACCTGGCGGCTCGCGGCGAGGTGCGCGATCGTGCCGAGAGTGCCGATGGTCACGCGCTCGCTCTCGCCGTAGCCGTCTTCGATGATCGCGACAGGGCAGTCGACCCCGCGGGCGCCGCTGCTCAGCACGTGCGCGGAGTGCCCCAGCGTGTTCACGCCCATCAGCAGCACGACCGTGTGGTCGCCCCTGGACAGGCTCAGGACCCCACCGGGCTCGATCTGGTCGTGGCCGCTGAGCACGGTGAAGGATGACGCGACGCCGCGATGGGTCAGCGGGATGCCGGCGACAGCAGGAACCGACACGGCGCTCGTGACGCCGGGAACGACCTCGACCGGGATGCCGGCCTCCTCGCAGTGCTGCTGCTCCTCGCGTCCGCGTCCGTAGACGAACGGGTCGCCGCCCTTCAGTCGCACGACGCGGCGCCCCGCCAGGGCGTGCTGGACGAGAAGGTCGTTGATACCGTCCTGCGGCACCGGATGGTGACCGGGCAGCTTGCCCACATCGATGACCTCGGCGGCGAGGTGCACGCCGTCAGCGGCGAGCTGCTCGAGGACCGCGCGGGCGCCGAGGCGGTCGGCGACGATCACGTCGGCCTCCTGCAGTGCGCGGAGGCCGCGGATGGTGAGCAGGCCGGCGTCGCCGGGTCCCGCCCCCACGAGGGTGACTGTTCCGGTCATCGGTCGCCTCCCAGTGCGAGGCCGCGGCTCTGCAGCATCCGTCGTTCCAACGGCCCGAAGATCGCGAGCTCGATGAGGATGCCGATCGCGAGGATCAGCAGGATGGTGCCGAGGACGCCGGCGAGATCGGCGAGTTCGCGCGACTGCTGCAGCATCGAGCCGAGCCCGAAGCCGATCGAGCCGCCCACGGCGATGATCTCCGCGGCCATGAGCGAGCGCCACGAGAACGCCCATCCCTGCTTGAGTCCGGCGACGTAGCCGGGGAGCGCGGCGGGAAGGATGACGGCCGTGGCGAGCTGCCACCGGCTCGCTCCGAGCACCGTCCCTACCCGGCGCAGCTGCGGCGGCACCTGGTCGATGCCGGAGAGGAGTCCGTTCACGATCGAGGGGATCGCGCCCATGAGGATCACGAAGTACACCGTCGCGTCGGAGAGGCCGAACCAGATGATCGCGGCGGGCACCCAGGCGACGGAGGGCAGCACGGTGAGGCCGGAGATGAGGGGGCCGGCGGCACGGCGCAGCGGCTTCCACTCGGCCAGGAGCAGACCGAGCGGGGTGCCGACGGCGATCGCGATGAGGAAGCCGATGACCCCGCGCTCGAGGCTCGTCAGCACGGCCTCCTGCAGGCGGCCGGTCTCCCAGGCCTCGCCGAGCGCTCCGGCCACCTGCAACGGACCGGGAGCGATGTCGGGCCGCGGGTCGGCGATGACGACGTAGGCCTGCCAGGCGGCGAGCAGCGCCAGCAGCAGGACGATGGGCGGCAGCACCTTCGACAGCGCCGTGCGCCATCGGGGGCGGAGTTCGCCCTGCGCGCTCTGCAGGCGGTCGAGGCCCGCGGAGAGCGTACGGAGCTCGTCGTCCTTGGTCTCGCTGCGCTCGCTCGAAGGTCGAGGGACGGTGGTGTCACGCGGCATTGCGGCGGATCTCCTTCCGCAGCTCGGCGGTGATCTCGGTGGCGAGGGCGGCGACCTCCGGCGACTCGATGCGCCGGCCGGTGGTCGTGGCGACCTTCCACTCTCCGGCGACCCGACCGGGGCGGCTGGAGAGCAGGATCACGCGCTGTCCGAGCCTCGCGGCCTCGCGCACGTTGTGGGTGACGAAGACGATCGTGCGGCCGGTGGCGCGCCACACCCTCTCGAGCTCCTCGTGCAGCAGATCGCGGGTGATCGCGTCGAGCGCGGCGAATGGCTCGTCCATCAGCAGCACGGGACGGTCCTGGGCGAGGGCGCGGGCGAGCGCGACGCGCTGGCGCATGCCGCCGGACAGCTCATGGGGTCGCTTGTCTCCCGCTTCGGCGAGGTTCACGGTGGCGAGCAGGCGCTGCGCCTCCTCGCGGCGCTCGCCGCGGGGGACGCCGCGCAGCCGGAGTGCGAGCTCGACGTTCTTGCGCGCGGTGAGCCAGGGCATCAGCGCGGACTCCTGGAACATCACCGCCGCGCCGCCCTTCGACGGGCTCAGCGACCCCGTGGCGGTCCGGATCTCGCCGGACGTGAGGGGCTCGAGCCCGGCGATGAGGTTCAGCAGCGTGGACTTGCCGCATCCCGATGCTCCGAGCAGGCACACGAACTCGCCGGGCGCGATGTCGAGCGTCACGTCGTCGAGCACGAGCGGACCCGAGCCGTACCGCTTCGTCACGTGGGAGAGGCGCACCGCGGGGTCGACCGCCGGAGGCTGCGCGGCCGGCGGCGTCACGCCGTCGAAGCTCGGCGTCAGCGCGGCGACCGCGCCCTTCGATCCGCTCAGGGACCCAGCTTCAGCCGACCCCACGGGCGCACTAATCATTCGTCCCCGAGTCCGGCGGCGGAGACGGGCTTCCCGCCCTCCTTCGCGAGCAGCGCGTTCAGTGCGCGCAGGTCGAACAGCCCGTCGATCGAGCCCTTCTTCTGCGTGCCGGCGGCCAGCCCGTCGTCGACCAGGGTCGCGAAGGTCTCCGCGTGCGGATCGACGGTGAAGGTGACGTTGTCGAGCGCGCGGGCGAGCACGTCGTCCGACAGTCTCTTGCCGGTCGCCTCCTCCAGTGCGTCGTTGATGACGGTCGGCGCTTCGTCGGCGTGCTCGTCGAGCCATGCGACCGAGGCCACGTGCCCCTCGAGCAGATCCTCGACGACGTCGGGATGCTGCTCCGCGAACTCCGCACGCACCAGCAGCACGGTGGTCGGGAACGCGCCGTCCTTCCACAGGTCGGCCTCGTCGACGAGCACGTGCGCGCCCGCTTCGACCACGAGACGCGACACCCACGGCTCCGGCAGCCAGGCGCCGTCGAGCTCGCCCTGCTGGAACAGCGTGAGCGTCTGCGCGTTCTCGGTCGGGGTGATCGTGACATCGCCGCCGCCCGCGGTCGAGGTCTCGTAACCCTCCTCGGCCAGCCAGCTGCGCAGCGCGACATCCTGCGTGTTGCCCAGCTGCGGGGTCGCGATGTTCGCGCCCGCGAGGTCCTCCGGGCTGTCGATCCCGTCGCGCACGACGAGGGCGGCGCCGCCCGAGGTGGCGCCCGCGATGATGTGCGCCGACTCTCCTCCCGACTGGATGAAGGTGTTGATCGACGGGTTCGGTCCGATGTACGTCGCGTCGATGGCGCCGGCCGACAGCGCCTCGATCGCGGCCGGGCCGGCGTTGAAGACCTCGGTCTTCAGGTCGATGTCGCCGAGCGCGTCCTCGAACAGCCCCTCGGAGAGTCCGACGAGCGCCGGCGCGTGCGTGACGTTCGCGAAGTAGCCCAGGCGCACCTCGGCGGGGGCCTCGACCTCGCCCTTCGCGTCGTCTCCGGTCGCGGATGCGGAGGCGCAGCCGGCCAGCATCATCGCAGCGAGTCCCAGGGCAGTGAGTGTCGTGGTGGTTCTGTTGATCTTCACGGTTTCGCCTCCTCAGCGGTCAGATGGTGCAGGTGGGGTGATGCAGGTGGGGTGGTGCAGGTCTCAGGGTTGGTCGATCACCGTCGCGGCGGCGAGCGTCGCGCCGTCGGCGGGGTGGATGAGCAGGAGCGAGCCGCCGGAGCGATCCCGCGCATACGGCTCGATCGGCAGGTCGGCGGCGAAGCGCAGGCGGACCCGGCCGATCTCGTTCGCGGCGAGCGACGACGCCTCCTCGTGCGCGAGCGTCTCGAGGTCGCGGCGCGACAGCACCTCGGCGACGAGCGCCTGCACCGTGGCGGTGCCGTGCTTGACGAGCACCTTGGTGCCGGGAACGACCGCGCGGGCGTCCAGCTGGAACAGCTCGACCACGGCCTCGCGCCTTCCCGCCGGAGCGGTGCCGGCCGCGGCGATCAGCGCACCGCGGGCGGCGTCGATCTCATCGGCGAGAGTGAGGGTCACGGACTGCGGCGCGGTCGCGGCATCCGCCGGTTGTCCGGCCACGTGGATGCCGGTGACGGTCGTCTCAAGCCCGCCGGGGAACACGTCGACGCGGTCGCCGACCTGCACGACGCCCGAGGCGATGCGCCCGGCGAAGCCGCGGTAGTCCCGGTACTGCTCGGCGTCGAGGATCTCGGGCGACAGCCCGCCCTGCGGGCGCAGCACCAGCTGCACCGGGAGTCGGAGAGCGGATGCCGCGGCATCCGCCTCGTCCTGACGCGGCAGCTCCTCGAGCAGCTCGATCAGCGTCGGACCGGAGTACCACGGGGTGCGCGCGGAGCGGTCGACGATGTTGTCGCCTTCCAGGGCCGAGACGGGGAGGACATGGATGCCCTGCAGGCCCAGCTGCTCGGCCACGCGCGCCGCCTCGAGCTCGATCGCCACGTAGACGTTCTCGTCGAAGCCGGTGAGGTCGATCTTGTTCACGGCGATGATCACGTGCGCGACGCGCAGCAGGGAGACGACCGCGAGGTGGCGGCGCGTCTGCTCGACGATGCCCTTGCGGGCGTCGACCAGCACGATCACGGCGTCGGCGGTGGCGGAGCCGGTGACCATGTTGCGCGTGTACTGCACGTGCCCGGGGCAGTCGGCGAGGATGAAGCTGCGGCGATCCGTCGCGAAATACCGGTAGGCGACGTCGATCGTGATGCCCTGCTCGCGCTCGGCGCGGAGGCCGTCGGTGAGCAGCGCGAAGTCGAACTCGCCGTGCGCGAAACCGCGCTGCCGCGACGTCGACGCGACCTGCTCGAGCTGGTCGGCGAGGATCGCCTTCGCGTCGTGCAGCAGGCGCCCGACGAGGGTCGACTTGCCGTCATCGACCGATCCGGCGGTGGCGAAGCGGAACAGTGTGGTGTCCGCTTCGCCGGTCGTTGACGTTTCGTCTCGCTTCGCTCGCTCAACGACCGGGCCTGAAACGTCTGCGTCGATACTCATCAGAAGTACCCGTCCTTCTTGCGGTCTTCCATGGCCGCCTCGCTGATGCGGTCGTCGGCGCGGGTGGCGCCGCGCTCCGTGAGCGTGGACCGGCCGACCTCGGCGACGACGGATGCCGTGTCCGCGGCATCCGATTCCACGGCTCCGGTGCAGCTCATGTCGCCGACCGTGCGGTAGCGGACCACGCGGCGTTCGGTCTCCTCGCCCGTGCGCGGCTGCGAGAACTCGCCGATCGCCCACCACATGCCGTCGCGGCGGAACACGTCGCGCTCGTGCGCGTAGTACAGGGCAGGCAGCGCGATGCCCTCGCGCTCGATGTAGCGCCACACGTCGAGCTCTGTCCAGTTCGAGATCGGGAAGGCGCGCACGTGCTGACCGGGAAGGTGGCGGCCGTTGTAGAGGCTCCAGAGCTCCGGGCGCTGGTTGCGCGGATCCCACTGGCCGAACTCGTCGCGCAGGGAGATGATCCGCTCCTTGGCCCGCGCCTTGTCCTCATCGCGGCGGGCGCCGCCGAACACCGCGTCGTGCTTCCCCGCGGCGATGGCGTCGAGCAGCGGCTGCGTCTGCAGCGGGTTGCGCGTGCCGTCGGGGCGCTCGGCGAGGCGGCCGTCGTCGATGTACGACTGCACGCTCGCCACTTCGAGACGGATGCCGAGCCGCGCCACGGTCTCGTCGCGGAAGGCGATCACCTCGGGGAAGTTGTGTCCGGTGTCGACGTGCAGCACCGGGAAGGGCACGCGTCCGGGGGCGAAGGCCTTGGTCGCGAGGTGCAGCACGACGACAGAGTCCTTGCCGCCGGAGAACAGCAGCACGGGGCGCTCGAACTCCGCGACGACCTCGCGGATGATGTGGATCGCCTCGGCCTCGAGCAGGTCGAGCGCCGACAGCCGACCCTTCGACGAGCTCAGGGACCCAGGGTGCTGGGTCGCTGAGCCTGTCGAAGCGTCCTTCGTCTCGAGAGTCATAGGTGCAACCCGCATTCCGTCTTGGACAGTCCGGCCCAGCGGCCGGATCGAGGATCTTCGCCGGCGGCCACGGGCTTCGTGCACGGCGCGCAGCCGATCGACGGATAGCCGTTCGCGATCAGCGGGTTCACGGGCACCTCGTTCGTGGTCGCGTAGTCGATGAGGTCGTCGAAGCTCCAGGCGGCGACGGGGTTCGCTTTGACCAGTCCGTTGCGCTCGTCCCAGACGATCAGCGGGGTGTCGGCGCGGGTCGGTGCCTCTTCACGACGCACACCGGTGAACCACAGCTCGTAGTCGCCCAGCGATCGCTGCAGGGGCTCGACCTTGCGCAGCGCGCAGCACAGCCCGGGATCGCGGGCGAACAGGTCTTCGCCGTACTCGGCATCCTGCTCGCGCACGGACTGCGCGGGTTTCACGTCGACGATGCGCACGTCGAGCTCGCGCTCGACCTCGTTGCGCGTGACCGTCGTCTCGGCGAAGTGGTAGCCGGTGTCGAGGAACAGCACGTCGACACCGGGGAGGCTCTGGGCGACCAGATGCGGCAGCGCGGCATCCGCCATCGAGCAGGCCACGGTGGCCTGGCTGACGGCGAAGTTCTCGGCGACCCAGGCGACGACCTCGGCGGGGCTCGCCTCATCGGCCTGGCGGCTGCGCAGCTCCACGGCGCCGCGCTCGGCGAGGGCGCGCAGCTCGTCCGCGGAGCGGCGAGCCGAGCGGGCGCGCCCGATGACGATGGGCTGGGCCCCTGAGCGTGTCGAAGGGCTCATTGCAGCGCCTCCTCGTCGGCCCGGTGCGCCCAGACGGCGAAGGTCTCGTCGAGCTCCCGGTCGGCGAGATAGCGGCGGATGACCCGTTCGGCGTAGTCGGCGATGCCGTCGGCGGCCACCTTCAGACCACGGACGGTGCGGCCGAGGCCGGCCTCCTCGCGGTCGACGCTGGCCAGGCCGCCGCCGAGGTGCACCTGGTATCCGGGAACCTGCTCGCCGTCGATGGACACGAGCTGACCCTTCAGGCCGATGTCGGCGATCTGGATGCGGGCGCACGAGTTCGGGCATCCGTTCACGTGCAGGGTGATGGGGCGGCCGATCTCGGGCTCGAGTTCGCCGAGGCGCTGCTCGAGCTGCGTGATCGCCTCCGCCGCGTTGGCCTTGGTCTCGACGATCGCGAGCTTGCAGTACTCGATGCCGGTGCAGGCGATCGTGCCGCGCCGGAACAGGCTGGGGCGGGCGGACAGGCCGATTGCATCGAGGCCTGCGATGAGGTTCTCGACCTCGGGCTCGGGGACGTCGAGCACGATGAGCTTCTGGTGCGGGGTGGTGCGGACGCGCTGCGAACCGTGCACCTCGGCGAGGTCGGCGAGCGCCGTGAGGGTCGAGCCGGAGACGCGGCCGACGAGCGGGGCCGCGCCGACGAAGAACCGGCCGTCCTTCTGGGCGTGCACGCCGACGTGATCGCCCAAGCTCGTCGGCTTGTGGGCGGCGGGCCCGTCGGGGAGAGGGCTGTCGAGATACTCCGTCTCGAGCACCTCGCGGAAGCGCTCGACGCCCCAGTCGGCGAGCAGGAACTTCAGGCGTGCCTTGTTGCGGAGGCGGCGGTAGCCGTAGTCGCGGAAGATCCGGGTCACGCCGTGCCAGACCTCGGCGACCCGGTCGGGCGCGACGAAGACGCCGAGGCGCTCGCCGAGACGCGGCACCACCGAGAGCGCGCCGCCGACCCACAGGTCGTAGCCGATCCCGAGCTCGGGATGCTCGACGGCGACGAACGCGCAGTCGTTGATCTCGTGGACGACGTCCTGGCTGGGGTGGCCGGTGATGGCCGTCTTGAACTTGCGCGGCAGGTTCGCGAGCGTCGCATCGCCGATGAAGCGGTCCGCGATCTCCTGGATCTGCGGGGTCGGATCGATGATCTCGTCGGCCGCGATGCCGGCGACGGGGGAGCCGAGGATGACCCGCGGCACGTCGCCGCAGGCCTCGGTGGTGCTGAGCCCGACCTCTTCCAGTCGACGCCAGATCTCCGGGACGTCTTCGACCTGCACCCAGTGCAGCTGCACGTTCTGGCGATCGGTGAGGTCGGCGGAGTCGCGGGCGAACTCGGTCGAGATCTCGCCGATCACCCGGAGCTGCTGCGTGGTGAGCTGCCCGCCGTCGATGCGCACGCGCAGCATGAAGTACTTGTCCTCGAGCTCGTGCGGCTCGAGCTGGGCGGTGCGGCCGCCGTCGATGCCCGGCTTGCGCTGGGTGTACAGCCCCCACCAGCGGAAGCGTCCGTGCAGGTCGGTCGGATCGATCGACGCGAATCCGCCCTTCGCGTAGATCGTCTCGATGCGCTCCCGCACGTTGAGCCCGTCGTCTGCGAGCTTGAACTCCTCGTTCGCGTTCAGGGGTTCGCGGCCGTCGACTGCCCACTGTCCGTGGGGTTTGGTCGGCGTCCGCGTGGTGCGCGTGCGGGCACCACGGATCGGCGTCGGCTGCTCGATGGTCATGACCTGCTCCCTGGGATGGCTTCGCATCAAAGTAGGAGCTTGGACTCGGTGCAAGAACCTCGATGACACGGGGCGTCAGGGGGCGTCACAGAGAGACACACGGCCGCCGGAGTATTGACAGAGGGCGCGTCGGTCCGGATCAGGCGATCTGCGGGACGGTCTCCTCGTACCGCGAGACCACGATGTCGATCAGCGGCTCGGGCACCGCGTTGCCGTCGAGCAGCGGGAGCGCGAGCACGCGCCCGGCCGCCTGCCGCTCCGCGAGGTCGAAGAAGTAGCCGCGAGCCAGGAGGTAGGTCGAGACGACCCCGTCGGGATGCGCCGCCAGAGCCGTCGGCAGGTCGGGTTCGCGCGCGGCGAGATACGCGAGTTCCACTCGGCGGCCGAGGTGCTCGCGCAGGACGGTCGCCATGCCCTCGGCATCCGTCAGAGAACGCGGATCGCGGGACCCTGCGACCGCGAGGATCACCGGGAGAGCGGATGCCGCGGGCATCCGCTCCGCGAGCACGGCGGCGAGCCGGGGGTCGGGGCCCAGGGGAGCCGCCACCACGGCATCCGCCCGGTCGGCGACCATGCCGTGCAGGTCGTGATGCACGTGGAATCCGCTCGACAGCAGCAGCGGGACGACGACGACGGGTCCGTCGATCGCCGCGAGGGCGTCGACCGCGTCGGGCTCCTGCACGTCGACGAAGGCGGCGCGCACCTCGACGTCGGGGAGCCGGGCGGCGACCGCTTCGACGAGGTCGGCGATCGCGCGTGCACCGGCCGTGTCGGACGTGCCATGGGAGACGGCGAGCAGGGTGGGTCGAGCCATGCGGCCAGCCTAGGAGGTGCGTATGACGGAGATGTTTCCGTGATGATGTGAGGTTCTGTTAGTTCGCTTGGCGCCCCGTCTTCGTGGCGGACCGGAGGGTATCCGGCCCAGCCCGACCTCCAGATCTATCACCGGGGCATCACCGTCCACGACCTCACCGGGTGTGGCGCCGGGTGAGTCCGGGAGCTCGGAGCGTGACGCTCTGCGACAGGCGCGCCGCCCGATGCGGTCGACGACGAGCGGTTCCGGCATCCTTGGGGGATGGCCAAGCAGCTCATCGTCAACCTGTTCGAGATGGCGACGCCCGGGCACATCACTCACGGACTGTGGCGTCAGCCCGACAACCAGCGCGAGCGCTATGCCGACATCTCGTACTGGACCGAGCTCGCGCAGGTCGCCGAGGCCGCCGGGTTCGACGCGATCTTCCTCGCCGACGTCGTGGGCGCGTACGACGTGTACGACGACAGTTTCGAGCCGGCGCTGGAGCGCGGGTTGCAGATCCCGAACATCGACCCGCTGCTGCTCGTCGCCGCGATGGCGGCCGTCACCGAGCACGTCGGCTTCGGCGTGACCTTCTCCACGACGTACGAGCCGCCGTTCGCGTTCGCGCGGCGGATGGCGACGCTCGATCACCTGACGCGCGGGCGGGTGGGGTGGAACATCGTGACCTCGTATCTGCCGAACGCCGCGCGGAACTTCGGTCTCGACGACCAGATCCCCCACGACACCCGCTACGAGATCGCCGCCGAGTACATCGACGTCCTCTACAAGCTGTGGGAAGGCTCCTGGGATGACGACGCGGTCGTCGCGGACAAGGAGGTCGGAACCTACAGTCGCGTGGGTGCGGTGCGGGCGATCGATCACGTCGGCACGCACTTCCGCGTGAAGGGTCCGCACTTGTCCGAGCCGTCGCGGCAGCGCGTGCCGCTGCTGTTCCAGGCATCGGCGTCGAAGGCAGGCATCGCGTTCGCGGCGCAGCACGCCGAGGTGCTGTTCACGGCCGACCGTCCGCCCGGAGCGCTCGAGCGCAACATCGCCGCGATCCGGGACGAGAGCGTGCGTCACGGTCGGCTCCCCGAGGACACCCGGTACGTCGTGATGGCCACCGTGATCGTCGCCCCCACCGAGGAGGAGGCGCGGGCGAAGTACGAGGACTACCGGACATTCCGCGACCCCGAGGGGGCGTTCATCCACATGAGTGTGCCGTTCCATCCGCTGCAGCATCCCGCCGACATCACCGTGCGGGAGGCGCTCGAGCGCGAGGGGCGGCAGGACGTCATCGATGCGGGAGGGCTGCCGCTGCACCTGACGGTCGGGCAGTTCGCCGGCGCGGTCGACGAGGCGTGGGATTCGCGGTTCCTCGCCGTCGGAAGCCCCGAGCAGGTGGCCGACACGATCGAGCGCTGGCTCGACGTCGACGGCATCGACGGCATCAACTTGCGTCAGTACCACTCCTTCGACACGGCCAGGGATTTCGGTGAGCTCGTCGTGCCCGAGCTGCGTCGGCGAGGACGGATGCGCGAGGCGCACACGCCGGGGGAGACCCTGCGCGAACGGATCTTCGGCGAGGGGCCGCGCCTGCCGGAGCGGCATCCTGCGGCGCGGTACCGCGGGGGAGCGAACCTCTAGACTCGCGGCATGCGGCTCCGCGCCATCGACCTGGTCGACGTCCTCGTGTACCTGGTC
>Ga0307406_10001836_pt1 | contig 11578 bp, 10 predicted proteins | sample 322Cmetagenome_3_FD_203706 | JGI IMG/M metagenome (GOLD analysis project Ga0307406, IMG submission 203706) | Maize rhizosphere microbial communities from greenhouse at UC Davis, California, United States - 322HYB-C-2 | ecosystem: Host-associated > Plants > Roots > Rhizosphere > Soil | place... | reverse complement strand
TGTCAAGGCGGCAGTTGAAAAATTTGACATCAAGTATCCTGTAGCGCAGGATAACGAAAAGGGCACATGGGAGGCATATGAAAATCGCTATTGGCCGCGAAAATACTTGATTGATAATGAAGGTTATGTTCGTTACGATCACATCGGGGAGGGAGCATACGCTGAAACTGAAAAAGTCATCCAATCGCTCCTTGCAGAGCGGACAGAATACTTCGGTGCAAACGTAACAATTGATCAATCAATAAGCAATCCAGAAAGTTCGCAGAGCGTCAACTTTGATAGAATCAATACGCCTGAGCTATACTTCGGCTACGAGTACTCAAGGGCGCCGCTCGGAAATTCGGAAGGCTACAAGCCAGATCAGGTAGTCAACTACACAATGCCTGACGATACCAAGATTGTGCCCAATAGGATATACGTTGCCGGTGAATGGAAAAACAATGCCGACCACATGGAACTCCAGAGTGAAGTTGGACGCATTGTGTTATCGTACTCTGCCAAGGCAATCAACATCGTTGCAGGAGGCAAGGGTGAGCTCCGTATTTTGGAGGATAACAACTCACCATTAAACGACAACTTCAGGGGCACGGATGTTTCTGAGGACGGCACGGTCAAAATAAATGGTCAAAGGCTCTATAATATTGTAGGACATGAGGAGTACGGCAACTACCAGATAGTAATCGAGGTTGTAGGCAGAGGGTTCCAGATATACACCTTCACATTTGGCTAAAGCTTGTCCTGCCTCTGATTTCCTTTAACATTTCATAGCTTCATATGATGCCGCCTTTTTTTTGGTAGCAAAACAATCACGTTACTGTAATAAATGGCAAAATTTTAGTGCTGTAGTTAAATTAAAAAATTCTCTGCCTGAATAATCAAAAAAATCTATTGGAGGTTTTTTGCGCACACATCACTATCACCTCTAGGAGGCTATCTTTCTTACACTACCGGTTGTACCGGCGTTCTTCTATTTGATAATAAATTAATATACAGTTCTGACTACAGCACCCTAGCCTTTCAATGGATTATCCTAGTAAAAGAAATAACAAGATTCCTTACCATCTACAGTGAAATTTCTGTATTGTATGCAACATGGCCGGACATAAAGGCAAACATATTATGGGCTGTTACAGCATTTACTAACATATCTCATAGACATTCTCTGCAAACCTTCTGAATCGGGTCAAGTCTTCTTCTGAAATCCAAAGTAGCAGGAATGGCAGTATTCTTTTCCATAGATTACGCCTTGTGTCCCGCATTTAACACACGCCTTTTCGTGATCTACAGTAGAATCTAAGGATTTGGCCTTTTGGAGGCACTTGCCGCATATAGGGGCTTCGAGGTTGTAGCTGGACAAGAATCCTGCACCGCACTGAGTGCATCTCAAACTGTACATTTTTCCTTTTGGTTTCCAGCGTTTGAATAATCCCACGAAGTAGCTATTAGTGCAGCGGAATAATCAATGTATCGTTAGGGCTCTCTCTCTATGTCTGCTAATTTATCGGTATGCTGATATTATACTTAGCAGCACTGCATGGCACCAGAAATGTCTGATACGAGCCGGCTTCTTGTGCGCAGAATAAAAGACGGCACAGTAATAGATCACATTGAAGCAGGCAAGGCACTTCTGGTTTTGCGAGCACTGAGCATCACCGGCAAGGAGGGCAATGTGATCACCGCCGCGCTCAATGTACCAAGTAGCAAACATGGCAAGAAGGACATCATAAAGGTCGAAAACAGATTTCTGGAAAAAGATGAAACCAATAAGCTTGCACTTATTGCCCCGCGGTCAACAATCAACATCATCCGTGATTATAAACTGCTGGAAAAGCGTAAGATCCAGATGCCCCATTCAATAGTCGGGATCTTCAAGTGTCCTAACTTAAAATGCATTACAAACAGCGGCGAAGAAATAAGAACTCTGATAGATGTAATTGACAAGGAAAAAGTGGTGCTCAAGTGTAGATATTGCGCTCGGACGCTTTCAACTGACGAGCTGGTGTTTTAGGTATGTAACTTGACTATCCTAGTCGAATTTCATTCTATGTTGCTATGTTGCTGTACCCTGCTGAGCGCAAAATGAAAGCCTATCAACGGTGCAAACACTGCCATAGTTATAGCCGCAAGGGTATAGTTGCCAAGGTGCAGCCTATAGAGTATGATGCCAGCAGCAATCATTATCTCGATTCAGGTACAGGTACACAGCTGAAAAGCGATGTGCTTTAGATTCACAGTTGTATTTAGCATTTATTTTTGCTAATTGGATATTGATATCCCTAGCGTGATTTCAAATGTCAAAAAATTCAGATGAAATCAAGATTCGTAAATCCAACTAAAGTAGTATTCTTGTATATTATTGAATCATTTTCCATCCAAGAGAATCTGCGGATTTGGCAGCTGCTGTGTTAAGAGCATCTTCTGGTAATGCCGATCCATTGTAAACTTGTTGTATGGCTTGGGTTACGTGTTCAGCTATCTCCGGATATTCAGGTATATTTGGTCTGCTCCGACCATATGGAATCATTGAAACCATTTCTTCAAAGAATGGGACTGTTTGCTTAAGCGGCTCAGAGAGCGGACCGTCCCCTATCACTTTCTGTGTCGGCAAATAGCCATATTCTCGTAAAAAAGGAGTCAGTATTTCAGGCTCAGCCATTATTGTTACCAACTCCCATGACAAGTCACTATTTTGCGACGTACTAGGTATAGCAACCTCCCATCCCCCCATCATAGTTGAAGTCTGGATCGTCTGGTTAGGCACAGGAAACATTGGAATAAACCCAAGTTCCTGCTCCAATGTTGGCCATGATTCTTTTGAAAATTCTCCAGGCATCGCAGAATCCGCTAGCATTACTGAGAAATTCTTATTTGTAAATGCTTTTTCTAACTGTCTTTCCTGCGGTTCAATTCCTGCATCTACCTGCCGCTTCAAGAACTCCATTGCTCTTATTCCCTCGGAGCTGTTGTATGATGGAAACCAGTAGACACCTTTTGTAGGATGATCTTCACGCAGCTGTAATATTTCTCCTCCAAGCATCCAAAGATATGGATACCACATATCTGGTTCATGTGGAGCATTTCTAAGATGTACTCCTTGAGTTACTCTATCTCCAAAGAAATCATTCAATTTTATTGCCGCGGAAATGTATCCATCCCAAGTTTTCAATGATTCCGGATCAACTCCTGCTTCTTGCAGCATGTCCTTCCAGTACCATATGCCCCTAGTATCGGTCCAAAGCCACAGACCATATATGGTGTTATTATAAACACAGCCATCAAGATTTGCTTCATATAGATCGGAAATTCTGCCCCACTGCTCAAATTCACCAGTTAGATTTTTTAGCAAACCCCTCTCTGCAAATTCACCAAGCCATATTTGATCTACCGATACAATGTCCACAGAATCGCCACTTGATAACCTATCTAAAATTCTATTTCTTGTAACATTATAAGGGAAATCAGTATATTCTATCTGTATGTTCATGTCTGGGTGGCGTCTATTGAGTTCATCAAGAGAAGGCTGGAGCAGTTGATTCCACCTTCCTGGATTGGCTAGGTCAGTAAAAAGCCCTCTAAGGGTAACATTAGTTTTATCAAGTACTGATGTTTGATTTGACGGAACAAGTGTGAAAGATTTGTTGTTGTATTCACTATTATTGTCATCATCATGAGTTGTTGCGTTAGTAGGAGGTAAATTGGTGGCAGTAGTAGCTAGTGTAGCTTGTAAAATTGTAGTAGGTGTTATGATAATTATTATGAGAGCAATGACAACCTGAACCCTATTGGGGATACAATATTGGTTCGTGTTGCATAGTTGCCATCTTCTACTCAATGTTATTGTGTTAACTCCTGCTCTAGTGCCCTAAACTAGGATAAATAGGGACAGATGCCCTCGCATAAAAACATCTTCATTCATTTTTCTGGATCGGCTATTCCTCCAAGTAGCATAAAAGCACTTATACTGTAGCACCGCGTCTATATTATAACCAAGGGTTAACAGCTATAGTGACAGAAATTAGAAGAATTAGGTTAGGCATTAGAGGAGTTGGCATTCTTGCTGTAATATTGATTATAATTTCATCCTATGCTCTATTCTTTTATTTCCAACGCCAAGCTCACGAGCAGCTAAATTCACAGCTTTTTGAAGAGCAAAGGGAAAGGCAGCTAGGATCTACCCAGCAAATTGCTAATCATATGGGCTCTGATCTCACGATTATCCTGTCAATTCTTGATGGTATTTCGAATTCTAAATACGCACAAGAGGGCCAATTATATGGTCAAGAGATTGGACAGCTTGCAACAGAAAAATATGCTCAGATGAGCGAAAGAGTGGATAGCCTGTTTATTTTGAATAATGAAGATATAGTAGTCGGTGGAGCAGGCAATCTTAGCAGTGGTAGAAGCACAATAGCTCCTGTAGGAAATGATCTCTCATTCAGGCCGTGGGTCAGAGAGACACATGATACCTTCAAACCTGTTTTCTCTGAGGGATTTGAACATCTTGGAGAATACAGGGTGATCATTACTAATCCTGTGATAGATCGAGAGACAAAACAATATTTGGGATTAGTCGGAGTTTCGATTCCTACGATACCTTTCTTTGAGCATTATGGAAATGTTCATGATATCAATACACAATTTCTAGCGGCATTTGATAGTAAGGGCACTGTTCTTGCAGTAGGGGCTGATCCGAACCTAGTAGGTCTTGACTTTTTTGGAGAGACAGTGCAGAACTTTGTAAACCACAATCCCACACTCAATAAGCAAATAGTTGAGTTATTGCAAGGCAATACAGGTGATGCAGTCTTTGACTATGGAAGGGGAGAAAGGCTCACAACCTCCCAACCGATATATGTTGCAGGCAATCCTACATACTTTCTACAGGTAGTTACTCCAACTGACACCATATACTCGCAGATATCTCCTATTCTTACAGGAGAAAACGAAAGATTGGCATTATTTTTAGTAGGTATTACTGGGGCTAGTGCAATCTTGATAATATTTCTATTACTTTGGAACTCCAGTCTAGGAAAGGAAGTAAAGAAAAGGACTAGAGAGTTACAGGAATCAAATAGGCTCCTTGGTGTTACAAATGAGCAGTTAAAGGAGCGAGACCGTATGCAAAATGAATTCATAAATATTGCTGCGCATGAAATGCGAACACCAATACAACCAATTCTTGGATTGTCTGATATTATACTACAAAGAATATTGAACATTGCCAAGCAATTGCAAAGGGAAGAGGAGGAGGTTGTTTACGAACAACTACGGGATTCCTCTAGCGTTCCGACTCGACCTAATTCTATCTTTAGGTCCTCTTTGTCACTATCTGTAGAGAAGATTATTCCAATGGTAGAGATCATAAATAGGAACGCAAAAAGGCTCGAGAAGCTAACCAACAATTTGCTTGACGTTACTCGATTCGAAAACAACAAGTCTATAGATCTAAGCAAGGAGCAATTTGATCTTGACTCGGTTATTCGAGATTGTATAATCGATGCCAGTCAGCATATTGGAAAGAAGAATATTAAATTTTCATATATGCCAGCAGACGACAGCCAACAGGTAATAATAATCAAAGCAGATAGGACTAGAATTGCACAGGTTTTAATGAATCTGCTGGAAAATTCGATAAACTCTAGTCAAGAGGGAATTATCTCTGTGACTACAGCTATTGACCCTTACGCAAATAGTATAACGGTAAGTGTGAAAGACGCAGGGTCTGGGATAAATCCCGATATCCTTCCCAGATTATTTTCAAAGTTTGCAACAGCATCGGAAAAGGGCACCGGCCTTGGATTGTATATTTCGAAGAAGATCATTGAGGCTCATGGTGGCAAGATATGGGCTGAGAACAACAAAGATGGAAAAGGCGCAACATTTTCATTTACCTTACCATTGACGTAATTCGCATGATCTAGGTTTGAGTATCTTTACTTGGAATATACTATAACACTTCCAGTTTTATTCAAAACCCATTGTCTACACACACATCTAAAGGATTAAAAACTGGCAAAGCCGCTACTGCTCTTCCAATTAATGTTGATGATGTAGTAGTTAGCCACCAATTATATAGTGTCACAGTTAGGCCAAGCAAGCAATTCCTGTTAGACTTATCGCAAGGAGTTGATGAGAGAAGTATGGCTGAAACTTAGAGGTCATGGTAATTAGGTGTGATGACAATGACAATAACGATAATCTCTCTATTGTGTGCACTAAAGGTTAACACTGAAATAATGCAATCTCCTATTGCCAAGAAGCATATCTAGTTAATTATAGACTTATATATCAAAAAATTCACTTGAACAAAGAAGAGTTGCGTGTAAAACACTTTTTAACTTGGATTACAACTGATTCCTTAGAAGGGCCAATTCCACTTGTTGATGCACTTACTTTGCCAATTTTGAAGTTCTCTTACATAACTTTGAGACTCTTTCTTAGACTATCGCTAGGCCGACAGAGAAGAAATAAAATACATTTTCTGAAGAAGTTTTGGTTGGACAGCAGCCCTTCATATCTGCTAATGACCCGTGTACATCGCTTCCTTCATAGAAATAAAGATGATATTCATCTGCTGAAGATACATGTACCAAAAGATCACTACCAATATTTTTGCAGAATAGGAATGGGCGATTTTCTTCCTGGGCATGAAGGTCACATCGTGGGAAGATTTACGCCAAAAGAAGGAGACACAGTTATTGACATTGGTGCGCACATAGGACGTTATACCATAACAAGCTCAAAACAGGTTGGTAACACTGGGAAAGTACTGGCTATTGAAGCTGATCCTGATAATTTTCAGCTCCTAAAAAGAAACATTGCCCTTAACAACCTGAAAAATGTCCTGCCACTAAACTATGCAGTATTTTCCACAAGAACAAGAATGAAGTTGTATGAGCAATCGGCTTCAGCTAAATATAATAGCTTAATGTTGGCAAGGGCCGCGAAAACTAAGAATTATGTAGAGGTTAACGCAGATACATTGGACAGTATTCTCAAGCTAAATGAAGTAAATCAAGTCAATTGGATAAAAATAGACGTAGAGGGCGCCGAGTTTGAGGTATTGAAGGGCTCAACTAAAACGTTATCTACTGACAATGTATCTCTTTTTATTGAAATACATAATATTGATGATCCAAGCCATTATCATAATATTATTGACTTTCTCAAATATCGTAATTACGAAATAACATTTGAGCAGCGTTATGAAGGCAGTGGCGAAAGCCACGTAATATTTCGTAAGAAAAATAATGATGATAATAATAATAATTCAAAAAATCTTTGACGATGTTTCTATATATCAAATGCTTTGGTACCATGGTTAACTTATTAACATCAAGCTTTTTCTTCAGTTGGTTCATCGCCAAATATTCTCGTCCATTCTCCAAATTCTCCATGCGTCGAGGAGTATTTCTAGATGGGACAATATTATAGTATCATACTTAAAATTAAGGCAGATCATGATGATTTGATGAGAGACTGCAAGCAGGGCTTGATTGGTATTTGTTCTAAATGTAGATGAATATTCTTATATGAAGTTAACCGCTAAAAATTGTCAAAATTTTAAAAATACTTAATTCAGATTCTATTTCTAATATGTTAGCAAATTCGCCTATTAGCCCAACCATTCCAGTGGTGGATTTGGGTCGCGCAAAAAGGTTCTACGAAACAACACTAGGCCTCAAACCTGTACCTGCCAATAATGATAACACATCTGGCATAGCTACGTTTGAATGTGGCAAAGGCACTCGTATAGATCTCTACCAACGGGGCCCCTCAAAAGCAGACCATACAGTAGCTACATTTGAAGTGTCTGATACAGAAGAGGAGGTTAACGCTTTGAGAGGAAAGGGAGTTGTTTTTGAGGAGTATGATATGCCTGAAATCAAGACTCAGAACGGTATAGCGACGCATGGCCCGCACAAAGCGGCATGGTTCAAGGATAGCGAAGGAAACATCCTTTGCATTCACCAACTAATAAGATAAACTTGCTTGCATTCAAGCTAAAAAAGAAAAACCTGTACCTCTGAAAACTTCTTCATTTGCAGCGGACGTTCTCACCATATTTGTATTGTACAAATAAGAAACTATTATCTGTGTTTGATCTCCCTTGGCATCTTTTCTTTGTAAAAGTATCATTATGTAGTATATATGATACACCCATCTTCATTGAATATCCTGGTTGAGCTAATATGCAACTTAAGGCTATCAATTAGAGAAAAAAGTCTGATCTATTAAAAAGCGGATTATGGGAAATTTCATGATTTCTTTTGCTCTTTTTCTAGGCTGAACTGATGACCTGGTCTTTTGACTGGCTTACATTCTTTTTATTCTGATAAGGCGACCGCTTGGCTCCAATTTATTGCTAGACAACCTGTCAATTATGAAATGGAATCCAATAAGGGGCGCAAACACCACGACAGTTAGCGCCGCCAGGTGATAGCTCTGCAGGTACAACAGATAAAACGTTATGCCTGCGCCAGTCATTATTTCAATCCAGGTACAGGTGCATAGCTGTATCGCGACGTGTCTTAAATTCATATGACCTAGAGTTGGTCACTTCAACTATTTGATTTTTTCCAGATCTTGGCCGTCATCACAACTACTAACCGTCCTGCACCTTAGTGGTGAGCTTTTTGGATAGCTTGTATCCAAAGCCCATAGCAATAAAGAGGGTAATCAAGCCTGCAACCATGGTCACGATAAGGTTAGTCTTAATGACGTAATGCATCACAAGCGTCACCGCTAAGGCAGGAATGGAAATGACAAGCGCCAAAACTGTGCTGGCGGCAAAAACACGGGTTGCAGTGATCTTGTTTGGCTTGTCGCTCATCATGATTTCAACGAGGATTCTAATTTATTAGCGTGATCCTGCCGCCAATAGAAATTTATTCCCAGCCAATCTGTTGTTTGTAGTATTTCACCAGCTTGGCATGCATCATCCTTTCGCCTGTCGCCTTGGCCTTTTCCATCTTCTTCATATGAGAGCGAAGCTGGCTGAGGTCGCACATACACACACCTGCAATTGGCTTGTACTTTGTTCTCGATATCTCGTGCTTTTTGTGATCGGCGTAGAATATCGGTAGCTTGGTCAGGCCAACTGTAGCCAATATACCTCCAACCATCCAGTATATGATACCGGTTGAGACCATTGAGGCAAACGGATTGACTCCTGCTACAAATTGCAAATATGCCAGAGGAAGGAATATTGAGAGCACAATTCCAACCGGCGTGGAAAACATCGAGAAGGCAGAGAACCTATCGTAAGGCTCTACTTCGCGCTCGAATTGGTTTAGCAATTTATCCAACTTGTCATCCAGTTTGGTCTCTTCTCGAAGAGATGAGAGTTCCATTTGTTATTATTACATTGTCTGACTGGTAATTATTAAGTTTAACTGAACTTTCTTATTTTTTGATAATTCTGCAAAATTCTTATTCAGATTTAACTTTTTTATACATTTAGAAGGAGTAACTTGGTATAATTAACGACCATGATTGTTTTAATTTGGCATAAACGTTGAAAAATTTAGCTGAAGTGTCCAAAGGACCTAAAAATTCATTTTAGGACCTCAATGTGACATAATATTGTACATTTATGTTAATACAGCTTTTGACATCTTATTGTGTCAATATTAATATTTCAATCTTTCTCAATAAAAGTTGAGAAAATGACATCACAACAATCCAAATTGATCTTTTCAAACCGGCGACTTGAAAACGTCTCTCCTGACGCGCTTATCAAGTCATTCTGGGTCAGTTCAGCGCTTGCACTGATAATGACGCTTCCTACGCTTGGGATATTCCTAGCGTTCCATTATAACGACTGCAACATTCTTGCTGGTGCCGTTATAGGATTTGGCTTACACTTTGTCCTTCTTGCACTGTCTGAAAGGATATCAAATGCATTATCACGCCTGTTTGACGACTAACCTTTTCTCACCCTCATAGGCTTTTTATAGAGTATTGGACGAACAAAGGCATGCATTATGAGTAGCAAAGTTAGCATGCCAAGCAAGATTTTCGGCACTGTCCTCTCACATGGTCTGAGGGGCAGGATGTTAACAAAAGGTGAGCTCCAGACGCTTGCAGAATCCCGCGACATTGAAGAGCTTGTCACTAGGACGAAAAATACCGTCTATCTTGATGCGCTTGCCAAGCTCACAAAGCCCTACACTGCGGAGAAGGTGGAAGGGGCCCTGCGTGAATATCTGGTCAACATGCACGCCAAGATGGTCACTATCGCAGGCGGCTCTACGATTTTGGACGCTTATTTTGTCAAGTATATTACCAGGAATCTAAAGCTCGTGCTAAAGGGCAAGGCATTGGGCAAGACTTACGAAGAGCTTCTCCCCAAGATCAACTTGAGGGCTGAGGAACTAGTTGGCAGGCGTGATCTCGTGATAAAGGCGCTTGTGGCCAAGGATCTTGATGAAGCAGTAGCCTCGCTTGCAGGGAGTGAATTTGGTGAAGATGTAGCCAAGGCAGTGGCAGCCTACAAGGAAAAGATGGATGTCAGACTTTTTGACACTTATCTTGATCACGCATTCTACCACGCCATTGATAGAGCACTGGTAACCGACGCGCAGTCGCAAGACGTAAAAAAACTGGTCTCAACTGACATTGACTCATACAATGTCTTGGCCGTCCTCCGGGGCAAGTTCTGGGGATTGAGCCAGCAAGACATCACCGACCTGATAGTAACTACCACGCCAAAGGTTACGCGGGAAAGCATTCAGAAAATGATTAACACAGAAAAACTGTCGGAGGCTATCGGAGAGCTCAACAATACAGTTTACCGCGATATTGTTCCGCAAAATGCATCAAACGACATTGACGCAATAATGCAGCTTGAAGCGGGCTTTGAGTCAGTGGCCCATAAGCGTGTCGTCAGCTCCTTTCGTGCAGTGTTCACAGTAGCGATAATGCTCTCCGCCCTCAAGTTGATGATGATTGAAGTAAAGAACCTGGCGGCAATCGCAGCAGGCGTGGAACAAAACGTTCCTGCAGAAACAATAATGTCGCGGCTGGTCAGGCTAGAATAAAAAACCCAGCGTGTAGTCTATATCTTGTCAAAAATTAGAAGTTATGCACTATTTCTTGGCCTGAACCGGCATCTCCTTGGCCTGAACCGGCATCTCCTTGGCCTGAACCGGCACCTCGCTGTCTTTCCAGACAAAGTTACTATAGAGCATTTTAGGCACGATCTTCTTGAACTCCGTTCCCTCGCCTACGTACCACTTGGGGAACCACTCGTACAGGTGGAGCCTGATAGTCTGGATGTATACAATGAGCCCTTCAATAAGCATGATGCCAATGTTGCCACCGATAAGTACCGCATAGCCGCCCCCATGCTCAAATGCGTCGTTGACGGTCACCAGCAGCGCAGAGTGCACTAGCAGCATGATTCCGAGTCGAGAGTAGCTGATCGTATTTGACAGCATTTCTATGATCCTCACCATGATGACTTCGACGATAATTCCTACAAGCCCTCCGCCCTCGTCTCTGCCCTGGGCCTTCAGATGCTTCTCTTCTTTTATTCCGCCAATTATCATGATGACAACGGTAGCAATGATAACTA
>Ga0307406_10001835_pt1 | contig 11584 bp, 9 predicted proteins | sample 322Cmetagenome_3_FD_203706 | JGI IMG/M metagenome (GOLD analysis project Ga0307406, IMG submission 203706) | Maize rhizosphere microbial communities from greenhouse at UC Davis, California, United States - 322HYB-C-2 | ecosystem: Host-associated > Plants > Roots > Rhizosphere > Soil | place... | reverse complement strand
GACCCGGTGGTCGGCCCTGACCACCCGGACCTCGTCGCCGGGGTGCAGGTCGCGGAGCCGGTAGAACACCGCCGGCCCGGTCCTCGAGTCGACGTGGCCGGCGATCACCGCCGGGCCGAGCTAGCCCGGCTGGGGTGCGCCGGTGAACCAGCCGGCGACCTGGAAGTCGCCGGGCACCTGCATGGTCCCGTCGGGGTTGAGCCCGAGGCGGACGAGGGACGACGAGACCCCGATGGCCGGGATCTCCAGCCGCACCGGAGCCGACAAGGGCAGGCGGCGCCAGGACCCGACGGGGAAGTTGCGGACCTCGGTGGTCCGGGTCGGGCGGGCCGCCGAGGTGCTGGTCACCCCGGCGACCGCGGCCCGGTCGGCCGGTGGAGCGGCCTGCGACACCGGCTCGGCGGCCGGCCGCCCACCGGTGCAGCCGGCCGCCGCGGCGACCACCACGCTCAGTGCGACCACCCCCCGGCGGACCCTGGCACCCCTGGTCATGACACCCGCGAAGGCCTCAGCCGGTGGAACGCCGCTGCTGGACCACGAACCCGGCGACCGCCGCCAGCCCGCCCACGGCCAGCAGCAGCAGGGCGAACCGGCGCCCGCCGTTGGCGGGGTCGGGGGCGGTCCCGCCGGCCCCGGTGGCGACCCCGCCGGCGGCCGACACCGCGGTGGCCGCGTCGCGGATGTCCAGCAGCTCGAGCTTCTCGCCGATGCCGCCGACGGCGACCAGCGACGAGATGGAGCCGCTGGGCAGGTCCAGGTTGCTGGCCTTGGCCAGGACCTCGCCGCTGCCGGACTTGCGGACCTCGACGTCGACCGACCCGGCCGGGACCTCCTGGTACTTGCTGGCCGACGGGAACCGCGCCCCCGAGATGAGCACGTCGCCCCCGCTGACCAGGTCCACCGCCCCCTCGCCGGGGATGGCCTGGATGAGCCTGACCTTGCTCTTGCGGCTGCCCGGGCGGGACATGTCGTCGGTCAGCAGCGCCGCCTTGACGGAGGTGAGCTGCCCGACCACGGCCACCGTGTAGGCCTTGCCGCCCTGCAGGGTCACGGTGGCGGCGATCACCGGGGGCGAGTCGGCCGGCTCGCCGGCCTCGCGCACCTCGACCTTGAACTTTCCGGGCTTGACCTTGAGGTAGTCCGATACGGTCTTGAACGGCACGCCCTTGAGCTGGAGCCGGCCGTTGACATAGACGACGTAGACGTCCCCCTTGAGCAGGCCGGGGGCGAAGTGGGCGACCCGGACCAGGGCCTGGTCCTGGGACTGGGCGCCGGATGCGGCGCCAGGCAACACGAACAGGGCCGCAACCAAGGCGACCAGAGTTGCGGCGGCCAGTCGTCGGCGAAACATCGCCCCTCCTCATCCGTCGTTCGTCCGGGGGGACGCGAACGACGACGAGTGGTACGCCCCCCGCAATCCCGCCACGCATGCCGTCACGAGCCGATTCGGTCGTCATTATCGGTGCTGCCCCCTGCTGCCGGCGCCCCCAATTCTGCGTAGTTCGGATCAGAAGAGCAGGTGGACGGGGTAGTATGCGAACGCCGAATTCCACGGACAATTGACGACCTGGCGTGCTACGCGCTTCTTGCTACCTTTGTGGACCTCTGCGGGGGCGCCACCGGGGCCACGGGACGCTAGGCTGATCCCATGACCGAGATCGCCCCGCCGGTGCGGCGGCGGCTGTCCAACGACGCGATCGAGCACCTGCACGGCCTGATGGCGGGCTGGCAGCTGATCGCCGACCTCGCCTTCGCCGACCTGCTGCTGTTCCTGCCCGTCGAGGACAGCGAGAGCTTCCGCATCGTCGGCCAGCTGCGACCCTACACCGCCCGCACCCTGCACCCGGCCGACCTGGTCGGCGAGGTGGTCGAGCCCACCTGGCACCCGTACGTGGAGCGGGCCTGGCGCGAGGGCCGGCGCCAGCGGTCGCTGGAGCCGATCCTGATCGATGCCGAGCCGGTGCGGGTCGAGACCGTGCCCGTCCGGCACCAGGGCGAGATCGTGGCCGTGCTCAGCGTCGAGTCGCCCGAGAACCCGACCCGGCCCACCGGGCGGCTGGAGGCGTCGTACCTGGGCGCGGCCGAGGCCATGCTGGAGATGGTGGCCGACGGGGCGTTCCCGTTCGTGGAGGCGCACGACCCGACGGCGTCGCCCCGGGTCGGCGACGGCCTGGTCGTGCTCGACGCCAGCGGCCGGGTCGAGTTCGCCAGCCCCAACGCCACCTCGGCCTTCCGGCGCATGGGGACCAACGCCCTGCCGCTCGGTCAGCCGCTCCCCCACCGGGCGGCCATCCTGGTCGCCGAGGCCATGGCCGGCGGGCGGCCGGTCGAGTCCGAGATCGAGGCCGCCGGCGCGGTCACCGACGTCCGGGTGGTGCCGCTGCTGCGCGGGGCCGGGCGCCGCGGCGCCCTGGTGCTGGTCCGCGAGGCGACCGAGCTGCGCCGCCGCGACCGGGTCATCTCCCGGCGCGAGGCGACCATCCGCGAGGTCCACCACCGGGTCAAGAACAACCTCCAGACGGTGGCGTCGCTGCTGCGGCTCCAGGCCCGCCGGCTCGGCGACCATCCCCAGGCGGTGGCCGCCCTCGAGGACTCGGTGCGCCGGATCGACTCGATCGCCCTGGTCCACGAGACCCTCACCGAGGAGTTCGAGGGCGCGGTCGACATGGCCGACGTGGCCCGGCGGGTCGTCAGGATGCTGGAGGGGTCGCTCGGCCGCGACGACGTCCACATCGAGCTGCACACCGCCTCGGTGCGGGTGGACGCGGCCGTGGCCACCCCGCTGGCGGTGATCCTGAACGAGCTGATCCAGAACGCCATCGAGCACGGCCTGGGCGACGGCCCGGGAACCGTCACCATCGACCTCCACGGCGGCGACGACCGCCCGGTCGAGCTCCAGGTCCGCGACAACGGCACCGGCAGCATGCGCACGGGCACGGGCCCCACCCCGGGCGGGGGGCTGGGGTTGCGGCTGGTCAGGGGGCTGGTGGAGGAGGAACTAGGGGGGCAGTTCACCCTGACCCATCCGGCGGGGCTGGGGAGCATCGCCACCGCGGTCATCCCGCCGGTCGAGCGGGCGGGCTGAGCCGTGGAACGGACCCAGGTGCTGATCGCCTCGCCGCTGCCGGCGGAGCTGGTCGAGCGGATCCGGGACGCCGACCCACGGGCCGAGGTGCACTTCGAGCCCGACCTGCTCCCCCCGGCCCGCTACCCCGGCGACCACCGCGGCGACCCGGCGTTCCGGCGCGACCCCGCGGGCGAGGCCCGCTGGCGCGAGCTCCTCGACCGGGCGGAGGTGCTGTTCGGCATCCCCGACGAATCGGCCGAGGACCTGGCCCGGGTGGTCGCCGACCTGCCCCGGCTCCGCTGGGTCCACGGCACCGCCGCCGGGGCCGGCGAGCAGGTGCGCGAGGCCAACCTGCCCCCCGACGCCCTGGAGCGGGTCACCATCACCACCTCCAGCGGCGTCCACGCCATCCCCCTGGCCGAGTTCGCCATCCTGGGGCTGCTGGCCATCGCCAAGGAGCTGCCCCGGTTCGCCGAGGACCAGCGGGCCAGGGCCTGGCCCGAGCTCCGCCGGCCCCTGCGGGAGCTCGACGGCCAGACGCTGGTCCTGGTCGGGCTGGGCGAGATCGGCCGCGAGGCGGCCCGGCTCGGCAAGGCCTTCGGCATGCGCACGGTCGGGGTCCGGCGCAGCCAGGGGCCGCCGCCCGCCCACGTCGACGAGGTCCACGGCCCCGACCGGCTGGCCGAGCTGGCCGGCCGGGCCGACGCCATGGTGGTGAGCCTGCCCCTGACCGAGGAGACGGCCGGGATGATCGACCGGGCGACCATCGAGCGGCTGCCACCGAGCTGCATCTTCGTCAACGTCGGCCGGGGCGGGGTGGTCGACGAGCCGGCCCTGGTCGAGGCGCTGCGGGAGCGGCGGATCGCCGGGGCGGCCCTGGACGTGTTCGCCACCGAGCCCCTGCCCCAGGACTCGCCCCTGTGGGGCCTGCCCAACGTGCTCGTCACCCCGCACGCGGTCGCCATCTCGGCCCGAGAGAACGAGCGCATCGTCGAGCTGTTCGTGGCCAACCTGCGCCGCTACCTCGACGGCGAGCCCCTGGCCAAGGTGGTCGAGCCGGGCGTCTTCTACTGAGCCGTCAGTCCTCGGGCTCGGCCCCGCCGGGGACGTGCCTGGCCGCGAACCGCAGCAGGACCTCCATCTGGCGGATGCGCTCGTTGACGACCAGGGCGCCGTGGCCGGCGTCGAAGCGGTCGAGCTCGAACGGCTTGCCCAGCTCGCGCAGGCGGTCGGCGTAGTTGAGCACCTGCCGGAGGGGGCAGCGGGTGTCGTTGTCGCCCACCATCAGCAGCACCGGGGTCTCGACCTTGTCGACGTAGGTGATCGGCGAGCGCTCGACGTACAGGTCGTGCTTGTCCTCGGGGCCGCCGCCGAACAGGCTGCGGTCGAACGCCTGCAGGGCCTCGGACTCGTCGGCGTAGGCCGACAGGTAGTCGGCCACCGGGACCACGGCCATGGCCGCCCGCCAGCCCTCGGGGACGGTGCCGATCGCCTGCAGGGTCACGTACCCGCCCCAGGAGGCGCCGCTGATGACCACCTGGGCGGGGTCGGCCAGGCCGCGGGCGACCAGGTCGTCGCGGCCGGCGACCACGTCCTCGATCTCGGGCCGGCCGGGGTCGCCCTCGAGCACGTCCTGCCAGGCCTTGCCGTAGCCGGTGGAGCCGCGGTAGTTGACCAGCCCGACCGCGTAGCCGTGGTCCACGAACGCCTGGACCTCGGGGTCCCAGGCGTCGGCGTCGTGGTGGGAGGGGCCGCCGTGGACGACGAAGACCGTCGGGTGCGGCCCGGCCCCCGAGGGCACGACCAGGAACCCGTGCACCTGGTCGCCCTGGGGGTTGGCGAAGGTCCAGCTCTCGTAGGCGACCCCGCCGGGGGCGCGTGGCCCGGGCGGGCGGAGCACGGCCTCGGCGGCGCCGACGGCCCGGACCTCGGGCGCGGCCGCCCCCGAGGACAGCCGGTACCAGACGGCGCCGTCGGGACGGACCCCGGCCCGCTGGATCGACCCGGCCGGGTGCTCCAGCCGCTCCAGGGCGCCGCTGTGGAGGTCGAGACGGTGCAGCTCGTCGCGGCCCATATAGGTGTGGACGAGCAGCAGGGCCGAGGCGTCGGGCCACCAGTCGGCCACGTCGACCTCGCCGGGCAGGTCGAGCTCCAGGTCGACCCGCTCGCCGGCCGCCGGGTCCCAGATGGCCGGGCGCAGCCGCCCGGAGCGGTCGGCGAGCACGACCAGGCGCCCGTCGGTGGCCACCGGCGAGAACCCGGCCGAGGCCACGAACAGGCCGAAGCCCTCCCCGTCCCACAGGTCGGCGACCGCGGTCATGCCCTCCAGGTCGAAGGCCCGCAGGGCCGGGTGGAGGTTGTCGCCGTGCTCGGCGTGGTGGACGGCCAGCAGGCGGCCGTCGCGGCTGAGCCCGCCGACGTCGACCATCTCGGCGTGGCGGTACAGCTCCTCGCTGGTCCCGCCGACCTCGCCGACCCGGACCGAGAAGCCGTCCCGGCCGGCCAGCCCGACCGCGACCCGGCCCTTGGGGCCGAGGGCGAGCCCGGCGCTCCAGGCCGGCTCGGCGTCGGCCACCAGCGGCGATGCCTCGCCGCCCTCGAAGGGCTGCTGGAGCCAGCGGCCCACCTCGTCGCCCTTGGAGTCCTCGAACCAGACGACCCGGGTGCCGTCGGGGGTCAGGCCCCCGGCGACCACCCCGGTCGGGTGGTCCGAGACCTGGCGGTGGCGGTCGGCGGCCCGGTCCCAGGCGTGGACCTGCCAGGAGCCGGACAGGTTGGAGACGTAGACGAGGTGGTCGGGGTCGTCGGGAGCCCACCTCGGCAGGGTCAGCGAGGGGGCGCGGTAGCGCTGCTTCCAGCGAGGCTCGGTCATGACAGCATCGTACCCATGGCCCCTGGACAGAGCATCCTGATCACCGGCGCCACCTCGGGCATCGGCCGGGACGCGGCCCTGCGCCTGGCCGCGGCCGGGCATCTGGTCCTGGCCGGGGGGCGCCGGGCCGACGCCCTGGCCTCGCTGGCCGGCGACTCCGGGGGCCGGGTGGAGCCGCTGGTCCTGGACGTGACCGACCCGGGCTCGGTCGAGGCCGCCGCCGGGCTGGTCGAGCGCCGGACCGGCGGCCGGGGACTGGACGTGCTGGTCAACAACGCCGGCTACGCCCTCCCGGGGCCGCTGGAGGCGCTGGCCGAGGCGGACCTGCGCGAGCTGTTCGACACCAACCTGTTCGGCCTGCTGGCGGTGACCCGGGCGTTCCTGCCGGCGATGCGCGAGCGCGGCCGGGGGCGGGTGGTCAACGTTGGCAGCATCATGGGCCGGGTGGCCATGCCGCTGCTCGGCGCCTACAACGCCAGCAAGCACGCGGTCGCCGCCGTCACCGACGCCCTGCGCATGGAGCTGGCCCCCTTCGGGATCACCGTGGTCCTGGTCGAGCCGGGCGCCATCCGCACCGGGTTCGCCACCCGCGCCCTGGCCGGCCTGGCTCCCTACCGCGACCCCGGCTCCCCGTACGCGGCCGCCCTGGCCGGCACCGACGCCGCCTGGGCCAGGGTGTACCGGTTCGCCCCCGGCCCGGCCCCGGCCGGCCGGGCGATCGCCCGCGCCGCCACCGCCGGCCGCCCGGCCCCCCGCTACGTCGTCCCGGCCCGCGACCGCCTGGTCCTGGCCGCCCTGACCGCCCTTCCCACCGCCGCCGCCGACGCCGCCAAGCGCCGCATCATGGGCCTCCCGCGGCTCAGGCCTCCAGGGGCGTGACCTCCACCGCGAACTCGACCGTCCAGGGGCCGTCGCCGGCGTCGGGCCCGGGGCGCTCGGGCCCGGGCGGGACCTGGCGGCTGCGGTAGGCGTGCTCGCCCGCGCCCCAGTCGTCCAGGCCGAGGTAGGGCTCGCGCACGACTCCGGCCGGGGCGCCGGAGGCGTCGCTGCCGGCGACGCTCACCGACAGGACCGAGCCGGGGTTGAGGACCAGGTCGAAGCGCTGGTCGAGCTCGAAGCGCTTGCCGTCCTGGACGTCGGCCATCCCCTCCTCGGGCCAGCGGACCGCCTGGTCGCCGATGGCCAGCCGCAGGGCCAGGAGGCCGCCAAGGGCCTCGGCGTCCTCGACGGTGACCGCCCCGAAGGTGACCGTGACCCGGGCCCGCCGGGGGGGCGGGATCACGGTCACCCCGACCTCGTCGACCGCTCCCGGCTCGCCCGGGGGGAGGGGCAGCCAGCAGCCCTGCTCGGACAGGTAGCCGGCGGCGATGGCATAGCCGCCGGGGACGGTGCCGAAGCCGTCGCTGGCCTTGAACACGGCCCGCTCCTCGCCCGGCTCGATCGGGCTGGGGTCGCCGTCGCCGCCCAGGAAGCGGTCCAGGTTCTCGCCCGCCGGGCCACGGACGGTCAGCCGCAGCTCGGACACGTGCGCCCGGTAGTCGCCGTAGTTGCGGGCGGTGAACTGGGCCACGAAGTTCCCGCCGAGGGTCGGGGTCCAGGAGTTCACCCAGATCCCCTTGGCCGCGCCGAGGTCGATGTAGGGAGGGCGCTCGCGGGCGTAGTCCTGGAGGAACAGCCCCCGCCAGGGGCCGCCGCCGGCGCTCGCCTCCCAGCCCCCGCCCTCCGGCTCGGGGGCGAGCACGACCTCGGTGTCGGGGTGGTGGCTGTCGTAGACGAACAGCCGGACCGGCCCGCCGCCGGGCCCGGCGCCGTCCTCGTCGTAGCCGTAGGCCACGACCTGGCGGTTGCGGGCCACCTCGTCCAGGGCCCGGGCCCCGACCAGGCCGACGACCACCGGGCGGCCGGCGTCCAGGCTGCGCCGCACCCGCGGCAGCTCCTCGGCCGTCATCCCCGTCACCCCGGGCGAGGACCAGGTCGGGTGGTCCTCGGCCAGGGTCCAGGTCAGGAACTGGCGGGCGCTCCAGGTGGCGTAGCTGTCGAACAGCCGCTTGTGGATGAAGTCGCCCAGGCGGGAGCCGTCCTCGGGCACGGCGCGGTCGGGGAAGTCCTCGGGGCGGTGCGAGGGCACCGGCAGGCCCGCGAACCAGTAGTCGAGCGCCGCGAAGGCCATCCCGCCGGCGCGACCGTCGGTGGCAACCTCGCCGAACCCGGGCACGGTGACGACTTTGTCCACGAACTCGTTGGCGAAGTGGAATCCGTGCGCGCGTGGATCGAAGCCGGTTCTCGGCACAGGCCTCCCCTGAAGTCTCTTGCACCGGACGAATGTCGCGATCCTCGCCCCAGGTACCCCTTCAAGGCAATAGTCCAAGGCATCTAGTCCGGTCGGTGAGTCCTATGATCGTGGGCGGCCGAGCCGGACCGGCTCGCCCTGCTGGCGGTCGGGCCGGACGGCGGCGACGCCCGCCGGTTCAGCTTCGCCGACCTGGCCGCCTCCTCCGACCGGGCGGCCCGGTTCCTGGCCGGGCTGGGGGTGGCCAAGGGCGACCGGGTGTTCGTGATGCTGCCGCGCGTTCCCGAGTGGTACGACGTGATCCTCGGCTGCATCAAGCTGGGCGCCGTCCCGATGCCGGCCACCACGCTGCTCACCCCCCGCGACATCGCCTACCGGGTCAACAGCGCCGAGGCCGGCGTGGCCGTGGTCGACGCCGAGGGCACCACCAAGCTCAACCAGGTGGCGGGCGACTGCCCCAGCCTGACGGCCAGGGTGTTCCTGGCCGGGGGCGGCTACGGCGGCCTGCCCGACGACGCCTCGGGTGCGGCCGGCGGCTGGGTGTCGTGGGCCGACGGGCTGGCCGCCGCCGGCGAGGGGCCGCCCGAGGCCGCCCCGACCCGGGCGGACGACCCGATGCTGCTCTACTTCACCTCGGGCACGGTCGCCTATCCCAAGATGGTGCTGCACACCCAGGCCTCGCTCGGGATCGGTCACCAGATCACCGCCCGCTTCTGGCAGGACCTCAAGCCCGGCGACCTGCACTGGACGGTGAGCGACTTCGGCTGGGCCAAGGCGGCCTGGGGCAAGCTGTTCGGCCAGTGGGCCCTGGGGGCGGCCAACTTCCTCTGGGACGTGCGCGGCAAGCCCGACTTCGACCTGATGCTGCGCCTCATCGGCGCGCACGGGATCACCACCTTCTGCGCCCCGCCAACGGTCTACCGGGCGCTGGTCCTGCTGGACCTGGCCGGCTACGACTGGTCGCGGCTGCGCCATTGCGTCTCGGCCGGGGAGCCGCTCAACCCCGAGATCATCAAGCTATGGCGCGAGGCCACCGGGCTCACCGTCTACGACGGCTACGGCCAGACCGAGACCGTCAACCTGGTGGCCAACCTCCGCCGCCTCGAGGTGCGCCCCGGCTCGATGGGCAAGCCGACCCCCAGCGCGGCCAGCTCGTCAAGGCCTTCGTCGTCCTCGCCCCCGGCCACGACGGCACCCCGGAGCTGGTCGGCGAGCTCCAGGAGCACTGCCGCACGGTGACCGCGCCCTACAAGTACCCGCGCGAGATCGAGTTCACCACCGAGCTGCCCAAGACCATCTCCGGCAAGATCCGCCGGGTCGAGCTGCGCGAGCGGGAGCGGGCGTCCCCCAGGTAGGGGACAACCAAGAGTATTCATCCGGCCTATTGGTACGGGCGCCGCGAAGCGTCAGCATGTCGCCTTCGTGCAACTCTCCGCACCGATCGCGTCCTGATCGCCGACGACATCCCGGAGCTGCGAACGCTGCTCAGGACGACCCTCCAGGGACGGGGCTTCCAGCTGGTCGGGGAGGCCGCCGACGGCCACGAGGCCCTCCGGCTGGCCGCCGACCGGGAGCCCGACGTGGTCGTGCTCGACCTCGGCATGCCGGGCAGCGACGGCCCGGCCATGGTCGCCGAGCTGCGCCGGCGGGTGCCGGCGGCCAGGGTGGTGGCCCTCTCCGCCTTCGCCGCCGACGAGCTGCGCCAGGCCGCCCTGGACCGGGGCGCCCACGCCTGCCTGGACAAGGACGTCGACCCCGACCGGTTGGTGGCGACCCTGCGCGAGGTCTGCGGACGGGCCTTCGGCCCCCTGGCCCTGCCGCCCCCCGGGGGGCTGGACGGCCTGGCCAGCGACGAGCTGGAGCGGGTCTGGAGCACCCTGGCCGCCGCCCCGGTGGCCACCGCCGTGGTCGGCCCCGACGGGCGCTTCCTCAAGGTCAACCAGGCCCTGTGCGCGCTCGTCGGCCACCCCGAGGGGGCCCTGCTGGCCGCCGGCTACCAGGCCGTGGTCCACCCCGAGGACCGCGACGCCGACCTCGAGCAGCTCCAGCGCCTGCTCGCCGGGGAGGCGACCGGCCACCAGCTCCAGCAGCGCTGCCGGCGGGTCGACGGGGAGGCGATCTCGGTGCTCTGCAACACCTGGCTGGTCACCGACCGCCACGGCGGGCCGCTCCACCTCGACCCCGGCGGCCGCCCCCGCTACCTGGTCCGCCAGCTGGTCGACCTGCGCGAGGGCCGCCACCCCGAGGACCAGCTGGCCTGGCGGACCACCCACGACACCCTCACCGGGCTGCCCAACCGCAGCCTGTTCCTGGACCGGCTGGAGATGACCCTGGCCCGCCTCGGCCGCGACCCCGCCCTGGCCGCCGTGCTCCTGCTCGGCCTGGACCGCTTCAAGGAGGTGACCGGGCGCTTCGGCGACGACGCCGTCGACCGGCTGCTGGTCGCCGTGGCCGGCCGCCTGCGGAGCATCCTGCGCCCCAGCGACACCGTGTCCCGCTTCGGCAGCGACGAGTTCGCCGTGCTCTGCCCCGACCTGGCCCACGAGCGCGACGCCGTCCGCCTGGCCGAGCGGATGACCGCCGGGCTGGCCACCCCCTTCGCCGTGGGCGGCCAGGAGATCGTGGTCTCGGCCAGCATCGGGATCGCCCTCACGGGGTCGCGGACCCGCCGGGCCGAGTCCCTGCTGTCGGACGCCGACACCGCCATGGCGCGGGCCAAGCACCGCGGCGGCGGCATCTACGAGCTGTTCGACGAGACGGTCAGGGCCCAGCTGATCGAGCGCCTGGAGCTGGAGCAGGCCCTGCGTCAGGCGGTCGACGCCGGCGAGCTACGCACCCTCTACCAGCCGATCGTCTCCCTCAAGGAGGGGCGCATGGTCGGGGTCGAGGCCCTGGTCCGCTGGGACCAGCCGGGCCGGGGCCAGCTCCTGCCGGCCGAGTTCGTCCCCTTCGCCGAGGAGACCGGCCTGATCGTCCCCCTCGGGGGCTGGGTGCTGGCCGAGAGCTGCCGCCAGGCCGCCCGCTGGCGGGCCAACGGCCCCCGCACCCTCCCCCCGACCATGCACGTCAACCTCTCGCCCCGCCAGTTCGCCGAGCCCCACCTGGTCGACCTGGTCGCCGGCGCCCTGGCCGACACCGCCACCGACCCCGACCGGCTCTGCCTCGAGGTCACCGAGCGGGCCCTGGCCGCCAACCCGGCCTCGGCCGCCACCACCCTCAAGCGCCTGTCCGGCCTCGGCGTCCGGGTCTCGGTCGACGACTTCGGCACCGGCTACTCCTCCCTGGCCTCGCTCCAGTACCTGCCGCTGTCGTCGCTCAAGATCGACCGCTTGTTCGTGGCCCGCCTCGACCTCGA
>Ga0307406_10001834_pt1 | contig 11587 bp, 6 predicted proteins | sample 322Cmetagenome_3_FD_203706 | JGI IMG/M metagenome (GOLD analysis project Ga0307406, IMG submission 203706) | Maize rhizosphere microbial communities from greenhouse at UC Davis, California, United States - 322HYB-C-2 | ecosystem: Host-associated > Plants > Roots > Rhizosphere > Soil | place... | reverse complement strand
GGGTGCAGCTTCGCCGGTCAGCTTGCTCTGCAATGAGTCGACCTTGGAGGCTTGGGCGGCGAGTTCCGCCTCGGCGGCCACGATGTCGCCTTGGTTCTTATCCTGCTGGGTGGCGAGCGAGAGTGATTGCTCGTGGACCGAGATAATTCCCGTGTCCGACTTCACCTTGTTGAGCTCCTTCTCGGTTTGCTCGAGCTTTTCCCGGATCAGGTCGGTCTGCTTGAACACCGAGTCGAGGGCACCGACGGAGCGATGCACTTCAAGGTGCTGCTCGGGGTAGCACTTGACCACCTCGGCCAGCACATCCTGCGCAAGCTCGGAATCGGCGTGGCGGAAGGTAACGATGAGAACATTGCTGCCGCGTGACTCCGGCACGACTTCGAGGCCGCCTTGCACCATACGCGCCGCGACGTTGAGGGCGGCCTTGTCATTCGTGGCACCCGGAGCGAGCCGCTTGGCACCCACATTCTCCGCCACCTTTCTGGCGAGGTCGCCGCTGCGCAGGATCACCATTTCGGTATTGATCACCTGCTCGCCCGAGCGACCGCCGGCATCGACCTGGCTGTCGGCGCTATCGAGGCCACCGCGCTGGATCACATGAGTGACGAGGATCTTGGAGTGCGACTCGTACAGTGGCTTCTGCGTGACGTACACAGCAGCAGCAGCACCGATGCCGAGCAAGCCGAGGAAAAGGATCTTCCACTTGTGCTTGAAGAGCACGAATAGAATATCTTGAAGGCCAAGGCCTCCTTTGGCGGGGGTGGGGGCAGTCTTTTGCATTCCGAGGGGGGGAAAGACGTTAGGCGTTGAGAGGGGAGAAAATCAACAGCAGGATATGAAAAGCAGTTCTTTCGCCATCCGGCATTACGCGATCGCGGAGGGTCGATGAAGAAGTTCGAAATCGGTTTCGGGGATCTCGCGGAGGACGCGAGCCGGATTTCCGGCGACCACGGTGCGTGGCGGGATATCGCGGGTGACCACGCTGCCGGCACCGATCATGGCACCGCGGCCGATGGTCAAGCCGCCGAGAATGGTGCTGCCGGAGCCGATCGAAGCACCTGCTTCCACCACGGTGGCTTCGCAGTTCCAATCGTCCGCGGTCTTGAGCGAGCCATCGGCGTTCGCGGCGCGGGGGTAGCGATCATTCACGAACATCACGCCGTGGCCGATGAAGACCTCGTCCTCGATGCGGACGCCTTCACAGATGAAGGTGTGGCTGGAGACCTTGCAGCGGGCACCGATCTTCGCACCGCGCTGGATTTCGACAAAGGTGCCGATCCGGGTGTCGTCGCCGATCTGGCAGCCGTAGAGATTGACGAAGTCGACGAACTTGACCCGTTCGCCAAGCACCACGTCCGCGGCGATCCGCAGGTTTTCTTGTTGGAAGCCGGTCATGGTGGTGTCGGTTCGGTGGTGCGTCGCGATGCCGGTTTGGCGGCGAATTCGATGGGTCCGCCACCGGCGCGCAATGACTCCGAGCTGGCTTCAAGGATTCTCACCACTTCGAGTCCGCGCTGTCCGCAGGTCAGCGGCCGGCGTTGCTCGCGCACGCATTCGATGAAGTGACCGCACATCGTTTTCAGCGGCTCGGTCTGCTCGATTCTTGGCAGGTAGCAATCGCCGTAGTGGTACGAGTAGTGGAACTCGGCGAAGCTATCGTAGTGCGGTGGGCACTCGACCCGCACGTCGTAGATGCGGATCTTTTCCAGCGGCTGGAGATCATCGTAAACGATCATCTTGTGAGTGCCTACGAAGGTCATCTGCCGGACCTTCCGTGGTTCCAGCCAGCTGCTCTGGACGGTCGCGAAGCGCTGGCGCTTGAAGCCGAGCGAAAGGTTGGTGACGTCCTCGACGCCCGGATGGATGTGGGCGTTGCCCTGGCAGTTCACGCGCTCCGGCGCTTCACCCATCAGGTGCAGGATGATCGCAAGGTCGTGGGTCGCGAGGTCCCATGCGACGTTGATGTCCTGCTGGAAGAGGCCGAGATTGAGGCGCTGGCAGTTGATGTATTTCAACTCGCCGATTCCTCCGGAGCGGATGATGTCGGCGATCTTCCGGACGGGCTCGGAGTAGAGGTAGGTGTGGCCGACCATCAGGGTCAGGCCTTCGCTGCGGGCGATCGCGATCAGGTCCTCGCACTCCGCGGCCGAGGCGGCCATCGGCTTCTCGATCAGCACATGCTTGCCCGCGAGAAGTGCGGCCTTTGCTAGGGGGTGGTGCGTTCTGACCGGGGTGGCGATCACCACCACGTCCAAGGAGTCGGTGGCGAGGAAGCGCTTGAAGTCGGTGAAAATCCGGGCACCGGGATGAAGCCGGCGGACATGCTCGAGTCGCTCGGGATCGAGATCGCAGAGTGCTCCGACTTCGGCATCCGGGTGGTAACTGAAATTGCGGGCGAGATTCGGCCCCCAGTAACCGCATCCGACGATGCCGACGCCGAGCTTGTCCTTCATGACGACCGGTCTCCCAACCGCTGTCCGCCATAGCTGAGCATCGGTTCATCGAGACGTTTCACATTGGAGAGGCGCTGGCTGCATTGCTTCATTTCCCGGCGTAATGCCCTGGGAGTTCTGAAGAGCACGGAGAGGTCGAGGCCGAGGGAGGAGCGGCGCGCATAGGCGACGTCCAAGGCGGCCATCTCGCGGAAGGTGGTGCGGTTCTTGCCGCTGACCTGCCATAGACCCGTGAGACCGGGCAGTACTTGGAAGCGCTCGCGCTGGGCGGGGCTGAAGAAACCGTGCTCTGCAGGGATGCAGGGGCGCGGACCCACGAGGCTCATTTCGCCGCGCAGGACATTGAAGAGCTGGGGGAGTTCGTCCAATCCGGTGCTCCGCAGCAAGCAGGCGCCGGGGATCAGTCGATTGTCGCCGAGCTCGTCGAGCTTCACCATCGGGCGGTCGGAGTCGACCAGGCGGGCCACGTGGAGTTCGTGGTCCTGGGTCGACGCCCCTTCATGCATGGTGCGGAATTTGAAAATCGTGAAGAGCTTCTCACCGTGGCCGACCCGCTTTTGGAGGAACAATGCCGGACCCCGCGAAACGAGGCGGATCCAAAGCGCCACGGCGAGGATCAACACGATCGAGACGGGCAGCGTCATTGCCACGAGGGAGAGGTCGAGCGCTCGCTTCCAAATTGGAACGGCGAGGATTGCGCGCCGGTGCGCACGGCGAGGCTTGGCGAAGCTCGCGTTGAGAGGCTTTCGAGAAATCAAGTCGCGACTCCTCGGGTGGCGCTCGAGAGTAGCGGCTCCCAAATATCGAGAGCGGATAGGATCTGCCGACCGGCGTGGCCGATCAAGGGGGGGCGTGATCATTCGGGGGGATGGGGGGTGGAGGATACGGGTGTCAGGGGAAATTCTGGCTGGGGATCATGTTCGTTTTGGGTTTTCGAGCGGATGATGGAGGCCTTGGGAATTTCACTATGCTGCCGCCCTTGGTCGTTTGGGTCCATTTCTGGGCCAAGACCTGGATGGGGGTGAACAGGAGGTGACCTCCCCGTGCCTTCAGGTCTGCGTGAAATTTCGCGACAATCGTTCCCTCTTACGAGGGCTGGGACGGGGGCGAAACCAGCAGGAATTCAAGCGGGGGAGATGTTCTGGGGGTGGTGAACAGCGCCTTTGGTCTTAGCAGGAAAACTACGTATCTCAAGCTTTTATTTAAACGGCCAAGGGCATGGCCGGACATCGGATACTCGGCCAAGGCAAGGCGTGCGTGCGGGATATTCCTTTGAAAATACCTGATAAAAAGACGGTGGCCGGCTATCGGCTCTTTCGTCGTCTCCTTCGGAATAGATTCATCGAACGCGAACATTCAGGAATTCCGGAGCGAATGGCAGCAAGTGCCATGCCACGGAAGCCGTCTGAACGGGTGAACTACGGAATTCTCAGAAGTTCACGCTGATCCCGGTGGTGATCTGCCACTGGGACCAATCCTTTTGGCCTTGGTTGCGGGCGCAGCGGATGGCGGCCTCGAACTTCACCCGCTCGGAGTAAAGTTGGCGCTTGTACGCCAGATACGCATTCATGAACTCGTCGTCATCCCGGGCACCGACGACGGCACCGACTGCTTCGTAGTCCGAGAAGCTCAGTCCCATGCCGAGTTCCAGCGACGATCGCTGGAAATTCCGGATGATGGCGGAGGTGAACGACAGATCGTTGATCAGGTAGTTCAGATTATTTGGCGATGGGACGGTCGAGTAGCGGATGCCCGCGCGGAAGCTCCACAGCTCGCTGAACATGTAGTCTGCCGAAAACCGGCCGGTGAATCCAGGCTCCCAGCCATCGTTGCTCCGGGAGTTCTTGGCGTATTCCACGCCGCCTGCGGCATCCAGAAGGATCCGCTCGCCCCACTTGTAGCGGGTCTTGACCAGCAGGGCGACCGCGTCGCGTTCGCCGGTCGAATCGGACTCGGTCGTGGTGTAGGTGACCGAGGGGCCGATGCGCAGGCGCTCGGTGGCATCCCACAGGCCGGCGATCTCGGTGGTGTAAACGTCAGCTCCCGAGCGGGCGCCGGACGAGTAGTCGGACTGCGAGGCCGACCATCCTGCCAGGATCGCGGTGCGCGACGCCAGTTGGTAGCTTCCGGAGATGCCGTAGCTGTAAATCGAGCCCTCGATGAAGCCGCCCACCAGACGGTCGGCCATCGAGACCTCCGCGTAGTCCGCGTACACGGTGAACGTGGTCCGCGTGGCGGCGTAGGTGAAGGACGCGCCTCCCGTCTGATTGACGCTATTGAGGTCGTCGTTGTTGAGGTAGGCGACGAAGGACGGCGAGTAGTGGGCCTCCATGGAAAACTCCGCGCCGCCTTCAGGGTCGGTGCGATAGGTGATCCACGGGCTTACATCGGCGTAGAGCTCGCTCTCCGTGTAGTCATCGGAGAGGAAGAAGTTCGAGTCATACGTCATGTTGGCTCCGATTCCGTAATCGAAGCCTCCCTTGAGCGTGCCCAGGGTGGGCGAAGGGAAAAACGTTTCGTTCAGAGCGCGGTTGCCGTCGGCAACGCGCAGTGAGAAATCCTGTGCAGAGGCAAGGAACGGCGCGCCGGCAAGAGCGGCGGCCACGAATCCGCGAATGGGTGTCGCGGATGAAAGTCGAAGGGGGGACATACAGACTTATCCGGGGTGAACGCCAAAAGCCTGCCTCACACATGGATCTAATGTCAATCCGAAAGGTCGCCCTCTAACTGTTGGAGCGGGCTGTTGGGAGCCCTTGTTGGAGGACAAGCCAGCGGCAGGAAGACCGCGCTCAGTGCGGCGCGAAGCGGAAGAAGCCCTTGGAGCCGGACGGGGCAATTTCCAGCTCGAGGCTGCCTTGGGCGCCAATGAAAACGGAGGGCGTCTGGACCGGGTAGAGACTGAAATTCATCAGATCCACGGATTTCTCCACCGGCAGCTTGATCGTGTATCGTCCGGTGCCTCCATCGACCGTGATCACTTCGGTGCCGTGGATCGCTTCCATCTGGCTTTCGCCATAGAGGCCCATGGAATTGGCCCCGGCTTGGAGGATCGCCACCAGTTCCTCGTCATTGACCTGCCAGTCGAAGCCGAGCTCCTGCATTCCCAATTCCGCGACGTCGTTGATGCCATCGCCGTCGGTATCGTCGGCGGAGGACAGCGCCTGTCCGGTGAGCGTGACCTCGAAGGTATGGACGGCTGAGTTGCTCTGGATCCTCAGCGTGGTGACGCGTGTTCCGGTGGTGGTCGCCGCGAAGGAAACATTGAACTGGAGGATCTGATCCACCGGCAAGGTGGCGGGCAGGGTGATGGACTGCGTCGAGAAGTTCTCGGTATTGCCACCAACGATGGAAATGCCAGTCACCTGAAGATCGGAAGTTCCCACATTCCGGATGGTGACGGTTTCGGTGTGGCCTGAGCTGCCGATGGGGACGTTGCCGAATTGGATGCTCGCCTGACCCGCGATCAAGCCGGTGCCGGGCGGTTGCTCGACTTGCATTTGCGGCGCAGGCGGCTGGGGTTCGAGGAGATAGGCTGCGCCCCGGGCAGCGGTGTTGCCGTCGTGAAGAGGTGCGCCCATCAGGACATTGGTGCCGTCGATTGCCGCCGAGAAGCCGAGCTGCTCGTTGTCGGGTTGGTTGGTTGAAATCAGCCGGTCTGCCGGCTGGGGGAAGGTGGCCGAGGTGACTTCGTACACATAGCCGCAACCGCCATCGGTGGCGGACATGTCATCTTCGGGAACACCCACCACGATCCGGGTGCCCGAGATCGCAACCGAGTAGCCGAAGTATTCCTCATTCTCCGGATCCGGATGGATGAGGGTGGCAACCGGCGTGCCGGGGTTCGCCACGGAGAGATCGTAAAGGTAGGCCGAGCCGGTGTCGGTGGCGCCCGCATCATCCAACCGGCAGCCGACGACGATCCGGTTGCCGGAAATGCCTACGGCATAGCCGAATTCGTCATCCGCTGCGGGTGTGGGATTGTCGAGGACGCGGATCGGCACCGTGGGGGTGCCGGAAGTGGTATCGTAAATATAGACGCTACCGGCATCGATCGCGCCCGCATCGTTCTGGTGAGTACCCACCACGAGTTTGGTGCCTGAAATCGCGATCGAGTGGCCGAACCAATCGTCGGTAGCTGGTTGAGGATTGTCCAAGGCCAGGACGGGGACCGTGGGCGTGGCGGACGTGAGATCGTAGACGTAGGCGCTACCGGCATCCACCGCGGCAGCCACGTCATTCTTGGCGCATCCGATCACCACGAGGTTGCCGGAGATGGCCACGGAGTTGCCGAACTGATCCTGGGCTTGCGGCGAAGGATTGATCAGGGTCCGGATCGGAACCGCAGGCGTCGGGGATGTCGTGTCGTAGATGTAGACCGCGCCGGCATTGTTGTTGCCGCTGGTGTCTTCCTGATAGGCCGAGACCGCCACCTTGGTGCCGGACACTGCGACCGCCGTGCCAAAGTAGTCGTTGGTGGTGGGGTTCGGATTGTCGATGATCACCATCGGCTGCTCGGGGATGGTGGCCGCAAGATTGAAGATGCTCACGCTGCCCGCATTGCTCGCGATCTTGTCGTCCTTCTGGCTGCCCACCACCGCGATGTTCCCGCTGATGGCGACGGAGTAGCCGAATTCCTCGTGCGAGGACGGGCTCGCGTTGCTCAAGGTGAGCAATGGCGTGGACGGGGTGCCGGTGGAAAGATCGAACAGGTACGCCGTGCCGACATCGAGTGCGATTCCATTGTCGTCGTCGGGAGCCGCGACCAGCAGCCGGTTTCCGAAAAGGGAAACCGCATGCCCAAACTCGTCACTGCCGGGAGCACCGGGATTGCCCATGGTCAGGACAGGCGTCGTGGGGGTGCCGGAGGTGAGATTGTAAACGCAAGCCACGCCCGAGTCTTCGCCACCCTGGTCATCCTTCGCGATGCCGATCACGATGCGTGAGCCGGCCATGGTGACGGAGCTGCCGAAGTTATCGTCCAGGGCCGGTGCGGGATTCAGCAGCGTGTGCAAGGGCACCGCAGGTGTGCCGGAGGCAAGGTCGTAAACGTAGGCGGCGCCTGTGTTATTGGACCCATTGTCGTAGAGCGGCGCCGTCGCCACCACCTTGTTCCCGAGGATGGCCACGGAGTAGCCGAACTGGTCGTTGCTCGCTGGGGTGGGATCCGCAACCGACAACACCGGTTGGCCCGGCGTGGGCAAGCTGACATCGAAGACGTGGACCCGGCAGGTGTCGCCGGTGCCGCTGGCGGATTGAAGCGCGCTCGCGACAATCATGGTGCCGTCGATTGAGACCGAGCTTCCGAAGTTGGTGGTGCCCGCCGTCGGGTTGTTAATCTGCACCGCGGTCGTCGTCGAACCCGATGAAAGGTTGTAAACAAAGACTCGTCCGGCATTGCTGCCGGCCCGTGGGGCACCGACTGCCAGGCGGCTGCCGGACATGGCGAGCGACCAGCCGAAGTTGTCGTTCTCCGCCGGCGATGGATTGGGGAGGACGAAGGAAGGAACGGTCGGCGTGGACGAGGCGAGATTGTAGACGTAAACGATGCCCGCATCGCTTTCGGTCGTATTGTCTTCCGGAACCCCCACCGCGACCAGCGAGCCGGACACCGCAACGGACCAGCCGAAGAGGCTTTCCTGGAACGGGGACGGATTATCCAAGCGCTGCAGCAAGGCACCGGTGGCGGCATCATGCACCCAAACGACTCCGCTGTCTTCGCCGCCGACATTGTCGTAGGGAGAACCCAGCACCGCCAGCGTCTGGCCGAGCGCCACGCTGTGGGCCATGCGGGTGTCCACCTGACGGGCGGTGGACGAGGACTGGAAGATCCTCGCTTGCGAATAAGGAATCGCCGCGCCCTCTGCGGAAAGGGAAGCCGAGGCAACCGCCATCGACAACGCCAGCAACCCGCGCATCCGCCGGAACAGGCGGAGCAGTGGAGCGAAGGATGGTGTCGGGAGGGACATCATGGGGATTCCAATTTGTAAAACGCGGGGCCACCGGAATCGCTGAACTCAAACTCCACCTCACCCGCGGGGTTGACCCTGGTGTCTTGGGCGCTGAACGGAAGTGGCTGGTAGCTTCCGGTGCCCGGGTCCTTTTCGAGCGAGAGCGACAGCCGGTGCCCAGTGGGCGATCGGGAGATCCGCGGCTGGCCGATGCGGATCGAGCCGATGTCATCCGGCGCATGGAAGCCAGCGGCCTGGAGGCTCGATTGGTAGATCGCCACCAACCCGGGATCGGTCTGCTGCCAGTGGAAGCCGAGGGATTCCATGCGCAGCTCGGCGACATCATTCAGGCCGTCCCCGTCGGTGTCATTGGCCGCGGACAGGGCAAAACCGCTGAGCTGGATCTCGAAGGGGTTCTCGTTGGCGTCGGTATTGGCGATCCGCAGCGTGGTGGTGCGGAGCCCGGCTGCCGAAGGATTCATGATCACGGTGAAGGTCGCGTCGTCCTCGGCCGAAATATTGAAGGGCGTGTTGGAGGACACCACCGTGAAGTCTCCGGCGTTGCCGCCGGTCGTCGTGATGCTCGTGATGGAGAGCGCGGTGATGCCGGTGTTCAGGATCGTGAAGACCTGGCTTCCGCCGCCACCGATTCCCATGGCCACGGCACCGAACTCCGCCGCATCGCCGGTCGTGAGTTCGCCGTTGCCCTCATGGACCACCGCGATTTCGGGCGCGGCGGGACCGAAGATATAGGCCGCTCCCTTGTCATTGGCTGTCTTGTTGTCGGACGGCGTGCCGATCACCATGATCAGGCCATCGATCGCCACCGATGTGCCGAAGAGGTCGCCTGAGGAAGGGCTGCTCTTCCCATTGGTAGCCGAGGGGACGCCGGGCGTGGGCAAGGTGAGATTGAAGGAATAGACGCGACCCGAGTCGGTCGGGGTGTCTTTCAAGGCGGCTCCGACCACGACCCGGATTCCCGAGACGGCGACCGCGTTGCCGAAACGGTCATTGGCCACCTGATTCGGAGCTGAGAGTGAGATTTCCGGAGTCGCCGGGGAGGCGAGGAGATAGACGTGGACCACGCCGGCATTGGTCGCGCCGAGATCATCGTCGGTGGAACTGATCACCACGCGATCGGTGGAGATGGCGACGGCGCTGCCGAACTTGTCGTCGGCTGCCGGAGTCGGATTGTCGTACGAGAGCGACGGCACGGTGGGCGTGGGGCCCAAGAGATCGAAGAAGTAGGCCTTGCCGCTATCGGCTCCGGTCGCGTCATCGCCGGAAGCTCCGACTACCACGCGATTGCCCCAGATGGACACCGCGCCGCCGAAGCGATCACCGCTCGCCGGACTCGGGTTCAGCAGGACTCGCAAGGGAACTGTCGGTGTGGCGCTGCCTAGATCGTAAACGTAGGCGCGTCCCGAATCCGCTCCGTCGCCATCATCGGAACCCACGCCAACGACCAGCAAGTTGCCGGCGATGGCGACTGCCTTGCCAAATTCATCACCTGCTCCCGGCTCCGGATTCGGGATCAGTTGCTGTGGAGCGGTAGGGGTAGGTGACGAGGCATTGAAGACATAGACGCAGCCCGCATTGGAGGCACCGGTGTCGTCGCCCGGCGTGCCCACGGCGACCAAGGTGCCGGAGATCGCGACCGATGTGCCGAAGCCGTCGTCCGCCGAAGGAAATGGATTCTCGATGGTGGCGACGGGTGTCTTCGGATCGGATGACGCCAAGTCGAACAACCGGATACGGCCAGATTTCGAAGCACCCGATTCGCTTTCCGGTGCCCCGACCACGACCCGGTCGCCGGAGATCGCCACTGAGGCTCCGAAATGGTCGGCGGAGTTGGTGACCGGGCTGTTCAAGACCATGGTTGGCACCAGGGGGGTGCCCGATCCCAGATCGAAGAGGTAACTGCCGCCGGAATCGGTGTCACCGGAGTCATCGAAGAACGCTCCGGCCAGCACGGTATTGCCGGAGACTGCCACGGCGTTGCCGAAATAGTCGGCTGCTTCCGGAGTGACCTTCTTCAGCGTGTGGGTGGGCGTGGCCGGCGTGCCGCTTGCCAGATCATAGACATGGCAGACACCCGCATCCTCCACCGTGAGGTCCTTGCGGTATTCGCCGACTACCAGCCGGTTGCCATTGAGCGAAACCGAGGTGCCGAAGTAGCCGAGCTCCTGCGGTGCCGGACTCGTCAGCACCAATGGCGGAGTGGCTGGATTTGTCAGATCATACAGGGCCACCTTGCCGGCATTGGTCGGTCCCGCATCCGCGCCCTCAGCAGCGATGGCGACCTTGGTGCCGGAGACGGAGAGTGAGTTTCCGAAGCAATCGTTCTGCGCTCCATTCGGCAAGGTGAGTGTGGCCACCGGGACATTGGCGGTGCCAGATTGGAGATCGTAGATATACGCCGCGCCGGCATTGCTCGCGACGGTGTCATCGCCATACGCGGCGACGACCACCTTCGAACCGGAAACTCCGACCGCGACACCGAAGCTATCGTTTTCCGCCGGAGTTGGATTGGCCAATTGGAGCACCGGGATCGACGGTGTCGGGGAGCTGAGATCGTAGACGAACGCACTGCCGGAGTTCTCCGCGCCATTGTCGTCCCGCCACACGCCGACCACCACGATGTTTCCTTGAATCGCAACCGAGTGGCCGAACAAGTCATCGGCGGATGGATCCGGGTGGGTGAGAGTCAACGCCGGAACCGACGGCGAAGTGGCAGCCAGATCGAAGATGTGCACCTGTCCGGCGCGAGGCGCATCACCGACGGGAAGATCCGAGCCAACGACGACGCGGTTGCCGGAGATCGCAACCGCTTGGCCGAAGCAACCGAAAGGGGTTTCATCAGGGCTCTTGAACTCGTGGCGCAGCAGGCCGGTCGCCACTTCATGAATCCGCACCGCACCTGAATCCGGAGCGGTGATTTCATTGCGGTCGAACATCGGCGCGCCGACCACGGCGAGTCCGCCATCGAGTGCGACGCTGGCACCCTGTTTGCAAAATTTCTGGGGTGCGGTCTTTGGCGCATAGAGCGAGTGCCGCAGTGTATTGGGCACTTGGGCTGACGCGACACTAGGGTACCCCGTCATCCACAAGAGGACGCAGGTCATTCCAATGACGGGAATGAACGGGGGGAGCGAGAACATGGGGGGGCTCGGACGGAATCGCTTC
>Ga0307406_10001833_pt1 | contig 11587 bp, 9 predicted proteins | sample 322Cmetagenome_3_FD_203706 | JGI IMG/M metagenome (GOLD analysis project Ga0307406, IMG submission 203706) | Maize rhizosphere microbial communities from greenhouse at UC Davis, California, United States - 322HYB-C-2 | ecosystem: Host-associated > Plants > Roots > Rhizosphere > Soil | place... | reverse complement strand
AGGCCCTGCTCGAGCCGATAGCGCTCGTGGTGGCTGCCGTCCAGGTATTCCTTGGGGCCGAGCACGAACGGCACGGCGTCCTTCAGCGGCGCGACGATCTTGCAGTAGCTGACGATGGTCTCGGTGGCCGTGGCCCAGTTGTCTTCTTTCTCGACGATGCCGCACTTGTTCATCAGCTCGTGCAGCTGCGGGCCGTCGAATTCGAACCTGGCGACGATCTTCGGCGCCTCCTTTTCCTTGATGCACCAGTCCGCCGGCACGACCTCGTGGGCCCGACCGGCGAGCGGCGATGCGAGCAGGGCGCCGAACGCGAGGGAGACGACTGCGCGGGACAGGGACATGGGTGATCCGAAGAAGAAGGGGCGTGTCTCCAGAGTAGGTGCATCGGCGCGGCCGACGCCAGTTCGGTCGCGGGTATAAAACGGGAATCAATTCGCCTAAGGCCTTGTTTCTTATGGTGCCGCGCCCTCGCCGCGCTCGGCGCCGGCCGGCGCCATCCCTTGCGAAAGCGCCGCTGCCTGCGCCGCAGCCGGGTCTCGCCGCGCTTTCGACCCGCCTTGCGCCCGGCATGGCCCGGCTTCGTCCTTGGCCGCGGCGGCGGCGCTGCCTAGCTTGGATTCGGCGCCACACCAGCGCCGAGACGCCGGGGAACGGGTGCCGCTTCCCCAGGCGTCGAGTCCAAGGACGGCACTCCAGTCCGTATCGCCCCTCCGAATCCATCACCTCGCAAGGAATCGCCAATGAAGTCGAAGTCTCTCGCCGCCGCAGTCGTCCTGCTGTTGGGCAGCACCTACGGTGCATCGGCATTCGCCGCCAGCAACCCGGTCGACACGGCCGGCATCCAGCACAACATGTACCTGAGCTGCCTGCTCGACACCGGCGCCTCGCCCGCCGACTCCCTGGTCTATGTCGTCGAGAAGTGCGGTTTCGACCCGGGCATGTCGACCGCGGACTACGTCAAGGCCAACCAGCCGATCCTCGATCTCGATCCGACCATGCCGCTGGCGCAGAAGATGGCGCCGCAGCGCGCCCGCTACAGCGCCTACGAGTTCTCCTTCTTCGAGCGTATCGATCAGATCGTCGCCAAGTCCGCCGATCTCGACCAGGCCGGGGCGATGTTCGCCGAGCTGGAAGCCGAGGCCATCGCTCAGCTCGACGCGAAGTCGCGCAACGGCAAGACCATCCTGGGCGGGCTCAGCGTCGCCCGGCATACCACGCGCTTCTGGGCCGAGTACGCGGCCGCGAACGGCGGCGGTTCCGAGACCGGCAAGCGGCGTTGGTGGCAGTGGCTGATCGTCGCAGCGGTGGACGTCGGCGGCTACTTGCTGTCCGAGAACGTCGGTACCGCCGCCAGCGCATCCAATACGGTCCATGGTTGGTTCAAACCGTAAGCGACGGCCGATCTCGGCCAGGCCGTAGCGATCGATTTCGCTGCGTGCCGGCGTTGAGTGACGAAACCGGCCCGGCCGCGCGATGCGGCCGGGCTTTTTCGTTGGCGGCAGACAGCCGGACACTCGCCTGACCTCCCGCCGCGGCGACCCGGCCGGATTCGATGCTCGCCATGGCGGACGCGGGCCGGTCCCGGGTCCGCAGGCGAACCGGTCATCGCCGATCGCTTGAGCCCCTCGGTGCGGCGTGGCAGGATCGCGCGGATGACCGGCAGGCCGCCGTAACACGGCGCTTGCGCGAGGTTCGCGCAAGTCCCGGCGCCTCGCCGTAGACGGGGCTGCAGCAGTCGTTGCACCGAAGGGGCCGATGCCGCGCCCGGTGTTATGGGCGGTATCGGCAGGCATGGCGCCTGGGATCAGGGGAATCCCGTCGTGGCTGGCGAAGCAAGCCTGATCGATCGGGCGACCCAATCGATCAGGAATCGAGAAGCGCCGAACGCGAGCCGCACCTAGCATGACAGCACGTACCCAAACCCACAGGACGACTGCCATGAACATCAGCATTCACGCTTGCTTCCTTCCGCACAACGACGCGGACGCGGCAATGACTTTCTACCGCGACACCCTCGGCTTCGAAGTGCGCAAGGACGTCGCTTACGGCGGCATGCGCTGGATCACCGTCGGCCCGGTCGGCCAGCCGGCGACCTCGATCGTGCTGCATCCGCCGGCCGCCAGCCCGGGCATCACCGACGATGAGCGCCGCACCATCGCCGAAATGATGGCCAAGGGCACCTACGGCATCATCACCCTGGCCACGCCCGATCTCGACGCCACCTTCGCGCGGCTCGAATCCGCCGGCACCGAAATCGTCCAGGAGCCGATCGAACAGCCCTACGGCGTTCGCGACTGCGCGGTGCGCGACCCTTCCGGCAACCTGATCCGCATCAACCAGCTGCGCTGAGCCGCCGAGCGATTGCCGCCATGACCCGCAGCGACGTCGCCAGCGCGGCCACGGACCTCGGTAGCGACACGGCGCCGGCCTCGGCTTGGCCGGCGCCCGCGCCCGCGCGACGGAGTCACCGCGGCCGCTCATCGATCTCGGTCGCCCGGCGTTGCCGTCGATCCCCGTCACACGCTTCCACCACCGACTGAGCGCGTCCGCCCGGCAATCCGCCGGGGCCGGGTGGCCGGTCTTCGCAGGAGGTCCTCGTGAACTGGAACAAATGGATTCGGCAGATCCACCGTTGGCTATCGATGATCTTTACGGTGACCGTGGTCGCGACTTTCATCGCCCTGGCCCAGGAAAAGCCCATCGTCTGGGTATCCTACGTGCCGCTGGCGCCGCTCGCCTTGTTGCTGCTTTCCGGGTTGTACCTGTTCGCGCTGCCGTATGCGAGCAAGTGGTTCGGCAAACGCGGCGGCGCAAGCGGGCCGTAAACCGCGCGCTCGCCGCGCATCGCCTCCTTGTACGGTGGCTGCCCCTCCCGGCGGCCGCATCGATTCGCCGCAATATCGCCGCCGCACCGCCGCAACCGCGGCGATGCTGCGGGCAATGAATCCAGCGATGAACCCCACGAACCAGACCGCGCCGACGCAGACCGCGCAGGCGTCCCGCCCCACCGATGGAGACACGATGAGCAAGGCCACGAGGAAGAATACGCAGTCGTCCGCGCCGCACGCTGCCGACCGCCACGACCTGATCCGCGTGCAGGGTGCGCGCGTGAACAACCTCAAGGACCTCAGCGTCGAGTTGCCGAAGCGCCGCCTGACCGTGTTCACCGGCGTATCCGGGTCCGGCAAGAGCTCGTTGGTGTTCGGCACCATCGCCGCCGAATCGCAGCGGCTGATCAACGAGACCTACAGCTCCTTCGTGCAGGGTTTCATGCCGTCGATGGCGCGGCCGGAGGTCGACGTGCTCGACGGCCTGACCACGGCGATCATCGTCGACCAGGAACGCATGGGCGCCAACGCCCGCTCCACCGTCGGCACCGCCACCGATGCCAACGCGATGCTGCGCATCCTGTTCAGCCGCCTCGGCAAGCCGCACATCGGTTCGCCCAACGCGTATTCCTTCAACGTCGCCTCGGTGCAGGCGGTCGGCGCGATCACGGTCAAGGGCGAGACCAAGCGCCAGACCTTCAACCGCACCGGCGGCATGTGCCCGCGTTGCGAAGGCATGGGCCGGATTTCCGACATCGACCTGACTCAGTTGTACGACGACAGCAAGTCGATCAACGACGGCGCGATCACCATCCCCGGCTACAGCATGGACGGTTGGTACGGCCGCATCTACAACGGTTGCGGTTTCTTCGACCCCGACAAGCCGATCCGCAAATTCACCAAGAAAGAACTGCACGACCTGCTGCACAAGGAGCCGACCAAGATCAAGGTCGACGGCATCAACCTGACCTATGCCGGCTTGATTCCGCAGATCCAGAAGTCGTTCCTGTCCAAGGACGTCGACGCCCTGCAGCCGCATATCCGCGCCTTCGTCGAGCGCGCGACCACCTTCAGCGCCTGTCCCGACTGCGGCGGCACCCGCCTCAGCGAAGCGGCGCGCTCGTCGAAGATCGGCAAGATCAACATCGCCGACGCCTGCGCGATGCAGATCAGCGACCTCGCCGACTGGGTGCGCGGGCTCAAGGAGCCCTCGGTCGCGCCCTTGCTCGCCAAGTTGCTGCACACCCTGGATTCGTTCGTCGAAATCGGGCTGGGTTATCTGTCGTTGGAACGGCCGTCGGGCACCTTGTCGGGCGGCGAAGCGCAACGCACCAAGATGATCCGCCACCTCGGCTCGTCGCTGACCGACGTCACCTATGTCTTCGATGAACCCACCATCGGCCTGCACCCGCACGACATCCAGCGCATGAACGAGTTGCTGCTGCAACTGCGCGACAAGGGCAATACCGTGCTGGTGGTCGAGCACAAGCCAGAAGCGATCGCGATCGCCGACCACGTCGTCGACCTCGGCCCCGGCGCCGGCTCGGCCGGCGGCACGGTCTGCTACGAGGGTACCGTCGAAGGCCTGCGCGCCAGCGACACCCTGACCGGCCGCCACCTCGACGACCGCGCCTCGCTCAAGCCGAGCGTGCGCAAGGCCAAGGGCCAGCTGAAGATCCGCGGCGCCAGCAAGCACAACCTGCGCAAGGTCGACGTCGATATTCCGCTCGGCGTGCTGTGCGTGATCACCGGCGTGGCGGGGTCGGGCAAGAGCTCGCTGGTGCACGGCTCGTTGCCGGCCGACGAGACGGTGGTGTCGGTCGACCAGGGGGCGATCCGCGGCTCGCGCCGCAGCAACCCGGCCACCTATACCGATCTGCTCGAACCGATCCGCAAGGCCTTCGCCAAGGCCAACGGGGTCAAGCCGGCCTTGTTCAGCGCCAACTCCGAAGGCGCCTGCCCGACCTGCAACGGCGCCGGCGTGATCTACACCGACCTGGCGACGATGGCCGGCGTGGCGACCACCTGCGAGGACTGCGAGGGCAAGCGCTTCGAGGCCTCGGTGCTGAAGTACAAATTCGGCGGCCGCGACATCAGCGAAGTGCTGGCGATGCCGGTCAGCGAGGCCGAAGCCTTCTTCGGCACCGGCAAGGCGCACACCCCGGCCGCGCACGCCATCCTCCAGCGGCTCGTGGATGTCGGTCTGGGCTACCTCAGCCTGGGCCAGCCGCTCACCACCTTGTCGGGCGGCGAGCGCCAGCGCCTCAAGCTCGCCACCCACATGGCCGAGAAGGGCGGTATCTACATACTCGACGAACCGACCACCGGCCTGCACCTCGCCGACGTCGAACAACTGCTCGGCCTGCTCGACCGCCTGGTCGACTCCGGCAAGTCGGTGATCGTCATCGAACACCACCAGGCGGTGATGGCTCACGCCGACTGGATCATCGACCTCGGCCCCGGCGCCGGCCGCGATGGCGGCCGCGTCGTCTTCGAAGGCACCCCGGCCGAGCTGGTCAAGGCCAAGTCCACGCTGACCGGCAAGCATCTGGCGGACTACGTGGGCGCTCCGGCGAAGTCGCCGAAGAAGTCCTAGGAGGGTTGGCCCGGATCGTCGTCGCGGCGCCGAGCTATTAACCATCAAGGCAATCGCGGGCGGTGGCCTCCGGCTCCTGTCCGTGCCCACGTTCTGCACCGGGCTTCGACAAGGTCGAGCCCTAAAAATGGTCGAGCTGCAAAAAGACCTGGCTTCAAAAAGATCGAGGGCACGACACCGGCCGCTGGGCGGCAGGCGCAGCCGCGGCCGCGGCCGCGGCCGCGGCCGCGGCCGAACGCCGACTCCCGAAACACGTATCCGGACTCCGCAAACGCCATCCAAGATATTGTCGCAAAAGGAAAATCGGCAGCATGCGGGCTTCCCAAACAGGAACCCGCCATGGCAAACCTGCCGTTCACGCCAGCCACCACCCGTGCCGTACCGCTACGCGCAATCCTCGTCCGACTGTTGGGTTGCGCCTTCGTGTTGCTGTTGTCCGGCGGGGTCGCCCATGCCGGGCCGCTTGCCGATGACCGCCAGGTCGCCACGGTGATCCAGGACTACCTGCAGGGGAGTTCCTACAACCGCACCGAGCAGCTTCGACGCGCGTTCCATCCCGATGCACGCCTGTACCTGAGCCAGGGGGCGAGCGGCATGCGGGAGGTGGGCGTCGAGGAGTATGTCGGCTGGTTCAGCAAGAACCCGGGCCAGTTCAATGGGCGATCCGGCCGTCTGATCAGTGTGCAGGTCGACGGCAACATCGCGACCGCGAAGGCGGAGATCCTGGTCGGCAAGGATCAGGCGCGCTACGTCGACCTGTTCCTGCTGAAGAAGCTCGGCGACGCGTGGCAGGTCATCAGCAAGACCGCGACCCGCTTCCAGGCGCCGGCTCATGGCCGCCAGGTGCTGCTGGTCGTGTCCAACGTCGGCACGATACCCGGCACCCGCCTCGGCGCCGGCAACAGCTTTGCGGAGCTGATCCACGCCTACACCGCCTTCCGCGACGCCGGCTACGGCGTGCAGTTCGTCAGCCCCGAAGGCGGGGCCGTGCCACTGGCCTACATCGACACCCGCGACCCGGAGCACACGGCCAGGATCTACGACGGCGACTTCATGTGGGCTTTGGCCAATACGCGCAAACCCGAGGACGTGAATGCGGTCGACTATGCCGCGCTGATGTACATCGGCGGCAGCGCCGCGATGTACGGCGTCGTCGATCACCCCGGCCTCAAGGTCTTGGCGGCCCGCATCTATGAACAGCAGCAGGGCATCGTCTCGGCGGTTTGTCACGGCAGCGCCGGTCTTGCCAACCTGACCTTGTCCGACGGCACGGCGCTGGTCAGCGGCAAGCGCGTCACCGGCTATCCCGATGCCTTCGAAGACAAGCAAGCGCCGTACTACAAGGCCCTGCCGTTCTCGCTCGAGCAGCGCTTGCAGGAGCGCAAGGGCCTGTTCCGTTACGGCGCCCGCAACACCTCGCACGTGGAAATCGATGGCCGGCTCATCACCGGCATGAACTGGCAATCCACCCGCGACGTCGTCAAGGCCATCCTCCGGCAGTTGGATGCGTCGGGCGCGCCGGCAGCGATATCGCCGGCAGCGACATCGCAAGGTGCGAGCCGCTAGCCGATCTCGTCGAAGCCCAGTCCACACTTGCCGGCAAACTTCTGGCGGAGTGAGTCGCATCGATTGGGGACGACCAGATCGAACGCCGAGGCGTCGGCTCCGAGGGTAGGAGCGACGCGAGTCGCGGCCGCGCGCTTACGGTCTCGCGTCGCATCGAGCCACTCAGATCGAACGCTTGAAGCTTCCGTCACTAAAACGGCGGGTCGCTTTCTTTGAGTCCCCGATCGCCCCGTGACTGCCAGCCTTGCTCTAGGCAGCGGCCTCACGTTCGCCGCGCCGATACCCGATCGCCTCGGTCAAATGCGCTGTGGCGATCTGCGGGCTTTCGGCGAGGTCGGCGATGGTGCGCGCGACCCGCTGGATGCGGTGCATCGAGCGCGCCGACAGTTGCAGGGCGTCGACGGCGCGTTCGAGCAGGGCGTGGTCGGATTGGCTGAGGCCGCAGGTCGCGGTGGTCTCGGCCTGGCTGAGTTGCGCGTTGGTCTTGCCGCTGCGCGCCAGCTGGCGTTGGCGCGCGGCGACGACGCGCTCGCGGATGGCGGCGCTGCTTTCGCCGCTGGGTTGGTCGGGACGCAGCGCCGAGGAGGGCAGGCGAGGCACCTCGATGTGCAGATCGATGCGGTCGAGCAGGGGCCCGGAAATGCGCGCGCGGTAACGGCGGATCGCTTCGCCGGCGCAACGGCAACGCCCGCTGCAGTCGCCGGCCCAGCCGCAAGGGCAGGGGTTCATCGCCGCGACCAGTTGGAAGCGCGCCGGGAACTCGGCGCTGCGCGCCGCGCGCGACACCGTCACCACACCGGATTCGAGCGGCTCGCGCAGGACTTCCAGCGCGCGCCGTTCCCACTCGGGCAGTTCGTCGAGAAACAGCACGCCCTGATGCGCGAGCGAAATCTCGCCGGGGCGCGGATCGGCGCCGCCGCCGACCAGGGCGACCGCGCTGGCGGTGTGGTGCGGCGAGCGGAACGGGCGTTCGCGCCAGCGCGCCGGGTCGAGGCCGTGGCCGTGCGCGCCGCCGGCGACCGAGGCGATCGCCGCGGTCTCCAGCGCTTCTTCTTCGCTGGCCTCGGGCAGCAGGCCGGGCAGGCGCGAGGCGAGCAGGGTCTTGCCGCAGCCTGGCGGGCCGATCAGCAACAGATGGTGGCCGCCGGCGGCGGCGATTTCGAGCGCACGCCGCGCCTGCGCCTGGCCGCGCACATCGCGCATGTCCAGGCCGGGCGCGCGCAGCAGCGGCGCCGCCTGGGCCTGCGGCAAGTCGGCGCGGCCGCAAAGCAGGGCGCAGACTTCGAGCAGGGTACGGCCGGTGCGCGCTTCGACGCGGCTGGCGAGTGCGGCCTCGGCGCCGTTGCCGGCCGGCACGATCAGGCGGCGCCCGAGCGCGGCGACCGCGAGCGCGGCCGGCAGCACGCCGTCGATGGCGCGCAGCTCGCCGGTCAGGCCGAGTTCGCCGAGGAACTCGTATTCGTTGAGCGCTTCCAGCGGGATCTGCCCGCTCGCGGCGAGGATGCCCAGGGCGATGGCGAGGTCGTAGCGGCCGCCGTCCTTGGGCAGATCGGCCGGGGCCAGGTTGACGGTGATGCGCCGCTGCGGAAATTCGAACTGCGCGCACTGGATCGCGGCACGTACGCGGTCCTTGGCTTCGCGCACCGCCGCTTCGGGCAGGCCGACGATCGACATGCTCGGCAGGCCGCCGCCGAGGTGGACCTCGACCCGGACCGCAGGCGCACGGACGCCCGATCGCGCACGGCTGTGCACGAGTGCCAGGTTCATGGCGGGGCTCAGTGCTGGGGCGTGGAAGCGTTGTCGAGTTGCGCTTCGAGCTCGGCGACGGTGCGCTGGAGTTCGTCGAGCTTCTCGCGGGTGCGCAGCAACACGGCGCGCTGGACTTCGAACTCCTCGCGGGTGACCAGCTCGAGCTTGGATAGGCCGGTCTGCAGTACGGACTTGAAGTTCTGTTGCATTTCCTCGCGGCCTTCGCGCAGGCCCGGGGGCAGCAGAGAGCTGAGGCGGCGGGCGAGGTCGTCGATGTAGTTCAGGTCGATCATGTGGGGAAAGCTCCTCCGGCAATGGGGTCAGCTTGACCGCCGGACCGGGACCTCGCCGTCGGCCGGGGCCGTGGCGGGTTGTCGGAAAAGTCCGAAGTGGATGACGCGGTCACTACATCACGGCGCCTGCGAGGCCCGCAAGCGCTTTGTCCTCATCGTCCAACGGAGCGCGCGGAGGCGGTGTGAACGGCGTCCGACGGGCGGCGTGACCCGCGTCGGACCTAGGTCGCGACCGCGCGGCACGTTATCCTGCGCGGTATTGCAAGGAGATCGACGATGAAGATGGTCATGGCGGTGATCAAGCCGTTCAAGCTCGACGACGTGCGCGAGGCGCTGGCCGAGGCCGGCGTGGCCGGCATCACCGCGACCGAGGTCAAGGGCTTCGGGCGCCAGAAGGGGCATACCGAGCTGTACCGCGGGGCCGAGTACGTGGTCGATTTCCTGCCCAAGATCAAGCTCGAAGTGGCGGTGACCGACGATCAGGTCGACACCGTGGTCGAGGCGATCATGAAGGCGGCCGGCACCGGCAAGATCGGCGACGGCAAGATCTTCGTCTGGGACCTCGAACGCGCGGTGCGCATCCGCACCGGCGAGATGGACGGCGACGCGCTGTGAGCGAACGCCGCCCGGCGCTGCCGGCGCGGCGCCATGCGATGGGCACCTGCGACGGCCGATCGACCGTGAACGAAGCGGCCATCGTTCAGGTCGGACCTTGGCGTCGTCGAACCGGCCCGCGTGCCCGCGCCGGGGCTGAGACGGCGGCCTCGCCCTGATCGAGAAAGGCCTGCAGCGCCGGCGCGCGCGGGCGATTGACCAATTCCAGTCGATACAGCGGGCGCGTCATCGACGCGTCTTCGTCGAGCTTGATCGTGCGCACGCGTTGCATCGTCACCAGATCGGCGACCACGGTTTCCGGCAACAAGGCGATGCCGGCGTCGGCGGCGACGGCGTGCGCGATCGCTTCGTTGCTGCCGATCTCGATCACCCGCGCCGGTTCGATGCCGCGCGCGGCGAACAGCGACTGCGCGACCTGGCGCGTGCCCGAGCCCTGTTCGCGCACCAACCAGGTCTGGCGGGCGAGTTCGGCGAGGGAAGGGCGGCGCTTGGCGCCTAGCGCGCTGTCGGCGGCGGCGATCAGCCGCAACGGTTCGCTGCGCCACAGGCTGGCCTGGATGCGCGCATCCTCGACCGCGCCTTCGACGAAACCGACGTCGACCCGGCAATCGATCACCGCGCGGCTGATCTGCTCGGTGTTGCCGACCACCAGTTCCACCGTCAGCCCGGCATGGCGCCGCACGAACGGGCCGAGGCTCTGCGGCAGCCAATACGCCGCGACGGTGGTGCTGGCGCCGATGCGCAGGCTGCCCTGGCGCAGTTCGACGCGGTCGCGCACGTCCTCGCTGGCGATGCGTTCCAGGGCGAAGATCGCCCGCGCATGCTCGAACACCGCGTTGCCGTGATCGGTCAGTTGCACGCCGCGCACCGCCTTGGCTTCGGCGCCGCTGCGTTCGATCAGGGGCAGGTCGAGTTGGTGTTCGAGTTCGCGCACCGCCTTGGACACCGCCGACTGGCTGACGAACAAGGCTTCGGCGGCGCGCGAAAAGCTTTGCTGCTCGACCACGGTCAGGAACACACGCAACAGGTGCAGGTTCACGGCATGAGCTCAGTTCATGGATACTTGAATTATATGTATTGGACTCCCTGGATGCGCGGGCCTACCTTGGCGCCGTCGTCGATCCGCCGCCGTCTTGGAGTCCCTTGCCGTGTCCGTCCTGAATCCGTCTTCGTCCGCCTCGTCCCCGCAATCGGGCCTGACCCGCTCGCCGGGGTTCTGGCCGGGGTTGGCGCTGGCGGCGGCAATCGCGGGCGCGGCGATGGCGCTGGCCTCGCTGCCGGCCTTGCAGGCCTGGGGCCTGAGCGCGCTGACCTTGGCGATCGTGCTCGGCATCGCCGTCGGCAATAGCGTCTTCCCCGCGGTCGCGGCCAGTGCTGGCAGCGGTGTGGACTTCAGCAAGGGCACGCTGCTGCGGCTCGGCATCGTGTTGTACGGCTTTCGCGTGACTTTCCAGGAGATCGCCGGGGTCGGCGTGGCCGGCCTGGCGATCGATGCGGTCGTGGTGGCCGGCGTGTTCGGCCTGGCCACCTGGCTGGGCACGCGCTGGCTCAAGCTGGATCGCGAGACCTCGATGCTGATCGGCGCCGGCAGCGCCATCTGCGGCGCCGCCGCGGTGATGGCGGCCGAGCCGGTGGTGCGCGCACAGGCGTACAAGGTGTCGGTCGCGGTCGCCACCGTGGTGGTGTTCGGCACGCTCGGCATGTTCGTCTACCCGATGCTGTACCCCTATCTGGGGCTCAGCGAACACGCCTATGGCGTGTATGCCGGCTCGACCATCCACGAAGTCGCCCAGGTCGTCGTCGCCGGCCGCGCGGTCGGCGAGTCGGCCGCGTCGGCGGCCGTGATCGAGAAAATGCTGCGGGTGATGCTGTTGGCGCCGTTCCTGTTGCTGCTGTCGTCGCGGATCGGCGCCGCGCCGGGCGCGGCGAAGTCGAAGATC
>Ga0307406_10001832_pt1 | contig 11590 bp, 9 predicted proteins | sample 322Cmetagenome_3_FD_203706 | JGI IMG/M metagenome (GOLD analysis project Ga0307406, IMG submission 203706) | Maize rhizosphere microbial communities from greenhouse at UC Davis, California, United States - 322HYB-C-2 | ecosystem: Host-associated > Plants > Roots > Rhizosphere > Soil | place... | reverse complement strand
GCTTGCCCTCGAACGCCCACTTGCCGAGCACCTGGAAGTCGTAGACGTCGAAGTACGCGACGTCCGGCGGATTGCCGGCGTCGAGCGCAGCGACCGTCTTCGGGATGCCGTCCTGCACCGCGTACTGAGACAGCTCGACCTTGATGCCGCTCTTCGTCTCGAACTTCTTGATCGCCTCGAACAGCGCCGCGTCCTCGGACGGATAGAACCCCTTGACCCACCAGACGACGATCTTCTCCTGCGCCGCGACCGGCGTGGCCGCGCCCAGCATGCCGAGCGCCAGCAGCGCGGCGGCGCATTTCGTGACAAGCTTCATCGATTCCTCCTTGAGCGACTTCATTGTTTCCGCGCGTCGCGACATCGCTTCGTGGCTCCGCGCGCTCCGGTCAGCGTACGGGCGGCCGCACGGCGGTGTCAATCGCCGCCACGACCGCACGTCGCCCACTTCACATCACCGCTCCCACGTACCACGGCACGAATTCGTTCTGGCCGTAACCATGCAGTTCGCTCTTCGACCGCGTCCCCGACGCGGTATCGAGCATCAGCCGGAACAAGCGCTCGCCGATCTGCGGGACAGTGGCGCCGCCGTCGACGATCTCGCCGCAGTTGAGATCGATGTCCTCCTCCTGCCGTTGCCAGAGCGCGGTATTCGTCGCGAGCTTGAGCGACGGCGCGGGCGCGCAGCCGTACGCCGAGCCGCGGCCCGTCGTGAACACGATCATGTTCGCGCCGCCCGCGACCTGGCCCGTCGCCGACACCGGGTCGTACCCGGGCGTATCCATGTAGACGAATCCGCTGGCCGTCACCGGCTCCGCGTATTCGTACACCTCGACCAGGTTCGTCGTGCCGCCCTTCGCCACCGCGCCGAGCGATTTCTCGAGAATCGTCGTCAGGCCGCCCGCCTTGTTGCCCGGCGACGGGTTGTTGTTCATCTCGCCGCGCTCGCGCGCCGTGTAGTCCTCCCACCAGCGGATGCGCGCGACGAGCTTTTCGCCGATCGCGCGCGACACCGCGCGTCGCGTCAGCAGATGCTCGGCGCCGTAGATCTCGGGCGTCTCCGACAGAATCGCCGTGCCGCCGTTGCGCACGAGCAGGTCGACCGCCGCGCCGAGCGCCGGATTGGCGGTGATCCCTGAGTAGCCGTCCGAGCCGCCGCACTGCAGGCCTACGGTGATGTGCGACGCGGATACCGGTTCTCGCGTCACGCGGTTTGCCTGAGGCAGCATCTCTTCGATCATCGCAATGCCGCGCGCGATCGTCTTGGCCGTGCCGCCGGTGTCCTGGATCGAGAACGTGCGCAGCAGCGGTCCCTCCGCGAGCGCCTGCGCGCCGAGCAGCGCGCTGATCTGGTTCGCCTCGCAACCGAGGCCCACGATCAGCACGCCGGCGAAGTTCGCGTGCTTCGCGTAGCCGCCGAGCGTGCGCCGCAGGATCTGCATCCCTTCGCCGTGCGTGTCCATGCCGCAGCCGGAGCCGTGCGTGAGTGCGACGACACCGTCCACGTTCGGATACGCGGCGAGGCGCTCGCGCGTGAAGTGATCGGCGATGCCGCGCGCGACCGTGGCCGAGCAATTCACCGTCGACAGGATGCCGACGTAGTTGCGCGTCGCGACCTTGCCGGCGTTCGGACCGTCGCGGCGGACGATGCCTTCGAACGTGGCGGCCGGCACGACGTAGTCGGTGGGCTTCGCGTCCACGCCGAACGCGTAGTCGCGGTCGAACGCGCCCATCGCGAGGTTGTGCAGATGGACATGGTCGCCGGGTGCGATCGCGCGACTCGCGAAGCCGATGATCTGGTTGTAGCGCCGCACCGGCGCGCCGGCGGGGATCGCGCGCGTCGCGACCTTGTGTCCCGGCGGCACCAGGCCCGCGACGACGACGTCCTCGTCGAGCAGCTTGGTTCCTCCGACCAGTTGCTGGCGCGCGATGACGACGTCGTCGGCCGGATGCAGTCGAATCGTGAGCGATGAACGGGTGAGCATGGCGAGTTCCTCAATCGATAACGGCGCGTGCCGCGGCGGCGCGTTCGATGGCCGCGAAGTCCCAGTCGATGCCGAGACCGGGTGACTGCGGCGGGACCGCGTAGCCGTCCTCGATCGCGAGCCGCGACGTCGTGATCGCGTCGAGTTGCGGAATGTACTCGACCCACGCGCCGTTCGGCACCGCGGCGGTGAGCGAGACGTGCAGCTCCATCAGAAAGTGCGGGCAGACGGCGACGTTGAAAGCCTCCGCCAGGTGGGCGACCTTGAGCCACGGCGTGATGCCGCCGATACGCGCGCAGTCCACCTGGACAATCGAGCACGCGCGGCGCTCGAGATAGTCGCGAAAATGCGAAGGATGATAGAGCGATTCACCGACCGCGATCGGCATCGTGGCGACGGCCGCGAGCTCGACATGCCCGCCGACGTCCTCCGCCGGCAGCGGCTCCTCGAGCCACGCGAGGCCGAGCGGCGCGAACGCGTGCGCGCGACGCCGTGCCTCGGCGACGGTGAACGCCTGGTTCGCATCCACCATGATCTCGAATGCGCCGCCGACCGCTTCGCGCACGGCGCCGAGCCGATCGACGTCCTCCGCGATCATGGGGCGTCCCACCTTGATCTTCACGCCACGGAAGCCCTGCTGCTTCGCCGCCCGCGCTTCCTCCACGAGCTGGCCTCGCGAATGATGCAGCCAGCCGCCCTCCGTCGTGTAAACGGGAACGCGCGGCTGCGCGCCGCCGGCGCATCGCCACAGCGGCTGCCCCGCGCGCCGGCATTTGAGGTCCCACAGCGCGGTGTCGATCGCGGCGAGCGCAAGGCTCGTGATCGCGCCGACCGCCGTCGCGTGCGTGTGAAAGAACAGCTCCTTCCACAGGCGCTCGATCTCGGCGGCATCGCGGCCGACGAGCCGCGGCGCCAGATGGTCACGCAGCAGCGCGAGCACGGACGAGCCGCCGGTGCCGATCGTGTACGAATACCCGGTGCCCTGCGCGCCGTCGGCGCACGTGATGCGGACGATGGGCGTTTCCTGCGCGACGAACGACTGGATGGCGTCGCTGCGCGCCGCCTTCGGCACGAGATCGACCTGCAGGATTTCGACGCGCTCGATCCGGTCCATTTGTCGGCTATTGCCGCATCAGCAGGTGCGGCAGCCACAGCGCGATCTGCGGCACGTATGTGATCAGGATCAGCGACAGCAGCAGCGGGATCAGCCACGGCACGATCGCCATCGTCGTCTTCTCGATCGAGAGATTCGCCACGCGCGCGAGCACGAACAGCACCATGCCCATCGGCGGGTGCAGCAGGCCGATCATCAGGTTCAGCACCATCACCAGGCCGAAATGCACCGGATCGATGCCGAGCTGCTGCACGACCGGCAACAGCACCGGCACCAGGATCAGGATCGCCGCCGTCGGCTCGAGGAAGCAGCCGACGAAGAGCATCAGCAGGTTGGCGAGCAGCAGGAACACCCAGGGGCTGTGCGTGAACGACAGCACCCACAGCGCGACCATGTCGGTGACGCGCGTGGCGGTCAGCAGCCAGCCGAAGATCGACGCCGCCGCGACGATGAACATCACCGTGACCGTCGTCTCGATCGTGTCCATGCCGACCTTGGCCAGCATCCGCAGCGTCATCGTCCGGTACCAGACGAGGCCGAGGATCAGCGCCCACACGCACGCGGCGATCGCGCCTTCGGTCGGCGTGAAAACGCCCGTCGCCATGCCGCCGATCAGCAGGATCGGCGTCATGATCGGCATCACGGCATCGAACTTGAAGCGCCAGTCGGCGAGGAACAGCAGCGCGAGGCCCGCGCCAAGCGCGTAGTTGAACGGCATGCCGAGCTTGACGGCACCCCACATCGCGAGCGGAAAGGAGATGACGACGGCGAGCTCGACCAGCGCCTTGCCCATGCGCTTCCATTCGAGCGCGATGTCGCCGCCCCACCCGTTCTTGTGCGCGTAGTACGCGACGGTCAGCATCATGAGCGCCGCCATCACGACGCCGGGCAGGATTCCGGCGAGGAAGAGCTGGCCGACCGACACGTTGGCCATCGTCGCGTAGATGACGAAGGGCAGCGACGGCGGGATGATCGGCCCGAGCGTCGCCGATGCCGCGGTGACGCCGACGGAAAAGCCGACGTCGTAGCCCTTGTCGCGCATCGCCTTGATCTCGATCGTCCCGAGGCCCGCCGCATCGGCGATCGCCGTCCCGGACATGCCGGCGAAGATCACCGAGCCGATGATGTTCACGTGGCCGAGGCCGCCCTTGAGCCAGCCGACGAGCGCGAGCGCGAAATCGTAGATGCGGTTGGTGATGCCGGCGTTGTTCATCAGGTTGCCGGCGAAGATGAAGAACGGCACGGCGAGCAGCGGGAAGCTGTCGATGCCGCTGATCATCCGGTGGACGACGGCGAACGGCGGCGTGCTGCCCGTCAGCAGGATGTACACCAGCGCCGAGCCGGCCATGGCGATCGCGACCGGCACGCCGGTCGTCATCATGCCGAGGAAGGAGCCGAGCAGCGCCGGCGTCATGGGTCGAACTCCCTCGCCGCGCTCATCGCGCGATCTCGTCAGCCGCCTCGGGACGCTCGAGCAGCCCGTAGCCGCGGCGCCAGTTGAGCACGGCGACCTGCACGGAACGCAGCGCCGCGCACGCGAAGCCGAACATGCACACGCCGTAGACGAGATTCATCGGCAGGTCGATGATCGTCATCTTGTAGTTGACCATCTTTTCCATCATCTGCCAGGTGAGCACGGTTGCGAAGGCGAAGAAGACGATCTTCACGACGTCGACGAGCGTCGCCAGCGCGCGCCCGGCCGTCCGTGGAACCAGCCGGTACAGGAAATCGACGTGGATGTGACGGCTCGTCCGCACGGCCGCTGCGATGCCGACGAACACCATGCAGATCAGCAGATAACGCGCAATCTCCTCGGTCCACGACGCCGAGTCGTTCAGCACGTACCGCGTGAAGAACTGGTAGAACACGTTCAGCGCCAGGAGCCAGAAGAACGCGAACGCGATCCACGCCTCGACCGTATAGTGGCCGAGGTCGATCGGCGCATCGGTCACATGGAAATGCCCCGACTCGTCAAGGACGTGTTCTTCGGCCGTCGCGCTGACCGGAGCGGTTTGGTCGTCCCGTGCGGCCACGCTACCGACCGGAACCGTTGGCGTGCTCATCGGTGGAATCCTGTCGTCTCGTCGGACGCGGCCCGCCTTGCCGGCCGGCGGGCCGCGGTCGCGCGAGCGGCTACTTGATTGCCTGGATGCGGTCCCAATCCGCCTTCTGGTAGCCCATCGATTCCATCGAGACGCTCTTCGTGATCGCGTCCTGGAACGACTTCTTGTCGACGGCCGTGACGGCCAGGCCCTTCTTCTTGAACTCGTCGGCGAGCTCGGTCTCGCGCTTGGTGATTTCGGCGGTCGCCTTCTGCGCGGCTTCCTGCGTGACGTCGGTGAACACCTTCTTGTCCGCGTCGGAGAGCTTGTTCCACACGTGCGGCGCGACCTGCGTCGCGAGCGAGTCGACGATGTGCCCGGTCAGGATGACGTTCTTCTGCACCTCGTAGAACTTCTTCGCCTCGATCGTCGTGAGCGGGTTCTCCTGCGCGTCGACGGTGCCGTTCTGCAGCGCGAGATAGACCTCGGCGAACGCGATCGGCGTCGGATTGGCGCCGCACGCCTTCGGCAGGGCGAGGTACGCCGGCACGTCGGGCACGCGCATCTTGAGACCCTTCATGCCCGCGCAGTCGGTGAACGGCCGGTTCGACGTCGTGTGGCGCGTGCCGTAATACGTCATCGCCGTCACCTGGATGCCGGTCTTCTGCCGATACTCGTCGGCGAGCTGCTTGAAGGCGTCGCTCCTGGCCCACTTGATCAGGTGGTCGCCATCGCGGAACGTGTACGGGTAGTAGCCGACGCCGAAGCGGGGCATCGTCCGGGCCGCGAACGAAAGCCCCGAGATGATCATGTCGACGGTGCCGAGCGTCATCCCCTGGTTGATGTCCGATTCCTTGCCGAGGCTCGACGCCGGGAACACGTCGATGTGATAGCGCCCGTTCGTGCGCTTCTCGATCTCGCCCGCGGCCCAGACCGACCAGCGGTGGAACGGCTCCGACGTCTCGTAGACGTGCGCCCATTTGAGCTTCGTCTGCGCGGCCGCGGGCGCGGCGATCGTCAATGCCGCGGTCGCGGCGGCGGCCAACACCAGCTTGGACAGCAAACGCATCATGCCTCCTCGAAGTGAACGAACATTGCCCTGCCGGAAACGGGGCGCGCCCGTCAAGCGACGAGCTGCACCTTGGTGCTTCGGTTCTTGTCGGCCGCGGCGCGGAACGCCTCGACCGCGTCCGCGAGCGGATACTGGCCCGAGAGCAGCGGCCGCACGTCGACCTTGCGCGACGCGAGATAGCCGACCGCCCAGTCGAACTCGATGCCCCAGCGAAACGCGCCACGGAGGTCGACTTCCTTCGCCATCACGTCGTTGACGACGAACGGCAGCGGCTCGTGCGGCAGCGTGCCCACCTGCACGACGACGCCGCCGCGCTTGACGGCCGCCATGCAGGTCTGCAGCGCCTTGAAGCTGCCGGACACTTCGTACGCGACGTCGAATTGCGGCGCGCGCAGCGCATCGGCATCGCGCGCCGCGTGCAGCGCGACGTCGGCACCCACCGTCTTCGCCTGCGCGAGCGGCCGGTCGAGGATGTCGCTGACGGTGATTTTCGCCGCGCCGGCGAGCCGCGCCGCGAGCACCGTCAGGCAGCCGATGGTGCCGGCGCCGGTCACGAGCGCCGATTTGCCGAGGAGATCGCCGCCCCGGCTCACCGCGTGCAGCGCGACGGCGAGCGGCTCGGCGAATGCGATCTCGCCGAGCGAAACGTCGCCCGCCACCGGATAGCACTGGCGCTCGCCCATCACGAAGTACTCGCGGAACATGCCCTGGACGTGCGGGAAGCGGCTCGCGCTGCCGAGGAAGCGCATGTGCTCGCACAGCTGCTCGCGTCCGTCGCGGCAATATTCGCATCGGCCGCATGCATGCGACGGGCTGACGGCGACCTTGTCGCCTTCCCTGACGCGCGTGACGGCGGAGCCGACGGCCGCCACGACGGCGGAGGCTTCGTGACCGGGAATCAGCGGCTCGCGCACGACGAAGCTGCCGTTGCGGCCCTCGAAGTAATAGTGCAGGTCCGACCCGCAGATGCCGCCGGCGCCGAGGCGCAGCAGCACTTCGTCGTCGCCGACGGCGGGCATCGCCTGCGGCTCGACGCGCAGGTCGTCCTTGGCATGAATGCGACAAGCGAGCATGGCGGCTCCTTTCCCGTTGTTCGCCGGCGCGCTCATCCGGCCGCGCGCCGAGACGCCCCGCGCTGCCGGCCATCTGCGGCATCGGAGCTGGTTCGCGCGTTCCAGCCCTTGCTGAAACGCTTGTACGCGTGGTCGAGATGGCGTTGCATGGCGGCGCGCGCGGCGTCCGGATCGTGCGCGGCGATCGACTCCAGCACCTTGCGATGCTCGCTCATCGCGGTTTGCCACAATCCCGGCGAATCGTAGTGGTGCTCGAGTCGCGAGAACAGCGGCCCGGTGCGCTCGTCCCACAGCAGCTTGATCACGTGCACGAGCGCCCCGTTGCCGGTCGCCTCCGCAATCCGCAAGTGAAACAGCCGGTCGCAAGGCAGCGGCTCGCGCCCGGCCGCCATTTCCTGGTCCATTTCGTCGAGCGCGTCGGCGATGGCCTGCACCTGCGTGCGCTTCGCCGATTTCGCGGCGAGCGCCGCGCATTCGGCTTCGATCACGTACCGCGCGCGCAACAGCTCGAACGGTCCCGCCGCCGCTTCGGCGGCGCCGGCGGCAGCGTCGCCGTCGTGTGCGCGGACGTAGATCCCCGATCCGATCCGCACCTCGACCAGCCCCTCGACCTCCAGCGCGATCAGCGCCTCGCGCACCGAAGGCCGCGACACGCCGAGCTGCCGCGCGAGGTCGCGCTCCGGCGGCAGCCTCGACCCGGCCGTGTACTCGCCGCGCCGGATCAGGTCGCGAATCTGGTCGGCGATCTGCCGGTACAACCGCCGGGGCTCGATGCTCTGGAACGGCATGGCGCGGCCGCGCCCGACTGTCGCAGGCGTTGCGTGGAAACGGCGAAGGCTACGCGGGCACGGTCAGGTGGTCAAGTGGCATGACCAATTAGCGGGGCTGCGCGCCGAAGATGTCGGCGTAGCGCTTCGCCCACCTGGCGGAGTCCTCGACCGCGGCGCGCGAATCGACGAAGCGAAGCGGAAAGCGGTTCAGCGGCGTTTCGACGCTGCGGTTCGTCGGCACGAAGTCCCGCGACAGCAAGAGCTTCTGCCCCTCGAGCCCGATCGCGAATTCGTAGAACAGCAGCGCCGCGTTCGGATGCGGTGCCTTCGCGGCCACGCCGACGCCGTTCACGCGCGCGATGGCGGGCGGCAGGACGAACCAGTCGATCGGCGCGCCCTTGTTCTTCAGTTGCTCCGCCTTGTAGTTGTAGACGGTGAGCGCGAGCGGCACCTCGCCCGACGCGACCAGGTTGGCGAGCAGCGTGTGCCCCTTGCGGACCGAGACGCCGTTCGTCGCGACGATCGCCCGGAACGTGCGCTCGGCGTTCGCCTCGCCGAGCAGGCCGGTCACCGTGGCGAACCAGTCGGCGTCCTCGGCCTCGATGCCGAGGCGGCCCTTCCACCGCGGGTCGGCGAAGCCCTCGTACGTCGTCGGCAACTCGGATTTCTGCACCAGCGACGTGTTGTAGGCGAAGGCGAAGATCACCAGTCGCGTGCCGATCCACTGCCGATGCCCCTGCACGGCTTCCGGCAGCATGTCGCGCGCCGCCGGCGTCTCCACCGGCGCGAGCAGCTTCTCGCGGACCATCGCCTCGAGCTCGGGCCCATTGGTCTCGAACACGTCGACGTCGAAGCGGCCGGCCCGCGCCTCGGTGATGCCGCGCTGCAACACTTTCTCCGAGCTGGCGCGCCACACGTTCGTGCGAACCCCGTACTTGCGCTCGAACGCATCGGTCAGGACCTTGAAGTCCTCGACCGGCGTCGACGTGTAGATCGTGAGCTCGCCTTCGCGCTTCGCCGCGGCGGCGAGCTTGTCCATCCGATCCGGACCGTCGTACTTCGGCAGCGACTGCGCGAGCGCACCGGCGGCGGCGGCCACGCACGCCGCCACCAGCAGCCGTGCACCCCGTCGTCGCCATCGACTCGAAAGCATCGCCGGTTCAGAAGTTGTGGGTGATGCCGAGCGCGAACTGCTGCGGATCCGCGCCCGGCGGCACGTCGACGCCGTCGACGTTGTTGTATTGCGCGGAGCGGCCGTTCCACAGCTTCGCGTACAGCGCGAACAGGTACGTGCGCTTCGACAGGTAGTACGCGGCGCCGAGCGAGAACTGGCGTCCGTCCAGGCCGCCCGTGCCGCACGGCACGCCGTCGAACAGCTGGCAGCTTCCCGCCGAGGCGTAGGCGAATGCGGCTGCGGTGCGCCACGCGCCGCTCCACCGCGAATCGACGCCGAGGCTGTACGCGACGTGGCGATAGCGCTCGAAGTGTCCGGCCTCGCCGCCGCGCTCCTTGTATTCCATCCGCGCGACGTTGCCCTGGATCGTGTGCTCGCCCAGGCGGTACTGAAGCGTGGCGCGGATGCCCGTGTCGCGCGCGTTCGCATCGGGATCGCTCGTGTTCGACAGCGCCGACGGGACGTTGCGCGAGCCGCCGAACGTATCGTTGTGGATCTCGTAGGCGAGCGCGCCGTAGAACGGTCCGTTCTCGTACAGCACGCCGAGCGACACCAGCCACGCGTTGCGCGACGACGTCTCGGACTCGTCCGGAGAATATTGCACCATCGCCTGCAGGCCCGACCATTCGGGCGACTCGTAGCGCGTCGAGTTCGCGCGCCGCAGGTGGAAGCTGCCGGCGGAGCTGTCGCCGAAGCCCTGCTTCGACAGCACGTTGCTGTTGGACACGAAGTTGCCGCTCGACACGCCGAGGAACGACAGCGTGTCGCCGATCTCCTTGTACACGGTGTCGAAGCCACCCATCTTCAGCGTGCCGAGCCGGTCGCTCCGGAGGCCCACGAACGTGTCGCGGCTCGCGAGTTGCGTGCCGCCGGTGTCGACCTGGATCCGCTGCTCGATCTGGAAGAAGGCCTTCAGGCCGCCGCCGAGCGCCTCCTCGCCGCGGAAGCCGAGCCGCGAATTCGACGAATCCATCTGGACGTTGCTGTCGATCGTCTCGCCGGTCGGCGGCTGCGCGAGCGTGCTGACGTCCGCACCCAGCGGTGTCGACCCGGTCATCCGCACCCAAACGACTTCCGGAAACAGGCGGCCGTAAACGGTGACGGTTTGCGCGGCCCCGGGTACGGCCGCCATCAGTGCGACAAGCGCGAAGATGGCCCGGCGGGCAGGAATCATCGGTTGCTTCTCTCCCCTCGGCTGGCTTGCCGTCTTGTTGTCGCGCCGGCCCGCAGCGCCTGTCCCGCTGTTCCTCCATGCGGAACAGGGTGTCTCCCGGCGCGACCGTAGCAAATGCAGGCCGTGCCCGTCAAGCCGGATCGGCGGTCAACCGCCGTCGGACTTGAGGGCGAGCAGGCTCTCTGGCGCGATACGCACGTGCAGCGGCTCGCCGATTTTCGTCGCGAGCCGCGGATGCGCGCGCGCGAGCAGAACACGATCGCAGACGCGCACGCGGAAGTCGATCGACTCACCGAGATAGACCTTCTGCTCGACGCTCCCCGGCCATGCGTTGACACCGGCGAGCGGCGTTTCGGCAAGTTCGACGTCTTCCGGCCGGGCCGTCAGCACGACGCGATCGCCGACACCAAGGTCCTCGCTCGGCGTCGCCGCCACGCTGCCGATCTCGCTTTCCACGCGCACGCGCGCGCCGTCGGCGTCGAAGCCTCGGACTTCGCCACGCAGAAAATTCGTCGTGCCGACGAAATCGGCGACGAACGGATTCGCCGGGCGCGCATAGATCGAGCGCGGCGTCCCGACCTGCACGAGGCGCCCGCCGCTCATCACGCCGATCTCGTGCGACAGCGCGAGCGCCTCGCTCTGGTCGTGCGTCACATAGACGGTCGTGACGCGCAGCTCGCGCTGCAGGCGCTTCAGCTCGAAGCGCATCCGCTCGCGCAGCTTGGCATCGAGATTCGACAGCGGCTCGTCGAGCAGCAACAGCTTCGGCTCCATCACGAGCGCGCGCGCGAGTGCCAGGCGCTGCTGCTGGCCACCGGAGAGCTTCGTCGCGTCACGCTCGGCGAGATCGTCGAGCGCCACCGTCTTCAGCACGCGCAGCACGCGGTCGCGAACCTCGGCGCGCGACATCCGGCGCGGTCCGGCGACGAGCGGGAACGCGACGTTGCGAAACACGTTCATGTGCGGCCAGATCGCGTATGACTGGAATACGACGCCGAAGCCGCGCCGGTTCGCCGGCACGAACACGCCTCGCGCGGCCGAGAACACGACGGTCGATTCGACGCTGATCTCGCCCGCGGCCGGCCGCTCGAGCCCGGCGATCGAGCGCAGCGTCGTCGTTTTGCCGCAGCCGCTCGGTCCGAGCAGCGTGAAAAAGCGGCCGCGCGGCACGTCGAACGACACGTCGGCG
>Ga0307406_10001829_pt1 | contig 11596 bp, 8 predicted proteins | sample 322Cmetagenome_3_FD_203706 | JGI IMG/M metagenome (GOLD analysis project Ga0307406, IMG submission 203706) | Maize rhizosphere microbial communities from greenhouse at UC Davis, California, United States - 322HYB-C-2 | ecosystem: Host-associated > Plants > Roots > Rhizosphere > Soil | place... | reverse complement strand
GGTCGTTTTCCTGCACGGATTTCCAACGTCCTCGCACCTCTGGACCGATGTAGTTCCGCTCGTTCCGAAGGGTCATCGAGTCGTGGTCGTGGACCTCCTCGGCTACGGGCGGAGCGACCGGCCGGCGGGTCGGGATGTGTCCGTTCGCGGTCATGCGGACCGCGTCGTTGGGCTCCTTGATGAGCTCGCGATTAACTACGCGTGCATTGTCGGGCACGATGTTGGCGGGGGCATCGCGCAGACGATGGCGGTTCGGTGGCCCACGCGCGTTTCTCGGCTCATGTTGGTGAACTCGGTCGGCTTCGACCTGTGGCCAGGGCGCGAAGTGAAGATCGCGCGAGCCATGCTGCCTCTCACGCGTCATCTGCCTGCGACCTGGCTGCTCTCGATTCTTCGCACCGACCTCATGCGCGGTTATGTCACGTCGGATCGCGGTGCCCATTCGATCGAGATGTATGTGCGCCCGTTCGCGAAGCCCGATGGTCGTGACTCACTCGTCGAGCACATGATGTCGCTCGACAGCAGCGAAACGAAGGCGATCGAGCCGCGACTCAAGGATATCGTGGCGCCCACCGCTATTCTTTGGGGAGCGGAGGACCCGTTCCTTCCGGTGTCGATTGGCCGCCGGCTGCAGACGGAGATTCCCGGCTCCTCCCTTGCGGTCGTGCCTGACGCGCGACACTTCACGCCCGAGGAGGCGCCCAAGAAGGTCGCGGACGTTCTGACGGAGCTGCTGGCGAAGTGACGACGTCTCGGTTGGAGGCAATGCGTGCGATGGTGGCGAAGAATCCATCGAACGCGCTCGCCCGATTCGGTCTGGCGAACGAAGCGCTCAAAGCGCAACTCTACGAGGAGGCGGCGGAGCATCTTCGCGTGTACCTCGATCGCCATGACGACGAGGGGAACGGCTACGGCCGGCTCGCGGACGCTCTGTTCAAGTTGGGGCGCGTCGAGGATGCGCGAGATGCGCTGCGCAAAGGGATTGATGCGTCCCGCCGCTTCGGTCATCCGGGCATGGTGAACGAATTCGAGGCTCGACTCGACGAGTTGGAGGGGGAGTAGATGGCCGGGATTCGGGAGGCGATGTTCGCAGTCGCCATGGCAGTGGGAGCGGTGGGACCGGCCGAACTGTTGGCGCAGGTCCAGCCGCCGCCCCAACTGCCGCGTGTGGGAGACCGTGTCCGCATACGGGCGCCGAGCATCCGGGAAGATCGCTATGTTGGCCGCGTCGAAGCGCTACCGCGGGATTCGATCCGGCTGGATACGGCCGGCGTTAGGCGCCGCCTCGGATTCGACACCGGCCCGGTCCTGGTCGAGGAGTTTCGCCGTGTCACGCTCCCGACGAACGCGATTCAATCGATCGACGTCAGTGCCGGCCGCACGCACCGCAAGTCCACCATCAAGGGCATGGTCATCGGTGCCGTCGGCGGTGCCGTGTTGTTCGGCGCCACGAATTTGCCGGAGGTCGATCCGAAGTTCTCGGATTTCCTCGCGGGCGCGACCGTTGGCGCGATCGTCGGAGGCCTCGCCGGCGGTACCGTCGGATACTTGTTAGGCGGTGAGAAGTGGCAGTCCTTCTACCGCGCGGGGACGCTTCCCCCGTAGCTCGGTGGCAGCGTGTCCGCGGGCTCGATCGTCGCGGCCAGCGCGTCGGTGGAGTATCGGCTCCCAGGATTCCACAGCATCCAGCTCTTCACGCCGTTGTCGTACCCGGCGCGCATCTGCGCCCGGACTTCCGTCGCGCCATATCGCGGCGGCCCCAGCGTGAAGTCCTGATACCAGGGGACGACGCGCGCCGCATTCGGCACGCCGCGACTGCGGCGCGCGACATCGTCGAGCGCGTGGTCGATGGTGGCGTACGGCGCCGCGTTAGGGTTCGCGAGCTTGTACGTTCCGGGCGCGAAGTGGGACGGGTAGACCATGGGCAGCACGACGTCCGCCTGGTCGAGGAATTTCTCCCACTGTTGGCCGATCCCCATGTCGGTCGTGTCGGTGGCCGTCAGGCCGAACACATCGATCGTCATCGGGACCTGGGTCGAGCGCAATTCACCACGCGTGAAGCCAAGCTGTTCGCGAATCACCTGGGCTCGGATTCGTCCGTTCGCCAGCGGGAACGTCGCCTCGCTCACCAACCGCTTCTCGTCGGGAAACCGCACGTAGTCGAACTGCACCTCGCTGAAGCCAAGGTTCACGGCTTCCTTCGCGAGATCGGCCGCATACTGCCACACCCCTTGCTGATGCGGGTCGAGCCAGGGCTTTCCGTTCTTGTCCAACCATGGCTTCGTCGGATCCGACCGCCGCTTGATCGACCATTCGAGCTTTTTCTCGGCAAGCAGTGGATCCTTCGCGACGACGATCCGGGCGATGGGATAGATCCCGTAGCTTCGCATTGAGTCGAGTACGGCGCGCACGCGTCGATAGGACATCGGTCGCGTCGTGTCCGCCCCGATCTCGCGGGCGAGCGGTACAGTCGAATGGTAGAGAACGAACCCGCGATCGTCTTTCACGTCGATCACGAGCGCGTTCACCTCGGTTCGTTTCGCGATCTCGATGAGGTCCCACATCCGCTGCCCGAGCGCCGCCCAGCGATTCACATAGAGACCCCGAACGACGCGTGGCGTGGCGACTCGTGGCTGCGGGGGGCGCGTGACGGAGTCCGTCGGCGCTGGCGGGGCTAGGCTCGCGGTCGCAGCGACGGCTCGCGGTTCGCTATTGGGCGCTGGCACAGACTTCCCGTCACACGCACCGGCAACGATCGCTGAGCATGCGAGCGCCACGCGGGTTGCGGCTTGAAATCGTCGAAGGTGGCAATTCATGCTGTCGAGAATGTAGCGGCGTCCGACATACCTGGACACTGCGAGCGGTGGACTCGCTTCCCTTCCCCTGACCACGATTTCGGCACGGACAAATCCAAGCGCGGTTGTGCGGCGTATACGTGGCAACGGTCACACGTTGTGACTCGCGACCCCTCGCGCTGGCCGGCCGGCAGCGTTGGGAATCGCTCCCACGCCACCGCATCGCCGGAGGTTTCATGTCATCTCGACGCTTTTTGCCGCGCAACGCCGCGATTTCAATCGCTGCGCTCGTGATCGCAGGCGCGGGCTCGCTCGGTCTTGCCCTACGAAGCTCTCTCGCCTCGGATCACCAGGACACGCCAGAGGTCGAGCTCCATCCGCGTCTCGACATCAACGATGTGTACGCGTTCCCCGGCTCGAACGCGAATCGCATCGCGCTCGTGCTCACTACCTCATCGCCGCTCACACCTGCCGCGTCGGTGGGAGCCGCGTTCGACCCCGACATCCTGTATCAGATCAAGGTGGACAATACCGGCGACGGCGTCGAGGATCTCGTATTCCAATTCACGTTCGACGGCGAAGGCGCCGGTCAGCAGGTGACGATGCACGGACCTGTCACACCGGACCAATCGGGACGGCTGAACACGATCGTCGCTCGTGGTTCGACGCTGACGGGCGCCACGAACACGGTGCTCGGCTCCGCCGATGGCGTGCAGCTCTTCGCGGGCATTCGAGACGACCCGTTCTACATCGATCTGGAGCAGTTCTTCAAGATCATTCCCGATCGCGCGCCGGTGCAGGGTCCACTGTCCAAGATCGGGCCAAAGCCGGAGGCCACCGCCTTCCGCAACCCCGGCGTCGATTTTCTGCGCGGCATCAACGCCCTTGGCATGGTGGTCGAGCTCCCGGAGTCGATGTTACTGCCGCCGAACGCTGGTGCCGATCCGAAGCTCGGAATCTGGGCCACGACGAGTCGCTGACCACCACGATGCCTAACGCTGAACACAAGGAGCTCTGTATGGTTCCCTTCACCATTCGCCGCACGGCGACGGTCGCCGCAGCACTCTTCGTCACCGTACTCACGGTGGGCTGCAGCGATCACCCCGACAACGGCCTCATCACGGGCACCCGGTCAACCGCCTCACGCTCGGGCCGGGTCTTCACACAGCGCGAGCGTCTCGGGAATCCACTCGTCAGTGAGGTCATGATCCGCAAGGCGCGGCACCACGACCATAACACCGGAATCCCCAGCACCGACGTCGCCGACTTCACGGGCGATCTCACCGGGTTCATCACCGGTGTCGCGGGGCGCGACGCCGCCTACGCCAATACGATCGCAGGAGCGCTGCTTCCCGACGTTCTCGTCACCTACCCGCGACGTGACAACGCCAATCCCGCGACCCCGGTGTTCTGGTTGAGCTGGGTGTTCGGCGGGTATGGCGGCCGAAGCTTGACTGACGACGTCGTGGACATCGGGTTGGGCGCGCTGTTCGGCTCGCTGCTCGGCAACACTACCAATGTCACGCCGGGCCTAACGACGGACAACGTGAACAGCAACGACGTCGCATTCGGTTCGACGTTCCCGTATTTGGCGGCGTCACACTGAACGGCCGCGAAGCGGCCGGGAAGCGGGAGACGGGTCAGATGCGGAAAACCCACGGGATGCCTCACTCTGCGTGAACGGCCTCCCAAGGGTTCTCGCTTTCTCCCCGTCTCCCGTCTCCCGCTTCCCTTATTCCCTTACCTGCTTCGCCGCCTCGAGCACGTGGCCGATGTCGCGTGATAGCGCTCGCGCTTCCTGCGTCGCCGAGGATCCGTCGTCGATCGATGACTGCACTCCCGCCGCTCTCAGCGCAATGAGATCGATCCGGATGTTTTGCAGCATCAGCGATGCGCTCTCGAGCTGCGAGACGAGCGACTCCCGTCGGCCGAGCAGGTCATCGAGCGTCGCGCGCTGGCGGCGCAGCAAGGCCAGTCTCTTTTCGCGATCGCTCGTGTCCGGCTCCGCCGCCGCGGCAGAGATTCGCGCGTCGATGCGCGACAGCGTCTCGGGGGTCACGTCGTGATCAAGCCGCTGAAGCGCTTGCGCCAGCGCGGCGACCCGCTCCACCAGCGATTCGACCGTTGGACGCACGTCGGGAATCATGTCCCGATCGGCCTTCGCCAGCTTTTCGATGGCCTCGATGATCTCCGCTTCGTCCTCCGCGGCCCGCATCACCTTCGTCCCGTGAGGCCCATCGAGCACCTCGCGCGGGACGAGTCCGGCGGCGCGTTGCGGTGCACGGCTCGCCGCGGACACGCCTAACGCTTGCCCCCCGGTGGCCGTGGCGCCCCTGGCGGGCAGACGTGCATCGTTCCCGAAAATGTCGCGAAGCCGGACCCCCTCCGCCCAGAGCGCTCCACCCCGCCGCAGCACCGACAGCGACATGAATGCGGCCGGCACCAGAAACCACGGAACCATGGGCGAAGTAACGAGGTTGACCCCGGCGAGGATCGCTGCAGTCGTCCCCAGCCGCGCAACATGCATGCGAAACGCACGAATGCGGTACTCGATCGGTACTTCCTGACCTGGCGAGAAACCGGGCGGCATGACGGCGCCGCCGGCGTACGCCCGGCGCTGCTCCCGAATTTGCTCTTTGAGGAGGCGACGCTGGTCCTTGCTGTATTGCCGCCACTCCCTGCGGACGTCACGCCAGGAGTTGGGCATCCAGGGCGGTATCGCCGGCTGCGAGCCGTCAGTGATCCCGCGTGGCTGCAGCCAGGGTGGAACCGGCGGAGCGAGCGGCGGCGCAGGAGGCACGTACCTGCCCGGCGGCGCTACGTCACGTACGGCACGGTGTGTGGCAGGAGGGCGATCGTTCAACTGACCGACGTTAGGCCGAGGAGCTTCGAGCCGTGCGGCCACCGCATCACGGACGGGCGCCGAGCGGACGGAGTCGTCGGAAAGCGAATCACGAAACGCGGCTGCGTCCGACCACCGCTGATCGGCCTTTTTCGCCATGGCGCGTTCGATGGCCCGATCGAGGCCAGCGGGAACGTCGGGACGCAGGTCGCGGATGGGCCGCGGTGACTCGTTGATGTGCTTCATGAGCATGGCCGGCGTGTTGTTGGCGGCAAACGGCAGCTCGCCGGTGAGCATCTGGTAGCCCACGACGCCTAACGAATAAAGATCGCTCCGTCCATCGATGTCGCGCTCGCCAATCGCCTGCTCGGGACTCATGTACGCCGGAGTTCCGACTGCAATCCCGGTCACCGTAAGGCGCGAGTCGCCCTCGGCGGCGCGCGCGATCCCGAAATCGGAGACGAGCGTCCGGCCGGTCACCCGATCCATGAGAATGTTGTCCGGCTTGATGTCGCGATGGACGATCGATCGAGCGTGCGCGTAGGACAGAGCGTCCGCGACGTCGCGAAGCACCCGGTGAGCGAAGTCGAGCGGGACGCGGCGCTCGCGCTTCAGATGGAGGCCAAGGCTTTCGCCCTCCACCAACGCCATCACGAAGAACACGAGCCCGTCGACTTCATCGACGCTGTAGATCGGCACGATGTTCGGGTGACTGAGCTGAGCGGCGGTCTGCGCCTCGCGAAGAAAGCGTGACCGCACTTCCTCGCGAAACGCGAGCTCCGGCGGAAGCAGCTTGATCGCCACCGAACGCCGGAGCCGAACATCGCGCGCGCGGAACACGACCCCCATGCCTCCGCGCCCGATCTCATCCGAGATCTCGTACCGGGCACCCACGGCGGCGGAAAGGCGAGACTGCAGCTCGTCAGGCATCGTGTTCACCCAACGACAGAAGCGATGGCGTTGGCCGCGACCTCACGAGGTCCGCCGGTTCACGACTCCCGAGTCGCGAATCCCGAGCTTCCGCATCTCTTCGGCCACGTAGACCGCGTTGTCGACCTCCTGAGCAAGCACCATCGCGCGTTCGGCGAGCTGCGTAACCTGTTGGAAGCTCTGGCCACCAGTCTTCAGCTTCAGGACGTCGTAGCGCATGTTCTCGAGCGCGAGAACGCAGTTCTCGAACCGGGCGCTCTGACTTTCGCGGCGCTTCTTGAGGTCTCGGAGCGAAATCAGCTTTCGCCTCAGAACGGAGAGCCGGCGAATTCGCTCTTCGCTTCGACCGTCCAATGGATTGGCGGCAGCCTCGAGCTGCTCGATCTCGCGCTCGACCTTGTCGCCGTCATCGGAGGCGAAACCGCGATCGAGCTCCGTCAGATCTCCGGCCAGCAGCTCGATGCGACGGTAGAGCGCATCGGCCGTTGCCGGCACCTCCTCCACCTGCTCACGCTCTCGCTTCGGGAGTGTCTCGATCAGCCGCAGGATGTCGTCACGGTGCCGCGCCGCGTCCCGCACCTTCGCGGCGTACGTCGGCGAAACGCGAGCAAGATTCGCTGCAGGAATTTCCTTTGTTGCCAGCGGTCGCGCCGAACTATCGCCGAACAGGCGTCGGTTGGACCTGCGCGCTCGAAGGCGGTCGCGCTCGAGGACCTCGGCGCGTTTCTTCTTGTCGAACAGCGCGCGGAAATCGTCGATCGATTCCGCCATGACATCGAAGAACAGCCGATCCTTCGGTTGCTTGAACACGTCGTGCCAATCGAACCCGTCGGTCCAGAGCTTGGCGTACTGGTAAGCCAGGTATACACTCCAGATGCCAACGACGCCCATGGCGTTGAGGACCCCGAAGATCGCGAGCACCGTGATGACGGCGCTCACGGCGAAGAAGGGCGCCAGCTTCTTCCGGAACGCGACGACCTTCTCGTCCCGCCAACGTGCCATTTCTTCGGCCGTGACGTCGGTTGCCATCTCGGCGGAAGCAGACCAGGAGTCGCGCGACTGCGTCGGAAGGCTCGCGAGCCGATTCGGCTCTTGCGTGAAGCTCGACGACGGCAGCTCCGGCACGTCGCCGGTATCGAGCGCCGTCACGAGTGCGTCTGCCGACGGGAACCGATTCGCTGGATCCTTCTCGAGCAGCATCATCACGGCGCGTGCGAGATCGGCCGGTGCGTCAGGGCGATGCACGTCGACCGGCGTTGGGCGCTCGCTGATTTGCTTGACGAGCAGAGCCGGCGTGCTCGGCGCGTTGAACGGCAGCTCACCGGCGAGCATCTGGTAACCGACTACACCGAGGGCGTAGAGGTCCGACCGGCCATCGATGTCTCGCTCACCCATTGACTGCTCCGGGGACATGTACGCCGGCGTTCCGATTGCCATCCCCGTAGCCGTGAGTCGGGAATCCGATCCCTCGCTCACGGCTCTCGCGATGCCGAAGTCGGTCACCATCACGCGGCTGTCGTCATCCGCGCAGAGGAGAATGTTGTCCGGCTTGATGTCGCGGTGTACGACGCCTCGCTCGTGGGCGTATGCCAACGCCTCGGCCACCTCTTTGAGAATGCGTCGCGATTCGGTCGCGTTCAGCCGGCCTTCTGAATGAAGCCGCGCGGCGAGGTTCTCGCCGTCGACGAACGCCATGACGAAGTAGACAAGTCCGTCGCGCTCGTCGACGCTGTAGATCGGAACGATGTTCGGATGGCTGAGCTGCGCGGCGGTCTCGGCCTCTTTCAAGAACCTCGACCGAATCTCGCCGCGGAACGCGAGCTCCGGTGGGAGTAGCTTGACCGCGACCGGTCGCTTCAGTCTGCGATCTTTCGCCTTGTAGACGATTCCCATCCCTCCTCGGCCGATCTCACGGTCGAGCTCATAGTTGGCGCTCAGCACGCGCTCGACGTGCGCGCGCAGCTCAGCGTCCGAGGACGAGACGACGGGATCCGGCACCGAGATTATCCGTTGGTGGGAGGGGCGAGTGGAGTAGTGTAGCACCGCGACGGACATCTGAAAAGACGAGTAAGGTGGCGCGCTGATTTGAGATGCATCGCACGGCGTTGGTCCACACCAGACTCGCTTGGTGGACGTCTCACTGCCGTTTGCGACCACCCCTACGACATAGCGGCCGCCGAAAGTTGCAATCCCCGCCAGGTTGGCGTAACTCACGTGCCCGATCCATGCACCAAGGCCGCACAATGCGACCGCGCGAGCGAGTCGCAGCCGGTTCCGCGGCGCGCTGGTTCGACGAATGCCGTGGAATGGAGTGTGCGCCGTCACACCCGGCCCGCCGGATGCGGGACGCTCTTCAGAAACAGGTACTCAGAATGGCTCAACGCCAAACCCTTCCGGTCCTTCCGCTTCGCGGAACCGTGATCTTTCCGGGCCTCACCGCGCCGATTGCGGCTGGCCGGCCGGGAACGCTGCGCGCGATCGAAGCGGCGTTGAAAAGCGACCGCCTGGTCTTCGCGGTCGCGCAGCGCGACAACACGGATGAACCGACGCCGGACATCCTCTACTCGATGGGCGTGATAGCGCGAATCGGGCAGATCCAGCGTGGACTTGGTGGCGTTCAACTTCTGCTTCAGGGTGAGCAGCGCGCCACCGCCCTCCAGTATTCGACGTCGGAGGGCTACCTCACTGCGGTCGTCATGTCCACCGAGGAGATGACACCGCTCAACGACCATGACCCTGCATTCGAGGCACTCCACAAGGAGATCCGCGAGCGCGCCGCCGAGCTTGGCGAACGTCGCGGACTACCCGAGGAGGTCGTTCACCAGGTTCTCGACTCGGTTACAGAACCTGGCCGTTTCGCCGACCTCGTTGCGGGCTACATCGAGCTTCCGGTCGCGGAAAAGCAAGGGTTGCTCGAGACCTTGAGCGTCGAGGAGCGGCTCCGGCGCGTGCTCGTTCACGTCCAGCGCCAGATTGGCCTGCTCGAGGCACAAGAAGAGATCAAGTCGCAAGTCCAGGAAGAGCTCGGAGAGCGCCAACGCGAGATGTATCTGCGCGAGCAGCTCAAGGCGATCCAGAAGGAGCTTGGCGACGACGATCAGGCGAAGGAGGTCAGTGAGCTGCGTGACAAGCTGACGAAGCTCAACCTGCCCAAGGAAGCGCGTGCCGAGGTCGAGCGCGAGCTCGGCCGCCTCGAGCGATCCGGTCGAGAGTCGATGGAAGCGCAGGTGATTCGCACGTACCTGGAGTGGATTGCGGAGCTTCCGTGGAATACCCGATCTGACGACCACCTGGACCTCCGGCGTGCGTCAGACGTTCTCGACGAGGATCACTACGGGCTTCAGGACGTAAAGGACCGGGTCCTCGAATTTCTTGCCGTTCGTCAGCTGCGGGCGCAGCAGCTCGCAGAGGAAGTCGAGAAGACCGGCGAGCTGCCCGCTTCGAAGATCAAGGCGGCCAAGGAGGACGCGACCCCGGCGTTGAACGTCGTCGATGACGACGAGCGAACGATTACGGACGCCAAGGAGGCGAAGGCCCGAGCGATGGCCAAGGGCCCGATCCTGCTCTTCGTGGGTCCGCCGGGCGTCGGCAAGACCTCCATCGCGAAGTCGATCGCCCGCGCGCTCGGCAGGGAATACGTCCGCGTCGCGTTGGGTGGCGCTCGTGACGAGGCTGACATTCGCGGACACCGCCGTACGTACGTTGGGGCGATGCCCGGCCGAATCATTCAGGGAATGAAGCAGGCCGGAACCAAGAACCCTGTATTCCTGCTCGACGAGGTGGACAAGCTCGGCGTCTCGTTCCAGGGCGATCCATCGAGTGCACTGCTCGAAGTCCTGGACCCCGCCCAGAATGACAGCTTCACCGATCACTACCTCGGTGTTCCGTTCGACCTGAGTGAAGTCCTTTTCATCGCGACGGCCAACTTCATCCAGAACATTCCGGGGCCGTTGCTCGACCGAATGGAAACGGTCGACTTCGCGGGCTACACGGAACGAGAAAAGGCGGAGATCGCGAAGAAGTATCTCATCCCGCGTCAGCTCGAGGACGCCGGGCTGGCCGACAAGAAGGTGAGTTTCACCGACGACGCGGTCATGTCGGTGGTGTCCAACTACACCCGCGAGAGCGGCGTGCGGCAGCTCGAGCGCCAGATCGGCGCCGTCGCACGGAAGGTCGCGCGGAGGATCGCCGGGGGCGACACCGGAATGATCGCGGACGGTAAGATCGACGCAAACGAGGTCAGAGAGCTCCTCGGCCGTCCGAAGGTTCATCCCGAGCGCGCGGCCGAGACGAACGAGGTCGGCATCGCGACGGGCATGTACTATACGCCCGTGGGCGGCGACATCATGTTCGTGGAAGCCTCAATCCGCCGGTATTACGGCGGGGCGCCTAACGTCGACCAGTCCATGCAGGTCGGCCCCGGTGGTGCGGTCTCGCTCATTCTCACCGGCCAACTCGGTGACGTGATGAAGGAGTCGGCACGCGCAGCGTTCACTTACGCCACGAACAACGCGGCCAAGCTGGGTATCCCCAAGGACCGTCTGGGCGCGATCGAGGCGCACATTCACGTGCCCGCGGGGGCAATTCCGAAGGATGGGCCGTCGGCTGGAATCGCGATCGCGACTGCCCTCGTGTCAGAAATGTCGGATCGGCCGGTTCGCCGGGATGTCGCGATGACCGGCGAGATTACGCTGCGCGGGCGGGTGCTACCGATCGGCGGTCTCAAGGAGAAGGTGCTCGGCGCTCACCGGGCAGGCATCAAAGTCGTAGTGCTCCCGAAAGAAAACGAGGCCGACATCGAGGACATTCCGGAAGAGGTGCGCTCGCAGCTGAGCTTCCACCCCGTTGAAACTCTTGAGGAGGTGCTCAAGATTGCGCTCGTGCCCGGAAAGGACGCCGAGGCATCCGAGGAAAAGAAGGAAGCGATGGCGGCGGCGTAAGCCCGCCGGACCGCAGAGGCCTCCGTAGCGCAAACCTGCAACACACGACCGCGCTGGCTCGTACGAGAGCCAGCGCGGTTTCCTTTTGA
>Ga0307406_10001828_pt1 | contig 11606 bp, 15 predicted proteins | sample 322Cmetagenome_3_FD_203706 | JGI IMG/M metagenome (GOLD analysis project Ga0307406, IMG submission 203706) | Maize rhizosphere microbial communities from greenhouse at UC Davis, California, United States - 322HYB-C-2 | ecosystem: Host-associated > Plants > Roots > Rhizosphere > Soil | place... | reverse complement strand
GCTCCTCTCGGTGTGCAGAGGCCAATGGGCAAATTCCGAGGGTCCCTCCCGCTTGCCCAGTCGGGCGGTTGTGCGTCGCAGCGAACCAGCTCTCGGGTCTCGGTGTGGCGGCCGCAGCTGCAGCACTCTCTCCGTGGCTGCGCTCGTTATCCCTCACCCGGCCGAATGGCCGGAACCGCTCGAAAGTTGCGGTGTTGGCGAACCAGGACCGGTCGGTAACATCCGGCATGGTCCGGGGCCTTTCGAGTGGAACTTGGACCGGTTGGGTGGATGGGGTTTAGATCTTGCATGCTTATGTTCATCCGTGCACCGTAATTAAGCGAAGCAGTCCTTAGGATTAGTTCGAGACCACAGTTACAAAGAGGTAGGTAGCAACATGATGACGTTTCGGGGAGGTCTACCCCGTTTGAGTGCCGAAGACGAGGAGGCGATTCGCCGCCGGCAGACTGGCCGGGATCTCGACGTGAAGCCGACACTCACCTCATCGTCTACTTGGACTGTGCCACTGACTGAGCAAAGTACGGTGGCGTTGCGGAACTGGTACCGGTCGGTGTGAGCACTGAAACCGAAGCTTCAGGCAGGCCGAAAACAGCCCTGGATGAATCAGACCGGTTAGCTCTGGCCAGGATCGCCTCACTAGCGGCGGCACTCATGAGCTCCCTGCGTACGCCAGGCCGTGGTCACTACGACTCGGAGTGGCAGTTGGGTGAATGGCTCAGAGAGGATGGCGTGTCCTACACCACGGCGGAGCTAGGACCAGCACTGGATCTCCTAGAGTCCACCAAACGGCTCGAGCGTCCTGCAGTAAAGCCCAACGCATCACGTCCAGGCTGGCTGGCCGCAGGTGCTGAAATCTGGTCTGAGATGGTGCCGGCGGAGGCTGAGTTGGCCGCTGGGGAGCAGCACAGACATGCACTGGCAAAGGCCGTCCTCCAGGTAATGGAGGTAGGCCACTCCGGCTCTGGCAATCGGTGGACAGTGGAGGAACTGTCCGGGCGTCTTACTGAGAGCGGGGTCCCTCACACCGCAGATGACCTGGCCGAGGCTCTGAGCAGGCTCGAGGACAGCGGACATCTCATGCGTGCGCAACGTCAGCCATACTCGGTGTACCCGCAGCACCTGGTGCGAAAGAGCATCCGTCCATATGACAAGTACGACGTGTTGGCAGCGGATGTATGTGCAGTCCTGAAACGTCGTAACGAGCGATTCGAGTCGGAGGACCAACTTCAAAGCTGGCTCGATGAGGACAAGGTGGACTGGAACCCAGATGACCTGGCCATAGCACTGGATCATCTGGACCGGATCGGCCGGTTGAGACGTCCTCAAGCGGATCAGTGGAGATCGGACTCAACGCTTACCGGGATATATTTCCCGCCACGGATCTTTAACGAGTAAATCTCCCGGACCTGTTGTTCGCTCCTTTCAGGCCACGTCCGGGCCCGCCTCGCCGGCGGAGCGGATGGTTCTGGGATGTTCGTGGAAAGACATCCCGGACCTCTCGTGCGGTGATCGATAGGATCAAGTCGCAACGGCTAGGCGGGCCCTTCTGGGCACGACTTCACCAAGCGTGAGGTCCGTCCCGTGCAGATGTCGTCAATGATGCGCTTCAATGCGCCGACGGTCGCGCCACGATCACCTCCGCCGTCGTGCAAGAGCACATTGGCGGTGTTTGCAGCAGCGGCGGGCGTCCGACCGCGAGTTCTCGCGTGATGTGCTCGGCGATGCGGATGGACGTGGGCCGCGGCTTTAACATCCAGTCTTACGGGTCGATCGTCCACAGCCACTCGCTCATCCCAAGCCGCTTGGCTTTCCCCTCAACCCGCGCGTCAGTGCTGCCATGCGGCGGCCGAAAGCACGTCGGCCGAGTGCCTATCGTTACTTCAATCGCATTGTGACGATGACCTGAAGCGGTTTGCCGCAGTAAGTCGCCGGAAAGTCGATCCACCGATACCGGTTGACATGGCCACATGGTCGAACGCCGGCCGGCTCGATTGGTGGGTCAAAAGAACGCCAGCAGTGGTTGGGCGGGTACGCGGTGCAAACGGGCGGCAACTGTGGATCAAAGCTAGTGATCTTCGTCCTGTCAGCGACTCAGTGTCCTGACTTTTCGAGACTCGTTATGCCGCCGCAGCACGTCTTGGTGGTACGTCAGTATGGGTGCGGTGAGGTGATCGACACGCCGTGTTGGCGGCCGGCACGGATGATCTGAGTACAGCGCGTCGACAGCTAGGAGATCGTCGTGACCCGACCTCGATGAACTATGCCTGCTTTTGATCTTGCTCGGCAAAGTACTTCGCCGCCTCCTCTCCAAGTTCCACGAGTGGCTTCAACGCGGCCGCGGCCGCGATGTGCAAGTCGTACGCATTCGACAGCTCGCCTGAAGGAAGCTCATACTCCTCCCACACTGGCTCGCCGGGGATATAGCTGACCTTCCAGCCCGCGCCGTCGGGCTCGAAGGCTACGCCGAGCCCGTACTGGGAGGCGGCCTGGAGCAGCTCGCCGATCGCTTGTAAGGCTTCAGGGCCGATCATTTCCGCGCTGCCATGGGTGGGCACGTGCACGGAATCATCAGCTGCGGAATTTTGGCTTGCGATGGCTGGCTCGGTCAGCGGCTTCGCTGTGCTCATGATGCCCTCCCCGCCGTTGGCTCGTCACTGTCGGTAAAGGTAGCTAGAGCTAGAGCCGAGCAATCCCGGTATCGGCAGGATGTGATCACGATCACACGACCTCACCGGCCTGTGATGTTGAACTCGCAGCCTTCCTCAGGCAAAAAATGCGCCGACGATGGTGCTCGCAGGACAACGACATATTCGATCGACTGATGTGGCGCGCGCTCATCACGACCGGCCGGATCCGCTTCAGTCACCGGGCAGCGGTACGTGGCCGCCCAACTTGTCGACAGAAGGCCACAGGGCTACTGCCCTCGCAGTGTCATGGGTCACCGAGTGGCCAGCGGAGATCAACTCGCCACCTTCCGCGCGGCCGCTGCTCGATAAGCTGGCCGCGACGTTGTCGGCCCTGCTGGGCGAACCCGACCCGCGACTGAGGTTGGATGCCGCTATCCGGCTCCCCGAGATCGAGATCGAGCGGGCCAGGCTGCTGGCCGGCGAGCCGGACGGAGCCGTGGACCGCTCCGGTTTCCACTTCAACGTTAGGCCTAACGACTCCGACGAGTAGCCGTAAACCAAGATCAACTAGACGGCAACCAGGCTCGAGGCAGACGAGAACGGCAAATCGTGGTCCCGGAGGTTGGCAGAGTCGATGCGTTGTGCCCAGTCGGGCAGGTCATCGTAGTGGATGGACCAGGTGAGCGTGGCCAGCGTTTCGGCCGGTGCGCCGGTGGCGTCGTGGAGTCGCGCAGTTCGGCGGCGGACGGAGCCAAACCGACCACCGTGCCGCCGCTGTCGGTCCATGCTTGTATCAGGCTGCGCATGGCGGTGGTCTTCCCAGCGCCGGCGGGGGCGATGGCCAGCTGCAACAGCGTCGGAAGTGCACATGGCACCAACTAGAGCCATCTGTGCAGCGTCCAACGTGGTCCGGCTTGGGGCCGACTCGAGAACGGCAAATTCGACCGTGTTGGCGTCGGTGATCCGGCCGTCGGTGCGGCCCGCGGCCACGACCGAGTCGCTGCTCGTCGAGGTCGCCTCACTCACGTTCTTGGCCTTGCCGGTGACGTTGAACTGGGCGTCGCCCAGGCTCGTGTCGGCCTTGATCTTCCAGCCGTCCAGCACTTTGTGGGAGCCGATAGTGAACGCTTTGCCCGGCGTGACCTCACGCGGGCGCGTTCCGATCCTCCTCGGCCTGCTGAGACGCCTCCTCAGACGCTGACGCCTCAGTGATGGCCTCATCGACGGCCTTGCCAGCGGTACCGACGAGGGCCACGCAACTGACGATGCCAATCAGCATCACCGCAAGGATGACCACCAGGACGATTAGCCACGTCCGCCGCTTGGGCGGCTGTGGTGGTGGGCCGTACGGCCCCGGCTGTTCGTACGGTCCCGGGCGGGCTGTCCGTACGGTCCTGGGCGGGCTGTCCCGGCATGGCGGACGGTGTGGTCATCGGTGGTTCAGCGGGCTGTGGCGCAGCTTGGTAGCGCACTTGACTGGGGTCAGATCGCGGCCATGTCCGCTCGTGCGCCCAGTGTCTTCCTGTCCTAGTCAGAGCCACATTCCGGACCCAGTAGTGTCGTCCCGTGCACCTGACCGTGCTCAGGTGAGCACCAGACACGAGCGGGAACTCTACTACGAGTTTGCCGAGCGGCTCACAGCTGAGGGCTGCAGCCGATCAACGACGTTGCTGTGCGGCACAATCGGCGGCGTGACGCGTTGGGTGTGCCCGAACTGTGACCGGGAATTCGCATCTGCCAACCAGGCGCACGTCTGTGTCCCGGGCGTCACGGTCAATGACCTTCTAGCTCGCCATCCTCATTGGGTAACCGAGATCTACGGCGCCATCATCGATCATCTACGCAGTCTGGGGCCGGTTCACGAGGATGCCGTCAACGTGGGGATCTTTCTCAAAAGCGACCGCAAGATTGCCGAATTCCGGCCGCGCGTGCGGTCAGTTCTACTGAGTCTATATCTCCCGTACGAGATGAGCGATCTGCGGATCGCTCGCACGCTGCCGGCTGCCGCGGACCGGATCGTCCACCTGTTCAAGCTAACCAGCCCCGCTCAGATAGATGATCAACTTCGGGAGTGGCTGGCTGAGGCTTACGACTTCAATACTGACTAGACAGGCGGCCCTTCGACAGGTTCAGGGCGCATTCGCAAAGGCTCGTAACAGTCGTACGCCTCTTGCCGGATGATCTTGTCGTCGCGGAAGGTGACGATCAAGATGCTATACGTGTGAAGCCGCTGCCCTTCGCGCAGAGGTCCCGCGTCCTTTGCCAGCTCGGCGTGCCACTCAGCCTGGCACACGACGGTTTCTTCACTCTCGATCCAGCGATTCACGTCGTAACGCTGAAACGCCAGCATCCCAGCACCTAGTTCACTGGCGGCGATCATGCTGTCGAGATCGCGGCGTCCAACACGAGGGTCCACCAGACTCGGATACTCAATCTGCTCAGCGTCATCGTGGAAGAAGCGGCGCAACGCCTCACCGTGAACACCGAACTCGAGTGCCTGCATCAGCTCGATGACCAGCGCCTGCTGATCACTGACATGGACATCTTCGCTCGTCACTTCCGCCTTCCCTTCTCCCTCGCTCGGACCTCGAGGTGGACCGGTGTGCCCTGGAAGCCGAACTCCTCGCGGAGCCGGCGCTTCAAGAAGCGCAGGTAACCAGGCTCGAACTGCCCCGACGTGAACAGCACGAAGGTAGGCGGAGCGACGTGAGCCTGCGTCCCGAACAGGATGCGCGGCTGCTTGCCGCCACGGACCGGATGTGGATGTGCCGCAACGATCCGGCCCAGGTAGGCGTTCAACCGGCCTGTGGAGATACGGGTCTCCCAGCCAGCCAGCGCTTCGGTGATCGCAGCACCAAGGCGATCAACATGACGGCCCGTCAGCGCGGAGAGATTGATCTTCGCTGCCCACTCGAACTGGACCAGCTCGCGCTCGATCTCGCGTCGCAGGTAGCGGCGTCGTTCCTCGTCGGTCAAGTCCCACTTGTTGAAAGCGATTACCAGGGCACGTCCTGCCTCCTCCACAGAGGTAAGGATGCGAAGGTCTTGTTCGGTGATCGGCTGGCTGGCATCTACCACCACCACGCACACCTCCGCGCGCTCTATGGCGCCCTGCGTGCGTAAGCTCGCGTAGTACTCATGGCCGGAAATCTCCTTGATCCGGCGACGGATTCCAGCGGTATCGATGAACCGATAGATCTCACCACCGATCTCAACCAGCTCATCGACGGGATCCACTGTGGTGCCGGCGACCTCGTCGACGACGACCCGCTGTTGACCGGCGATCTTGTTGAGCAGGCTTGACTTCCCGACATTGGGCTTCCCCACGATGGCAACCCGCCGCGGACCGCGCTCCATATCGCGCAGTTCTCGTGGTGCCTCCGGAATCACGGCCAGAATCGCATCCAGCAGGTCACCGCTCCCCCGCCCGTGCAGGGCTGATACCGGGAACGGCTCGCCAAGCCCGAGCTGCCACATCGCGGCCGCCTCCGCCTCAGTGCGTTGATCATCAACCTTGTTGGCAGCCAGAATCACTGGCTTCCCGCTGCGACGCAGCACCTTTACAACCGCCTCGTCGATGTCTTGTGTACCCACTGTTGCGTCGACAACGAACAGCACGGCATCTGCCGCCGCGACCGCGAGTTCGGCCTGCTCTGTGACCTGGGCAGCCATTCCTTTCGCATCAGGAGCCCAGCCACCGGTGTCTACGAGCAGGAACTGTCGCCCGTTCCAGGTGGCGTCATAGGAGACCCGGTCACGCGTCACCCCCGGCACGTCTTGGACCACAGCTTCCCGTCGGCCCAGCATCCGGTTCACCAAAGTCGACTTACCGACATTGGGTCGGCCAACGACCGCCACCACAGGCAAGACCTGCGACTCTTCGACAGTCGCGATGTCAGTCATATTCGCTTTCGCTTAGGACTCTTGAGCCTGCTGACGGCTCTGGACGTCAGGGAGATGTCGGATTTTGATCTTCGGTGGCCCCGGCAAGGGTAGCCCGGTCAGAGCCTGCGCTGCGACTACGTGATCAGCCAGCCGCTCCCGGACGACTGCGGTCCACTCCGAAACAACAGACTTGCGCCGCGGCCACGAAGATCGCGGTACGGTGAACGGCTCGCCATAGACGACATGGATTGGTCGCCGCAAGCGGGGTACCTGGTTTTTGTGCTGCCCCGGTTCCCGCGTGCCGAGAATTGCCACTGGGACGATCGGCGCGCCCGAGACCATCGCCAGATACGCGGCGCCTCCCTTGGCCCAAGCGACCTCACCGCCACTGCGTACGCCTTCCGGAAAGACCGCCAGCAGCTTGCCGGCACGCAGCACCTGTACTGCTCTGCGGATCGCTTGCGGATCGATCTCTCGACGATTGAGCGAGATCTGGCCTACGTGCATGAGGAACTGGCCAACCGCACCGCTAAAGGCCTCCCGCTTCACCATGGCAAAGGTGAGCCGCTTGGTGAGCGCCACGAGAGCGGGCCCATCCAGCAAGCCGATGTGGTTAGCCGCCAAGATCACCGGTCCGGACCTCGGGATGTGCCGAGCACCATGCACTCTCACCCGCCAGCCCAGCCGTAGCCCGATCCGTACCAGCGGGCGAGCAAGCCGCAGGACCCATTCTTTCGGAGCCGGCAGTTGATCGGTGTGCGGCAGACCGGGGCTAACCCCTTCGATCACGCCTGTCTCCGAGCCCTTGGACCGGAACGAATGTGCAGATCGTCTCGATCACCTCCTCGAGACTAAGGGATGTGGAGTCCACCACATGCACTCCGGGAGCCGCCGATTCGAATTCGGCAACCAGGGAATCGTCACGATCCCGCCGGATCACCTGATCGGTAACCGCGTCAACGTCCATCTGATGCTCGGCGAGCTCGGCATGTCGCCGGGCTACTCGCGCCGCCGGGTCGGCAACGAGGAGTACCCGTACGTCAGCCTCGGGCGCCACCACAGTGGTGATGTCCCTTCCCTCGGCGACGATGCCGTCGACTGCCTCGGCGATCAGCTTCTTCTGCCGGGCGACCAGATCAGCACGAATATTCAGATTGGTGGCGATTGCGCTGACAGCGGCCGATACCTCAGGAGCTCTGATCGCTTCGGAGACATCGACGCCGTTGATCGCAATCGCCGGGCATCGAGGGTCCTGGTCGATCTCCATCGATGCGTGAGCCAACAAGTCTGCGACTGCCGCCTGATCATCGAGATTGAGGCCTTCTTGCAGCGCCAGCCAGGTGATTGCCCGGTACATCGCGCCGGTGTCGAGGAAGGCCAGCCCGAGCCGCTCCGCGACTCCTCGAGCGGTGCTTGACTTGCCGGAGCCACTGGGACCGTCGATGGCAATGACAAGCCGCCGATTCGACGCGGTGGTCGCACTGGGCTCCCTTGAAGTCTGGTGCTGGTCGGTCATCGCTGCCTCAGACACGCGCCTCAGCGTACCGGCCGCTGGTCAGGAGACGTTCCAACCGTGGGACAGCATGGTCTCGACCAGCGCATCCTCCTGCTCTGGAGCGACTGACAAGGAGAGATAGCCGACCTCCCGAACGGGGTCGTGCTCGATGGAAATGTCCTCCACGTTCACGCCAGCCGCGCCGACCTCACCGAACAGCCGAGCCAGTGCTCCGGGCTCGTCTGGTATCGCAACAACGACCTCGCTGTAACCGACCGCCGCGGCCCCATGTTTACCAGCGATCTTGCGTGTCCCGGCCACACCGCGTTCCAGCTGGCCCTGCAAATCGTCTGTGGCCGGCGTCGCCTCAACAGCTTTGATCAACAAGCCAAGCTGGTCCTGCATGCTGCGGAGCTCCTCGAGCACCGCATCTGAGTTCGCTCCCACAATCTGCTGCCAGAGCATTGGATCGCTGCCGGCGATGCGCGTCACGTCGCGCAGACCCTGGCCAGCCAGCATGAGGTCGCGCTCTGGAATCGCGGTGAGGCGGCTCGCAACGAGGACCGACATCAGGTGGGGTAGGTGAGAGACCCGAGCGACCGCGGCGTCATGATCATCAACGTCCATGATCACCTCGCGCGCCCGGCAGGCTCGGACGGCCGCCCGTACCTGGTCCATCGATTCGGCCGCCGACCGTCGGTGTGGTGTGACGACCCAGGTGCGGTCGACAAACAAGTCCGGATGGGCCGTCATCGGCCCTGAATGATGGGACCCAGCCATGGGGTGCGACCCGACATAGCGGCTGAGGTCGACATCCCGCTGCCACAAGGTGTCGAGCACTCCCGCTTTCACCGAACCGACGTCAGTGACTGTTGCGTTGGGATAGACCTGGAGGCTGTGCACAACAAGATCGGGAATGACACCTGGTGGCACGGCGACCACAACGAGGGCCACGTCTGCAGACACGGGAGGCTCGAGCGTGCCGGCACCCAGGCCAGCTGCGACTCTGGCGTGGCTGATCTTGTGGTCACGCAGATGTACTGCGTAACCGGCCGTCGAGAGTGCGCACCCGATGGAGGCCCCGATCAATCCAGCACCGATGATCACGGCCCGGCCGATCCCGTGGGTGCCAGCCCCGGCGGGTGTGATCTCGGTCACGTGCCGGGCTTCTTCGGGGGCTCCTCGACGCCGTTGACTGAACTGGGGGTCGGCCGTGCCGCGCTCGGGTCGCCTGCCGGTCCGGACCCATCGGCGAGCAGAGCGGCAAGCCGATCCCCCTTGATACGCCGGAACTTGCGGGGCAGGGCTCTGGTCCGATCGAGGATGGCAACCTCCAAAGCATCCACACCCAAGACGCGGGGGGCGGCATTCGGACCGCCATCGGCGCTGAGCGCGCGGACGGCGAGCTGGGCCGCCTCGGCGAGGCTGAGATCGGGATTGAATCCGCGACTGACCACCTCGGCTATCACGTCGGCGGAGCCACCCATAACGGCGAAATTCGCTTCGTCGGCCACCGAACCGTCATAGGTCAGCCGGTATATCTGGTCGAGGGCCGGTGTGGTGCCGAGCTCGGCCACCACGATCTCCACCTCGTACGGCTTGTCACCACCTGAGGAGAAAATCGTGCCGAGTACTTGCGCGTACGTGTTGGCCAGACCGCGGCCAGTCACATCGGTTCTGTCATAGCTGTAACCGCGTAGATCGGCGTACCGGATACCGGCTTGTCGCAGGTTCTCGAACTCGTTGTAGCGGCCAACGGCCGCAAAAGCGATGCGGTCGTAGATCTCACTGACCTTGTGGAGCGCTTGCGAGCGGTTCTCGGCAACGAACAAGATGCCGTCTGCATAATGCAGGACGACCACCGAGCGTCCTCGAGCGATGCCCTTGCGCGCGTAGTCGGCCCGATCCTTCATCTGTTGTTCGGGTGCGACGTAGAACGGGATGCTCATCGATCCGTCCTTTTAGGCAAGGGGCGCTCCAGGTCCGTCCGGTCGCTCCGCGCGACTTGCCATGACCCGCCCGATCATCTCGGCAATCCGCTCATCGCTCATGCGCTGCACACCATCTCCGGTCGCGGCCAGCACGACGGGGAAGATCTTCCGCGTCATGTCGGGGCCACCGGTCGCGGAGTCATCATCGGCGGCGTCATAAAGCGCCTGGATCACCGCCATGGTGGCTTCATTCACATCAAAATCGGGTCGATAGAGCTTTTTCAGAGAGCCTCGAGCAAAAACCGAGCCGGACCCGACCGAGAAGTAGGCATGCTCCTCGTAGCGGCCACCGGTCGCGTCATAGGAGAAGATCCGGCCCTCCTGGGTTGTTTCGTCCCAGCCGGCGAACAGCGGCACCACGACGAGGCCTTGCATGGCGAGGCCGAGGTTCAGCCGAATCATCGTGGCCAGTCGGTTTGCCTTGCCCACCAAGGACAGCGGGGCGCCCTCGATCTTCTCGTAGTGCTCTAGCTCGACCTGGAACAAGCCAACCAGCTCAACCGCCAGCCCGGCAGCTCCGGCAATTCCGATGATCGAGAACTCATCCGCCGCGAAGACCTTTTCGATGTCACGTTGCGCGATGATGTTGCCCATGGTGGCCCGTCGGTCACCGGCCACCACAACTCCGCCAGGGAACGCGGCGGCCACGATCGTCGTACCGTGTGGTGACAGGTCGGCGACGCCGGCAGCTGCCGTACGCGACGACGGCAAGACGTCCGGAGCAACCCGCAAGGCGAAGTCGGTAAAGGAAGAAGACCCGATACGAAAGAATTCTGAGGTCAGTTCAACGACTTGTCGTCCGTCGTTCACTGGCCGCCTTTCTGAACGAACGAGCGCACGAACTCCTCGGCGTTGACCTCGAGCACGTCGTCTATTTCGTCCAGCAAAGAGTCCACCTCTGAGTCCAGCTCCGCCTTGTGCGCAGTGTCAGCAGGCGCCAGGTCCTCGACCTCACGATCGTCGACTCGGCGTGCCTTGCGCTGGCTCTGCTCTGACTCAGCCATACCTGCTCCTCGTCTGTTGGCCTCAAGCGTAACGAACACCGCCGACAAGGCCATGACTTTCTGCGGTGTATACCTAGCAGGGTCGGGCTAACGACCGAGCGCTGCGAACAGCTCAGTGACGGAATTGCATTCGTCGATCAACTGGCCAACCTGCTCACGAGTGCCGCGCAATGGGTCCAACAGGGGCAATCGCTGCAGGGCAGGGCGGTCGGGAACATCGAAAATCACCGAATCCCAGGAAGCCGCGACTACCGAGGACCCGAACTTCTCCATGACCCGGCCGCGGAAGTAGGCCCGGGTGTCATCTGGTGGGGAGTTGCGTGCCCGCTCAATCTCCTCATCGGTGACGAGCCGCCGCATCTTCCCATTGGTCAGCAGGGCCCGGTACAGGCTGCGGCGCGGGTCGACGTCGGCATACTGCAGGTCGATCAGCGCCAGCTTGGGGGCGGACCAGCTCAATCCGTCGCGCTGTCGATAAGACTCCAGCAGCTTGAGCTTGGCTACCCAGTCAAGCTGGTCAGCCAGGCTGAAAATGTCGGCGCGCAAGGCATCCAGGCAATCCTGCCAGCGACTGAAGATGTCCTTCGCCTCGATTCGAGCCGTC
>Ga0307406_10001827_pt1 | contig 11607 bp, 9 predicted proteins | sample 322Cmetagenome_3_FD_203706 | JGI IMG/M metagenome (GOLD analysis project Ga0307406, IMG submission 203706) | Maize rhizosphere microbial communities from greenhouse at UC Davis, California, United States - 322HYB-C-2 | ecosystem: Host-associated > Plants > Roots > Rhizosphere > Soil | place... | reverse complement strand
TGGCCGCGTAGTGCGGCACGACGCCGGCCGCCGCCAATGCTTCGGTCACCGGTGAATAGAGGATCGTCGGTGCGAGCAGCGCGGCGCCGAACGTCGTTCGATCGCGGCTCTGCGGCATCGGTGTCAAATAGCCTTCCGGCAAGCGCTTCGCCAGCTCGCGGGCGAGGCTGACGCCGTTCGCATGGATGCCGCTCGATTCGAGCAGCACGATGGCGTCGCCCGGCGCGAGGGCGTCGCCGATCGACAGCCGTGTCTTCGGCCGGACCAGGCCGGTGCACGACGCCGCGAGGTCGATCCGGCCTTCGGCGACGATGCCGGCCAGCGCCGGCGTTTCGCCGCCGCCCCAGGCGACGCGGCACCGATCACAGGCGGCCTTCCAGCCGGCCACGAGCGCCTCGGCTCGCGCCGCATCCGCGAACCACGATGAGCCGCCGGCGGCCCAGTAGGCTTGCACGACCAGCGGCGTCGCGCCGACAGTGATCAGGTCGTTGATCGCCATCGCGATCGTGTCCTGGGCGATCTCGGCGTAGTAGCTGCGACCGGTCAGACGCTGCATCTCGTCGGCCACCAGCGCCTTCGAACCGAGGCATTCGACGATGCTGGCCAGGTAGAACGGCCCGACGTCGACGACGTAGGCCGACTCGCCGCGCGATCCGGCGACCTCGTCGAAACCGTGCGTCGCCAGGTGGGCGCCGGTCGCCAGCGCGGCGCGCTGGGCCGCGACCTTGAGCGGATCGATCACCGCGTAATCGACGCCGGCCTGGCGATAGCTCAAGGGGCCTGACGCGCCGTCCGCAGCATCGGAATGCGGCGTTGCCGAAAGGGGATCGATGCTCATCGAGATGGACACGCGCTGCGGGGTTCCATTATCCGGCACGCCCAGTGTTGACATGCAGGCGCGCCAGGTCGGCCTCGTAGAATCGAGCGGATGTCGACCCTGGTTCTGGCGCGCAAGTACCGTCCGCGCGATTTCGATTCGTTGGTCGGACAGCCGCACGTCGTGCAGGCCCTGGCGAACGCGTTGACTCAGCAGCGCCTGCACCATGCGTACCTTTTCACCGGCACCCGTGGCGTCGGCAAGACCACGATCTCGCGCATCCTCGCGAAGTCGTTGAACTGCACCGGCGTCGATGGCAGCGGCGGCATCACCGCCCATCCGTGCGGACGCTGCGATGCCTGTCGCGAGATCGATGTCGGCCGCTACATCGACTATGTCGAGCTCGATGCGGCGTCCAACCGCGGCGTCGACGAGATCACGCAGTTGCTCGACCAGTCGGTCTACAAGCCGGTGACCGGCCGCTTCAAGGTCTACATGATCGACGAAGTGCACATGCTGTCGAACCACGCCTTCAACGCGATGCTCAAGTCGCTCGAGGAACCGCCCGACTACCTGAAGTTCGTGCTGGCGACGACCGACCCGCAGAAGGTGCCGCCGACGGTCTTGTCGCGCTGTCTGCAGTTCAACCTGCGGCCGCTCGCGCCGCAGACCGTTCACGAGCACCTCGCCGGCGTGCTGGCCCAGGAGGGCATCGATGCCGCAGCCCCGGCCCTGCAGCTGATCGCACGTGCGGCGCGTGGGTCGATGCGCGATGCGCTGTCGCTGACCGATCAGGCGATCGCGCACGGCGCCGGCACGATCGATGAAGCCGGCGTGCGCCAGATGCTCGGTGCGGTCGATCGCGGTCACGCGGTGCGGCTGGTCGAGGCGCTCGCGGCGCGCGACGGGGCCAACGTCATCGGCGCGATCGACCAGCTTCGCGAGCTCGGGCTGTCGGCCGCCGGCACGCTCGAGGAAATGGCTGCACTGCTGCAGCAGATGGCGGTGCTCCAAGTCGTCGCCGATGCCGCCGATGCCGACGATCCCGATGCAGCGTCCTTGCAGCGGCTGTCGACGTTGCTCGCGCCGGACGAGACGCAGCTGCTGTACAGCATCGTGTTGCATGGACGCGCCGAGATCGCGCTCGCGCCCGACGAATACAGCGGCCTCGTGATGGTGTTGCTGCGGCTGCTCGCGTTTCCCTCCGCCGAAGCGGCTGCGGCGGGCTCGGCGTCGGGGCCGGTGAGCGTTGCGCCGCCACGAGCCGCGGCCTCGGCGCCGCGCACCGCGGTGTCGGCCGCCGCGGTGGCGACTCCGACCCGATCATCCACGGCGCATCGGCCGGTACCGCCGGTCGACAGTCGCTCGGCGACGTCGGGTGCCGCCGGTGCTTCGGATCGGCCGAAGGCACTGAGGGCGGTCGATGATGTCGTCGATCGATCGGCGCAAGCGCCCGCGCCGGCGCCGATGGTCTCGGAGCCTCCAGCGTGGATCGATGAGCCCGAGATGTCAGGGGAGCAGCGCGCGCCGTCGGTGCAGCCGGTTCACTCGGTCGACGCGGTTTCTGCCGTCGTCGCGGGCCCTGCGGTCATCGCCGCCGCGGTGCCGCCCGACGTCGAGACACAGCGGTTCGGCGACCGCTGGACCGACATCGTGCGCCGGATGATCGGGCAGGGCAGCATCGGCGCGCTGGTGCGCGAGTTGGCGCTGCAGTCTCAATGCGTGGCCATCGACGATGCGACGCCGATGGTCTGGCGCCTGCGTGTCGAGCGCGAGATGCTGCGCGCGGCGTCGCACTGCGACAAGTTGCAGGCGGCGCTCGCCGAGGTACTGGGCCGGCCGGTGAAGGTCGAGACCGAGCCGGGAACCGCGGCGGACTCGCCGGCGCTCCGCGATGCCGCCGAGCGTGCCCGCCGCCTCGCCGAGGCCGAGCAGACGATCGAGAACGATCCGCTCGTCCGCGCATTGATGTCCCAATACAAGACGGCGCGCATCGTGCCCGGATCCGTCAAGTCGCTATGAACGCAGCAGGAGCACACACATGATGAAGGGTCAGATCGCCGGGTTGATGAAACAGGCGCAGGCGATGCAGGAAAACCTGAAGCGGGCTCAGGACGAGCTCGCATCGATCGAGGTCGAAGGGCAATCGGGGGCCGGGCTCGTGAAGGTCACGATGACCTGCAAGCACGACGTGAAGCGGATCCACATCGATCCGAGTCTGCTCGGCGACGACAAGGACATGCTCGAGGACCTGGTGGCCGCTGCCTTCAACGACGGCATCCGCCGCGCGGAAGAAGTGAGCCAGGAAAAGATGGGCAAGCTGACCGCGGGCATGGCGCTGCCGCCCGGGATGAAGCTGCCATTCTGAAGATCGACGAGGGCAGCGTGCCGGCCTCGGCGGCTCGACGTTCTGAAGACGCTGCGCGCTCCGTCCGTGGCTGAACCGTCCCTTGACGCGCTCGTCGATGCGTTGCGTCGCCTGCCCGGGGTCGGCGTCAAGTCGGCCCAGCGGATGGCGTTTCATCTGCTGCAGCACGATCGCGACGGGGCCCGGCGCATCGCGACGTCACTGCAGGCGGCGGTCGCATCGATCCGGCACTGCGAGCGCTGCCACACGTTCACTGAAGCGACGGTCTGCAGCATCTGCGCGAGTCCGTCCCGGGACGCGCGCCAGCTGTGCGTCGTCGAGACGCCGGCCGACCAGGCAGCGCTCGAACGCACCGGCAGTTATCGCGGTCTCTATTTCGTGCTGATGGGGCGCCTGAGCCCGCTCGACGGCGTCGGGCCGCGCGATGTCGGTGCCGACCAGCTGCTGGCGCGCGCCGGCGATGGCGTGACCGAGGAAGTGATCATCGCGACCAATTTCACCGCCGAGGGCGAGGCCACGGCGCATGTGCTGTCGCAGGCGCTGAGCGCACGCGGAGTTCGCGTCACCCGGCTCGCCCGCGGCGTGCCGATCGGCAGCGAGCTGGAGTACGTCGATCTCGGCACGATCGCCCACGCGCTGGTCGATCGTCGCTGATCGCTCGTCCTGAAGAGCCACGCCTGATCCAGGCGACGCTTGGGAGAAAAGCCCCGAAACGAGACGTGCCGCCGGCCGGCGCAGCACCTCAATCGGGAGGCTCTGCAGCTCAGTTGTGCGCGAGGTGCTCGCCGCCGCCCTTGCGCGCGACCCGCTCGCTCTTCCCCTTCGGTGCGTTCTTGGTCGACGACGCGACCTGGCGGTGCCCTTTCGGGTGCGCCGCCCGCGCGGTGCGGCTGCCCTTCGCGGCACCCTTGCTGGCCGCGACATAGACCAGCACCGTCTGGCCAGGCTTGAATGCGGCCGAGGGCGACATGTCGTTCCACTGGGCCACTTGCGCCGCGCTGACGCGGTAGCGCTTGGCGACCGACGCCACCGTGTCCTTGCGACCGGCCTTCAGCGCGACCTTGCGGAGCGGAGGCGCGTCGGGCGCGAGGGCGATCACCGCGTTGTCGGCGATCTGCGGCGATACGTCGGCATGCCGACCCTGCGTGCGCGGCACCACCAGCGTCGAGCCCGCCTTGACCAGCATCCGCGACGGAATGCGGTTGATCTCGCGCAGCTGCGCTTCGGGCATGCCGGTGTGCCTTGCGGCCTCGGCGGTGCGCATCGTCGTCGGCGCGACCCAGGCGGTCCAGGTTGCGAGCGGGCCGCGATGTTGCGGCAGCTGGCGCACGAAGCGATTGGCGCTGTCGTACGGCAGCAGGATCTGCGGCGTTCCCGCGGCGAGGATGACCGGCTTGTTCATCTGCGGATTGAGGGTCTGGAACTCTTCCAGCGTCATGCCGGCAAGCTGCACCGCGAGCGCGACATCGATGTCGCGGTCGATCTTGACGCTGAGGAAATACGGATGGTCCGACAGTTGCGGCAAGGTCAGGCCGAAGTCCTGCGGCCGCGAGACGATGTTCTTCACCGCCTGCAGCTTCGGCACGTAGAGTTGCGTCTCGGCCGGCATCTTCAGGTTGATGTAGTCGGTGGGCAGGCCGGCCTTCTGGTTGCGCGCAATCGCCCGCTGCACGCTGCCTTCGCCCCAGTTGTAGGCGGCCAGCGCGAGCTGCCAGTCGCCGAACATGCCGTACAGCTTCTGCAGGTAGTCGAGCGCTGCCCGCGTCGACGCAAGGACGTCGCGGCGGTCGTCGCGGAAGACGTTCTGGCGCAGCAGGAAGTCGCGGCCCGTCGAGGGTATGAACTGCCACATGCCGGACGCCTTCGCGGTCGACATCGCCTGCGGGTTGTAGGCGCTCTCGATGAAGGGCAGCAATGCGAGCTCGGTCGGCATGCCGCGCCGGTCGAGCTCTTCGACGATGTGGAACAGATAGCGGCTGCCACGCTCGGTCATGCGCTGCACGTAGTCGGGACGCGACGCGTACCAGCGCTCGCGCTCGTGCACGAGCTCGGTGTCCAGATCCTGCATCGCAAAGCCGTTGCGCACGCGTTCCCACAGGTCGACACGGGCCGAGCGGTCGTCGAGCTCGAGGCGCACTTCGGGGCGCAGCGGGTCGACGGCGACCGCCGTCGCATCGGCCGCCGGCGCGACCGGGGCGGCGACGGCAGGCGCCGGTACTGATGGTGCCGATGCGGCGGCAGACGGAGCGGTGACAACCGGCTCGGGTACGGCGACCGGCGCGCTGGCGATCGGAGGAGGAGAAGAGGGCGGCGTCGTGAGGCTGCCGGGGGCGGCGCAGCCGCCGAGGATGAAGGCAGGCAGGACGCAGAAGAGGAGGGCGTGGCGGGCGCTCGCGCGCCGCAGGGTGTGGATGCGGTGGGTCATCGGATTCGGCGTCTCCGGGGTCGTGGCCATGACGTGCGCAGCATGGACAACGGGATCTCGCGGCGCGCCGGCATCCGGTCGGACATCAGACGGCGAGGGCGGTCGTCATGCTTCACTAGAATCGCCGCGAGCGACGGCTCCGGTGCATCGATTGCGGCCCGCTGGGCATCGCACCGACGTCGACCGCAGCGCCGCTGCGACCGTGCCTCGAAGGCCGTGATCGGTGGTTGGCGAGGACAGCAGTCGAACTCATGACGGAAGACAGCGAGATTATAGGTTTGGCCCAGTGGTTTCAGGCCCCGGCGGGTCGTTATCTGCTCGACTGGGAACAGCGTCATCTCGATCAAGTCGTCGCGGATCTGTTCGGATTTCACGCTTTGCAGTTGGGGCTCGTCGAACTCGACGCACTGCGTGCGAATCGGATGCCGCACCGCTGGGTCGCGACCGAGGACGTCGAGGCCGCCGGGAGCGTGAAGGAAGCCGCACTGCCGCGCGTCGGCATCGCGCTGCATTGCAACTTCGACGCGCTGCCGTTCGACAGCCACAGCCTCGATCTGGTCGTCCTTCCGCATGCGCTCGAGATGGCCCGCGATCCGCACCTCGCGCTGCGCGAAGTCGAGCGCGTGCTGGTTCCGGAGGGGCGGGTCGTCGTCGTCGGCTTCAACCCGGCGAGCCTGTGGGGACTGCGCCAGCACCTGGGCCGCATCCGTCGTCTGGTCTGGCGGCGTCGACAGCGCAACCTTTTCCTGCCGAGCGCCGGCGAATTCATCGGCTACCGCCGCTTGCGCGACTGGCTGCGTCTGCTCAGCTTCGAAGTGGAAGCCGGCCGCTTCGGCTGCTACCTGCCGCCGTTCCGGTCCCAGAAGTGGCTGACGCGCCTCGGCTGGATGGAAGGCACGGGCGATCGCTGGTGGCCGGTGTTCGGCGCGGCGTATTTCATCGTCGCCGTGAAACGCGTGCGCGGCATGCGGCTGGTCGGGCTGGTGCGTGATCAGCGCGTGGTCCCGAATGCCACACCGGCGCCGGCGAACGCGGCACGCCGGCGCGAAGAACTCGAACCCGTGATGGAGCGCACCCGGCGATGAAATGGACGGCTTACACCGACGGCGCTTGCGCCCCTTCGAACCCTGGTCCCGCCGGCTGGGGCGCGGTGGTGATCGCACCCGATGGTCGCACCGAGACCGACCACTACGGCTTCATCGGCCATGGCACGAACCAGATCGCGGAGCTGACTGCGGCGGTCGAGGGACTGTCTCGCGTTCCGGCCGGCGCCGAGGTCGAACTGGTGTCGGACAGCCAGTACGTCCTCAAGGGCCTGATGGAGTGGCGTAGCGGCTGGGAACGCAAGGGCTTCCGCAATTCGAAGGGGGAGGCCGTCGCGAACCTCGCGCTCTGGAAGACGCTCTTCGCCGTGGCCGATGCGCGGCGCGTCTCGACCCGCTGGGTGCGCGGGCACAACGGGGATCCGCACAACGAGCGTGCCGATGCGCTCGCGAACAAGGCGTTGGCGCTGAAGGCGAGCAGCGCTGCCTGAGCGGCGCGAGCGACGGGCTAGAACGTCAGGACAGCGCTCGCTCGACCTCGATCAGCTGGAATCGGGCCAGCGCGAGATTCGTGCGGTGCTTGTCGAGCAGCGCGACCAGAAACAGGTTCGGATGGCGCGGCAGCGCCCGCATCAGTTGGTGGCGCGCGCCGGCCGTGGTGATGATCTCTTCGATGTGCTCCGACAGTCCCATGTTGCGGGCTGCCTGCCGGTGCGTGCGGAGGACCTGCGCGCACGCGGCCGCGGCGAGATCGATGTCGACCGGCTGTTCCTCGCGCACCTCGCGCGCGATCACGAGCCCGGTGTTGCCGTCGACGACGGCACAGCCGAGCAGGCCGTCGAGCGTCAGCATCGGCGCGAGTGCCTCGCGGGCGCGTGCCGGGTCGAGGATGGTGCGGCTCACCCGCATGATTGGCGGCGCCGTCTCGAGGCCGGTGGCCGCGGCGCCGGTCGGCGCCGTGGGGCCCAGCGGCACATCGACCGCCTTGCGGCCGCCGATCGACACGTCCACCGCGCCGGCCGCCTGCGCCGTCGGATCCCAGCCGGGCTGCGACTTGACGCGATTCCACATGCCGAGCATCGCGTTCCAGACCGACGACGCGCCGGTCATCGACTCGTTCAGCACGTGGACGTTCAGGCGCGCGGGCCAGACCACCGCGCCGACCTTGTTGGCGATCCAGACCGCGCTCGGCGGCAGCATGAAGAGCAAATTCGGGCAACGCCAGGTTGGCAAGGTCGTCGCCTGCAGCAGCGACTGCAACAGCGCGTCGATCGAATGCGGCTGCATCGGGCCGACGATGATTGCCGTCATCTGGCTGCGCTCCATCAGCGCGATCGGGATCTCGGCGTTGTCGGGCCCCGGCGCGCGCACGTCGGCGTGGCAGATCCGCAGCGTGTCCTCGTGGCGGCGGACCAGCGTCGTGCGCTCGATCATCGCCAGCGTGCGCAGCGTCGTCTTCTCGCGCAGGTGCAGGCGCTCGATCGGCTGGCCGCCGGCGTCCGACAACGCCTTGATCACCGCCGACGCCCACACGCCGACCGGATCGAGCAACGTGATCATCGAGCTGGCGGTTTCCAGATCGGCGCGCGTCGCTGCGAAGTGATCGCGGATGGCTTGCGCGGGCGACCCGCTGACGACGAGGTCGCGCGAGTGGCGGTCGACCATCTGGCCACGATCGTTGACCTCGGTGGCGACCGTTTCCATGATGGCGGTCGCCTCGAACGCGACCGGCGCCTCGCCTTCGGCCGTCGCGGCCGCCTTCTTTCCGTCGGGGTCCTTGCCGGGTCCGAGATCGCCGAACAGGGATGTGAGCACGAGTTCTCCCGAAACCGCAGACCGGGGGCATCCCGGCGACCCAACGGGCAGTCTACGCATCCCCCGGCGCCTTGCCAATCGGCTCGGACCGCAGGGCGTGAAAAATGCCCAGGCGCCAGACCGTGCTGGTCGAGCAGACCGGGCCTCGATCCAGCCCACGCAGGTCTGAAGTCTGTGGCGGCGACGGCGCCCTCGTTGGCGTTCAGACCGCGCTGCGGTGCCGTCTGATGCAGGTGTCGAGCACCTCGCCGCCGTCGCGCTTCCACCAGTTCTCGGCCGAGAAGATCTCGACCTCGGAATAGCCGGCGAAGCCGGCGTCCTCGACCCAGCCGCGCATCTGTGGCAGGTCGATCACGCCGTCGCCCATCATGCCGCGGTCGGTCAGCAGGTCGCGTGTCGGCACCAGCCAGTCGCAGACGTGGAAGGCGAGCAGGCGTTCGCGGCCGGTGCGCCGGATCTGCGCGGCGAGCTTCGGGTCCCACCAGACGTGGTAGGCATCGACCGCGACGCCCAGCATTCCCGAGCGGCCCGGGTCGAGCGTGTCGCACAGATCGAGCGCCTGCTCGAGGGTGTTGACGCAGGCCCGATCGGCCGCGTACATCGGATGCAGCGGTTCGATCGCGAGCGGTATTCCGGCGCTGCGCGCATGGTCGAGGATCGCTCCGATGCCGTCCTGCACATCCGTTCGCGCCGACTCCAGCCCCTTGCCATCGGGGCGTCCCTCCAGCGCGCCGGGCAGGCCGCCGACGACGAGCACGAGGCACGGCGCGCCGAGCGTCTTCGCCTCGTCGATCGCACGCCGGTTGTCGTCGATCGCCGCACGCCGTCCTTCCGGTGTCGAGGCCGGGAACATGCCGCCGCGGCAGTAGCCCGAGAGCACGATGCCGGTGTCACGCAGCAGGCCGGCGACGCGTTCGAGGCCGATCGCCGCGACCTGGTCGCGCCACGGCGAAATCGCGCGGATGCCGCGCCGCGCGCACTCCTCGATGATGCGGTCGAGCTTCCACTGTGCGCGCACCGTTGCGGTGTTGATCGACAGCCAGCGGTGATCGGTCGAGAAGTCGCGCATCGCGTTGAACCGATCAGCCGTCGATGCCGTGCAGCGCGAGCAGGTGCTGCATGCGGCCGACGGCGAGGTCCGGCTGCTCGATCAGGCCGGCCGCATCGGCGAGACGGAACAGCTCCGCGAGATGCTGCAGCGAGCGCGTGCTCTGCTGACCGCCGACCATCGTGAAATGCGACTGGTGGCCGTTGAGCCATGCCATGAAGACGACGCCGGTCTTGTAGAAGCGCGTCGGCGTCTTGAAGATGTGACGCGACAGCGGCACCGTCGGCGCGAGGATCTCGTGGAAACGCACGGCGCGGCCGGCTGCGAGCTCCGACAGGGCGGCGCTCGCGGCCGGTGCGATCGCATCGAAGATGCCGAGCAGGGCGTCGCTGTGCTGATGGGTCGGCGCGCTGCCGACGCCGTCGCCGGCGATCAGCTCGGCGTAGTTGAAGTCGTCGCCGGTGTACATGCGCACGCCGGGCGGCAGGCGCCGGCGCATCGCGATCTCCTTGTCCTTGTCGAGCAGCGAGATCTTGATGCCGTCGACCTTCGACGGGTTCGCGCCGATCACCGCGAGTGCGGTCTCCATCGCCGCGTCGATGTCGTCGTGCCCCCAATAGCCCTTCAGCGCCGGATCGAACATGTCGCCGAGCCAATGCAGGATCACCGGCTGACGGGCCTGGCGCAGCACGCGGTCGTAGACCGTCTCGTAATCGGCCGGACTCGTGGCGACCCGGGCCAGCGCGCGGCTCGCCATCACGATCAGGCGGCCGCCGAGGCGCTCGATCGCGGCCATCTGCTCTTCGTAGGCATGCATCACGTCGTCGACGGTGCGAGCCGCCTCGGGCGCGAGGTGATCGGTGCCGCAGCCCGACGCGACCAGCGCGCCGGGCACGTCGCGCGCGGCATCGAGCGAACGCCGGATCAGCTCGAGCGACGTCGGCCAATCGAGACCCATGCCGCGTTGCGCGGTGTCCATCGCCTCGGCGACACCGAAGCCCATGCGCCAGAGGCGCTGCCGGTATGCGATCGTCGCGTCCCAGTCGATCGCGGCGGTGAGCCACGGGTCGACGGCCGCGAGCGGGTCGGCGACGACATGCGCGGCCGAGTACGCGATGCGGTCGAAGCGCGGTTCGGCCGGCGCTTGCCAGGCCGGCCGCGAGCTGAGCACGTGGCGGCTCAGCGAGCCATCGGGGTGCGGAAGGCGTAGCGAGAGGCTCATGGCGCCGGCTCCGGATTGAGTTGTCGCATCAGATCTTCAACGCCGGCAGGTCGACCCAGCGGCGCTCCTTCCACGACTGCAGCGCGGCCTCGACCAGCTGCACGCCCTTCGCGCCTTCCGCGAGCGTGTACTTGTACGGCTCGTTCTCGACGACGTGGCGGATGAAATGCTCCCACTGGATCTTGAACCCGTTGTCGTAGACCTGGCTGTCGGGCACTTCCTGCCATTGATCGAAGAACGGCATCGTCTGCCGCGTGTCCGGGTTCCAGACCGGGCGCGGCGTCGTCACGCGCGACTGCGCGCGGCAATCGGTCAGCCCGGCGACCGCGGAGCCATGCGTGCCGTCGACATGGAAGGTCACGAGGTCGTCGCGCCGAACCCGGGTCGCCCACGACATGTTGAGCTGGGCGATGACCGGCTCGCCGTCGAAGCCTTTGAGCTGCGCGGTCGCGTAGGCCGCATCGTCGGCCGTCGCCTGGTACGGCTTGCCGCTCTCGTCCCAGCGCTGCGGAATGTGCGTGGTGCCGAGGCACGAGATCGACTGCACCTCGCCGAACAGGTTGTCGAGCACGTAGCGCCAGTGGCACATCATGTCGAGGATCATGCCGCCGCCGTCTTCGCTGCGGTAGTTCCACGACGGGCGCTGGATCGGCTGCAGATCGCCTTCGAACACCCAGTAGCCGAACTCCAGGCGCAGCGACAGCATCCGCCCGAAGAAGCCGGCGCGGCGCAGCATGTCGAGCTTGCGCAGCCCGGGCAGGAACAGCTTGTCCTGCACCGCGCCGTGCTTCAGCCCCGACGCCTGCGCGAGGCGACAGACCTCGACCGCCTCGTTCAGGTTCGTCGCGATCGGCTTCTCGCAGTAGACG
>Ga0307406_10001824_pt1 | contig 11616 bp, 14 predicted proteins | sample 322Cmetagenome_3_FD_203706 | JGI IMG/M metagenome (GOLD analysis project Ga0307406, IMG submission 203706) | Maize rhizosphere microbial communities from greenhouse at UC Davis, California, United States - 322HYB-C-2 | ecosystem: Host-associated > Plants > Roots > Rhizosphere > Soil | place... | reverse complement strand
GACACGCTCGTGGCGAAACCGAGCCGCACGCCCCAGCCGATGAGGATCGCGATCGGCCCGATCGCCGCGAGGATCATCACCCAGCCGGTGTAGATCTGCTGCGCCGTCATCGGCTCGGCCGCCACGCGCGGCCATTCGGCTCGCGGCTCGATCAGCATGTTCTTCGCGCGCTCGACGATGTTCATCGCATTCCCCTCGATAGCGAACGGGCGCAAGTGTATAGCGGGCGCGCGGTGCGTGTCGAACGCGCGCGTCGGTCGCATGCCGGCGCGTCGTCCGCTCGACCGCCGGGTCGCGGCGACGCGCGAGCCGGAACGCGACAATGAAACGAGCGACCGCTTTCCGAGGCCTAGCCGAGCAGCACCAGGTTGTCCCGATGGATCAGCTCGGGCTCGTCGACGTAGCCTAGGATCGGCTCGATCTCCGACGACGGCTTGCGCATGATGCGCAAAGCCTCCTGCGCGTCGTAGTTGACGAGCCCGCGTGCGATCTCGCGTCCCTCGGGATCGAAGCAACCGACGACCTCGCCGCGCTGGAACGCGCCTTCGACACCGACGACGCCGATCGGCAGCAGGCTCTTTCCGTCGCGCATCACCGCGCGCACGGCACCGGCGTCGAGCAGGATGCGGCCCGCGAGCTGTACGTGGTCGGCAAGCCATTGCTTTCGCGCCGCGAGCGTCGGATGGTCGGCGACGAGCTCGGTGCCGATCGCTTCGCCCGCAGCGAGGCGCGTCAGGACGTCGGGCTCGCGGCCCGATGCGATGACCGTGCCGGCGCCACTGCGCGCTGCGCGCTTGGCGGCCAGCACCTTGGTCAGCATGCCGCCGCGGCCGAGCAGGCCGGCGCCGCCCGCCATCGACTCGAGCCGCGGATCGCCGGCATGCGCGGACTCGATGAACGTCGCATCGGGATCGCGTCGCGGATCGCCGCTATAGAGGCCGCGCTGGTCGGTGAGGAGCACGAGCACGTCTGCTTCGATCAGGTTGGTGACCAGCGCGCCGAGCGTGTCGTTGTCGCCGACGCGGATCTCGTCGGTCGTCACGGTGTCGTTCTCGTTGATGATCGGGATGACGCGCAGCCCGATCAGCGTGCGCAGCGCGCTTCGCGCGTTGAGATAGCGGCGGCGGTCCGCGAGGTCCTCGTGCGTCAGCAGCACCTGAGCGGTGCGCAGGCCGTGCGTGGCGAACGCGGCTTCGTAGGCCTGCACGAGCCCCATCTGGCCCACGGCCGCCGCGGCCTGCAGCTCGTGGATCGCGTGGGGCCGACGCGTCCAGCCGAGTCGCTGCATGCCTTCCGCGATCGCGCCCGAGCTCACGAGCACGAGCTCTCGCCCGGCCTTCTCGAGCTCGGCGATCTGACCCGCCCAGCGCGCGACGGCTTCGTGATCGAGGCCCCGTCCCTCGTTGGTGACCAGGCTCGAGCCCACCTTCACGACGATGCGCTTCGCGGCCGCGACGAGCGAAGTCATGGTGCGTCCTTGCGCGGCGCGCGACGCCGGCGCGTCGGCGCGGGGGTGACGACCGGCGGAGCCGCTTCGCTCGCGATGCCGTCGAGGTCGTCGCGAGCCGCCGGATTCGCGTCGAGGTAGTCCTGCACCTGGTGCACGATCGCGCGCGTGCCGCCGCCGTCGATCGCCGAGATCGGGAACACGGGGCCTTTCCAGCGGAACGACTTCACGAACGCCTTCACGCGCGCCTCGCGCTCGTCCGGCGGCACGAGATCGAGCTTGTTCAGCACCAGCCAGCGCGGCTTCGCGGCGAGGGCGGGATCGTATTTGCGCAGCTCGTCGACGATGGCGCGCGCCTCGGCCACCGGGTCGGTGTCCGGATCGAACGGCGCGACGTCGACCACGTGCAGCAAGAGGCGCGTGCGCTGCAGGTGGCGCAGGAACTGGTGGCCGAGGCCCGCGCCTTCGGCCGCGCCTTCGATGAGCCCCGGGATGTCGGCGACGACGAAGCTCTTGTTGTGGTCGGTGCGCACGACGCCGAGGTTCGGCTGCAGCGTCGTGAACGGATAATCGGCGACCTTCGGCCGCGCGGCGGAGATCGCGCGGATCAGCGTCGACTTGCCCGCGTTCGGCATGCCGAGCAGGCCGACGTCGGCCAGCACGCGCAGCTCGAGCCGTAGCTTCCGCGACTCGCCTTTCTCGCCGGGCGTCGACTGCCGCGGCGCGCGGTTCGTGCTCGACTTGAAATGCAGGTTGCCGAGCCCGCCCTTGCCACCCTTCGCGACCAGCGCGCGCGCGCCGTCGTGTGCGAGATCGGCGAGCGTCTCGCCGCTGTCGGCATCGGTGATCACCGTGCCGACCGGAACGCGCAGCGCGATGTCCTCGCCACCCTTGCCGAACTGGTCGGCCCCGCGTCCATGCTCGCCGCGCTGCGCGCGGAAGATGCGCGCATAGCGGTAGTCGATCAGCGTGTTGATGTTGCGATCGGCCACCAGGTGGATGCTGCCGCCGCGGCCGCCGTCGCCGCCGTCGGGACCGCCGCGCGGGACGTATTTCTCGCGCCGGAACGAAACGGCACCGTTGCCGCCGTCGCCGGCGTGCACTTCGATGATCGCCTCGTCGATGAACTTCACGTTCCGGCCCTGCGATAGAGCACGAAGCGCTCGGACGACTCGCCGCGCCGACTTCCGTCCCACTGCACCGCGTAGCCGGCGACCTCGGGCGGCCCGTCCGGGAGCCGGCCATATTGCACGAGCAGCATCCGGCAGTCGCTCGCGCGCGGGTCGGTCTCGGGCAGCGTCACGAGCCCGCCGAAATAGTAGAACAGCGCCCGCTGCGCGTCGCCGACGTTGCGCCTGGCGACGCAGCCGTCGCCGGTGCGGTTGAGGCGCAGCGACTCGCCGACCGATTCGTACGTGCGTCGCGCGTCGAGGTACGGCATCCAGATCGTGGCGACGAGCCCCCAGACCAGCGTCATCCCCGCCGTCCAGTTGAGCAGCGCGCGCCGGTTGCTGCGACGCGCCGGACGAACCAGCGCGATCCACAGCAGCGTGAGGAACACCGCGCCGAGGAAGGCGCGCAGGTGGAACGACGTGCCGTAGCCCGTCTCGCTGTCGCGCAGCACGATCGCCACCCGCGGCGACATGCCGTTGACGTAGGCGTCGATCCAGAACGCCCACAGCACGAGCGCGGTGAGGCCGAACGTCAATATGCCGAACCAGTCGAGCGCCGCCGAGTGCTCGCGCCGCATCGAATCGATCTCGAGCGACGCGACGAGCGCGAGCGGCACGAGCACGGGCATCAGTTGCGTGATGCGCGGATCGGCCGACAGCGCGATGCTGGCGAGCTGCCACGCGGCATAGACGCTCGCCACGACGAGCCCCGGCTGGCGCATGCCGCCGTTGAATCCGCGTCCCCGGATCCACAGCGTCCACAGCAGCAGCGGGAACGCCGGCCACGCGGCCCAGGCGAGGTTTCGCGCGAGCCACGTCGGCTCGATGTCCTCGAGGCGGGCGGACCCGGGCAACGCATCGATCAGCGGCTGCGCGTCACGCCACGCGGCGAAGAGCTCCGGCGAGCGCGAGGCGAGCGCCAGCGGCCAGGCGGCCATCATCGGCAACGCGATCGCGAACGCGACGGCGAGCGTCGCGGCGTGGCTGCGGGACCGCCACGGCTCGCCGCACGCCGGCAGCAACAGCGCCGGCACGAGCGTCCACAGCGCGCCGGTCCAGCCGGCGGCCAGGAACGCACATCCGGCCGACACGCCGAGCACGACGCCGCCTGCGAGCGGACGGCGCAACGCGAGCCCCACGCCATAGATCGACGTCGCGACGAACGCGGTGAGTCCGAGCTCCTGCGAGAGCTGGTGCGACCGATCGAACAGGCCGACGCTGCCGACGACGATCAGCACCGGCATCCAGCGCATCGCGCGGCCGTTGAGCTCGCGGCTCGCCCATCCGGTGAACCAGAGAACGATTGCCAGCAGGACGCCGACGGCGACGACGCGCGCGGCGTCGGGCGCCTGGAGGAGCGGACGAAGCAGCGTGAGCCCGGCGGCGGCCATCCACGGCACGAGCGGCGACTGGTTCAACGCCGGCTCCTGCGCGAGCCAGGGGACGAGCCAGTCGCCGCGCTGCACCATCTCCCAGGCGGCCGCGAAGGTGATCGCGTCCTCGGTCTTCCACGGCGCGCGGCCGACGAGGCCGAGCACCACCCAGGCGCCGCAGAGCACGAACAGCCCGAGCTGCTTCACCCCCCGATAGGGCATCGACGGCGACACCGTGGCGGGGTCGACCGGCTCGGGCACCGCGGCGCGCGGAATCCGGAGCATCGGGAGGGGGGCGGGCAGCGACCCAACGAAAAAGGCAGCCGAAGCTGCCTTTCCCAAGTCGCGTGTCGTCAGGACGGCGTCGTGAGGCAGCTCACGCTGCGCGGGCGCCCTTGCTGCCGTAGCGCTGGCGGAACTTGTCGATCCGGCCCGCGGTGTCGACGACCTTCTGCTTGCCCGTGTAGAACGGATGGCATACCGAGCACACTTCGACGTGCAGCGGCTTGCCGACGGTCGAGCGCGTCTTGAACGTGTGGCCGCAGCTGCACGTGACGTCGATCTCGCTGTACTTGGGATGGATGGCTTCTTTCATGGGATCCTCGTGGGGAACGCGAAGGAGGAGCCGCGCTCCGGCCGGCGGCGTGACGGGCACCCGCGGCAAACGGCGAATTATGCCCGAACGCGGGCACCCCAACAAGGTTAGGGCAGCAGCTCCGGCTTGCAAGTGAGCCCCGGCGTCTTGCCGATCAAGGACTTGCGTCCAAGCTGCCGATCGCGGTCATGCCGTGCAAGCGCTGGGGGCGGCACTCACGCCGCATTCGGACACCGCCTTGACAGGCCGGGCGGCGTGGCGTGAAGTGTCGCCGGTCATGGCATCCGGGAGCATCCGAATGGGACGTGCAGCCTGCCGGTCTTTCCTCGCTGCGTTCGCCCTCGTGTTCGCCCTCGTGCCGGTCGCGTCCGGGCAACAGCAGGTGACGACGACCTACGGGCCATTCTCCGTCTCGTCCACGAGCGGCACGCAGCTCTCGAACAACGTCTACACGATCAACCTGCAGACGCTCGGTGCGCTCGAGCTCGAGTATACGGCGGCGCCGACGCATTGCTCGGACGTGCGCATGCATTTCCTCGTCGATGGCGTCGAGCGTGCAGTGTCCGCCTTCCTGACGCCGGGTGCGAGCAGCGGCTTCTTCAACGTGGGTCCGGTGAGCGCAGGCGCGCATACGGTAGCGCTGCAGGCCGAAGGCCGCGTCGGGGGATGCAACACGGGCGCGCTCGCCGGTTGGGGCGGGACCGCGCGCACCACCGTGAGCGCGCTCGCGGCGGCCCCCGCAGCGACCGTGCCCGCGCCCGGGCTCATCGCCGTATTCGCCGCGTTCGCACTAGGCGTGCTGGCGTTTGGTCCCTGGCGCAGGCGTCGCTAGCGGACGCTCGCCGCAATCGCAGCAGCGCTCGAAGTCGGTCTCGCTCCGCGGCACGCCCGACTATCGCCGCTGACGACCGGTCGTTGCCGTGCGTCACCGGGCGAAGACGCACCTGCGCGAAAGCCCGCGGCTGCCTTCGATGCGAAGCGGTTGTTGCGGTGCGGCGGCGTCAGCCTCTCCGCATCGAATCGAAGAACTCGGCGTTGTTCTTCGTCTGCCGCACCTTGTCGAGCAGGAATTCCATCGCCTCGAGCTCGTCCATCGGGTAGAGCAGCTTCCGCAGCACCCAGACCTTCTGCAGGATGTCGGGCTTCAGCAGCAGCTCCTCGCGCCGCGTGCCCGACCGGTTGACGTTGATCGCCGGGTAGATCCGCTTCTCGGCCATGCGCCGGTCGAGGTGGATCTCCATGTTGCCGGTGCCCTTGAATTCCTCGTAGATCACGTCGTCCATGCGGCTGCCGGTGTCGATCAGCGCGGTGGCGATGATCGTGAGCGAGCCGCCTTCCTCGACGTTGCGCGCGGCGCCGAAGAAGCGCTTCGGCCGCTGCAGGGCGTTCGCGTCGACGCCGCCGGTCAGCACCTTGCCCGACGCCGGAACGACGGTGTTGTAGGCGCGCGCGAGCCGCGTGATCGAGTCGAGCAGGATCACGACGTCCTTCTTGTGCTCGATCAGGCGCTTCGCCTTCTCGATCACCATCTCGGCGACCTGCACGTGACGCGTCGCCGGCTCGTCGAACGTCGAGGCGATCACCTCGCCGCGCACCGTGCGCTGCATGTCGGTGACTTCCTCGGGACGCTCGTCGATCAGCAGCACCATCAGCGTGACGTCGGGATGGTTCGCCGCGATCGAGTGCGCGATGTGCTGCAGCATGACGGTCTTGCCCGACTTCGGCGACGCGACCAGCAGCCCGCGCTGGCCCTTGCCGATCGGCGCGATGATGTCGATGACCCGCCCGGTGATGTTCTCCTCGGCCTTGATGTCGCGCTCGAGGACCATGACCTCGTCCGGGAAGAGCGGCGTCAGGTTCTCGAAGAGGATCTTGTTCTTCGCGTTCTCCGGCGGCTCGCCGTTGACCTTGTCGACCTTGACCAGCGCGAAGTAGCGCTCGCCGTCCTTCGGCGTGCGGATCTCGCCTTCGATCGTGTCGCCGGTGTGCAGGTTGAAGCGGCGGATCTGCGACGGCGAGATGTAGATGTCGTCGGTGCCGGCGAGGTAGCTCGTGTCGGGCGAGCGCAGGAAGCCGAAGCCGTCGGGCAGCACCTCGAGCACCCCCTCGCCGAAGATGCTCTCGCCCTTCTTCGCGTGCGCCTTCAGCATCGCGAAGATGAGATCGTGCTTGCGCATGCGGTTCGCGCCATCGATCTCCATGGCGTTGGCCTGGTCGAGGAGCTCGGCGACGTGCTTGGACTTCAGTTCGGACAGATGCATGGCGAAAGCTTTTGGGAGGGCCGGATGGCCTGGGCGTGAACGGCGCTCGCGCAGCGAGACGCTCTATCGGGCGCCTCTCACGGGAGGCGCGAAAACCGCATGGGTCTGGGAGTCGTCCGCGCCGCGGGGGAATGACTGGCGGCGCTTTGAGGGGCGCGGCGTGCTACGGACGCACGCCACGCTCACGGCGAGGCAGGGTAGACGCGTTACAGATTGCTGTCAAGGAAGGCCTTGAGCTGCGACTTCGACATGGCGCCGACCTTCTGCGCGTGCGCCTGCCCGTCCTTGTACAGGATGACGGTCGGGATGCCGCGGATGCCATAGCGGCCCGGCGTCGCGGGATTGTTGTCGATGTCGAGCTTGGCGACGGTCAGCCGTCCCTGGTACTCGCGGGCCGCCTCGTCGAGGATCGGCGCGAACATCTTGCACGGGCCGCACCACTCGGCCCAGAAGTCGACGAGCACCGGGTGGCCGGACTGGAGGACGTCCTGCTCGAAGGACGTGTCGGAGACGTGCTTGATCAGTTCGCTGCTCATCGTGGTGGGGTCCTTGAGGCGCTTCGAAGGCGGTCGCGAGCCGCCGCCGCGCGGCGTCGCGCGCTGTCGGCGGCACGGGGCTCGCCACAACGCTAACCGATACCCAGCGCCGCCCGCAAGCACCGCCGTACGACCGGGCAGGTGGGGCCGGTCTGCTAACATTCAACTCTTTTCCTTTCGCCGCGTCGCGTCGCGCTAATGACCTACGTCGTCACCGAGCCCTGCATCCGCTGCAAGTACACGGACTGCGTCGACGTCTGCCCCGTCGACTGCTTCCGCGAGGGCCCGAACTTCCTCGTCATCGACCCCGACGAGTGCATCGACTGCACGCTGTGCGTCGCCGAGTGCCCGGTCGAGGCGATCTTCGCCGAGGACGACGTGCCGCCCGACCAGGAGGCGTTCAAGGCGCTCAATGCCGAGCTCGCCAAGCTCTGGAAGCCGATCATCGAGCGCAAGCCGGCGCCGCCCGACGCCGACGAGTGGAAGGACGTGCGCGACAAGCTCCCCGAGCTCCGCCGCTAGCCGGGCGGTCGACGACCAGGTTCCCCCGCACGATGCGTTCCCGATGACGAGAATCCTCTCCACGATCACCGCGGCGCTGGTCGCCGCCCTGCATGCGGCGTCGGTGTCTGCCCAGGCGCCCGCGGGCGACGCGACGCGTGGCGCCCAGAAAGTCGCGATGTGCCAGGGATGCCACGGCATCGAAGGCTGGCGCACGGCCTTTCCCGAGGTCTACCGCGTGCCGCGCATCGCCGGGCAGCATCCGGCCTATCTCGTCGGCGCGCTTCGCGCCTACAGGAGCGGCGAGCGCAGCCATGCGTCGATGAAGGCGATCGCCGCGAGCCTGTCGGACCAGGACATGGCCGACCTGGCCGCGTATTACGCGCAACCCAACGTGCAGACGGCGACGAAGTGACGATGAGAACGACGATGCTGGCAGCGCTGGCCCTCGCAACGCTGGCCGCGGCCCCCGCCTTCGCGGCCGACATCGCGGCCGGCGCGGCGAAGGCGAAGGAAGTGTGTGCCGCGTGCCACGGCCTCGATGGCAACAGCGCGCAGCCCGACTATCCGAAGCTCGGCGGGCAGCACGCCGACTTCATCGCCAAGGCGCTGCGCGACTACAAGTCGGGGCAGCGCAAGAACGCGATCATGGCCGGGTTCGCCGCGGGCCTGTCGCGCCAGGACATCGACAACCTCGCCGCCTACTACGCCTCGCAGCCGCGAGTCCTCGGCACGAAGTGGTGACGATTCCGGCGCGTCGCGCGCGCCGACGCGCCGCTATCGCCGCCTGACGCAGTCCAGATAGACGTCCGCATCGGGCGCGCGGCCGAGGCGCTGCGCCTGCCACATCGCCTCGCCGAGGCAGTCGAGCACCTGGTGCAGCGCCTCGTGCTCGTCGCCGTGCCTGGCGAGCAGGCGCTCGTATTGCGCGCGGATGCCCGGCGGCTGATCGATCGCGAGCTGCTCGGCGATCGCGAGGTGCAGCGAGAGGTGCAGGAACGGATTGGTCGATCCGTCTTCGGGCGACCAGTCGCGGTCGAGATGCCGGTCGGCATCCTCGAGCAGCGCATGGTGTTCCGGGTGCAGCGCGACGATGCCGACGACGCGCTGCTCGAGCGCCGTCAACGCTTGCGACGCACGGTACTTGCGCCATGCATCGGCGATGAAGCGCCGCGCCTCGTCGCGCGTGGGCGCGAACATCAGCGGGCCCGCCCGCGCCGCGTCCCGGCGCGCGCCGCCTTCGCCATCGGCTGCACACCCCGGCCGCCGCGCGGCGCGGGAGCGGTGCGGGCGGCGACGTCGGGCACATCGCGTTTCGGCTTCGTTCGCGGCAACGGCGTGCCGGTCTTCGCCGGGTACTCGCAGAGGTCGCGGAGGATGCACTCGGGGCACTTGGGCGTGCGGGCCACGCACACGTAGCGCCCGTGCAGGATCAGCCAGTGATGCGCGTTGTGCTTGAACTCGTCGGGGACCGTCCGCTCCAGCTGCTGCTCGACCTCGAGCGGGTCCTTGCCCGGGGCGAGGCCGGTCCGGTTGGACACGCGGAAGATGTGCGTATCGACGGCGATCGTCGGCTCGCCGAACGCCACGTTCAGCACGACGTTCGCGGTCTTGCGTCCGACACCGGGCAGCCGCTCGAGCGCCTCGCGCGTGCGCGGCACCTCGCCCCCGTGCTCGCGCACCAGGATCTCGGACAGCGCGGCGACGTGCTTCGCCTTGACGCGGTACATGCCGAGCGACCCGATGTACGGCTCGAGCCCCTGCGCACCGAGCTTCGCGATCGCCTGCGGCGTATTGGCGGTTTTGAAGAGTTGCGCGGTGACCTTGTTGACGCCCTTGTCGGTCGATTGCGCCGAGAGGACCACCGCGACGAGCAGCTCGAACGGCGTCGCGTGGACGAGCTCGGTCGTCGGCGCGGGGTCGGCGTCGCGCAGCCGCGCGAAGATCGCGCGGCGCTTCACCGCGTTCATGGCTTGGCGGCGGGTGTGGGCGGCGAGCTTCCGAGCTCGGCGAGGCGCTTTAGGCGCACCGGCTCCGTCGCCGCGAGCCAGGCGTCCTCGCGCAGCAGCGCGAACGCCTTGGCCGCCCACGGTGCGGCAGCGGCTCGGTCGCCGCGCGCGAGCGCGATCTCGGCGAGCTCCTCGTAGACGTAGCCGTCCTCTTCGCCGCTCTTCTGGTTCTCGGCGGCCAGCTCGCGCTGCATGCGTTCCGCGTCGTCGAGACGACCGAGCGCCCGATAGCCGCGTGCCACCGTCCAGCGCGCGACCTTGAGACGCTGCGCATCGCCGGTCGCTTCGCGCAGCGCGAGCGCCTTCTGCCAGTAGTCGAGCGCCGTGCCGTGGTCACCGCGCTCGAAATACGTCCAGCCGACGTTGTGGTAGAGCGAGCCGCGCCAGCCGCGCGCCCGCGGATCGCGCGCGTTGTCGGCGGCGCCAAGCGCCTTCAGGTTCCAGTCGAGCCGCTCGGACGCCGGGGCCGCTATGCCGAGCATGTGCAACGCGTCGATCTCGTAGAACGCATCGCCGTCGCGCGCCGCGCGCGCCGCCACTTCCGCCGCCTGGCGGAACAAAGGCACGGCCTTCAGCGGCGCGCCGGCCGAGTTGTGGGTGCGGCCGCGCTCGAGCAGATAGCGGATGCGCACGCGCACGTCGACGCGCTCGAGCTCCGGCTCGATGCGGTCCAGCGTCGCGTGCGCCGCATCGAAGCGTCGCTGCAGGCTCTGGGCGCGCGCGACCTGGGTCGCGATCTCGAGCGCCTCGCGCGAATTGGCGGGATACTGTCCGAGCGCCTCGCGAAAGCGCGCCTCCGACACCTCCGGCTTCGCATAGTCCCAGCGGCCGTCGAGCTTCGCCGAGAAGTCGCCGCCGCGTGCGGGCGCGCCCGCGCTCATGACGATGAACGCCGCGACGAGCGCGATGCGGCGGACGAGGGCGAGGCGCGGCGCATCGGTCACTGCGGCCGGGCGCCGACGCGGCGCGCGCGTGCAAGCGCCATCGCCGCCGCAACGGCATCGCGGCGTGCGTCGGCGTCGTGCGGGGACGCGACGTGTCCGCGCGCTGCCAGGTCCTCCGCGCGCTCGCGGCGCGCCTCGCGCTCGCGATGACGAATCCGGGCCGCACGCGCGTCGTCGCTCGTCCACTCACGGCCGGCGGGGACGAGCTCGATGCAATCGACGGGGCAGGGCGCGAGGCAGAGCTCGCATCCCGAGCACAGCGCATCGATCACGACGTGCATCTGCTTCGCCGCGCCGAGGATCGCGTCCACCGGGCAGGCATCGATGCACAGCGTACAGCCGATGCAACGCGCTTCGTCGATGCGCGCGATGTGCAGCTCGCCGTGCTGTCCGCACTGCGGATCCAGCGGACGCGGCGCGCGGCCGGTCAGCGCAGCGAGGCGTGCGATCGTGCGCTCGCCGCCCGGCGGGCAGCGATTCACGTCGGCGCCGCCCTGCGCGACCGCGTCCGCGTACGGGCGGCACGCCGCGAAGCCGCAGCGCGTGCACTGCGTTTGCGGCAGCGCGGCATCGAGTCGATCGGCGAGCGTTTCCACCGCACCGATTGTAGCGCCAACCGCGCGAAGGACGACCTCCGATCGCAGCGGCCGTCGCCGCGCTAACGACCGCGATATCCGGCCGGTACCTTGAAGAGGTCGGCGGGCGGTTCCTCGCGCTTGACGTTCGCCAGCCGATAGCTCGACTCGCCGATGCGCGGGTCGACTGTTTTCGCGAAGAC
>Ga0307406_10001823_pt1 | contig 11620 bp, 6 predicted proteins | sample 322Cmetagenome_3_FD_203706 | JGI IMG/M metagenome (GOLD analysis project Ga0307406, IMG submission 203706) | Maize rhizosphere microbial communities from greenhouse at UC Davis, California, United States - 322HYB-C-2 | ecosystem: Host-associated > Plants > Roots > Rhizosphere > Soil | place... | reverse complement strand
GGCAAGTCTCGAATTTCCTCCGGCACGATGGTCTCCGGGTCCAGCGCTTTGCGAAAGTGATCGAAGTCCACGCCATGCCTGATTAACACAGTCCGCGGGTTTGTCTTCACTTTCGATTGGTAAAGTCTCTCAGCAGAAACGATGACCAGATCTGACTGGCGCAATAGTTGTTGTTCGAGTTCCGCCAGAGAGCTCGAAGACACACCAGAAAACTCTGTGTATTCATCGACGCAGTAATAGAGAATCTGTTTCTCGCCCAAAGCGCCGGCCACGACTGCCGCCGCCGGATTGAACACGAAGTTTATTGGTTGCTCAAAGCCGAGCTGACGCATGGCTCGCTTAACCTGAAACCGTAACAAGGCGCGATTGAGATTGCGGATGCGTGGACGGCCATAAACCGGAATTGCAATCGGATTCAATACAAAGATGTTTCGTTCGGGCTCACTGAGCGAGTTAGTCGCAGCCTTCAGTTTTTTAAAAGCCCGACTTATGTCAGCCTTCGAGGCGGTTGGCGCCCGATACCCGATGGAATTCACCCACAGAACACGATTGTCACGAGCCAGGATCCGCATCAAGTGAGTTTTTGATAAAGGATCACCACTCCAATCGTGGCTGAAACAGAGGAGATCGCGACCGCGGAGTAACGTAGAAGGATCCATTAAGCCACTGCCACCGGTTCTCGCAGGTCAAGCTGGTTAACCTGAAATTTTTCACCATCGAAGAACTGGCGTTGCCACGTCTCAAAGTTAATAAGCATCCAGAGCCGTTCGGAGTGATTTGCACCGCGCTGGTGTTCGTCGACGAGTTGCCTCAGGTAGGAATGATCGAAAATATCACGAGCACGCGCACGCTCGCCGAGCACGTATTCGTCAATTACATGCCGGAACGGTCCGCGGAACCACGCGCTCAAGGGAACAGGAAAGCCCATCTTGCTGCGAGTCAGGATCGTGTCGGGCAACAATCCTTTCATGCTTTCTCTCAAAATGTATTTCGTTGTCATCCCGCGAAGCTTCATTCGTTCCGGCAAACCGGCAGTAAACTCCACTAACTTATGATCGAGGAACGGAACACGACTCTCAATCGACGCCGCCATACTCATTTGATCCTGCTTCATCAACAACTCGTGCAGGTACGTTTTAGTGTCCGCGTAGAGCAACTGATTCAGAAGAGTGTCGGCATCCGAATCGGCCAGCAAAGAACGGATTCCGGCGTATGGATCAGCCGGTCCCACTAACTCGCGAGTCGCAGCGGATAGCAATTGCGACTGCATGTCGCGTCGAAAAACCGAAAAATTATCGAAATACAAACTCTCCAGATCCGAGGGACGACAGAGGAAAGTGCGGCCCAGTTTCTGTTTCATCCGGCCGGCGCCTGGCATTTTCTCGATAGTTTGACGCACAACGCTGCGCATCACGGGCGTTGTCAAACTTTCATAACGATGGCCCAGCGACAGGTTGTAAATAGTCTTACGATAGCGGTAATAACCGGCCAGCATTTCGTCGCTGCCCTCACCCGTCAGCACGACTTTTACGTGTCGCGCAGCGAGCGCCGAGACGAAATACAACGGCACGGACGCGGGATGGGCCAGCGGCTCATCTTCATGCCAGATCAATTGCGGCAGCGCACTAAAGAATTCGTCGGGAGTTACCACAATCTCGTGGTGGTCGGTATTAAACTTCTTTGCTACAAGCCTGGCATACTCGAGTTCATTAGCTTCACGCTCCGTAAAAGCAACTGAAAAAGTCTTGATTGGCTCGTCGACCATCGTGCTCATGAGCGCCGCGATTGCCGAGGAATCAATACCTCCCGACAAGAACATGCCAAGCGGAACATCGGCCATCAGACGCAGGCGTACGGCAGTGCGAAACAGGTCAAGCCATTCTGCGATATATTCTTTAGGGGAACGATGTGCGGAACTCGAGTTCGAGAACGTGATGTCCCAGTATTTTTTAATGGCAATCTGCCCGTCACGCCAAAGCAGCGAATGGCCCGGCAATAATCGCTTAACACCTACGAACAGAGTCTCTTCGCCGGACGTGGCATGGTTAGCCAGGTAATCCGGCAGAGCGGCATAGTTGAGTTCGGGAGTGACGGCGCCCGCAGTCAGCAGAGCTTTGATTTCAGAAGCGAAGTAAAGAGAGCCGTCGGGCGTCAACGCATAGTAAAGCGGCTTGACTCCGAGCCGGTCGCGCGCAATGAAGAGTTCCTTTTTGTTCCGGTCCCAGATGGCGAAAGCAAACATGCCGCGCAGACGTTGGACGCAGCGCTCGCCATGCTCCTCGTACAAGTGAAGAATCGTTTCAGTATCACAACGCGTTTGGTAAACGTGACCTGCGGCTTCCAACTCCGCTCGAAAGTCAGAGTGATTGTAAATCTCGCCGTTGTAGATGATTTGTAGGCGGCCGTCTTCATTCGTCATCGGTTGATGACCGGCAGCCACGTCCACGATACTCAAACGGCGATGGCCCAGGCCGACATTCTGTTCCAGAAACAGACCACTGTCATCCGGACCTCGATGCACCAATGAATCGCGCATGCGGACGAGCAGTTCTTTATCAAGCCTGCGACTTGATCGACCGGATAAAGCAATGCCGTTGATGCCACACATAATTAAATTCTCGTCACGCCCTCATTTTTGAGGCCAGGACCTGTCAGACACTCAACGCGTTGCTCCAGGTTCAGAACCTGCTTCCCCTCGATGCTCAAACGCGAACCATTCAGCAAAACCACATCCTCCGGTACGCTTCCTTCGCGATCCGTGAATCGGACCCATGTCCAGGCAAAATTTGACGCGAGCCATTCCATCTCGACCTGGTCGCTACCATCCGCTCGTATCATAACAATATCCAGCCCGTTCTCGTGCGTGAGTGCGAAAGCCATGCCGCCGATGGCCTCGACTTCCTCGACGCTATACCTTTTGGACTCAACCTGCGGCAGAAGAAAAGTCACAAAGCGCTGATCACCGGCTGTTTGCGCAGAATAAGCGTACAATCGCGTCCGCTCCCTGCTTCCATAACAGTGTGAAACCCAACCTTCTTCCCGGCGCCAGCGACCTTCAGCGCCGAAAACCGTTACCTGTAGTCCTCGTTCCTCATTAGTCTCAGCCAATACAACCGCCGGTCCGTTTGTCGCCTCGATCAAAGGGTTGGCGCCCGCGTCGAAATGAAACCGCAGATCTGCGATGTGGTCGCCGTTTGATTGAACTTCATCAAGCACAACCCAGTAATCTGTTTTTATAAACAAGATGCTGCGCTTGTGTGTCGCCGGTGTAGCGAGACGCTGGTAACCGTCATGACGTCCACTGACGAAGTCAAACCGGTCGCGGCTCAACCACGATGTACATTCGATCTTCGCAACGCTGCTCCATGAAAAAGCCCCGGCAGGTACTGAGGAGGATTCGCCGTTGAGTGTCAGAGTGTTGTGGGCAGCGGAGCTGCGAAACCAGTCGCGGGCTTCACTCGATCCGGTGTAACTGAATGTACCGGGATCAACTAACAGTGTGCGCCCATTCGCCGCAAGATCGAATGCCAGGGCATCGGCGTGAGCATGCCCACAGTTGAAAACGCCATGTGGTCCACAGTCAAACAGCAGGTAGTTTGCTTCCAGTGTCCAACCGTCACGCATCACGTAGTAGCCACCTTCAGTGAAAGCGACTGACTGCTGGCGTGGTTCAATTGGTTTCATAGCTTCGAACTTGTCGAGACCGTCAGGACCTGACAACCACAAAATCTCTCTCGCTGCACCATTCGCAACAAACTTGTAGTCAGCGCGGTCGAAGACGACTGCGGCTGCGGCGAGGGTCGATCGACAGTCATTTTGCCGTTCAGCCGAATCGAAGATTATTAAGCGGCCACCATCGTCATCACCGAACAACGGCATTGTTCCGTCAGGTCGCGTGATGTACATCAAGTGGTCCAATAACCTTTGCAGCTTGTCATCGACCACATCCGGCAGCGGATCGTTGTTGAGCGCGGCGAGCAGTCGAAAATGTAAGTAGAAGTCAGTGGTATAACGATGATAGTAACTCGACTGTTCGAAGTAGACTCCATCACCTTTCACGTGCAGCGGCAATTGTTCCAGCAGGATTTTCCTGCCCGTAGCTCGCCAACGACTCGCATCGCTGAATTCTGGAAAGATTGTGCCGAGATAATAGAGTCCCAATGCTTCACCCGTCAGGTGCGTATTTGGACTGAAATACGTTGAGAGATAGTTCTCGATATGTCGTGCGTTGAGATAGAGAACCTGCAATGCCTTCCAGAATAACTGCGGTGTGAGCGCAGTCGACTGCCTGAAAAAATAGAGACTCCAAATCCAGGAGATGGAGCGAAATGCAAGTTCTAAACTACTGATCCAATTGATCCCGAGCTTCGGAGGGTTTTGCTCGATCCACGACGACAACTGTGACGCAAAAGCATTTGCATAGCGTTCGTCGTTAGTCAACCAATAAGCCTGGCCCAACGAAATAAAATGCTGATGCCGGTTAAGCTCCCAAACGATCTTCTTATCGCCTGATTCGGCGGCGTCAAGTTCTTCGACACGACTCCAGTGCACGAGCGGAGAATGCTTGCCAGATACCGGCTCGAGATTCCAATCGACAGGATTACCGAAATCGAGGCCTTTTAATCCCAGTAAATCGACTTTGCCATCGATTATTTCGTCACAACGCCGCAGGAAATGGCTTTGTGTGCGAGACCAATGGTCGCGTAGCGCTGCAACAGTTTTCGGCTCCTCGTCGAAACCGGGAAAGAAATTTGGTTGTGCTCGTGAACGAAAGTGTGCGAGGAATGTTTCCGGATCAAGCTTTAAGATCTTGTCGGATGGGAGCGAATTAAGTGACGACAACCCTCGCCGTTCAGCAAAAGCGGAGAGTTTCTGCATGCCGCGGACTCGCAACTCATCAACACTAAATTTCCTAAGCTTTGACAAAGTCTCTCAAGCCACGAAGAAGCACAGCGCCGAAGGCGCGGAATATGAAAGCCACGGGCGAGCGCGAAGCGCGTCGCCCCTGGTTGCAAAAAGCGCGAGACATCGAGGCCTGAAAGGCCGACATACAACCACGGCTATTACGCCCTTTTAAGGGCTGATGGCTTATTTTATTTTGTTACCAGGGGCGACGCGCTCGCTTCGCTTCGCGCTTGCCCCTGGCTTTCATATTCCGCGCCTTCGGCGCTGTGCTTGTTCGTAGCTCCCACCGCTGATTCAGCAGCAAGCTCATGATAAAGACTGATCCACTCATCACGAACCACGGGCCAGGTAAACTTCCGAGCGGCGACGCGTGCCTGTGCGGTAAGTCTTAACGCCAGTTCGTTGTCCTCCAGCAAGCGAATGGCCGCAGCCGCCATTCCTTCGTGGTCGTCGCAGCGAACCATCAGACATGATTCTTCATGAGTGACAATAAACGGAATACCACCAGCGTCCGTAGTAACCACCGGCAAACCCGCAGCCATGCTTTCAGTTATTGAACTCGGCATGTTGTCGAGATTGGTCGCAGTGAGATAGATATCGGCACTGTCGTACATCGCCGGCATTTCCTCAAACGCAACCCGGCCGATGAATTCCGTCTGTCGCAATTCCAAATCGCGCGCCAATTGTTCGAGCTCGCCACGCATCCACCCGTCCGCGGCCACAGTAAGGCTCGCATCGGGGAGCCGGCGCTGAATCAAGGCGAAGGCGCGAAGCACACACGGGACGTTATAAAGCGGCTCCAGCAAACGACTGGTTAGAAACACCGGGCGCAAAGGCTTTCTTTCGCGATACTGAAAACGCTCCAACTCGACGATGTTATGTATCGGCCGTGCTCTCAGACCAAACTTTCCAAACACTTCCACAAGGTAACCCGAAGGCACAACGATCACATCGGCCAAACGCATCGTGGGAATGGCCGAGAGTTTCCAGTTTGACAGGTGATCTTCCGCTTCACCGCTGCGGTAATTGAGAATCACTTTCTTTCCGTAGAGGCGTCCAATCAGGATAGCCGGCGCCACCGACAGCAGGTAGGAATAGTAAGAAGCCGAGAAGACGTGCAGAATGTCGTAGCGCCATGCGCAAGCCAATAGCCAACCCCAATAGAGCAACGATGTCACTATCGTGCGAACATACTTAATTCGTTGCAGCCAGCGGAAGCCGCGCGGCATTCTTGGATTGTGTGGATAGAAATCGACTTGCAGTGAAGGTTCTGACTTCAACCCGCCGAGCAATCGTGCGCACTGGCGCGACTGACCGCCGAGAATATCCAACGAGGGAGCGAGCAGCAGTACGCGCAGGAGTCGAGTTTGTGTTAGATCAGACATGTATTGTGCTATGCATCCCCAGGTCGAACCGTCGTTGCGACACTCACTACAGAGCCTTTTTCACGACTGAGTAGTGTTTCGTATAAGTTTTCGGCACGTGCCAGTTGGGCTTCACTCGAAAACTTTTCTCGCACGACTGTGCGGCCACGTTCGCCCATGGTTAAAGCTCTGTCGGAATTATTCAATAGATCAATGAGTCGCAGCGCCAGCGCTTCATCATCCCCTGCTTTCACCAGGTAACCCGTTTCTCCCTCTACGATTGCCTCTCGAGCGCCGCCAACATCGGTAGCTACGACAGGACGTCCAGCCGCCATATACTCGAGGATTGAATTGGAAAACCCTTCTGAGATCGAACTCAATACGCACGCATAAGAAACAGAGAGTAGTTCGACGACGTTTTCACACCGGCCGATAAAGAACACATCGCGCTCGAGACCGAGTTCGGTTGCCAGTGACTTGGTTTGTTCGAGCAACTCTCCCTCGCCTGCAATCACGAATGCCGCGTCCGAAACAAAGTCGTGCACGCGTTTGGCGGCACGCAAAAAGGTTGCATGATCCTTAAGGCAAACCGGCTTTGGTTCCATGAAGTGCGCTCTCATATTGGCAACTATCGTAATAAATCGCCGCGGCGCATCTGTGGTTAATCCCAGATGAGAGAGCGACGTTTTTCGGTCAAACTCTGTGGCGAACTTCGTTAAATCAAGCCCGTTGTACAGCGTGACTACTTTATCGGGCGCAACGCCTTCAACGATCAGTTGCCGGCGTACTTCTTCACAATTGGCCACTACTTTATGCGCCAGACGATAAGCGCCGCGTTCAACCAGTCTCTGCTTCGCAGCTCTCACTGCGGATTCACGACGCGAAGCTATTCGCACCGGCACGCGGGCTAATGTGGCAGCAGCCATTCCAAAGATGTTTGTATAAAAATCGTGTGCATGGACCACTCGAACGTTGTTTCGTTTCAAATAACCGGCGAAGCTTCGCAATTGCACGACTGCGTTGCGATCGTAAAAACTGGTCAGCTTGTATTCGGGCACTTCTGAGAGATCCAAACGGTCGATGTCGGCTGACAGTGGGCCACTCTGGTCCAGCGTAGCGACAAAAATATTGAAGCGTCCGCTCTCGTGCAACATTCGTGTCAGTTGCACTGCCTGGCGCTCAGAGCCACCCTGATTGAAACTACCGATGAGTTGAAGAACGTTATCTCTCAACCTTGCCAACCTACTTCACTTTCTTAAATACGAACTCATTGCAACCGAGCCCTACTTTTCCGCACTTTATTTTGGTCAACGTGAACCCACGCTTACGATAAAAATCGAAGATCTGCTCAGGCGTGGCGACTTCATACGGATAGCCGCCTACCCAATCGACGATGTCGTGCCAGCGACTCATCCCGCGATTGTTCTGCGCGTAGTTGGTCCATGAACGCACATAAGCCCCGGGTTGTAATTTGACCACCGCCCGCAAAGCTGATTTCAGTTCATCGGGCGCTATAGCCAGCAATGCGAACAGCGGTTGGGCCACACCCGGAAGGCGGTTGTATGTTTGTTTGATCCACTTCCATCGAGCACTTTGTGTCCCGGTATCGTTGTAGATCGCGATGAACAACTTGCCACCGGGCGCGACCGGTAGCGCGGCGTTTTCGAGACCTTTCCACATCTGTCCGGTGTGATGCAACACGCCCCAGGAGTAAACGACGTCGAAGAAACCGAGTGACTCTACGTAGTCAGGATCAAGTGCCGACGCTTCTTCGATCCGCCAACCGGTATCTTCCGGAAAATACCTGCGCCGCAGCTCACTAGTGCAGGCAACAGACTGCGGATCGAAATCGAATGAATGCACGCGCGCGCCGAGTTTGCGGGCGGCCAAACTAAACAGACCGCTGCCCGATCCAATGTCGAGAAAAGTTTTTCCCTCGAGCGAATCAACTTCGAGCTTATCTTTCAGTGATACGACTGCTTCGTTGATGCGTCGCTCGTCGAGTACGGAAAGAAAACGGCTCCAGTTGTCCCCGAACGTGAAGCGTTCGCCTCTAGCGACTTCGGCTGCGTGCGTGTTTACTCTTTCTGTATCGGCAATCATCCGGACTAAGCCACCTGCAACTCTCTGGCTACGGCTTTCTCTTCGTAAACCACCCGGTGCCACAATTCCAACATGAACAATGTCCACAGTTGAGTGGAATGATCGCGCCGGCCGCGTTCGTGCTCGTCGAGTAACAACTGAACGTAGGCGGGCGCAATGTACCCACGCTCACGGGTCCGTTGCTCCGTTAGCGTGTCGTGAATGCGCTCGCGCAACTGTTGATTGATCCATTCATCAACTGGCACACCAAATCCCTGTTTGGGCCGGTTCAGGATCTCGGCAGGCACAAAATCACGAATCGCCTGCTTAAAAACATGCTTCGTTTCGAGTCCGTTCAACTTCAGCGACGCGGGAATCGAGTTAACGAACTCAATTAACTTGTGGTCCAACAAAGGAACGCGCGCTTCGAGTGAAACCGCCATGCTCATGCGATCGACTTTAGTCAGAATATCTCCCGGCAAATATGTCTTACTGTCGATATAAAGCAGCGTGTCGAGCGGCTCACCGGTTCTTACACGCTCCGCATAACTGCGAAACGGAATGACTTCATCGCCATTGCGCTGTAATTGCCCGCGAAACGCATCGGTGTAGAGCAAAGGCTTGTTGAGCTCTGTAAATATCGAAATGCTGTCGAGGTAACGATCGAGAGAATCCAGTGCGACGTTATGAAGAAAATTGCGTCCACGCGCGCCGTGCGGCAAATGCCGGCTCAACGGCGCCATTAAACCATGTCGAACAAAACGCGGCAGGCCCGCGAAACCACTTCGACGCTGATCGATTACGTAGCGCGTGTAGCCGGCAAAGAGCTCGTCGCCACCATCGCCTGACAAAACCACCTTTACGTGTTCACGTGCCAGCTTGGAAACCATGTAAGTGGGAATCGCCGAAGAATCCGCAAATGGCTCGTCGAGAAACCACGCGAGGTCATCGACGATCTGGCAAAGGTCAGGTGTGACTACAAACTCGTGATGATCGGTACCAAAGTGCCTGGCTGCAATTCGAGCATATTTGAGTTCGTTGTAACTGTCTTCGTTAAAGCCGATAGAAAAGGTCTTCACCGGCTGTGACATCTCACGAGCCATCAAGCCAACAATCGTGCTCGAATCGATGCCACCGGAAAGAAATGCTCCGAGCGGGACATCCGCGATCAACCGCAAACGAACGGATTCAGACAGTAGTGAACGCAACTCCTCGAGGTAATCTTCGGCGCGTCGAGATGTTTCACCCTGCACCGGCTCGTAACGAAAATCCCAGTAACAGGTCACGTCTACGCGGCCGTTCGCAAACGTCAAATAGTGGCCGGGAGGAAGCTTGCGAATACCTTTTAAGATGGAAAGAGGATCCGGCACATAGCCCCAGGTTAGATAGGCATCGATTGCCTGAGGATTTATTTCGCGCCGCATGCTGGGATGTTGCAGTAACGACTTCAGCTCCGAGCCGAAAATAAGCGCGCCTTCCGGAGTCAGCGTGTAGTAAAGCGGTTTCTTACCAACCCGATCGCGAGCAATGAATAGTGATTGTTTTTTCGCATCCCAGATCGCAAAGGCAAACATACCTCGAAGTTTGGAAACACAGTCAGGTCCAAACTCTTCGTACGAATGAACAATTACTTCAGTGTCTGAATGGGTTTGAAAGTGATGCCCGCGTGCTTCCAGTTCGGGCTGAAGTTCACGGTAGTTGTAAATCTCTCCGTTGAAGACAATGCTGACAGTTCCGTCTTCGTTTGAGATCGGCTGGTGTCCGCCGGCGAGATCGATAATGGACAAACGGCGCATTCCCAAATGTGCGCCGTCGTCAGTTTGCATCGTGCCTTGATCGTCAGGGCCACGATGGGCAATCACGCGGCACATTTGTTCGAGCGTGGCGGCTGCTTCGTCCCGAGGGAGTCGCTGTTGGAGATCGACGAATCCGGCGATGCCGCACATTAGCGAGCGCCTCCGATCAACTCGGGCGTCTTACCGGTTGCTGCTCCGGGTAACCTTTCGCTTCGAACTCGACTGCCGAGAAATACTCTCGCCCACGTGTCCAACGCGATGAGTGTCCAAAGAATGTCTCCGTGATTCGCGGTTCTTGAATTGTGCTCGTTTATGAGCTGCTCGACGACATTGCGATTCGTCACTCCAGCAGCAAACGAATCAGCATCTCGCAACGACTGCACGCGGTGAGCAAGCGCGCCGCCAGGTCGCAACCACTCCCCCAAAGGCATTTCGAAACCAACCTTGCGCCGGTTCACGATTTCGGACGGCAGCCATTTCATGGCGATGTTTTTTAACAACTGCTTCCTGACGCCACCAGCAAGCTTCACTTCAGCACTCAAGCTATTGGCCCACTCAGCGAGGTGATGATCGAGGAACGGCTCTCGTGCCTCCAAACCGGCAGCCATGCTCATTCGATCTTGTCGTTGCAGCAAAGGAAGCAGGTAAGTTTGCTGGTCGTAAATGAAAAGGTGGTTCGCGGTAACTCCATTTCCTGTGGCGAGAAACTTTCGACGCTCCCGCGATAATGCATCGCCGTCCGAAACAAGCTTTTTGACGAGAGGCGTGTAAGAAAATGCATTCGCTGTTGCTACATAATCCTGGTGCAAAACTTTTTTCAAAGTAGAGAGCTTGCCGACAGCAGGAGCAGCGGCGGCAATCGTCGAGACGCCGGGTATTCGTCGTAAGAGCCGGTCGCGCTGTAGCGCCACTCGATACCAATCGTAACCGCCGAAAACCTCGTCAGCACCCTCGCCCGATAAAAGCACCGTGATGTCCGCACGCTCTTTTGCTTCGCGAAAGATCAGGTGCATCGGCACTGAATTCGGATGTGTTAACGGTTCATCATGCGCCCACGTCAAACGATCCAATTCGCTATCGATCTCTTCAGGTGAGACTTCGATCTCGTGGTGTCTCGAGTTTATTCGCTCCGAGACGAGCCGTGCGTAAGGGCGTTCATCGTAAGTCGACTCCGCAAAACCAACACAGAAGGTATCGATTGGATGATCGGTGAGCTCGGCAGCCACTGCACTGACGAGACTTGAATCCAATCCGCCACTCGTGATCGTGCCTAACGCGACGTCGCTAACCAGTCTGGAGTTAATCGAATCTTTGAGAAGCTCACGCCCGTGTTCAATCGCATCAGCCGGGTTTCCGATCGTTTCCGCTCGCGGAGACCAGTAACGCCTTTCACTCCGGCGTCCATTCTCCAAAATCATCAGAGTGCCGGGATTGAGTTCGTAAATGCCTTTGAACAGCGTTTCCTCACCCACC
>Ga0307406_10001822_pt1 | contig 11622 bp, 9 predicted proteins | sample 322Cmetagenome_3_FD_203706 | JGI IMG/M metagenome (GOLD analysis project Ga0307406, IMG submission 203706) | Maize rhizosphere microbial communities from greenhouse at UC Davis, California, United States - 322HYB-C-2 | ecosystem: Host-associated > Plants > Roots > Rhizosphere > Soil | place... | reverse complement strand
GCAGGTTGTTGTTAATCACCTCATCGAGTTCTATGCCATCTACGACACGCGTAAAGTCCTTATTGTCCAAGTCACCCAGCACGAGCTTCTTTGACTTCGTGCCTGTGTAATCTTTGCTTGTAACCATTTTACTGATGGTCTGAGCATCTTCGTTATTGCCATCTGCACGGAGACGGTCTTCGATAGCATCGAGAAATAGCATGATGGTAGTCGTGCGCTGCTGGCCGTCTACAAGTTCGAGTGAATTAAGGCCAGCTCCGTGGTCACCAGTAAGACACACAATACTACCAAGGAGGTGTGTATCTCCACTTTCAAGGTGATTGATGTCGTCAAAAAGTTCTTTAACTTGTTTGTCTTGCCAAGAGTAGCGTCGTTGATATGCTGGAATCGTGAACTGTTCACTCTCGGTACTAAGTAATTGTGAGATGCTGAGGCTAGTCGGGGTGATCTTCATATTGCCTATAATTATAGCAGCATACAACGCATATTTGCGTGCTGCCGACAATGAGTTGCTATAATAGAGTTAATGACCAAGAAGACACTAAAGGAGCTGCGCAAAGCAGCTAGCCTAACACAGGATGAAGCGGCTAAGATTATAGACGTAAGTCACGATACTATCGCGCGCTGGGAGTCTGGAACTACTCAACCCAACGCACCGCAAATTATCGATATTTGTCGAGTATACGGCTGCAAATTCGATGAGATAATCTGGCCGGAAGCTAAGTAGTTGGATCGGTATGAAAGAATATAACGGTTTTTCATCTAACGAACGTGCGAAGGTTGGCAAGATCCAGCTAGAAGCCGTTCGGTCTGGTAAGTTCCCGAAACCTGCTAAGTGTGAACTCTGCGGCTCGACTGATGGCCAACTTCAGCTTCATAATGAGGACTACTCGAAGCCGTTTGAAGATGCGCATCCTATTTGTCGTGCTTGCCACCTAGCACTACACGTCCGGTTTACCAATACTGAACGATGGGAAAAACGTAAAGAGTTTATACGTTCCACTAGAGGCCCTGGTAATTATTGGTGGGAACAACTTGTTAATACGCCGATCGACATAAATCCTTCGCGTCACATTTAGCGCCCAACTGCTCATTTTTGTATAATTGCTTGCCTCATATCATTATTAATTATTTTCTTGACCCCATATAGCTTTCCAAAAAACGCTATATTTTTTTATACGCAGAGAAATTGAGGTAGGCTTGTGGTCGCGGACGATCATCTAAAGTTCATGTCCTAAGGGAGGGGGGTAGTTTCAACAAGCTGTCGCAACTCTTCGCGTGGTATTCGTCCTGTTTCGGCAAGTCTGTGATGAAAATCGCAGACGGTTATTAAGTTGTCACTATCAAGGCCTCGGTCGGGGTCCTCGGCTAACGGAGCAATGTGATGTACGCTAGTGCACTCGTAAGTGTACTCCTGGACGGTATCATACCTATCCACGAGGCAAACCCTACAAAGATACTTATCTCGTTCACGTATTTGTTCACTCTTCACACGCCACCTGTTTGTTTTCCTGAATGTATTTGCAACCGTATCCTTCTTTACTGAGTAGGTCGTCTTACAAGGCTTCGTACCGATTGGATGTAGGTATCCACAAGCTCCGCAGACAGTCATCATTTGCTTCATACTGGACTGGTCCTGTTCAAGTATTGCCCGGTTAGTTTGTTACTAGAAGGCATACTGTTTCTCCGGCAATAATTTTTCAAGGGGTAGCGGCGCAATATCAGGAATGGTGAATAGCTCGCTTTTACCATGCTCAAATATCCATTGTGCTATGTTATAGAGGTGTTCAAGGAGCGTCGCTTCTTTCGCACCAAATTGAATTCAAAAATCTTCCATGACGGAAGATTTTTTGTTTATTCATTTAATTATGTCTAAAGCGTTGGAGTCGTAGTGAGAACTGGTGTATTCGATCCTGTGCTTCCGCCGTTACCAAGAGACCCTGGCCACCAGTTCACGGTATCGCCCCAACAGTGTACACGAGCATCGGCAAGCGCACAGGTGTGGTTGTACCCAGCAGCTATTGCAGTCACTGTCTTACCCGCTAATACCCCAGTTGCTGTTACAGCTACAGGTACATAAGAATCAACCATTCCACTATTACCAAGCTGACCTTGTGTTCCATTACCCCAACAATACGCCGCACCATTAGCAACAGCACAGGTGTGGTAATCTCCTGGTGAAATTGCAGTCACGGTCTTACCCGCTAATACGCCGGCAGTAGAAACGGCTACAGGAACAAGTGATGAAGTCGTGTTACCGGTACCTAAGTATCCATTTCCATTACCACCCCAACAATAGGCAGCGCCGCTTGCTACAGCACAAGTGTGATATTCGTACATTGCAATGTCAGTGACTGTCTTTCCAGAAAGCGCGCCAGCAGTACTTACAGCAACCGGTGTTGTTACATATGCAGTACTGTTATTACCGACCTGACCCCAGCCGTTTACTCCCCAACAGTATGCCGCGCCACTTGCTATGACACATCCATTGTATGAATAGTATCCGCCTACAAAGATGTCAGTAACTGTTTTACCGGCGAGTACACCAGACGCCGTCACAGCAACAGGAGAAGAAACGACTGTCCTCGCACTCACGCCATTACCCAAGGCACCTTGGTAGCTGTCACCGAAACAATAGGCCGCGCCGTCTGCAACAAGACACGTCTGATCACCATTTGCAGAAATCTTTGTCACTGTTTTACCGGCGAGTACACCTGAAGTACTTACTGCCACAGGAGTTGTCGAGTCAGCAGCAACCCCCTGTCCGAGTTGGCCTCGACTTCCTTCTCCCCAACAATACGCCGCACCGCTTGCGACCGCACAGCCATGAGCGTCACCAATTGAAATATCCGTTACAGTCTTACCAGCAAGAACACCGGTATCAGTTACCTTCGTAGGTACGGTGGCGTCAGAAGTTGTACCGTTACCAAGTTGTCCAATATAGTTTGTACCCCAACAGTATGCCTTACCGGCTACAATGCCGCAGCTTGCACCCTGTCCAGACGCAATGGCAGTAAATTCTGTCCCTGTCTTCACCTTCGCCGTGCCGCTACATAATCCGTTTTCAGCCGTTTGCTCTGTATTCGTAACGACATATGAAGTGGTGCCTCGTTTTACGCTTAAACAGAAGGTATTTCCGTTCGAAGATACATTACAGGTTAATTCGTTACCAGAAGCAACCTTTACATTGGCCGTTGCACAGTTACTAGGGTAGCCTGAATTCTGTGCTTCATATAAGGCAAGTTGCTTCAAATTTTGATTAACATCAGCCATCACGCTTGCCTCACCAGCTCGCTGAATAATACCGTTATAAGAGACAATGACGATTGAAGCAAGGATTGCGATTACGACAATCACAACAAGTAGCTCTACGATTGTGAATCCGCCTTGTTGGCGTAGTGTTCGTATTTTATTTGTAAACATCTGCTTGTAGTGTATACCATTAGCGTAATGAAGAAAATAGCCCTTGCCGGGCTATTTTACGTCAAATATTCAAATAATTTCAAACAAAAAGAAGAGCGCCTAAGCGCCCTCCTTTCGGTAAAACGCAAGGACCGCATCTCCGTACTTACGATTGTCCACCACAACAACTCCTAAATCGGTGGGAACCTCACCTCTACCTGTATACGATAATACCATAAGCCCATTGGGTTTCAATACTTTTGTTAATTTTCCTACTGTGGATAACTGAAGATCATGATAAGGTGGGTCTGCAAAGATGATATCGAACTGTTCTTCAGTCGTTTCAAGCCACCCTGCAACAGGGGCTTTCACAAGTTTTGACGCGTCACCAACGCCTAGCGCTTGGATGTTATTCGAAATAACATTTTGAGCAACTTTATCGCGCTCAATGAAAGTTGCGTGGGTCGCTCCGCGGCTTAATGCCTCTAAACCTAGAGACCCGCTACCAGCAAACGCATCGAGTACTTTCGCATCTTCAATCTCGGTACTAATTATATTAAAGAGTGCGCCGCGAATTCGCTCACCCATTGGGTGTGTCCGGTTTGTCCCCGAACCCTCAATAATACGACCACCGAAACGACCCGCAATTAAACGAAGGTTCATTACTGTGTAATTCCTTTTGACGCGGCGTACCACGCCAGGCACACGTTACGCATAATAATTGGGGCTAGTTTTCGACGAGTAATGTTAGCGAGGTACGCCGACCAGCCTGTCTTCGTGTATTCCTGATACGTCTTAAGCTCGTCAACTGCGCGGACAGATTCGAGGAAGTATGGAATATACCCCTCTTGTTCAATGCGTCGCAGATCCTTCTCATGAATACCAATATTTTTGAAGCTACCGACCGCAATAGTTGATGATACGCCCCACTCATAGCCAAAATGAGACGTAAAAACGCCGCCAAGCCCCCAGTACTGCCAGTTTTTAGATAATGTATCGCGACGAGTGTTTCCAGTAATCATGATCTTATCTTTACGAGTAATACGCTCGGTATGTGCCTTGCCCCAAAGTTCTTCAATTTTTTCAGCTAAAGGATAGTGGTGGGCCGGAGTCAGTCCATCAACAATTGCGTGTGATAGCCACGCCGCCTCAAAGCCTGCCCTAATCTCATCCTCGGCCTTCAATGCAACCATTAAATTGTGCATATGATCAGTAATAATAGTGATTAACGGATCGTCCAAGCCGGCTTCCGGATTAATAAAGTGCCACGGCTCATCAACTGATGGACTTTTACCCTTAATGCCATCAGGGCCATTTTTTCCCTCAAAATGTAAGATTGTTTTAATTGAAGGAAAAAACGACGAACGACCGATATGGTGAATAAGGTGGCGTTTAGCCACTCGATCGATACGCTGGTGCGCACCGACCATATTTCCTGACTGATTACGAAATGTCGTTCCTGCAAACATATACTTTATTCAATGTTAATTTAATGTTGTCAGGCGTTGATAGGTCTCAACCTGACGGGCCAACTGTGTATAGTGTAGCAGATCCTCACCTGATGCCACGAACCGCTTGGCTGCCGCTTGAGCCCTGGCAATCAACTTCGTATCTCCAAGGGTAGCAACCTGAAGATTGAGCGCACCATGCTGTGCTCGGCCATAAATTTCACCAGGGCCTCTTAATTTAAGATCTACCTCCGCCAAATAAAATCCGTCGTTACTCTTCTCAATCTCTTTTAATCGTTGGCTTGGCTTCTTACTATCGCTTGGAACAATATAGCAGTAGCTTTGGTGCTCACTGCGGCCAATGCGCCCTCTTAGCTGGTGAAGCTGCGCCAAACCGAAACGATCACCGTCCTCGATAATCATTGCGGTGGCATTTGGGACGTCGACACCCACTTCAACGACCGTGGTACTTACCAGAATATCTATATCACCCTTAGAGAACGCCGACATTACTTCGTCTTTTTCCGCGGAGCTTAATTTACCATGGAGCAGCCCAATTCGACGATGTTTAAAGACAGAGTTCTGTAAGCGCTTAAATTCAGTCTGTACACTTTTAAGATCATTTGTAGGGTTATTATCAATCAAATTACAAATCACATAGGCCTGCCTGCCTTGGTTAATTTGCTCGTCTATTAATGTATACAGCTGCGCGCGGCTATTAGGGGACCATATTTTTGTTTCAATTGGCTTTCGATTTGCTGGCTTCTCGTTAAGAATAGAGATATCGAGCTCACCATACACAGTCAGTGCGAGGCTCCGTGGAATTGGCGTTGCTGTCATAGCAAGCAAATGAGGCATCTTTGCCGACTTCTTTAATAGCTCTTGGCGCTGCGCTACACCAAAACGGTGCTGTTCATCAATCACCACAAACCCAAGCTTATGGAATGTCACGGTAGACTGAATAAGGGCATGTGTTCCTACGACCACATCAACATCACCGTCAGCAATTGCTTTATAGAGTGCGGCCCTGGCGGCGCCCTTTACGCTCCCGGTCAGTAGTCCTACCCTTACACCAAACGGAGAGAGTAACGTGTCGAGTGTTGCCGCGTGCTGATTTGCAAGAATCTCGGTTGGTGCCATAAGCGCCGTCTGAAAACCCTCGTGCGCTGCTTGCCTTGCAGCTAAACCTGCGACTACTGTTTTTCCTGCGCCTACATCACCCTGCAGTAAGCGGTTCATAGGTATAGCATTCTGAAAATCCTGCAAAATATCCCAGGCGGCGATACGCTGTGCATTTGTTAAAGCAAACGGTAGCTGTGAAACAAATTCTTTCACCACCTTCTGGTCGAAAGGAATCGCCCAGCCTTCTAGCTTGGCGTTCTCTTGCTTGTTTAGCTGGCTGGCGAGAAGAAGCTGGAAGAGCTCTTCAAAGGCCAATCGTTCACGGGCAGCTTCGGTTTGATCTCTTGAATCCGGGTAATGCATGCCTAAAAGCGCATCGCTATAGCTGACGAGTTTCTCGTCGCGAATAATACTTTCCGGAAGCGTTTCAGGGATCATTGTTGCAAGTGGACGAAGCTCTGCGAGGATTTTTCGAACGAGCGCCGTCTTTAATCCCGCCACCGCTCTATATATAGGTACAATGCGATCAGTCTGCACTGGCATCTCACTCGCCTTCTCGGCACTTGGGTTCGTCAGCTGATAGCGGTTATAGCTGAACTCAAATTCACCGGAAAAGAAAAACTCACCTCCGCCTTTTAGCTGTGTAGCGCGGTATGGCTGATTAAACCAAACCGCTTGAATTTTTCCCGAGTTATCAGAAAGTGTTGCGGTTGTTACCTTCATGCCACGACGAACAGGTCGAGTATCGACCTTCTCACAGCGCGCTTTAATTGTAACTTTCCCCGGCGCTATATCGGAAATAGAGGTAACGTGAGAAAAATCTTCGTAGGCTCTTGGGAGGAAGGTTAGTAAATCTCCAACTGAATGAAGTCCGGCAGCGGCAAATTGCAGCCCGGTTTTTTCTCCCACTCCTTTTACTTTTTCGAGCGATGTCGAAAGATTCATATACCCATTTTACCGTACCTAAGCAGATTACTTCTCGGCATTTTAATTAAAGCTTGCACCCAGAAAACAATGCTATAATGGATTGCAGTAAACTGCTTATGAGAAGTGAGAGACGTGAGTAAGAAAAAACCAGAAAAGTCGGTCAAACCGACCAGCAAGAAAAATAGCCTTTATACTAACCTGTCGCACAAGCGAAAGGTAAAAAAGGACGCTGAAGCACGCCGTCGTGCTGAATACCTTGCTACCCTTCCAAAACATCCCGTAAAGCGATTCCTATACCAAATGCACCCAAAGCGTTTCTGGGCATACTGGTTCAGCAAACGTGGCGCAATGATGGCCCTCAAAGTTACGGGTGTGGCCGCTCTACTTCTTGCTCTATTCGTCGGTGGTCTCTTTGCATACTTCCGTAAAGACCTTGACCAAATTCGCCCAGGTGAAATTGATAAACGCGTCCAAACGACCGTTACTACATATCTTGATAGGAACGGTAATGTTCTTTGGGAAGATAAGGGTGATGGAAATTACAAGCTCGTTGTTAAGAGTGAAGACCTCAACGACACCCTAAAGAAAGCAACCGTTGCCATTGAAGACCGTGACTTCTTCCAGCACAGTGGTGTGAGCCTTTCAGGAACAATGCGTGCTGCGGTCAACAACTTCACCGGTGGTGACGTTCAGGGTGGCTCAACCCTTACGCAGCAGCTTGTGAAGCAAGTCTTCTTTGCAGATGAAGCTGGAGACCGTGGTTTTGGTGGTATACCTCGTAAGATTAAAGAGCTCATTCTCTCTATTGAAATTGAGCGTATGTACGATAAGGACCAAATCCTTACGCTCTACCTTAACGAGTCTCCATACGGAGGACGTCGTAATGGTGCTGAATCTGGCGCACAGACCTACTTCGGTAAATCTGCTAAAGAGCTCAATCTTGCCGAGGCATCACTGCTTGCGGCTATTCCAAATAACCCTTCAGTCTACGACCCATATAATGTAGCCGGACACGAAGCATTGATCGCTCGTCAGCAACATGTACTTAAGAGTATGCTTGAAGTTGGTTACATTACGCAGAAAGAATATGACGAAGCAATTGTTGTTCCGATCCTCGACAGTGTTAAACCGCAAACAAACCAATATGAAAATATTAAGGCGCCGCACTTTGTACAAATGGTTCGCTCAGAACTTGAAAAAGAACTTGGTACCGCAACGGTTGGTCGTGGTGGCCTTACGGTAAAAACAACCCTCGACATTCGTATTCAAAACAAGCTTGAAGAAGCAATGAATGACATGTTTAAGTCATACGTTCCAGCCTATGCCGGCTTCAGTAACGGTGCCGCAACGGTCGAAGATACGCAAACCGGACAAATCGTAGGACTCGTGGGAAGTCGCGACTTTAACTACGAAGGTTTCGGACAAGACAACGCAGCTACCGCGTACATCCAACCTGGTTCAACCGTAAAGAGCCTTGTGTACTCACAGCTCTTCCAGCAAAAAGCCGAAGGACAACAGAACTACGGAAGTGGTAGTGTACTCGTTGACGAACCTATCGACTCAATTTATGGTGCTAAGCTTCAAAATGCAGACCGTCAGTACAAGGGATCTGTCAGCATTCGTACGAGTCTTGCTACCTCGCGTAACGTCCCAGCCGTAAAAGCAATGTACATTTCGGGTGTTGAACCTACTATTAAAGAAATTCACGCCATGGGTGCAACCAGCTACTGTACGGTGGGTGACGACCAACAAGCCGGTCTTGCCTCTGCAATTGGTGGATGTGGTGTTAAGCAGATCGACCTCGTCAACGCTTACGCCTCACTTGCACGTATGGGTGCATATAAGCCACAGTCAAGCGTTCTTGAAGTAAAGAATAGCTCCGGCGAAGTACTCAAGAAGTGGTCAGACACTGAAGCAAAGCAAATCATCGATCCGCAATCAGCCTATGTAGTTGCCGACATTCTTAGCGACGCTAGCGCTAGCGCATCACTCGGTAACTTCGCAGCCAAGAACATTCCAGGCGTTAAGACCGCAACCAAGACTGGTACATCCGACAAGGGCGGAAACGCAAAAGACCTATGGATGATGAGCTACTCACCTGCCCTTACTATGGGAGTGTGGCTTGGTAACCCCGATACAACTATTCTGAAAAACGGTACGTCATCGCTCGGTAGCCCAATTGTTGCCAAGGTTATGGAATATGCCCACAAGGACGTCTATGCCGCTGAAGGCAAGTGGAAATCAGGTGACTGGTTCACGCAACCTAATGGTATCCAACGTATCGGTAAAGAGGTTTATCCATCATGGTGGAGCAAGTCTCAAGGCTCAACCAACGCTAAACTTACCTTCGACCGTGTATCTCGTAAGAAGGCAACGAACTGTACTCCTGAAGGTGCTAAGATCGTCGCTGACGTCCTTAAAACTACCGACCCTGTAAGTAAGAAAGATAGCTACGCAAACGTCCCTGACGGCTACAACGCAAATGAAGACGACGACGTACACAGCTGTAGCGACAGCCCACCTAACGTCTCGGGTATAAGCGTTAGTGGAGGTGGCAACACAATTACCTTTAACGTCTCCCAGGGTACTTTTGGCGTAGATGTATCAGGTATTACGGTTACTGTCGATGGAACAGCGCTCAGTGTCACGAAGCAAGGCGGTGGATATAAAGCAACCTACACTGGTGGAGGCAATCCAACTGGTCGTATCAATATTACGGTTGTCGATGGTGGATACTACAGCGCAAGCGGTTCAGGCTAAAACAACTAGGCTGATAGTTCATATAGAACCTGAATGCTATTAAAATAACCACCCATTTGTAGGGTGGTTATTTCTTTTTGTCTATTTAGTCTTGTCGGTTTGCTAGTTCAACGAGGCTGTCTTCTGGGCTACGTGGGCGCCTTGATTGCCTACCGCGCTGCTGCGTTTTAGCAGGTGCGCTCGTAGGAGCCGGTGCGGTACCGCGTGGTTTAGCCTGGCGCTGCCGAGGACGCTTCGCAGGCTCTGCAACCAGCTGTTGAACTGGCGAAGCCTTGCGAGCAGGCTTTGTAGCTGCTGGTTGCGTAAGCTTTGCAAACATCATCTTGCCGGCAGCAGTTTGCAAACTTCGAATAAATTCTACTTCAACAATGGAACCAATTTGCTTATTCGCGTGTTCAACTACGACCATCGTACCGTCATCAAGATGACCAACGGCTTGGTGTGAATCATTCCCTTTTTGTGATAGTTCAATCTTCGCATGTTCACCAGGTAGGTATGCCATGCGGAGCATCTTAGCGAGCTCGTTAACATTAAGTACTTCGATACCTTCTACGACCGCGACTTTGTTAAGGTTATAGTCAATGGTACAAAGTGAACCGCCGTGTTTCTTTGCGAGTGAGAGGAGTCGATTATCAACACCTTCTTCAGCTTTTACGCCATCTGCAAAAATGACTACTTTCATTGTTGTAATAGACTGAAGCTGGTTAATGACATCAAGTCCATGACGAGCGCGTGTACGCTTTTCTGTATCGGCATTGTCAGCTAGGAACTGGAGTTCACCGACGACGCTTCTCGGAATGTAGAGCGGACGAGTTAAAAAGCCCGACTCAGCAATCGAAATAATTCGCCCATCGATGAGTACTGATGTGTCAACGAAAACAGGCGCAAGGGTGACGCGTTGTTCCTTACGAAATGCGTTAAATGATAGATAGGTTGTCTCTGCCGCAACTGCGAGCAGAACAATAATAATGAATATTTCCATAATCTCCTTATTGCCGTAGATAGTCGATAAGCGCAGCGCGCAAATCACCTACGGGTGTAATAAATGTATTTTTTTGTGCTTGTTTTGGAGCAACGGCGCGCTTAAAGCCAAGCTTTTTTGCTTCAGCAATTCGCTTATCACCACCAATAACAGAACGAATTTCGCCCCCCAGTCCCACTTCGCCAAAGACGACCGTTTCATCGTCAATGCGTTTGCCTGCAGCGGCGCTTGCGATAGCCATACAGATGGCGAGGTCTGCTGCTTGGTCAACAAGCTTCAGTCCACCTACTACGTTGATATAAATATCTTTATCGGATAAGTTCAATTTTGTGCGGCGTTCTAGCACCGCGATGAGTAGGTTAAGACGGTTTAAATCAAACCCGCTTGCAGTACGCTTAGGATACCCGAAACTAGTAGGATTGACAAGAGCTTGGATCTCAACGAGGAGCGGCCTGGTACCCTCAAGCGTTGCAAGTACCACCGATCCATCCGCAGATTGCCGCTCGGCGAGGAGTGCGGCCGAGGGGTTCTCAACAACTCGTAGCCCCTGCTCGTACATTTCAAAAATAGCTGCTTCACTGGTTGATCCGAAGCGGTTCTTCGCTGCGCGTACTACCTTAAAGCCACCGTAGCGATCGCCTTCAAACTGCAGGACAACATCAACTAAGTGTTCGAGCACCTTTGGTCCAGCAATGCTGCCCTCTTTCGTGACATGTCCAACAAGGATAACCGCCGAACCAGCAGATTTTGCAGCACGAATTAACACATTACTACTATTGGTAATCTGGCTAACGGTTCCGGGCGCGCTTGTCATTTCATCAACTGACATCGTTTGAATCGAGTCGACAATAACAAGTGAGTAACTACCCTCATGAATAGTAGCTGCAATGTCATTAGCACTTGTTGAAGCTGCAAAATTCAGTTGCTCAGCCTCATTAGCACCAAGACGTGAGGCCCGCAGCGCAACCTGGTGTGCAGACT